>Ga0302307_10002208_pt1 | contig 11917 bp, 11 predicted proteins | sample III_Palsa_E3_2_FD_200530 | JGI IMG/M metagenome (GOLD analysis project Ga0302307, IMG submission 200530) | Peat permafrost microbial communities from Stordalen Mire near Abisko, Sweden - III_Palsa_E3_2 | ecosystem: Environmental > Terrestrial > Soil > Palsa > Peat permafrost | place: Sweden... | reverse complement strand
ATATTTACCTTCTGGCAGTAGCGGGGAAGAGCGGCAAGCCTTTAAATTTCAATTTCTGGATTATTATAAAAAAATCCTTATTGAACAACGCCAACAAAAAGAACGGGATTTTATTATTTGCGGTGATTGGAATATTGCGCATAAACAAATTGATATAAAAAATTGGCGAGGCAATCAAAAAAACTCCGGCTTTTTACCAGAAGAGCGTGCTTTTATGGATTGGCTGTTTGATGAGCTTGGTTATGTGGATGCGTTTCGCGTGATTAATCATGCAACAGAGCAATATACCTGGTGGTCAAATCGCGGCCAAGCTTGGGCAAAAAATGTGGGGTGGCGTATAGATTATCAAGTGATAACACCCCGTTTAGCTGCAAAGATTAAAGCAGCGAGTATTTATAAAGACCAACGCTTTTCAGATCATGCACCTTTAATTATTGATTATGATATGACCTAACAAGGGGAATAATAATGGAACAATGGCTAAGCTGGATCAAAAAATTACAAGCTATCGCACAAAATGGCTTAACCTATAATAAAAACCCGCATGATTTAAGCAACTATGAAGCTATTCGCGATATTGCTGCTGAGATGTTAGCAGCAGGCTCTAATTTATCAAAACCCGAAATTCTGCAATTATTTGCGAGCAATATGGGCTACGCCACACCGAAAATCGATGTGCGCGGCGCGGTATTTAAAGATGAGGCCATATTATTAGTGCAAGAAAAAGCGGATAATTGTTGGTCATTACCAGGTGGATGGGCTGATATTAACGATTCAGCAGGTGAGGCGGTGGTGCGTGAAATTCGCGAAGAAGCGGGGTTAATTACTAAGGCGGTTAAGTTAATTGCATTTATTGATAAACATAAACATAAGCACCCACCTGAGAGTTTACATGCGTATAAGGCCTTTTTCCTGTGTGATTTTGTTAGTGGGCAAGTTGCGACTAATCATGAGACATTGGATGTGGGGTTTTTTACGCTGGATAACCTGCCTGCGCTATCCACGCCGCGTGTTACTGTTGAGCAGATTCAAATGTGTTATAAGCATTATCACCAGAGGGATCTGCCTACGGAATTTGATTAGTAATATTTCCTTTTCCCAAGGAAAGTCTTGTACTAACTTATCCTTATAGGGAGGATAAGAAGTAACCCTATTATGCCGGCACCTGCATACCACGCTTTACTGCCTCACGCTCACCGATAGCATCAAACCAGCGCATCACATGGCAAAATTTCTTTTTATCGATTTTTTGCTCACACATTTGTTGGTAATAAGCAATCCAAGGCCATGCACTCATATCAGCAATGGTATATCTATCACCGGTTAAATAGGTATGGCTGGATAACTGTTGGTTTAGTACACTTAATAAGCGTAAAGACTCTTTTTGCTGGATATCAATAATAGTAGGCACAGGCTCAGTGACAAGTTTTGTAAAGCGATATAATTGGCTAAATACCGGGGAAATACCTGTTGCCTGCAACGCACACCATTGTAGGGCTTTGGTGCGGGAAACAAGATCAGTGCTTGGTAAAAAGCGTTCATGTTTTTCCGCTAAATACATCATGATTGCTAAGCTTTCAAAAATACAAAAATCATTTTCTTTATCAACAAGCGCAGGGATTTTATTATTAGGATTAATTTTTAAAAATTCCGGCTTATACTGCTCACCCGCTCGCAAATCAATTTTTTGCACTTGGTAGGGAACTTGTAGCTCTTCTAATAAAATGGAAACTTTACGTGCATTGGGGGTGGTATAAGCATAGAGCGTGTACATAATCCAACTCCTTGTTCCTAATAGGCATTACCCTGTATAGTGATTTAAATCACTTAACCATGGCCCTTTGCGGGCCAACATATTATCTTATCACACGTATTTTACATAGCGAACGCTTTAGCAAAAATAACTATACGTCTAAGTTATCGACTTCTAAGGCATTCTGCTCGATAAACTCACGACGTGGTTCGACCTGATCGCCCATCAGTGTGGTAAACAATTGATCAGCGCTAATGGCATCCTCAATCGTCACTTGCAGCATGCGCCGCACGGTTGGATCCATCGTTGTTTCCTAAACCTTTATAGCGTTGGATAGTCTGGCCTTGTTTAGCTTGTGCCATCAGCCAAGTAACGGCGGACTTAAAGCTGCCCACAGGATATTTTTGGCCATTGTAATGTAAATAGGCACCATGAGCTGCCACATCCCCAATTTTTTCACCAAATTGGCTTAGCTCCTGATATTCTCTTGATGAGAACAAATCTTGGCGTAAGAAAAAGATTTGTTCAACGCCATGATGAAAGATATTCAATTTAATTGCATAATGGATATTATCGGCTGCTAGCTCAACACTCAATTGATAACGAGCCTCACCCGCTAATTCATTACTTAATAAGTGGGCTAATTTATCTGCAAAATGCTGCACCTGCTGTTTATCCGCTAATTGATCAACCAATAAACGCGGCAAATAACCTATGGCCTCCAAAACACTTGCAGGATAGCGGCGTGAAATCCGTTCAATGGTTGCTTGCACATGACGATATTCGTCAATTAATTTTTCAAATTCCACATTAGACAGCGGTGGCGCATCAGCATTTACATGGAAGCGGGTGTCGCCTAATACCGATTGCATCAAATATACTTGCAACATAGCATCGTCTTTAATGTATTGTTCTTGCTTACCTTTTTTCACTTTGTAAAGTGGAGGTTGCGCAATATAGATATGCCCGCGCTCAACAAGCTCAGGCATTTGACGGTAAAAGAAGGTCAGCAGTAGGGTGCGAATATGAGAACCATCAACGTCGGCATCGGTCATGATAATAATGCGGTGGTAACGTAGTTTATCAGGGTTATATTCATCCCGGCCAATACCACAACCAAGTGCAGTGATTAAAGTAGCCACTTCAACAGATGCCAGCATTTTATCAAAGCGGGCTTTTTCTACATTAAGAATTTTACCTTTAAGGGGCAATATCGCTTGATGTTTTCTATCACGGGCTTGTTTTGCCGATCCACCTGCAGAATCACCCTCAACCAAATAAATTTCACATAAGGTGGGATCACGTTCTTGGCAATCGGCTAATTTACCGGGCAAACCACCTAAATCCAAAGCACCCTTACGCCTGGTCATTTCGCGCGCTTTACGAGCCGCTTCACGGGCACGCGCAGCATCGATCATCTTACCCACAATAATTTTTGCGATCTGCGGGTTTTCTAGCATAAAACTTTGGAAGCCTTCAGCCACCAATGACTCTACAACACTTTTTACTTCGGAAGACACTAATTTATCTTTGGTTTGCGAGGAAAACTTAGGATCTGGCACTTTAACAGATAATACTGCCGTTAACCCTTCACGAGCATCATCACCTGTCGTTGCTACTTTGGCTTTCTTGGCATACCCTTCTTGCTCAATATAACTGTTAAGCGTGCGGGTCATAGCAGCACGTAAACCGGCTAAGTGAGTACCACCATCGCGCTGTGGGATATTGTTGGTAAAGCAATACATGTTTTCCTGGAAACCATCGTTCCATTGTAAAGCCACTTCTACGCCAGTACCATCTTGCTCAGAAGAAATATAAAAAACTTGTTGATGAATAGGAGTTTTGTTGCGATTTAAATATTCTACGAATGCTTTAATACCACCATGGTATTCAAAGTGATCTTCTTTGCCGGTACGTTCATCTAAAAGATAGATAGCAACGCCGGAGTTTAAAAAAGATAGCTCGCGTAAACGTTTCACCAAAATTTCATAATGAAATTCGATATTAGTAAATGTTTCACTACTCGGTTTAAAACGTACTTCCGTGCCTCGCTCACTGCTTTCACCGACAACAGCTAACGGCGCTACCGGCTCACCGTGACGATAGACTTGTTTAAAGAGCTTGCCATGTTGACGGATAGTCAATTGCAACTCTTCAGATAAAGCATTAACCACAGAAACACCCACACCGTGCAAACCACCTGAGATTTTGTAGGCATTATCATCAAATTTACCGCCCGCATGCAAAATAGTCATAATAACTTCAGCTGCGGAGCGGCCTTCTTCTTTATGTATGTCTGTTGGGATGCCACGGCCATTATCGCGTACGCTCACTGATTCATCGCTATGTATGGTGACTTCAATCTTTGTACAATGCCCCGCTAACGCCTCATCGATGCTATTATCAACAACTTCGAACACCATATGATGCAAACCCGTACCATCATCGGTATCACCGATATACATACCAGGTCGCTTACGCACGGCATCAAGGCCTTTTAACACTTTAATGCTAGTGGAATCATAGGCCGTTGGCTCTATATTGGCTACTTCTACGTTCATTCTGGCTCCTTAATTACTCTCGCAGCTTACCATGTTCCACGTGGAACGTTTTAACATTTGCACCACATAATTGCCCGGGTAGCGTGGCTTCATCAACCCCGGTTAAAAAGACCTGCACGCTTGCAGCTTGTAATAAATCTAACAGCCACTCACGGGTTCGTTTATCGAGCTCGGCCGGCAGATCATCAATCAAATAAATACTTTGCCGATCCGCGAGGGTTCGTATCAATAGCCCTTGCGCTAATTGTAATACTGTCACTAAGCTCTTTTGTTGCCCTAGCGATAAAGCATGTTGTGCAGGGACATTATCTATAAGCACCGTAAAATTTGCGCGTTGTATGCCTTCAGTAGTATATTTTCTTAATTTATCGCGCTCAAAAGCTTGCGTGAAGACATCACCCAACCGCTGCTTTTTATCCCATCCGCCATCATAATGAAAAGCGATATTATGATGAGGGAGCAAGCCATTTAGCATCTCACATGCTAACACAACCCATTGATTAAAAAAACATTCTCGCAAATTATCAATTTGCTCACTCACGTTGATAAGCTCATTATCCCATATTCTAATTTCACTATCTGCACAATGATCCCGCAAAGCGGCATTGCGTTGGCGTAGCAGGCGGTTAAAGCGCTGCCACAAAGGGAAAAAATTTTGTTCCACGTGGAACACACCCACATTTAACAGCGCACGCCGCTGCTCTGGGCCTTCTTGCAACAAACGATATGATGCTGCATTTATTAATTGTAACGGCAGTACAGCAGCAAGCTCAGCACGGGTTTTTGCATATTCACCCGCAATTTTATACTCTGCGGTGCCGCCTCGCTGACGTTGCATGCCAACAGCTACCCATTCAGCAGGGTAAACAAGAGAGCCTACTTTAGCCACTGTCATATGTGCTGCAGCACTATGCTGTATAACGCGATCGAGGAGCGTAGTGCGAAAAGAGCGGCCAAGGCCTAACAAATAAACAGCTTCTAAGATACTGGTCTTGCCACTGCCATTATCACCAATAAAGAGATTCATCCTTTGACCAGGCGTAAAGGCGATAGATTCAATATTACGGCAGTGAGTTATAGCAAGATGTTGAATGGTCATATCGTTATAATTGCAACGGCATAACAACAAATTGGGTTTTAATTAAATTCACTTCACCCTCCACCAACGCACCGCTGGTTTCATCTCGCAAGGTAATTTTTACATCCCCTGCATTGAGTACCGCTAAAATATCTAATAAGTAACCCGCATTAAATACCACTTCAAATGGCTCACCATCGTAATGAACGGTGATTTCTTCTTCTGATTCTTCTTGCTCTAAATTGTTAGCACAAATACGTAATAAACCAGGCGCTAATAATAAACGCACGCCACGAAATTTTTCATTGGATAAAATAGCTGCACGAGTAATTGCTTGTTTTAACTCATCGCGGTTAGCGATAAGTATTTTATCACCACCTTGCGGCACTATACGTTGATAATCAGGAAAACGGCCTTCAACGAGCTTGGTAGTAAAAACAAATTCCGCGGCTTTGACACAAAGATGGTTATCATCAGCTAATACAGTAACCGGAATATCTTCATCACCGATTAAACGCATTAATTCAAGTACGCCTTTGCGCGGCACTATCACTGCCATAGGGCTAGCACTACTTGCTAAGCTGGTTTGGCCTACCGACATACGATGGCCATCGGTGGCAACCGTAATTAATTGATCATTTTCTACCTGCATAAAAAGGCCGTTTAAATAATAGCGCACATCTTGCTGCGCCATTGAAAAATGGCTAGTTTCTAGCAATAAACGTAACACTCGTTGGCTTAGCGTGAACTCTACAGTGGGGTTAATTTGGCCAACCGCAGGGAAATCTTCTGCGGGTAATGTGGCCAATACAAAACGGCTTTTTGCACATTGTACGGTAACGCGTTCGCCTTCAGAAGTTAATGTTAACGAAGTAAGATCGGGCAAGCTTCGACAAATTTCTACTAATTTACGCGCTGGTAAGGTAATACGACCCATCGCTTGTGTTTGGCCCGTTAAAGGCACTTTCCCAACAAGCTCTAATTCAAGATCCGTACCAATTACCGAGAGTTGTTCATTGGTTACGTCAAGTAATACATGTGCTAAAATGGGCCGCAATCCCCGCTTATCGGTCACGCTCGCTGCTAATTGCAACGGTTTTAATAAGCTCTCCCGTAATAATGTAAGTTTCATAACTTTTTTATCTCAAGTAGAAAGCAATCGCATTAAATTCGCCCAATCTTCTTGCAAGTCTGGCGCATTTGCTCGCAGTTCTTTAATCATGCGGCAAGCATGCAACACAGTCGTATGATCACGCCCACCAAATGCATCACCAATCTCTGGCAAACTGTGGTTAGTAAGTTCTTTAGATAACGCCATTGCCATTTGCCGCGGCCTTGCGACAGAGCGACTGCGCCGACGTGATAAAAGATCGGACACCTTAACTTTATAATATTCCGCTACTGTTTTTAAAATATTTTCGATGGTTACGAGCTTATCTTGTAGCGCTAATAAGTCTTTTAAAGCTTCACGGACAAATTCAATGGTAATAGGCTTACCAGTGAAGTGCGAGTTCGCTACAACCCGTTTTAAAGCCCCTTCAAGCTCACGTACGTTGGATCGTATCCGCTTAGCGATGAAAAAAGCCACTTCATGCTCAAGCTTAAGCTGCATGCGCTCCGCTTTACTCATTAAAATAGCAACCCGAGTTTCTAATTCCGGAGGTTCAATAGAAACGGTTAATCCCCAGCCAAAACGAGATTTTAAGCGCTCTTCAACGCCATTAATTTCCTTAGGATAGCGATCACTGGTTAAAATAACTTGCTGTTGGCCTTCTAGTAAGGCATTAAAAGTATGAAAAAATTCTTCTTGTGAGCGCTCTTTACCCGCAAAAAACTGAATATCATCGATAAGTAATGCATCAACTGAACGATAAAAGCGTTTAAATTCATTGATCATATTGGATTGCAGTGCTTTTACCATATCCGCCACAAAGCGCTCCGAGTGTAAATAAATCACTTTAGCTTTAGGATTGGTTTCTAAAATTAAATTACCAACAGCATGCATCAAGTGGGTTTTACCAAGGCCTACACCACCATAAATAAATAAGGGATTATAAGCACTACCCGGGTTTTGTGCTACCTGCGCCGAGGCAGCTCTTGCTAATTGGTTAGATTTACCTTCAACAAAGCTATCAAAGGTAAATGCCGGGTTAATGTTATTAGCATGAGTAATGCTGGCAGCAGCAACAGAGGTTTGCTCTCCTGAGGGTTTACTGGCCACTTTACGTAATGGCACGACATGTACTTCGCTACTATCAGTTTCAACGCGGCGGCTACCAATTTCTAATATCACATCATCAATTTGGCTTTGCCCACAACAAAGCTCACGAATACGCTCAAGATAACGATCGGTTATCCATCCCACCACAAAACGGTTCGGCGCCAATAATACTAAACTGGCTTCTCGCGATTGGGCGTGCAAAGGCCTAATCCAGGTATTAAACTCCTGGGCTGATAAGTCATCTTGTAGTTGATTGACACAACGTTGCCAAGTCGCTAACTGATCAGACACGCCGCACTCCTATCGTCCAGCAACAAAGATTAAATAATTGGCCATCATAGCACATAACACTAAAGAATGCGTGCTTTATCCCGTATTTTGCGGCATTTTTCATGCGCTAACCTTTCCATAGCTTCTTGTAGATAAACCTACGGTTAACAAGGGGTATAGCCTGTGCTTAACTCGAGGTATAACTTGAGGTATAACTTGAGGCCTTGATCTTATCCCTATCTTATGCGGAGCTTATCATGAGGCTGTTAGCTGGTTTATCCACATAAAAATCGGTATATAAGTTATTGAATAATAATGGTATTAGTAAAGATATCCACAGGAAGTTCGTTCTCTTATTATAAATATAAGGTTTTATAAATCAATATTGTTATATTTACCGGGGAGAGCTGCCGCTTACTCTCTTTGGAAAACTCATAGGTTTTGAATGGATGAGAAATTCCGTTTAGAAATAGCAATCCTGTTTATAGCTGATGGGATGTAGAGATAAGAAAGCTGTGTACTAAAAGCCTGTTGAGGATTGTAGTAAAGTTATCCTCTTTTTATCCACAGCAATTACTAGGGAGTTTAAAGGGGTTAGCTTGACTTATAATACTTTGATTATGTTAAGTATAGTTTAGTTATCCACAGAAAAATGCTTCAGTAATCATAATAAAAAGGTTTTAAATAAAAAAGATTAATATATTTAAGTAACGGATCTATGAGTGATGACCATGTCAAAAAGATTGTTCTGTAATCTTGATTGCAGTATAGAAAATTAAGGACTGTTATGTTATTGGTATTGAAAAAAGCGCAGTTTGACAATCACCAGCAATATGCCGTAAGATAACCCTCTCTTTGAATTTGGGTAAGTCGATTGGCGGCTTATATCTAAAATACAGTAATAACAAGGTGTTGTGAGATGAAGCGGACCTACCAACCAAATAAACGTAAACGTGTAAAAACACATGGCTTTAGAGCAAGAATGGCTACCAAAGGTGGTCGTTTAGTGTTAAGCAGAAGGCGTGCTAAAAATCGCAAGCGCTTAGCTGCTATTGCGACTAATTTCTGATAGTAGTGGCTAAGCAGTACGGTTTTACGTACAAAGATAAGATCCTCGATTCCACTACCTTTAAGCAGGTGTTTAAGCAATCGATTCGAGTCTCTACACCGTATTTTGCTTTATTAGCGAAACAAAGCCTTCATTCTTGTGCCCGCCTTGGTATTAGCGTCGCTAAGCGAGATGCTGCTCTAGCAGTTACACGTTCACGGCTCAAACGGATCTTTCGTGAAAGCTTTCGTCACCATAAAGCATTGCTCGGTGGATATGATATTGTGGTTTGTGTTCGCAAAAACTGCCAAACCCTTGAAAATAATGCGCTACGCAAAATGGTTGATGCACAGTGGCAAAAATTAAGTTCCTCTTGTACAAAATACTACTTGGCTGCATCCGCGGGTACCAATACGCAATAAGCCCTTTTTTGGGAAATTGTTGCCGTTTTGAGCCCAGTTGCTCTGCCTATATGTATACCGCTATTAGCCGTTTTGGCTATTGGCGTGGTTTATGGATGGGGATGCGGCGTTTAGGACGCTGTCATCCTTGGTGTGAAGGTGGGTATGATCCCGTTGATGAAAAAAGCTGAGTAATTATGACAAATATGATGGGTTTTCAACGTACATTTCTTTTAATATTGCTAGCGGTTATTTCGTATATGTTATGGGATGCTTGGGTCACTGAGAATCCACCGCTCCCACAGCAAACCGTAGAATCTACGCTAGCTAATAAACAATCCTTAAGTGATGATGTACCCAGTTTAGGCGATGATAGCGTGCCAGCGGTTAGCCAAAAGTCTTTGGTGCCTGTTGATGCACAAAATACTGCAATCCCAGGCTCGCGCTTAGTGCAAGTGCGTACAGATGTTTTAAACGTGACTTTGGATACCTTGGGCGGTCAAGTGGTGAAGGTAGAATTACCTGCATATCCCGTTTCTTTACAACAATCCGACACACCAGTAACCATGCTGCAAGATAAGCCTGGCTCCATTTATATTGCACAAAGTGGTTTAAAAGGACCACAAGGCCCTGATTTACTATCAGGCGTTGCGCAATTTTCAGTGGAAAAAGCCGAATATGCGCTTGCGCAAGAAGATAACGAGTTAGCAGTGGTCATGTCCTGGAAAAACGCTGATGGTGTTAGGGTTAATAAAACATTTATCTTTAAACGTGGCCAATACCTTATCGATATTGATTATTCAATAGATAACCAATCGGCAGCGCCCTGGCGTGGCCAATTGTACGCCCAATTAAAGCGTCAGCGCGTAGAGAGCAAGCGTAGCAGTTTATTGGCTTTCCCTACTTATACGGGTGGTGCCATTTCCACTCCTGAGCGGCGTTTTCATAAAGTTAGTTTTGATGATATGAGCAAAGAAAATCTTGATGAGCGCGCAGTCAATGGTTGGGTTGCGATGGTTGAACATTATTTTGTGAGTGCCTTTATCCCAGAGGATAGCACGGAGTATCGTTACTTTTCGCGTACAGGTAATGAACATAGCTATTGGTTAGGTATGGTGGGGCCTTGGTTGGATGTTGAGCCTGGAGCTTCTGCTAAACAATCGATGCAGCTTTATGTAGGGCCTGAAATTACTGATACCTTAAAAGATATCGCACCTGGTTTGGAATTAACGGTTGATTATGGTTGGTTCTGGCCGATTGCCCAAGGTTTATTTTGGTTAATGAAGCATATCCATCAGTTTGTGGGTAACTGGGGTGTGGTTATTATTATCATTACGTTGTTGATTAAAGCGGTGTTTTATCCCTTATCTGCCGCAAGTTATCGCTCAATGGCAAATATGCGCAAGCTGCAACCTAAAATAACTGCTTTAAAAGAGCGTTATGGCGATGATAAGCAAAAATTCAGCCAAGCGATGATGGAATTATATAAGAAAGAAAAAATTAACCCTTTGGGTGGTTGTTTACCTATTTTGGTGCAAATTCCCGTATTTATTGCTTTATATTGGGTATTAATTGAAAGTGTAGAGTTTCGTCAAGCGCCATTTTTCTTATGGATTAAAGATTTATCGGTGCATGATCCCTACTATGTGTTACCGGTTATCATGGGTATTTCCATGTTTGCTCAGCAAAAATTAAGCCCCGCACCGCCAGATCCTATCCAAGCGAAAGTGTTAATGGCAATGCCGATTGTATTTACTGTATTGTTTTTAAGCTTCCCTGCAGGGCTAATGGTGTATTGGGTGGTTAATAACTTATTATCGATTGCTCAACAATGGAGTATTACTAAGGCCATTGAAGGCAAGAAATAGGGGTAAAGCGCACTAAATTCCGGGAAGTCCGTAGAATAGAAGTCAGAGATGTAAAATATGATTACGATACCCTCAACCACAATCGCCGCCTTAGTAACACCGCCTGGGCGAGGTGGTGTGGGTATTATTCGTGTCTCAGGGCCTTTAGTGGCAAAGATTAGTCTGGCGATTTTACAATTTCCCCCCAAACCCCGTTACGCCCACTACGCACCTTTTTTTGCTGATGATAATGCGATTATTGATGAAGGAATTGCGTTATATTTTAAAGCACCGCATTCATTTAGCGGGGAAGATATTTTAGAACTGCAAGCCCATGGTGGGCCGGTGGTTTTAGATATGTTATTAGCGCGTATTATTGCTTTAGGTGCAACCCCAGCTGAGCCAGGGGAATTTTCCTATCGGGCATTTTTAAATAATAAAATTGATTTAGCGCAAGCAGAAGCTATTGCTGATTTAATTGCTGCCACGTCAAAAGCGGCTGCAAAATCAGCGCTATCTTCTTTGCAAGGTGAATTTTCCCAGCAAATTAATCACTTTGTAGAAGAGCTTATAGCGTTACGTTTATATGTGGAAGCAGCCTTAGATTTTCCGGATGAAGAGGTGGATTTTTTATCATCTGCACGCATTCATGAGCAAGTTGCTGATTTATTAGTGCGTTTAGAGCGTGTCTATCGAGCTAGCCAACAAGGTAGCTTATTGCGAGAAGGTATGAAAGTC
>Ga0302307_10002202_pt1 | contig 11937 bp, 6 predicted proteins | sample III_Palsa_E3_2_FD_200530 | JGI IMG/M metagenome (GOLD analysis project Ga0302307, IMG submission 200530) | Peat permafrost microbial communities from Stordalen Mire near Abisko, Sweden - III_Palsa_E3_2 | ecosystem: Environmental > Terrestrial > Soil > Palsa > Peat permafrost | place: Sweden... | reverse complement strand
GAAACGCTGCCGCAGGGGATTGCCGTGGTTAGGCTTTCCGGAGGACTTACCTTAGGTACATCTTTGAAGATTGCTGACTCGCAGATCCAGTCTGCAATCGAGGCCGGCGTTTCCAAAATGGTGATCGACCTGACGGCCGTGGAGTACGTCGACAGCGCCGGACTAGGGATGCTGATGTATGCGTACGGAATGCTGAACGAAAAAAAGGGAGCGCTTCGGGTGTGTGGGGTTACAGACCGGGTGCTGTCTTTGCTGCGAATGACGAAGACAGACATGTTTCTGCCTATTGATAAAGACGTCGATGAGAGCGTTGCTGCGTTATAGGGGTGAGTGCTGTCACTGCGTTCGTAGCGGAGTGGACGTCGTCCTGGATGGGATGATCTGCGGAGCGACGGCTGAAACCAAGTAAAACTTGCGCATCGAACATGAACGCTTCGCAGCATAGAATCTACTATGTAAAACGCTTTAAGTCTTTCTTGACAACCGTTGATTCATTCAAATAGCTTCGACGCCACCTGGTCGAATAGCGTCTCTATCCCCGAAATCAAGGCAGCATCATGAAACGTTCCGCAATTTTTGTCGCAAGACATCGACAATATCTCCAACGAGTTGGAGTTGTTGGCCTGTGTGTAGCTGCTGCCTTCTCCGCAGTGTCGGGGTCGCAGGTTCCAACGCACACGCCTACCGCCGAGACGCAGAAACGAATTGCTGCGTTGGTGGGGCAGATGACGTTGGAGGAGAAGGTATCGCAGATGCAGAATGACGCCAACGCGATTCCCCGGCTGAATGTGCCCGCTTATAACTGGTGGAGCGAGGGGCTGCATGGGATTGCGCGGTCAGGCTACGCGACGGTATTTCCCCAGGCGATCGGGCTGGCGGCAACGTGGGATGTGCCATTGATTCACCAGGTGGCTGACGTGATCGGCACGGAGGCACGAGCCAAGAATGGAGAGGCGCTGCGCGCAGGGAATCACAGTATTTACTACGGTCTCGATATCTGGTCTCCCAATATTAATATCTTCCGTGACCCGAGGTGGGGGCGTGGCCAGGAGACCTACGGAGAAGACCCATTTTTGACGGGCCACCTTGGGGTTGCATTTGTCGAAGGGCTACAGGGGAATGATCCGACGTATTACAAGACCATCGCGACGCCAAAGCACTTTGCCGTTCATTCTGGGCCCGAAAACACCCGGCACACGGCGAATGTGAATCCTTCCGCACATGATCTTGAAGACACCTACCTGCCAGCGTTTCGGGCCACTGTGACGCAGGCAAAGGCTGGCAGCGCGATGTGCGCATACAACGCTGTGGACGGAGAGCCGGCGTGTGCAAATACCATGCTGTTGCAGGATCGTCTACGGAAAGACTGGGGGTTCGACGGCTACGTAACCTCAGACTGCGCAGCCATCACCGATATTGCGGTCGGTCATCGCTATTCACCCGATCTCGAGCATGCAGCCGTGGCAGCTGTTCGTGCAGGAACCGATACGAGTTGCGGCAAGGAATATGCAGTGCTCGTGAAGGCCGTTCGGGATGGGCTAATTTCCGAGAAGGAGATTGACCGTTCGGTTAGAAGGCTGTTCACGGCACGATTTGAACTTGGTTTGTTTGATGATTCAACCAAGGTGAAGTATGCGCAGATTCCCTTCTCCGAGGACGACTCGGCAGCGCATCGGGCGTTGGCCCTGCAGACGGCTGGAAAATCAATCGTGCTGCTAAAGAATGACGGCATCCTGCCGCTCAAGAAATCTCTGAAGATCGCTGTGGTCGGTCCGAATGCGGCCAGCCTCGCTGCAATCGAAGGCAACTACAACGCGGTGCCGTCTCAACCGGTTTTGCCGCTTAGTGGAATTGAACATGCGTTTGGAGTCGATCAGGTACGATACGCGCAAGGGTCGCCCTATGTGAGCGAGCTGCCGGTTCCCGTTCCAAGAACATTACTGCATCCGTCCGAAGGAGACTCCCGCTTTGGTTTGAAAGGCGAGTACTTCGACAATGTTGAATTTCAGGGTGCACCTGCGATGACACGCGTCGATCAACAGGTAGCATTTGATTGGGATGCTGCGTCACCAGATAAGGGCATCAGCCCTTCGCATTTCGGTGTGCGATGGACAGGGACAATCCAAGCTCCGATTGCAGGAGATTACGCTTTCAGCTTCACGCTGGCACATTGCTATCCATGCGGAGATGCGGAGAATTTGAAAGTGTACTTCGATGGCAAGCCGTTGTCCGATCAGCCGGTGCCGGCCACTGAATATCGATCGAGCGGGCTGCAGCCATTTACGTTACATTTTGCCGATGCGAGTCCTCATTCGTTTCGCATCGAGTACACGCACAAAGCGAAGTTATTTGGTGCCGGAATCACTCTGAGCTGGAAGCCACCCATTGATGCCGAGCGTGAGGCCGCTGTCGGAGCTGCGAAGGAAGCGGATGTGGTCGTGGCTTTCGTAGGGCTCTCCCCTGAGTTAGAGGGGGAAGAGATGCCTGTGCATGTCGAAGGCTTCGATGGAGGAGACCGCACCAGCATTGAATTGCCTGCGGTGCAGGAGAAGATGCTGGAAACAGTTGCGGCAACGGGCAAGCCCCTTGTGGTTGTGCTGATGAATGGCAGCGCGCTGGCCGTGGACTGGGCTAAACAGCATGCGAATGCGGTCGTGGAGGCATGGTATCCGGGTGAGGAAGGCGGAGACGCAATCGCTGATGTGCTTACGGGAACGACGAATCCTGCGGGGCGCCTTCCGATCACGTTCTATGCAAGCACCAAGGACCTTCCGCCGTTTGACGATTACTCCATGGCTGGTCGTACGTATCGCTACTACGCTGGAACACCGCTCTGGGGCTTCGGGTATGGGTTAAGCTACTCAAAGTTCGAGTGGACCAATCTCAAGCTCTCTACGTTTTCCCTCAAAGCCGGCGACTCAATGCTTGTGGATGCTGATGTGCAGAACACTAGCGATCGCGGGGGCGATGCGGTGAGCGAGTTGTACCTTACGCCTCCTGCGGGTCCAGCGTCACCGCGATTGGCGCTGGTTGGATTCGACCGGCTAAACCTGGGACCGCATGCGAAACGGCACGTTCATTTCATCGTCGATGCGCGGGCCCTTAGTACCGTGGACGCGGAGGGGGTACGAGCGGTGCACGCAGGGAATTACGTCGTCCATCTGGGCGGGGCTCAGCCTAGCGATCAAGGTTACGGCTCAGTTTCTGCCGTTTTCACGATTCATGGAAATGAGGAGCTTCCACGGTGAGTTCGCGCGCCCTGCGCCTGGTGCAACTTACGTTGCTATCGGCGTCCATTTTGTCGACGACAATATTCGCGCAGGAAGCTGCAGGGCCGACACTCCTTGGACCTGGAGATCCGGCATGGCTTTCCTACAAACCTGTGACATCAGCGATTGTGTTTCCGGGCGGCATTCCAGACACAGTTGTGGAGCTTGGCCACGGTGTGCTCGAAGACTCCGCTGCTAAGGAACTCGGAACGGGATGGCGGGGCCTGTTACAGAGAGAACCTCGGATTGTGCATAGGGAGAGCAGCGGCGGGCAACGCGAAGTCGTGCTCGGAACACAGGCCGAGGTTAATGCGTGGCGACGACAGCCTACATCGACGCCGGCCCTGAAGCACGATGCCTACCGCCTCTACGTGGATAAGAATGCGGTGGTGATCGAAGGTGGAGACGACCGCGGAGTGTTGTACGGAGCGTTTGCCCTGCTGCGCGAAATTGCGAAACAGCATTCACTGGTAAAGCTTGATGAACAGTCAGCGCCGTGGGCGGCAATTCGCTGGACGAATGAATGGGACAACCCCAATGGCACCATTGAACGTGGCTATGCGGGGCCGTCGATTTTCTTCGAGAACGGAAAGGTGCGCGCGGATCTTTCCCGTGCCGCGGCGTATGCGCGGCTGCTTAGTTCGGTCGGCATCGATGGCTGCACAATCAATAATGTTAATGCCGACCTCAATCTTCTGCGACCTGAGAATCTCGGCGAGATCGCTCGGATAGCGGATGTCTTTCGGCCTTATGGAGTGCGACTTTCGCTATCTGTCGATATGAGCAGTCCGCAGGTAATTGGGGGGATGAAGACGTTCGATCCTCTCGATCCGGAAGTTGCTGCCTGGTGGAGGACGAAGGTAGACGAGATCTACGCTGTGATTCCAGACTTCGGCGGCGTGGTGATCAAGGCAGATTCTGAAGGGCGGGTTGGTCCGTCGAAATATGGACGCACTCAGTCCGATGCGGCAAACGTTGTCGCGCATGCTCTAAAGCCGCATGGCGGAGTGGTTCTATATCGTGGATTTGTATACAACAATCATCTCGATTGGAACGATATGAAGGCAGATCGCGCCCGTGCTGGCTATGATAACTTTCACCCGCTGGATGGGAAGTTTGACGACAACGTGATCGTGCAAATCAAGTATGGACCCATCGACTTCCAAGTGCGGGAGCCGGCGAGTCCGCTGCTTGCCGGCCTTCCTAAGACAAACGAGGCGATTGAGTTGCAGGTGACGCAGGAGTACACCGGGCAGCAACGCCACCTGGTCTATCTCGTGCCGATGTGGAAGAAGATATTGGATACGGATATGCGCGCCTCTGATAGCGCGGCGCCGTTGCCTGTAAAACTCATTGTGAGCGGCGAAAGGACTGCCACTGAACACCACACGCGGGGAGGCTTCGTCGGCGTTGCGAATGTTGGCACGGATGGATGGTTGGGAAATCCGCTGGCTCTTGCGAATCTTTATGGTTTTGGACGGCTCGCGTGGGATCCGAGCATGAGTGCAGCCACGATCATCGATGAGTGGACGCGGCTTACGTTTGGAAATGATGAGCAGGTACGGACGACGATCAACAAACTGCAGATGGACTCGTGGCATATCTACGAAAGTTATACAGGTCCACTTGGCATTGGGACGTTGACGGATATTGTGGGCGCGCATTTCGGGCCTGGCGTCGAGTCTGCTGAACGCAACGGATGGGGACAGTGGATAAGAGCCGACGAACATGGGGTTGGCATGGACCGCACGGTGGCGACTGGGACCGGCTACATCGGTCAATACCCTGCTCCGCTGGCAGCGAGCTACGAATCACTTGCTACCTGCCCGGACGATCTTCTGCTGTTCATGCATCATGTGCCATACACCTATCGACTGCACTCCGGCCTGACCGTAATGCAGACGATTGATAACACACATTACTGGGGGGCGCAGGCAGCAGCGGACCAGGTCGGGGTGTGGGAGGCACTGCACGGCAGGGTTCCGGACGCGACGTATGCCGAGGTCTTAAAACGGTTGAAGTATCAGGCGGGGTCGGCAATTGTTTGGCGGGATGCAGTGACTCGTTGGTTCACGAAGGAGTCCGGCATTCCAGATTCACTAGGTCGGGTGGATCATTATCCGGACCGCATCGAGGCGGAGTCGATGGCACTCACTGGCTACACCGTTGAGCCGGCCACACCGTGGGAGACGGCATCGGGTGGGAAAGCGGTGCTATGCAATCTGCCGCAGTGTTCCGTCCAAACGACGTGGACTGAGCCGGATGGTTGGTACGATATCAGCGTGCAGTATTTTGATTTGTTGCATGGACATTCGCGCTTTTCTCTTTCGATCGCGGGTCATGAAGTTGATCATTGGATCGCGGACGACACGTTGCCGGGCGAGACGCTCAACGGCAGTACCTCGACCAGGAGATCGCTAAATCACGTGGCTATTCATCACGGTGACCTGGTTGAAGTAATCGGCTGGCCCGATGGTACGGAGAAGGCGCCACTGGATTATCTGAGCATTGTGCCCAGTCATGTTCATGCCGGTGTGGCTAAGAACCAAGTTCATTGAGGGAATTTGCTTTGAGCACAAAGATCACGGACGCTAAAGTCATTGTTACTTGCCCCGGGCGAAACTTTGTGACGCTCAAGATCACAACAACCGATGGAGTCTATGGCATCGGAGATGGAACGCTCAATGGCCGCGAGTTGGCGGTCTCTGCGTATTTGCAGGAGCATGTGATTCCCTGCCTTATTGGCCGCGATGCGGATCGCATCGAGGATACCTGGCAGTATCTTTATCGCGGAGCGTATTGGCGTCGCGGACCGGTAACGATGAGCGCAATCGCCGCCGTAGATGTGGCTCTGTGGGATATCAAGGCGAAGCGCGCCGGCATGCCACTGTACCAATTACTCGGGGGCCGCTGCCGAGAAGGCGTTCTGGTTTACGCCCATGCGAACGGGCATGAAGTCGGCGAGCTATTGGAGTCTGTGGCAAAGCAGAAAGAGTTAGGGTACCGAGCAATCCGTGTGCAGGCGGCTGTCCCCGGGGTGGCAGATGCGTACGGTGTGCCCCATGGAGATAAACCTTATGAGCCGGCCGACGGTGATCTTCCCCGCGAGGAGACTTGGGATACTGCCAAGTATCTGCGGTTTTTGCCGAAGATGATGGATGCCGTGCGGACGAAGTTCGGCTTTGATCTTGCGCTACTGCACGATGGGCATCATCGAATGACGCCGATCGAAGCTGCAGGTCTGGGTAAGAGCCTTGAAGAGTTTCAGCCTTTCTGGCTGGAAGATTTGACGCCTGCTGAAAATCAGGAAGCATTCCGCCTCATTCGGCAACACACTACTGCACCGTTAGCAGTTGGTGAGGTGTTCAACTCTATTTTTGATTGCAAGCAACTGATCAGCGAGCAACTCATTGACTACATTCGGGCCACCGTAGTGCACGCGGGAGGCATCACGCACTTGCGGCGCATTGCGAGCTTTGCGGATCTTTACGGCGTGAAGACAGGCTGCCATGGGGCCACGGATCTGTCTCCAATATGCATGGGGGCCGCACTGCACTTTGACGTAAGTGTTTCAAACTTCGGCATCCAGGAACACATGCCACACTCGGCATCTACCGATGAGGTCTTTCCGCATGCGTATACGTTTGCGGACGGCATGATGCAGCCGGGAGAGACGCCGGGACACGGAGTTGATATTGACGAGACGTTAGCCGCTAAGTTTCCATATAAGCGCGCCTATCTTCCAGTCTGCCGATTGGCGGATGGAACGCTTCATTCCTGGTAGACGATAAACCGGTCTTCCCCGAGGATCTAGTAAAGGTTCGGCAAAGGTGTTGGCGACACATTGCTTGCGGGGAGCATCACACCTTATCGGCGAGGGTTGCGATGGCAAAAGCAGACGACGCTGAATTGTTGGAGATTGGCGGCCGGGTGGTGCGAATTAGCAGCCCGGCGAAGCCGTACTTTACTCGGGGCGTGCAACTAAAAAAACTGGATTTGGTGCACTACTTTCTGGCCGTGGCGCCGGGGGCGTTGCGCGGGATTGTGGATCGCCCCGTGGTTCTGAAACGTTTTGTGAACGGGGCGGAAGCAGAGCCGTTTTATCAAAAGCGGGCGCCGAGCGATTTGCCCGAGTGGATGCGGACGGTGACGCTCTCATTCCCTTCTGGGCGTACTGCTGAAGAAGTGGTCGTGGATGATGCAGCTGGCCTTGCCTGGATCATGAATTTGGGCTGCATGGAATTGCATCCGCATCCTGTTCGTAGTGGAGATCTCGATCATCCAAATGAGTTGCGCGTAGACCTCGATCCTCAACCGGGCGTGCCTTGGGAGGACGTGTGCAACGTGGCCATGGAGGTGAAGGCGCTGCTGGCAGAACTTGGGTTGGTGGGCTGGCCAAAGACCAGCGGCTCTCGGGGAATCCATATCAACGTGCACATTGAGCCACGGTGGAGCTTCACCGAAGTGCGCAGGGCAGCGCTGGCGTTGGCGCGGGCAGTCGAGAAACGCTGCTCGCTTGCAAGCAGCAAATGGTGGAAAGAAGAGCGGCATGGCGTATTTCTGGACTACAACCAGAATGCGAAGGATCGCACTACCTGTTCTGCTTACTCGGTGAGGCCGCTTCCTGACGCGCGCGTGAGTATACCGCTGCGCTGGGATGAGGTGATGACGTGTGACCCGGCCGACTTCACGGTGCTGACCGTTCCTGATCGCTTTTCGAAGATCGGCGATCCGCACGCGGCGATGGATGAGCATGCGGGAGTTCTGGATGCGTTGCTCGAGATGGCTGCGCGGGATGAGGCCGAAGGTATTGGCGACGCACCCTGGCCGCCGCATTTTGCCAAGCAGGATGGTGAGGAACGACGGGTGGCGCCATCCAAAGCGAAGAAATTTTCGGATCAAATCGAGGAAGGCTTCGGTGCCCGCTTCAAGAAGCAGGCCAGGAAGCAGATGGAAAAGGCGGAAGGTGAAGAAGTTGATCCTGCGGCAACGGAAGTTCCGAAGAGAGGTCGCCGCAAGCCGACCATGCCGTTGATCGTAATTGCGCAATCTTCGGATAAGGCGGCCGCCGAAGCTGGGCTGGAGCGCTGGAAGCAGAGTTGTCCAGATGCGGCAGCGCTTTTGGCACCGGACGATGTGCTGGTGGATCGGATGCGCGGGGCGTCGTACGTGTGGTATCGCATCCGAGTAAATCTGCGGAATGTTCCGGAGGCGATGCGGCCCGCACAGGCTCTGCCCGATCCCGATGATGATCCAACACGCTCTTGGCGCGAAGGCAAGGCGTGATCAGCGGCCCTCTGGAAAGATGCTCATCAGTTCCTGGGGTGCAACGACTTCGAGCTGCTCGTAGGTGCAAGCTTCCGGCGGCTTGTCGGGGCGCCAGCGGCGGAAGTGGGCGAGATGTCGAAACCGATCACCCTGCATATGTTCGTAAGCGACCTCGACCACGAGCGCTATGCGTAGCGGCTGCCAGCTCAAATCCTTGCCGGCACTCCATCGCGATTGGCCACCGGGCATGCGGCCGCTGGCTTGGGCAGCCTCGCTAGCCCAGTCCGCCCACGGGTGATCCTGCAAGGCGTCTTCGCGATAGGGGGAGAGGAAATCCACAAGCTCTTTCCGCTTGGCAGCCGTGAAACTTGCGCAAACACCGACGTGCTGCAGCTTGCCTGCCGCGTTGTAGAGGCCCAGCAGCAGCGAACCGACCGCTGTTCCGTTACCCTCTTTGTGCCATCGGAAACCAGCGGCGACACAGTCACAATCGCGTTCGTGCTTAATTTTGAGCATCGTGCGCTTGTCTGGCGTGTACGGCCCCGCGACAGGTTTTGCAATCACGCCATCCAGGCCTGCGCCTTCAAAGCGAGTAAACCAATCCTGAGCAGTTGCACGATCTCTCGTTGCCGGGGTCAAGTGCAGCGGCGCTTGAACATTCGCAAGCGCGCGTTCCAGTTCGGCACGCCTGACACTGAAGGGTTCGTCGCGCAGATCGCGACCTTCAACCTGGAGCAAATCAAAGAAGACTACCGAAGCCGGCGATTCGGCAGCAAGCGTTTTTACCCTCGAGGCGGCGGGATGGATGCGTAGCGTCAACGAATCGAAGTCCAGGCCACCTTCGCGTGCTATGACAATCTCGCCATCGAGGACACATTGCGTTGGCAGTTGTCGTAGCAGCGGCTCGCGGAGCTCTGGGAAATAGCGATCGAGCGGCTTGCCATCGCGACTTTGAAGAAGTAGCTCCTCGCCGTTACGAAAAATTACGGCGCGAAAGCCGTCCCATTTGGGCTCGAAACTCCAGACGTCGGCATCCGTCGGAATTTCATCTACCCGCTTAGCGAGCATGGGCAGGATCGGCGATGGAATTGGCAAGGACACGGTTGGTTGGATGCGCCTAACGGGGACCTGGATGGACCCACAGTCTCACCTCATGGCATCTGGAGAACATTGTTGCTGCGGTCGTCGTCCGGGAGAACGTGATCCGGGTCGACGGTGACGGTAGCGACTGGCTTCCCTTCTTTGAAAACGAAGGTACCGCTTCCTTTGGAGAGCCAGGCTTCAGCGGGAATGCGCATGCGCGCCTTGGTTCCATCTTTGTAGGCAACCTCGAGCGTTGCTGGAAGAACCAACGGGCGCAGGTTCGCCACGATGACCGACACTCCGTTTTTTGGGTCATCATTCACATACTGCGCAGATTCGACTGCCAGATCGAATGTCCAGTTATTCATGTACCAGCCTCGCCAGAAGTAGTCGAGGTCTTCCCCTCCTTCGCTTGCCATCGTCCGGAAAAAGTCAGAGGGAGCAGGGTGTTTATAGGCCCACTGGCGGATGTAGTGGCGGAAGGCGTAGTCGAAGCGCTGAGGTCCGAGGATCTGCTCGCGCAGAAGGACGTTCCCGTAGGCGCCTTTGAAATATTGGACAGGGTGGCCGACCGGGCCGGAGAACGCGTCCGCCCTGGTGAGAATGATGGGAGCGTCAGGATTGTCGAGCACCTTCAGGATGGTATCCGGAGGGTTGCCACCGGCTGAGTACTCGCCGTCCCGCTTCGGACCATAGACACCGTGGTCAAAATCATCGGACTCGAAGATATCGATGAAGGTGTTAAAGCCCTCGTCCATGAAGGCCCAGCGGCGCTCGTTCGACCCGACGATCATCGGAAACCAGTCATGCCCTATCTCGTGAGCGGTGATCCAGAAAAGCTCTTTACTCTTGTCGTCGATGCCGTCGAATACGATTCCGGGATACTCCATTCCTGTCGAAAAGCCGGCGACGTTAATAGCTGCGGGCCAAGGATAGGGATACCAGCGGCGAGAGAAATCTTCGACGGCATCTTTGGTGTATTCGGTAGAGCGTGACCAGCCTTCCTGACCGACACTTTCTACCGGATACACAGACATTGCGAGGGGAATTGTCCCAACCGGCAGCGAATTAGGCGGATCGTCGCCGTCACTGGATTTAGAAGGGAGGTTGATGCGAGCAGCGTCCCATACGAACGTGGGCGAAGCGGTGAAGACGACATCGCGCGTATGATCCATGCGGAAGTGCCACGTAAGCGTGCCGGTCTGTTTCGGGCGGCTGGTAGGATCCGCTGTCTCTTGCGGCGTGCGTATGTATACCGTCTTGTCGGAATGACGGGCCTGTTCGAGGCGCGTGATCTGTGTGTGAGTCAAGACATCCGCAGGATTCACGAGCTCGCCTGAACCGGCGAGGATGAAGTTCCAGGGGACGGTCACAAAGTAGTCGAAGCGCCCGTATTCCAGGTAGAACTCAGCTCCGATGTAGGGGAGGGTATCCCAGCCGCGGAGGTTATCATAAACGCACATGCGAGGATACCACTGCGCGATGTCATAGATCTCACCATGCTCAGCCATGCCCCACGAGGTGCGTCCACCCCAGATCCCCGGGATTGCATAGTGGTATTTGATATGGATACGGAGTTGTGCTCCGTGAGGTTTGAGCGGCGTGGCCAGGCGAATCTGCATACGCGTGTCGTCGACAATGTAATTCGCTTTGACGAATTTAGGGGTCGGAGCTACCGGGCCGACCTCTACCGATTCGATGAGGAAGCCTTCGGTGTGATTGTCCGCCCGCGCGGGCGCAGCCGTTTGACCGGGACGCGGCGGCCGGCCGAAGCCGGTATTGCCCAGATTCGCAGAGCGCGCATCCTTGCGGTAGATGTTCTGCTCCAGATGAATCCAAAGGCCGTCGAGACTGTCCGGCGAGTTGTTGGTGTAAGTGATGACCTCGTCGTTGGTCAGGGCCTTGGCAACCGGGTCGAGCTTAGCGTGCATTACGTAATCAGCCTCGTTCTGCCAGTACGAAGGTCCAGGGGATCCGGATCCCGAGCGATAGGGAGTTGCAGGATCAGGCAGCGAGAGCGGAGCAAACGTTACTCGAGGATCGTATGCCGCGTGGGACGCCTCAGGAGCCTGTGCGGCAGAGCGATTGATAGGCGCAATTCCCATTAGTGAAGTTAGCAGGAGCCATACGAGGCGGTGTGATCTGTTCACGGATATGTCCTCTTTCCTGGTCAACGAAGTCTTAGCCCACGATCATGCTGCTCGTGTAGTAGGGCGTATCAAATGCAGTTGCCAAAAGCCTTTGAAGTCTATTGAACCAGACTCTTGGAAATTGTCTTAGGACAATCCACAGGCGCGCACAATCAAGAAGCCTTGGA
>Ga0302307_10002201_pt1 | contig 11943 bp, 10 predicted proteins | sample III_Palsa_E3_2_FD_200530 | JGI IMG/M metagenome (GOLD analysis project Ga0302307, IMG submission 200530) | Peat permafrost microbial communities from Stordalen Mire near Abisko, Sweden - III_Palsa_E3_2 | ecosystem: Environmental > Terrestrial > Soil > Palsa > Peat permafrost | place: Sweden... | reverse complement strand
GTATGTATATCTAATGGGATTAGGATAAGGGACGGTTACAGGATGGTTATTAATAGTTTTTAAAGGGTAAATCATCTTTTAAACCTAAAGTACGGGGCTCCATACTTGTTAAAATATTAGGTTTTAAGTCATTTTATAAGGCAAGTATGTGTGTCTAGTGGGATTAGGATAAGGGACGTTTACAGGATGGTTATTAATATTTTTAAAGGATAAATCTTCTTTTAAGCATAAAAGTATGGAGCTCCGTACTTGTTATTGTCGCTAATCAGCCAGTATGTATACCTAATGGGATTAAGATAAGAGACGTTTACAGGATGGTTATTAATAGTTTTTAAAGGGTAAATCATCTTTTAAACCTAAAGTACGGAGCTCCGTACTTATGAAAATATTAGGTTTTAAGTCATTTTATAAGGCAAGTATGTGTGTCTAGTGGGATTAGAATAAGGGACGTTTACAGGATGGTTATTAATATTTTTAAAGCCTAAATCTTGTTTTAACCCAAAACCACAGCGCTCGGTGCATCTTATATGCGGGAAGATTTACATACTAAGTACATTTTGTACCCTGTTTGAGTACCGTTTGTCACCTGTTTCAAGTTTAACGCAAAAAAACAACTTTAGTCTTTCCATAATTCATTGCTATTTATGCCATTTTAATTACATAACAAATTTACAACCATTACATAAGTATAACATAACAAATTATTAACAATTGCCTAATAGCTAGACTAGCCCCTATAAAAAAGGTCTGCTAACTTTGCCCTTCAAGGGTAACTATATAGCTAGTGATATCCATAAAAATAATAAAAAATGTAAGTGGTTACAAGAATATAAAAAAGCATTTTATACCATTTACAATTTAAAAGGATTATAGCCAGGCAAACAATTTACTATACATAAAGCTAATCCGCTTTAGCCTCCAGCGCCCAAAAGTTAAAGCTTATGCACCTTTAGTAATCACTAAAACATTTGTTTAGAGTTAAAAAGTAGAATCCACCATAATACTTTGATGATAAACCTTGAAATTCATTAAGTTTATAAGTGTAAAATTTTTTTTAAATATATCCCACAGTAAATAATTTTAAGTGAAGATAATGATAGTTATTTATCATTAATTTAAAGTTTTGAGATAATTTCCCTCAATAACAAGTAAAAAAATCATTTAACGAATATGATTATTGTATCCTGGCTTCCAGTGTTATGCCTTCAACAGATTGGATAGCTTGCAGCAGGGCACAAAAGTTACTGGTCGTAGGATTGCCCTGAGGGCCTAGCATCCTTTGTAAGCTTTTATCATTTTTATGAAGCTTTTTAGCAAGTTTATCAAAGGCTATAGAGGCGTTCACATAATCCCGTAACATAGATTTAGCAGCCTCTAAATCCCCAGAGAGGAATTCATTGATGGCTTCTGTTAGAAGTGCCTTACGAAACTCAGGATCACGTTGTGCGCGTTCTAAAACGCTTTGTTTAAATGCTTTAGTTAATGCCATATTAGTCTCCTAATGGAATCTTTTTGTGGATTTATAGCTTTGCCATAATGTCTGAGCTATTTTAATGTCTCGGGCTTGGGTTTTTTTAGTGCCTCCGCCTAGTAAAATAATCAATTTATCAGCTTCTCGCCCAAAATAAATGCGATAGCCTGGCCCAAAAGTCAGTTTGTATTCTGAAATACCTGCTCCCAGGCCCTTAACATTAGAAAGATTGCCATGGGCCATTCTATTAAGAGCAGTAACAATTTTAGCGGCTGCTTGGCTATCTAAGCCATCGAACCATTTGCTAAATGGTGAGCGGCCATCTTTGTCTAAATACTCAACAATTTCAATTTTTTTCATTACTATAATGGTAACACATATGTTACCATTATGCAATTTATTTATAGAATTTGTCCAGAAGTCTTCTTAAGTAGTTGTTTAGTAGAGGTGTTTATTTATTTTAAGCCTAGCGAATTTTAGCCTCGCCTAAATAAATTACATTTTAATAATGGATATTTTCAAATTAGCTACCAATCTTGGTAAATTTATCCCATCTGACTAAAGCCTACCCCCCATGAAAAAATCTCTCATAGGGGGATTGGGCTGCTCATTAATGCTTATAAGATATTTTCTCAGCTACAAGTGCATCCTGTACTACTTTATTTTCATTTTCTAATTCACTGTCCAATAGGAAGGAATCAAAATAACTGACGATTAGTTTTTGAGTATTAAGCTCCACTAGGTTGGTTTCGATAAAAACAGTGTTTAAGCAATGTATTTTTTGTGCGGGGAGATAAGCTTTGTCTCTTATTTCTGCCGCTAATGCCACGTGATTAGCTTCTTTATAAACACCTCGAAAGGTTCCTGCTAATTCGGCAATAATTTGTTCAGCAAATGGTTCGCCAGAATTTGCTTTTGCTAATATGTATTGTTTAGCAGCATCAAGGAGTAAATCAAGAATACGCCTTCGCTTAGCAACATAATCCGAAGAATTTTTCAATGGTCCTATGGCTGAAATCCATTGCGAATAGGCCTCGCTTAAAACTGTCCATTTTTTAGGATTTGGGGTCATTCTTGCTGTAGGTTTGATTAGGGTTAAATCTGCCTGCTTCGATAAGAGATATACAACTACATCAAGGGTGCCTTCTTCAACAGCACGCATTAAAGCTGAAACATTTGAATTACAATAATCAACATTTGCGCCTTTGGACTCAATTAAATATTTTATTATTTCAGTTGTCTCATTTGAGTCAGCTTTGAAAGACCTTCTACATGCTGCCAACAACATTTTGTTAATAGAGTCCGAAGAGCCTCTGTTATCGCTTAATAACAATTGAACCATTGCTAAAGTCCCATGAGTAGCTGCCCATTCAAAAGGGGAGCCTAATGAAGAGTAAGCTTCTAGGTCCACGCCTTTGTTAATCAATACAGTTATGAATGGAATTTTGTCATGGGTATATTCATTGCTAATAATAGACCCGATTAGAGGGTCTCCAAAGTTACCATAAATATTGGGTTGGCTATTGGGCCCATCCAATAAGGCCTTAAATCCTTCTAAATCATTTTCTTTGAATTTATTCACTAGTTGGGTATAGAGAACGTTTGGCATATCATAACTCCTTATTAGCATTAGATGTATGTATACTAACTATTTACAGCACATAAATCAATCTTTTTTTTTATATTATAAAAGCTTGTAAAAGCGCTTAATGCATAATTAAGTTGCTTTCTAGCCACCGAATTCACATATATTTTTTTTGTTAATTAGTTTTAAGAGTTGTAAGCCTTTGTTTAAACAGCAAAAAATATATTTTTAAGCTTAGCGATTTTTAGTAGGCACTAAATAATTTAAATTTCCGATAATGTATATTATTGGCAAAATTACTTGATGTAAATACCCACAGTATGTACAATGTATAAAAAGGCGTAAAAAGTGGGTTTGGTGCGACTTTTGGCAAAATATGAGTACAGTTAGACAAAGTAAGATTTGAAGCAATTACTTTAATGTAAGTTTTATGCGAGAGCGCTAAACTTTAGCAAGTGGCATTGACTTATTGAAGAAAACTTTGCTATTCTTATATTACTCATACCCGCCACGCCTCTTCATAATGCGCACCTCGGCGGGTTATTTTTTTTATGGGTCAATATTCTAAAAAAGCTTTTTCTCATGAGCAAATGCTTAGTAAGTTGGAAAACCAAGGTTTATGTATTCCAGACAAAAGCGAGGCAATACACTATTTAAAGTCTATTGGCTATTTTCGGCTCTCAGCATATTTTCTCCCCTTTATTAATAAAGATTCTGCCAATAAAGTTTTCAAGGAGGGCGTTGAACTTAAAGATATCGAGCAGCTTTATGCCTTTGATAAGGAGCTACGTTTATTGGTTGTTGATGCAATTGAAAGTATAGAAGTTACTTTAAGAGCATCCTTAAATGATTATATGAGCTTCGAATATGGGCCGCATTGGTACTTAGAGGCTAAACATTTTAATAATCTTAAAATATATCAAAAATTTCTAGAGGACTTAGAGGAACTCTGTCGCAAGCCTAAGGAAGTTTTTTTAATCCATTATTACGCAAATTATACTGCGCCCAAATTACCCCCTAGCTGGATGGTCACAGAATTAATCTCTTTTGGTACCTGTGCTAATTTATTTAAAAATCTGCATTCACTCCAAGATAGAAAAGAAATTTGTAAATTATTTAAACAGCATCCAACGATTATGAGCTCATGGTTTACGAGTTTAAATTATGTTCGTAATCTTTGTGCGCATCATGCGCGGCTCTGGAATAGGTGGTTTGTCATTAGTCCCATGCAGGCTCAAACCAACAAAACTAAAGTTAAACCTAAAACCTTTGCTGAGCAAGCCTATATTATTGATACAATCTTGAAAGCTTTTGGACCAGATAAGTCTAAAGCCTGGAAGCTTAAGTTATACAATTTGTTTTTAAGATACCCAAAGCTTCCTGTTGAAAGTATGGGCTTTAAGCACAATTGGAAGCACGAGCCATTTTGGAGCGAATTAACTAAAAAATAAGGCATTAAGAAGAGGGCGGCAGGATGGAAGCTAAAACCAAACATAAGGCAATAAGCCGAGAAGCAGTATTTCAAGCGGCAAAAGACTTATTTATGCAAGGTAAATATCCTACTTTAGCTGAAATAAGGCTGCAGTTAGGGAATAGGGGCAGTAAAACTACTATCCACAAATATTTTTTACAATGGCGAGATAATTGTGTTCAAAAAACTTTACAGGAAAATCTGCATATCTCGCAGGACTCTGTAAAAACTATAGAAAAAAGCGTTTTGGAACAAGTCATTAATAAACAAGCGCAGCAGTTAGCGCTTTATAGTAAAGAATTAATGAGGCATGAAAAAAATCAACTTGAATTAAGCCTTGAAAATGAAAACTTAGCACAAGAATTATTTCTCTTAAAACAGGAATTAAAAGAAGCGCAAGCTCAAAAAAATAGTTTTGAATTTGCCATACAAGAAATTAAAGCCGAAAGGCAGTCTATAATCGAGCAAGAGTTTCAAAAAAAAGATATTTTAATTCAAGCATTAAGGGAAGAATTAAAGCAATTAAACCAAGAGACTCGCAAAGAAATAATAGCTTTAGCCCGAAAAGATGACGATGCCTTAATGGAAGGCAAGATAAAAATCATGAATTTAAATGATGAACTAAAGAGCTCACATAAAAAAAATAAGGAGCTCAACAATCACAATTACACTTTAGAATTAGCAAATACTAAATTAAGTAAAAAATTAAAATGCTATCAAAAAATGGCGCAAGAGCATTTGAGTGAGGAAATACAAATACAATATATTCCAGAGGAATACTAAAGTGGAAACTTTGGCAATCAAGGAAGCAAGATTTGCATTCAATCTTCCTCAGCATTTAAAAAAGAAAATTGACTTATGGAATGAATGTTCTGATAACCCCAATTGTCAAATTGATGCGCCTAACGATGTCGCTGCAGTTAAATTATGGTTAAACCGCTATTCAAAAAAAACGACCTATAATACTTACAAAAAAGAAGCGAACCGTTTTTTATTATGGTGCGTCTATGAAAGGGGTTTAAGCTTAAAAGCTTTAAAGGTACAGGATTTTGAATCCTACTTTAACTTTTTAAAAAATCCACCTTTGAGTTGGATAGCTCAAAAGAGGCCTGGTAAGAAGGGGAGGGATGAAAGCGATTGGAAACCCTTTTTAGGACCTTTAAGTAAAACTTCCTTGATAGCAGCCATCCGGATAATTAATTCCTTAATGAATTATTTAGTGGCCGCTGATTATTTAAACCGTAATCCGATTCGTTTAATCAAACAAGCTAACCATTTTCAAGCAGAAAACCTTGAACGGCGTTTCAAAGCAAGGGAGCGCATGTTAGAAAAAGAGGAGTGGGAGGCCTTGCAGGCTACTTTAAATGAATTACCCGAAGCGACGGATGCTGAAATAGATAAAAAGATTAGGGCACAATTTTTATTTTCCATTTTATATTTATTAGGTCTACGCATTCAAGAAGTTGCTAATCATACTTGGAGTTCATTTAGGAATTACCAAGGAAGGTGGAGTTTTATCGTTTTAGGGAAAGGGGATAAACTTAAAAATCTGCCTGTGAACGATCAACTGTTAAGCATGATAAAGATTTATCGGCTGTATTTACAAAAAACACCTTTGCCGGAAAAGCATGAAACCGAGCATTTAATGGTAAGAAAAAATTCTAAAAAACCTTTAAGTACCCGCCTGCTGTTTGATATAGTAAAGAGTATAGGTCAAAAAGCGGCTTTAAAGTTTACACATGAGCCTGCAAAGGCTGAAAAATTAAAACACTTATCTCCCCACTGGCTAAGGCATATGTTAGCTTCCCACCAGGAGCAAGCAGGCTTTAGTGGGACCATGATTCAAGAATTGATGCGTCATGGCTCTTTCGCCACGACTCAGATTTATTTGCATTCTGAGGAAAAGTTAAATCATGAAGCCATGCAAAAAATTAAAATGGATATCAAGCCAAAAATATTTACTAAAAGAGAAGCAAGGCTTAAAACTGAATTACATATTATCTTAAGCCGAGGTCATATAAACTTAGCTCATGCTGAGATAGGCCTTAAAGCCTTTATTGCGATGGTAGAAGATGAAGTTTTAAAAGATTTACATTTTCAGGCTTGTGACAGTATTGCAAAGGTTATGGAAAGGTATAAAAAAACAAAAGCCTTATGTCATAAGATTGAATTAACATATGTTTTAGAAGGAAGCCTGCATCAAGATGTTGAAGCGTATATAAAAAAAGCTATTTTAAGAGAGTCCGAAATACGGCTTTTCGAAAGTGAAATTAATCTTGTAACCAAGATTTTATAGAAGTAAAAGTGTAAAAGATAAGATTTAATCGGACACTTCCTAGAAAAATGGTGTACATGAACTATAGTAGTTATATGTCATCAAAAATTAATAAACTAGGAGCGTCATTATGAATGTATCAGAAAAAATAATTAAACCCAAGCTCGGCGTTATGGAGCTTGCTAAACAGCTAGGTAATGTATCACAAGCTTGCAAGATAATGGGTTATAGTCGTGATAGTTTTTATCGTTTTCAGAATTTGACTTAATTCAATAAATTCAAATTCTAATTATTCTAGACGAGCTTAAGCTGCTAAGGAATAAAATTGCTCAAATACATTTAATTTTTTAAAATTATTCATTTGCTCTTTCTTAAGCATATGATGTAACTCAATGCCGTTTAAAGTAGCCATAGCTGAATTAAAAGATTTAAAACCTAACATTGGTTTAATTTTTTTCTTAATAAAGCGATGGTCTTGTTCAATGATATTGTTTAAATATTTTACTTGCCGAATTGCGATTTTTTTGGTTAATTTTGAATTGATTTCCTTAATACCTGCCTTATTCGCTCCACTTTTGTCGATATTGATTTTAGAAGGTTTACCAGAAGATTTGATTGCTTTCTTGAAAAATTTTAAAGCTGATTTTTTATCTCGTTTCTTTGAAAGCATGAATTCTATGGTGTTGTTGAATTGATCGACTGCACGATACAAATAATTCCATTTTCCTTTGATTTTTATATAAGTCTCGTCCATTTTCCAGCTTTTGCTAACTCTTTTTTTATTGCTTTTAAATTTATTTAAAAGCAGGGGTGAATAATGAATAACCCATCTGTTTAAAGTTGAATGATCGACTTTAAATCCACGTTCGAGCATGAGTTCTTCAATGTTTCTGTAACTTAAAGCATAAGCTAAATACCAACGAACGGTCATTAATATAACCGTTTTTTCAAATTGGCGACCTTTAAAGCTAATCATCTTAAATTGTTGACCTAGTATACGAATTTTATTCATTATAACAAAGCTTGGATGTTTGCGACAGAACCTGCTAACTTAATTAAATTGGCTAGTCAATTAGCAAGTTAACCGAGTTGATGTCCTAAAAATGCATTTTGGCTGTCTACCCCCTGAAAGTAGTGAATCAGTAAGTTAACCGAGTTGATATCCTAAAAAGGGCATTTTGGCTGTCGACCCTCGGGTTGCTATCAAGCGATCTTATGAGGGCTTGAGCGGAGTACAGCGAAAGTTGTACGCTCCGTTCTTAGAGGCCTGCTCCTCAGCAATGGGGAGTGGGTACTCGACTATACGCGTTAATAAAAATTTGCATTTAAGTCAACTTCTAAGTAAGATAACCTATAACCATAAAGTTAGCATGCACTAGTTTTATAAAGATTATTTTAAATGTTTCTTATTCGGAGATTTCAATGGCATATTCACCTAATAATATAATCCAAATCATAAATTTACAAAAATCACTCATAGCTAATGCGGATACTTGTAATAGCTTAAAAAAACATTCTACCGCACTATCAATTTTAGATAGTACTTTAGCATTAAACCCACACAATGCCGAAGTTCATCACAAAAAAGGGATAACCCTCATTAATTTGAGTCGATTTTCAGATGCCTTAATCTCATTTGATACCGCCATCCGTCTTAATCTAAGTAATACAAACGCTTATATTGGCCGGGGCGATGCTTTGCGTTTATTAAACCGCTATGATGAAGCTTTAGTATCGTATGATGCTGCCATCCGCTTGAATGCAAATGATGCTTTCGCACATATTGACCGGGGCGATGCTTTGCGTTTATTAAACCGCTATGATGAAGCTTTAGTATCTTTTGATACCGCCATCCGTTTGAATGCAAATGATGCAAACGCTCATATTGGCCGGGGCGATGCTTTGCGTTTATTAAACCGCTATGATGAAGCTTTAGTATCTTTTGATACCGCCATCCGTTTGAATGCAAATGATGCATTCGCTCATATTGGCCGGGGCCATGCTTTGGGTAAATTAAACCGCTATGATGAAGCTTTAGTATCTTTTGATACCGCCATCCGTTTGAATGCAAATGATGCATTCGCTCATATTGGTCGGGGCCATGCTTTGGGTAAATTAAACCGCTATGATGAAGCTTTAGTATCTTTTGATACCGCCATCCGTTTGAATGCAAATGATGCATTCGCTCATATTGGTCGGGGCCATGCTTTGCGTAAATTAAACCGCTATGATGAAGCTTTAGTATCTTATGATACCGCCCTCCGTTTGAATGCAAATGATGCAAACGCTCATATTGGCCGGGGCCATGCTTTGCGTAAATTAAACCGCTATGATGAAGCTTTAGTATCTTATGATACCGCCCTCCGTTTGAATGCAAATGACCCAAACGCTCATATTGGCCGGGGCCATGCTTTGCGTTTCTTAAACCGCTATGATGAAGCTTTAGTATCTTATGATACCGCCCTCCGTTTGAATGCAAATGACCCAAACGCTCATATTGGTCGGGGCCATGCTTTGGGTAAATTAAACCGCTATGATGAAGCTTTAGTATCTTATGATACCGCCCTCCGTTTGAATGCAAATGATGCTTTCGCACATATTGGCCGGGGCGATGCTTTGGGTAAATTAAACCGCTATGATGAAGCTTTAGTATCGTATGATGCTGCCATCCGTTTGAATGCAAATGATGCTTTCGCACATATTGGCCGGGGCGATGCTTTGCGTTTATTAAACCGCTATGATGAAGCTTTAGTATCGTATGATGCTGCCATCCGTTTGAATGCAAATGATGCTTTCGCACATATTGGCCGGGGCGATGCTTTGGGTTTATTAAACCGCTATGATGAAGCTTTAGTATCGTATGATGCTGCCATCCGCTTGAATGCAAATGATGCTTTCGCACATATTGGCCGGGGCGATGCTTTGCGTTTATTAAACCGCTATGATGAAGCTTTAGTATCTTTTGATACCGCCATCCGTTTGAATGCAAATGATGCAAACGCTCATATTGGCCGGGGCGATGCTTTGCGTTTATTAAACCGCTATGATGAAGCTTTAGTATCTTTTGATACCGCCATCCGTTTGAATGCAAATGATGCATTCGCTCATATTGGCCGGGGCCATGCTTTGGGTAAATTAAACCGCTATGATGAAGCTTTAGTATCTTTTGATACCGCCATCCGTTTGAATGCAAATGATGCATTCGCTCATATTGGTCGGGGCCATGCTTTGGGTAAATTAAACCGCTATGATGAAGCTTTAGTATCTTTTGATACCGCCATCCGTTTGAATGCAAATGATGCATTCGCTCATATTGGTCGGGGCCATGCTTTGCGTAAATTAAACCGCTATGATGAAGCTTTAGTATCTTATGATACCGCCCTCCGTTTGAATGCAAATGATGCAAACGCTCATATTGGCCGGGGCCATGCTTTGCGTAAATTAAACCGCTATGATGAAGCTTTAGTATCTTATGATACCGCCCTCCGTTTGAATGCAAATGACCCAAACGCTCATATTGGCCGGGGCCATGCTTTGCGTTTCTTAAACCGCTATGATGAAGCTTTAGTATCTTATGATACCGCCCTCCGTTTGAATGCAAATGACCCAAACGCTCATATTGGTCGGGGCCATGCTTTGGGTAAATTAAACCGCTATGATGAAGCTTTAGTATCTTATGATACCGCCCTCCGTTTGAATGCAAATGATGCTTTCGCACATATTGGCCGGGGCGATGCTTTGGGTAAATTAAACCGCTATGATGAAGCTTTAGTATCGTATGATGCTGCCATCCGTTTGAATGCAAATGATGCTTTCGCACATATTGGCCGGGGCGATGCTTTGCGTTTATTAAACCGCTATGATGAAGCTTTGGTATCGTATGATGCTGCCATCCGTCTTAATCCAAATGATGCATTCGCTCAAGCTGGTCGGAAGAAGATATTGCGTTTATTAAATATTAATTCCCAAACAGCTTCTACAAGTTCCAGTAGTTCCTCAAGCTCAGCCTCTAACCAGGCTTTATTGGGATTAGCGGCCTTATCTGAAGGTACAGGCTCTAATTTCCCTATTGAATTAGGGAATAATCCAGATAATGCTACTAATGATGATTTGTCTTTAATTCAAAATATTCAGGTTAAAACAGAGCCTAGTGATAATTTAGATATTGAAAATTCCTCAAATGATTCATCATTTAGCGATAATAGTAGTCGTTCTTCTTCTAATAGTAGCAGTACGCCTATGTATAATAACGCCTCATTAGTTCATCGAGCTAGAAAACACAAGACTTCTTCAGACGAGGAAACTATTGAAAATGAAGGAAATAATTCTGAATCACCCAATAAAAAAGCTCGCAGGAACAAATGAAAGGCTTAGGGCAGAATTTGTAGGGTCAAGCACTGGCGCGGTAGTATCTTATACCCCGTTTCCAGTACCTGCCACCTCAAACCGGACGTGAAGATTTGCTTCATCCAGCTTTCTTAATGACTTCGTGTTAAAGTTTATGAGGCCTACCAGCGGGAGTTACTTTCCCAATCAAGCATATCTGATTGTGTAATCATTAAACAGATTTGTCCTCTGATATATTTGTTTGCTACTCCACTCCTTCCAGCCAAAACCAGGCTTTTATTGTGCTTTACGTTGATGCCTGCGAACTTTCATACCTTTAATCCGATATTCCCGCATTTAGACTTTAACTTTTTATAATTAATGACCTATCTTCAACTGGTAAACCGTATCTAACTTTGATTTATTAGCAAAATTTCGTAATATGAAGCCCTGCGAGGATTTTTTAAAAGGGTAAATGATTAATGGAAATTGCTGGTAAAGAAATGAAGATTGTTACCTTAGATCATTTGGGCATTGTAGCTGCTACCTGTAAAGATTTAGGCCTAGAGGAAAAAATTAACACTCGGCTTCACTCAAATGACCCCAGGCGCATAGTTAGCCCGGGTAAGGCTATCCTCGCGATGATTTTAAATGGCTTAGGTTTTAGCAATAGAAGGCTTTACCTTACGACCCCGGGCACACAATCGTGCGCAAAAGTGACTTTAAGTTGTCTTTCTAAATATTAAATATTTGCTGAAAATATCAATGTTTGGATCAAGCAAAACAATATTACCCGACTTAACGTATTTTCCAAC
>Ga0302307_10002199_pt1 | contig 11952 bp, 10 predicted proteins | sample III_Palsa_E3_2_FD_200530 | JGI IMG/M metagenome (GOLD analysis project Ga0302307, IMG submission 200530) | Peat permafrost microbial communities from Stordalen Mire near Abisko, Sweden - III_Palsa_E3_2 | ecosystem: Environmental > Terrestrial > Soil > Palsa > Peat permafrost | place: Sweden... | reverse complement strand
CCAGTTTGTTCTTCGCTCCTCGCGCGCCGGCAGCGACATCACCCTTGGACTTGCGGCTCTTCTGCACCGGAGCAACCTTCCAGTCCGATTCATTCCTCAAGCTGGCAAAGAGATTGTCTTTGCCCGGCAGCCCTTTCCAATCACTCCATTTGGTTGCCTTGGCGACCTGGTACGAGGCCTGAATCGCTTCCCACTCGGTGGGAGCCACCACACCCACCAGGTTGCCCTTGACCACCACGCGCGTGTTAGGAAACTTTGTTGGATCGACCGTTCCGGCCTGAACAAGTTGTGATCCCAGCGTGGTTGGGTGCACTACCCGCCCATGTAACATGCCGGGCAGCTTGACGTTGGTGACCCACAACGCATCGTGCCGCACTTTTTCGGAAACAATGCTGTTCTTGAATGATTTGCCCACCACGTTGAGCTCGCTCGCTGGTTTGAGCGGCGGGTCGCCGGTGATGCGAAGGCCGAAAATGCTGGTAAGGTCGCCGCTTACCGGAATGGTCAATTTCAGGTCCTGGTCTTTTACCAACTCACCGTAGGTGATTTCCTTGCCGCCGCCCGAGGCCTTTCCATCGGCGGTCCGTACCTGGTCTTTGGGTACACCGAGCCTTTCGGAGGCAAGCTGGAGAATAGCCTGCTTTGTGTACGCAGCCGCCTTTCGTATATTGGGGGTTCCTTCGCCCAACAGGCCAAAGGTGCCACCGCCCTCCGGCGTGGTATCTGTATCTGCCGAAACTACAGTGGTGATGGCTTCGAAGGGCATATCCAACTCATCGGCTACGATCTGGCGGTAGGCGGTGTAGATGGTTCCCTGGCCGAAGTCGCTTTTGCCGGTGCGAAACAGCACGGTATTGTCGGGCCGAATCTCGATCCACGAGGCGGGCAGCGATACGTCGAACGCATCGCCTTTGATCATCTCAGCGGCTTTCGCGCTTCGTCCTCGAAAGACGCCGAACCCTACCACCAGCGCACCACCGGTCTTAACGAAACTGCGGCGGCTGAGGCGCGCACCGCACACATCGGTCATCTGCTCATAGGCTTCGCGAAAATGTTCCATTAGACCTCTCCCTGTGCCATGAGCTTCGAGGCATGGCGCACTGCATCTCTGATCGCAATGTAAGTTCCGCAACGGCACAGGCGGGGTGACACGCCTCCGGTGGTGAAGGCCTCGCTGATTTCCGCATCCGTCGGGTTCGCCTTGTGCTCCAGGAGCTCGGTTGCCTTGATCATCATGCCGCTTTGGCAGAAGCCGCAAAGCGGGACCTGTTGTTCGATCCAGGCGAGCTGCACGGGATGAAGCGCTGGGTTCGCTTGATTTTGCGGCAGGTGCTTCTGGGCTGCCCAGCGGGCGGGCAGTCCTTCCAGGGTGGTGACCTCCTTACCCACCGCCATGGAAGCGGGAGTAACGCAGGAGCGAACCTCCTGACCGTTGACCAGTACGGAACACGCGCCGCATTGCGCGAGGCCACACCCGAACTGGGGGCTGTCGATTCCCAGCTCATCCCGCAATACGTAGAGAAGGGGCGTGTCTTGTGGGGATGCTACCGGCAGGCTCTTGCCATTTACGGTCAGGTTCATCACCGAGGTTCTCCTTTCGGCTCGCGCCCAAAGGCTCCGGCGAAACAACGCGCCACGGCCGGGGCGTCATCGAGCTCCTCACAGTACAGGCTAGCGCAACTCGGCAAAAACGCAAGGTGCCTTTCGCAATTGGCGCGCCTTGCGTCCATTTTGGCCCACTTAGCCGATATGCCATGGGACGGTTGCCGGCTTGCCCCGAGAAGGTGGGACCTCCCCCTATCCTCAGTGAATGGAGATTTGTCGTCGAGATTTGTCGTCAGACGGGACTGGAACTTTGCCGAAGTAAAGTCTGGTGGTCATGGGAGTGTGATGGTCAGACGGAGCTGTCACTTAGGGGAAAAAGGCGGCCATGCCGTTCTTAGCAAAGTTCCAGTCCCGTCTGACAACAAATCTCCGACAACAAATCTCCCGGCAGTAGCAACAAACCGCCTCGCTTTAGATTGTAAGCGTTCGCTTCTCGCCGTCTTGACGGTTAGACGGCGCTATGTCGCTTGTTCACGAGCGCTTGAGGAATTTCAAGTAGAAAGCTGCGAACACTAAGACGATGCCGATATTGACTATCAACCGTCCCCAGAACAGGTTTCGGAAGAACACTAAATCTACACCGACTATTACGGCAGCCATTGCGACTGCGTAAAGGACGATAGCTACCGGTCTGCCCATTTGAGCAAGAATCGCCATTTAGAGTCCTCTTTTTTCACCTGCTTGCAATCCGGCTAATCCCACGAGGACCGGTTGCTGATGAGCAAACCAGCGAGTACATCATCTAGAGAATGGACGTGCACAGCAGTGGAAAGTTTCGTTTAGAGAGTTTCGTGGAGTTTGTGGACAGGACGGAGCTGTCGCTTAGGGGAAAAAGGCGGCCATGCCGCTCCTAGCAAAGTTCCAGTCCCGTCTGACAACAAATCTGACAACAAATCTCACAAATCTCAGGGTACATGTGGTCACTTTATCCGCTTGCCTCACTCGGCCTCCGGCAAGCCATCTAAAGCGGAAACTTGTCCGTCGCCTTTGATACACTTTCGCGATGAAAAGCCGGTCCGTTCGCGCTGTCGCCAAGACAGTTCTTTTAATCGCCTGGCTGCCGATTTTGGCGGCTGCTCAAGCTCCAAGCTCTGCACCTACAAATCCGGCTACGCCGACTGCACCCAGACCGGCTTTCCCGCCCTATGCCTCGCCCGAAGTCAACTCCGACCATACCGTCACCTTCCGTCTGCGGGCGCCGAATGCGCAGAAGGTCGAGGTCGTGCTGGAGGGGGCAGTCTCTCCCATGCAGCAGGGCGCCGAGGGATTGTGGACCGCTACCAGCCCTGTACTCGCACCGGAAATCTACAGCTATCACTTCGTCATTGACGGCACTTCGTTTCTTGATCCCAGAAACACCCAAGTCGTGAACAACCTGCTGAACCTCGCGAGCGATGTCACCATCCCCGCCACGCCGCCCGAACCGTGGGAGTTGCAGGAAGTACCGCATGGGGTTGTCGAACGCCATTTCTATACCTCGCAGGTGGTCCTGGGTCTGCCCAACAATCAAAGCGATTACTACGTCTACACGCCGCCGGGGTACAACCCAAAATCTCATCAGAGCTATCCTGTGCTGTATCTTCTCCACGGTTATAGCGACGCAGCCGATGCCTGGACTTCGGTGGGAAAGGCGAACTTCATCCTCGACAGTCTGATTGCCTCCGGCAAAGCCAAGCCAATGATTGTCGTCATGCCGCTGGGGTATGGAACCATGGCTGTGCTCAGTCCCGGCCGAAATCCCACGATGAGCGAACAGAGTTATGAGCTATACCAAAAGGCGCTGCTCACCGAAGTGATGCCGCAGATCGAGGCTAACTACCATGTATCAAAGAAGCGGGAAGACCGGGCCATCGCCGGACTCTCGATGGGCGGTCACGAAAGCCTGTTCATCGGTTTAAGCCACCCAGAGCTCTTCGCCTGGATCGGGACTTTCTCCGCCGGGTTGAATTCCAAAGCGCTTTCCGAGCTCCCGACACTCACGCCGCAGCAAGCCAACCTGCGGCTGCTGTGGATGGCCTGCGGTGTCGACGACGCTCTGTTGAAGCCTAACCAGGCTGCCATTGCCAAACTCAAGGTAGAAGGACTTCCCGTGACTGCTATCGAAACCCCAGGTCACCACCAATGGCCTGTCTGGCGAGACAATCTCATTCATTTTGCGCCCCTGCTGTTCCAGAAGTAGCGCCGGCCTCACATCCGCGGCATCCGGCTGGTATCCAACCGCCCCCCAAATGCCTTCACCAGCAACGCGCTCGCATCCAAACGGCGCTCGAGAATATTCAGATGATTTCGCTGGCTGTTGAGCGCCGCCGTTTGCCAGGTGACGACCTGCAGGTACCCAACAAAAGAAAAACGAGAACCAGCCTTGCTAAAGTGACCTTCTCATAGAAATCCCGTTTCGCGGGAAGTTGGAGTGAACGAGGAGGATCCCGAAACTCTCCCGCTGACAGGGAAACCCGGTGACCGGACGGGAAGTTCACCATCCCAAAACATACGGTAAACTTCCCGTCCCCCGATTTAAAAGCTTACCTATTACAGCACGTGAACGAACTTGCCAGTGAATGCGTATCATGTCACCGTGATTCATCCTAGTGTCCGTTCAGGAGAGCATACCCTTCTCTAAGCGTGAGCAGCTCGTTTCGGGCGAGCAGCCACGCCCCGGTATGAGGTGACTTATCGGCTGAAAGTTGGAAGATGCACTACATCGGTCTCGGGCACAGTCTCGAGCGGATTCCCCGCTTTGCGCCAGGCTGCCAGGCCGCCTACGATGACAAATGCCTGAAATCCCCATTCCCGTAAAAGATGCGCCACGCTAGCGCTCGTCGCTTCCTTCTGGCAAGTGCAGTACAGGTAGATGTCCTTGTCTCGAGGGAATAGTGCTATTTCGGCGCTGAGATTGTTGGGCTCGACTCGAATCGAGCCGGGAATGCGGACAGCGCTCGCACTGTAATAGCCATGGCTGCGCACATCGGCCAGCAGTATCTTTCCCGGGCCTTCTGTCTGCAGCTTCGCGGCCAATATCTGTACCTCTACGCGTGGTACAACCCGATCGGCGCGTTGCTTCCAGTACAACGAAATCCGATAACCTATAAACGCAATCAGGGCAATGATGATTACAATCTCGGCCGCATGTCCTGCTGCGCGAAATCCACTGACGATCTTCGCCACGAAATCGCGAAAGATGAATCCGATTGCGCCATATGAGAGCGCATAGAGGCTGGCGCCCAGGAAGTCCAGCCCCAGGAATTGAGAGAACCGCATTTTCATGCTCCCAGCCAGCGGCGCGGCCATCGTGCTCACCCCAGGAATGAATTTGTCGATCAACAGCGTGAGCCGTCCACGTTTGTAGAACGATTCCGCGGAGCGCAGAACGCATCCTTCCGGATCGACAGAAACCTGGCACAGAAATTTCAAGATCGTCCATCCCATATGGCGGCCGAGGATGTAAAGGAGTGAGTCGGCCGACAACATCGCAGCGACCGCAAACAACCAGACCGCCGGCCCATACAGGGTACCCGCCGCCGTAGCAGCTCCGCCCGCAACAAGAGCCACTGCGCCCGGTACTGGCACGCCGATAGCTTCTGCAAAAACAATTAGGCAGATGACGACGTATCCGTAGTGCACGATCAATGAGGAGAAGTCATTCATGCGTCAGGTCTCAAGGCTAGCATGCACTGACTTGGTTGCATCTATCCACGGCAAGTGTTTCTGCACCAAAGCAGCCGATGCTGTGCCCCCCTCCTTAGAGGTATAGGTCGCTTTTCTGCAATCTGCAGATTCGGAATTGAGCATCCAACGGTAATTTGCATCGGCCATGGGCCCCTACTAAGGGGCATTTACCGAAACCCGCCTTTTCGGGATGTTTGGAGCCAAGTTCGGAGAACCCGAGGAGATAGGGGGACAGCCTACTCTCCCCAGATTTGCTGTAATTGGTATGCTGTCCGTGCGCCAAGCAAGCTGGCGTGTTCCAGCCGGTGCAAGTCCGGCCCAGGTAAGGCTTAGCAGCCGCCTGGTAGTGGAGATTCAAACAGACGGGACTGGCACTTTCCGGAAGTTGAGAGCCGTTCCTGATTGTTGTGTCCGTTTTGTACCCGGCGGTTCCAGGCACCAAAGACCGGCCCCGAATCCGTAACGGAGCATTTCTTCATCCTTGTAAAAGGGAGAGATAAGGGGACACGATCCCCCAGAATTGCCGCAATCGGTATGCTGTCCCTTTATCTCCCCTTTATCTCCCCGTCCTGTCGAGCTTGATCTCTGACAAGCTGGAGCGTAGTGCGCCTATCCACCGTGTTCCGTTCAACTCGGCAAGATGCTGTTGGGCTTGTCTCCAAAGAGGAACTGCGTCCTGAAAAACACGGTTTCCCTTGGAGGTCAGCTTGACGAAGCGGCTGCGACCATCGACCGGAGACGGCTCGATCCGTATCAAGCCGTCCCGTTCCAATGGTCCAAGCGTTTTTCCCATCGCGGTGCGTTCCAGGTCGAGACGCTCGGCAAGCTCATTGACCGACGCTCCCGGGACTTTGGCGAGCACCGCCAGAATCAGGAACTGCGTGATTCGTAAGCCCGTCGGTTGCAAAAGGTAGTCATAGAGGCGCGATACTCGTCTTGCCGCCTTCCTAACCGTGAAGCAGTTACACTGATCGATCTCAAGCGTCACGTCCGCTAGATCCATTTGTGAACCTCCTTTCCGCTAGACTAGCGATACGCACCGCTGCGGACCGTCCGGCCCGTGAAGAGCTGCAGGCTTTAGCGTCCTTACGCGAGTGCCTGGCGATGCCGGGACACGAACGTCTGAACCGTCATCGGTGCCTCGCCGGTGATACGCTCGATTACATCGTTGGTTCCTGCAAACAAGCCGTCACGACAATCCTGTGCGACCTCAGCCAGATGCTGCACGAAGAAAGGCGGATAGTGATGCCTTTCTTCCAACTTACGACGGAACTCTTCGATGGAGATCGGAGCATAGGTGATGCTGGTTCCGAGCGCCTCGCTCACCGCAGCCGCGATGCCGTGATAATCCATCTCGACGGGCCCAAAGAGCTTGTAAGTCTGCCCGGCGTGCGGCCCTGGATCGGCGAGAATATGCCCGATGAGTCTTCCCTGATCTTCCGCGGCGATCGGAGCATGGCGCGCCGTTTCGAAGGGGACCGAAATGCGCTTGTACTCTTTGATGTCCTTGGTTGCTCGGGGATAGATCAGCCATTCCGCAAAGAACGTTGGCCGCAGATGTGTGGTTGGAATACCGGACCAGTCAAAGACACGTTCCGCGACCCAATGATTTTGCGCCGCATGGCTCTTCGAATCCCGCCGGGCGGAGATTTGCGACATGTTAACGATGGCGCTGACCCCAGCTTCCTTGGCGGCCTGCGCGAAGTAGGCCGTCGCATCGATTATGCCCGGAATTATCGGATAGACAAAATAGGCAGCCCGGATACCTTCCAGGGGGGCGCGAACGCTGTCGATATTGGAAAGATCTCCTACAGCAACCTCGACACCACGCGCTCTCAACGCTGCTGCTCGCGCATCATCCGTACGGACGAGTGCCCTCACTTGCAGCCCGAGCTTTAAGGCTGTATCCACGGCAGCTGCCCCGGTAAATCCCGTTGCACCTGTCACAAGAACCCGATTTGTACTCATGAGAACCTCACATCTAAATCAAATAAGAGCATATGCTCTATATCGATAACTTTAAGGGCATATGCTCGTATTGTCAATCGGGGAAACCCGCGACTAACCGAAACTCTGGCGGGGACATCCAAAGGTTTCGGGACAGACGAAGCAGTGTGTCGGAGATAGATTTGTCACTGTTTAGAATCAGCAACTTACAAAATCTATTGTTTTAAGCAAGTTATTGATAATAAGAAACTTATACGATTACAAATTTTTATTCCCGACACACTCCGAAGTAACCTCCCCCATCTTCTGAGACAGTTTCGTTCCGGTCCGTCCCCCGATTTGCCCGTCCCCCGGAATTTGCAATCGGGATGCTGTCCCTTTATCTCCCCAGCACGCCATCTGAGGCGATTCAAGATGGTCATTGTTGAACCTTGGGTGGTGTATAGAAATCGACGAGATTTCCATCCGGGTCACGGAAGTAAACGGAACGGGTTCCCCAGGGTTGTGTGGTAGGGGGCTTAACCCAAGTTTTCACAGCGCTCTGCAGTCTTCGGTATTGTTGATCGACGTCGGCGACCCTGAATTCCAAGACAATACTCTTGTTGTTTGCTGCCTTAGTTGAGCCAGGAATATACCTTTCTTGAGCCTCTTCCGAGAAAATCGCCAGCACTCCTACGCCCGTCTCAAACTCGGCATAATCTTTACCGGACCACTTCGCTCTCACGGCCAGGATGGGCTCGTAAAAGTCTACGAGTCGTTTCACGCTGTTGGTAATCAAGCAGGTGTTTGTCAGTGTTGGGATGTGGGCAGGGTCCGGCGGAAGGCTGTCGGTTCTTTGAGGACTCGCCGACCATCCCGCAGTGACCAGCGCCAGCAAAATTGTCGAAGACCGGACGCGGTGCGTCATCATCACGATTAGCTCCTCTCTGGATTCAAGAAGTACAAGAACCTAAACCGGGACACACTGCGGAGTAACCCTTACCGCGATCCCCATCTGACTATTCTGACTGCGTAAATGCTTGTCGAAAAGAGCATAGAAAAAGCGACGACTTTGCTGCTTAACCGCTGTTCCCTTCCCTTGGGAAATCGGCAGGAGTACCCTGTTTACGTCAGGCGTACGAACCTGGAGGCAGACATGAAATCCGCCAGCATTCTCCCACTTGCCATCATGCTCGCAACCACATCAATGTTCGGACAGAGTTTCACGCTGCCCCCACGCATTGAACCTTCCAAGTGTCCTGTCGGGCTGCAAGTGGAGCGTAGCAGCGGCCTCTTCGCCTACGAGAACGCCAAAGCCGTGCCAGCAGAACATGTTGCTCCGAGAACAGAGCAATGGTTTGACTTCAGAATGACGAATTTCTTGCCCCACGAGATCGTGAACGCGCAAATCACAGCTCACGGGTTCGGTTACAAATGGAGAGTTTTCCCTGTCTCCGCTGCAACACCTGACATCTGGAAGACGGAGGATGTCGCCTTGGACGTGAAGGGAAATAGCAGCGCTTCCCGTGAACTTTCGTTCGCCCATTTCTCTACTATCAGGACTATTGACGTGAACTCAGTAACCTATGCTGACGGTTCCACCTGGCACGCCTCTTCGCCTGGAGCCTGTAGCGTAGCGCCCAGTCTCATTATGCGCATCAGTGCTGAATGATCCGTGCGATAAATTGCCCCAGTAGTGAGGTGTGATATGCGAGAACAAGAGCTGATCAACAAAGTAAAAGTCGCTGGTTATAGCCTCGGTCTAGTCGTCTTTCTCGCCGTTGCGGCGTGGAAGTTGCTGGTTCGCTGATTTCAAGAAGTCCTGTTTCAAGAAGTCTTGGCCGCAGAATTGACCCGCCGTAAGCCTAACTGTCCCAGGGCTGAGCCTGGAAAACGCCCGTCCTCGATGGCAGACCGCGGTCCATTCATTGTATCGATCTGCCTTTTTGCTTCGATAATACCGGCCGCAACGAAAACCTGACGGGGGGCGGCCCCGGACCACGGGAACTTGCCGCCAACGTCAGTGAAGCGTGGATTCACTTCGCGCGCAACGGAAGCCCAATCATCGTGGCATCCCCGACTGGCCGGCTTTCTCTGCAGAGAGTTGTCCTACCATGATTTTCGACAACCAATGCAAATTGCAGAACAACCCTGACAAGGCTGAGAGGCAGGTGATTGCGACCGCGTAGCCAGATGCAAAGATTCACTCCTCATTTCTTGTTCGATTTCGAGTTGCGTCTTTCCCGGGTTCCACGGCGATGGCAAACTACTGTGCGACAACCGTGCCTCACCGGCCAAACAGGCGGCGGAAAAAGGGCGGCGGCGAGGAGAGAATTTTCCTCAGTGGCTAAAGCCGAGTTCATTGCAAAGCATTTGCGTACGGCCTGAAGGCCGTACCCTTCAGAAAGAGGAGTTGCCCTTAGTCCTCGACGCAAAAAACTCCCCCGCCGGCGCAGGCCTTTTTTCAATCTCAGGTGTTAGCTCACGTGACCCACGTAATCGGGTCCGTTCACCTGGACCTGAAATCCGTCTGGATCATAGAACTTGAAGGATTCTTTTGAAGTCTTGTCAGAGAACTTCAGGTTGAGTTTCGACAGCTGTTCGCGAACTTGATCAGCGTTGAAGTTTTCAATCCCAAAGTCGTAGTGATCCACCGTCGCGGTCTGACTTGTGCCTTGCTCAATCCCAAAGAAGGAACTCCCTACACCCAGGATATGTACAGTTGCCGACTGCTGACTGAGGGGCATCCCGAAGAACTCCTGGTAGAACTGGGATGTGCGGTGAAGATTAGGGACCCGCACGGTGACGTGGTTCAGACTGACAGCGCGGAAGCCTGTTGGCGCGGGCGGAGATGCGAGCGCACCCGGCGTCGCAAACGCGCCGGCGGCCAGCGTGGCAAGGGAAACAGCGAATTGACGGCGGGTTAGTTTGCCGCACTCCAGGTCAGCCATCATTCTTTCTATAGTTTCGATCATGAGATCCTCCCTGTACTTGCCGGAATAGCTTCTGCCATCCCGGATTATTCCCCGAGCTATCCCATTCGCGTCTGGGCAATCAATTTCAATCCTTTTCCTTCAGGATCATTACGCACTTCGCAGGACGTGTCGAAGTACATGGTGGCGCGGGTATTCCCAGTGTAGGTAGGCCAATGCGGCAGGCCGCTGTGATTCGGATTTCCGGTCCGCGCGAAATTCACCCATGCCGTACTGACCTGCTTCGACAGAGCAAACGCATCAGGAGAACCCGCACTGTAGTGATCGCAGATTTCGGCATTGTCGAAGGTAAAGGCAATTTCACACGCGTGAAAGGGACCGGGGCGATTATCCAATACGGGTGTCCGCCAGGCATAAACGTAGGCGTATGCGGGCGCGGCGCCCAAATCAGCCTTCCTCGCGGCCTGCGCGAAGGCAGGGACGCGCATTCGAGAGGCTGCGATGGTCGCATAGAGGCCGAACGGCGTCGCTTTGGGATAGTCGAGCCGGTAAGCAGCGATGATCGCTTCACCCTCGTCGCCAAATGCCTCGCGCACCAAGCGGCTCAGTTCCTCGACTCCCATCGCATTGGCATCGGGATGATCGAGTCCATTCACAAATTCATGGAGGTTGGTGCCGGTAATCAGCGGAACGTCCGCAGAGAGCGTGGGCGCTCCTGGATCGAAGGGATGGTGGGGAAGAATGCGGCCGTCGACCGTCGGTCCCCAGTCGCGCTCTCCAAACGTTTCACGAAGCGAAGGTCGAGGCGGGGGCATTTTCTTCATCGCCTCCACGGCGGCGCCGGAGAGACGGTCCGCTGGAATCCTCTGTAGCTCCTTCACCTGCGATTTGGATAAGCTCAGCTCCTCCATCGTAAGTTCGGCGACGCGTCCCGAGTAATCAGGCGAGAGCGACTTTAGAAATGGGCCGCTTTGCACCATAGCACGATGAAATAAACCTTTGGCCGCCGGCATAGCCATGAGTGCGATCACTTTTCCGCCGCCGCCTGATTGGCCAAAAATCGTTACGTTGCCAGGATCGCCTCCGAAGGTTGTGATATTGTCGCGCACCCACTCCAGGACCGCGACGATGTCAAGCATGCCAACATTGGCGGAGGAGGCAAATTGTTCTCCCCCGATGCCGGCAAGGTTGAGATAGCCATAAACATTCAGGCGGTGATTGTGAGTGAGCACGACAACATCGTGATTGCGGGCGAGACTTTCGCCATCGTAGGAGAGAAGATCATGCCCGCTGCCGCCGGAGAAGCCTCCCCCATGCATGTACACCATGACCGGGCGTTTACGGGTCTCATTGATCTGTGGTGTCCAAAGATTGAGGCGCAGACAGTCCTCGCCAGGCACCGTGGCGGCGGAGCCACGATGAAGCACAAATGCGTCTTCATCGGCGTTCGCCAGGTTCTTTCCGTCGGTATCAAAGTGCGCAGAGTCATGAGTTGGGCAAACGCGGCCATATTGGAGCGCGTTGCGAATCCCTTTCCAGGGCTCCGGCCGGGCGGGCGGCATGAAGCGCCTCTCGCCGGCGGTCGAGGCACCGTAAGGTACGCCTTTAAAAACGTACACGCCGTTCCGCTTAAACCCACGGATCTTCCCTGCGGTGGTTTCTGCAACCGTCGCAGCATCAGACGCAGCGACCGTAATTCGCCCGCAGGGTACTTCTGCGGGCTCCGGATTTGAACGAGGTTCCCCTGAGGACAGCGCCATCATGTCTGTGGGTACGATGACCGAGCTGGCCAGCCCTGCCCCCAACGCGGCCATGCTACCTA
>Ga0302307_10002196_pt1 | contig 11957 bp, 8 predicted proteins | sample III_Palsa_E3_2_FD_200530 | JGI IMG/M metagenome (GOLD analysis project Ga0302307, IMG submission 200530) | Peat permafrost microbial communities from Stordalen Mire near Abisko, Sweden - III_Palsa_E3_2 | ecosystem: Environmental > Terrestrial > Soil > Palsa > Peat permafrost | place: Sweden... | reverse complement strand
GCGGCCTCCTAATTCCTTTCCCCCGGCCATCCCGGAAGCAATACACTTCCACGCTCGTCGATGGTCGGCACGGAAGCTTGACCTCATCCCGCTGCTACTTTGACGGTGCTCTTGCGTAGTCACGAGGGGCCGCGTCCGCAAGCGAAAGATTCGAGAGGAGATTTTATGAAGTGGATTAACCGGGGAATTCTGATTGGGCTGGTTTTAGTAGCTTCAGCCGCCGTGGCAGAGACACCGGCACAATCGACTACGGTGGACTGCAACAAAGGCCAGTCGCTGAACGGCACGCTGGCGAAGTTGAACAAGCAGACACCTAACACGGTCACGGTGAGCGGGACTTGCACCGAATATGTTCAGGTCGTTGGTTTCGAGAGCCTCACGCTGAATGGACTGGCCGGCGCGACGCTGGCGCAGCCAACCACGGGAGCGGGCAATCTGCTCGGTCTCTTATACATCGAGTCGTCGCGCAGCGTTTACGTCGATGGATTCAGCATCCAGGCGGACACCACGACTGTTGCGGCGATCGCGATCGGTCGTGGCAGCAGCGACATCCGCTTGCGGTACTTGAACATCCAGGGCGGCTCCTCCGGAATCTCTATCTTTGAGCACAGCCAGGTATCGATTGCGTATGTTACGGCGCAGGACCCCGGGTTCACGACGCTCGGCGTATACGACTTGTCTGATGTGCACGTGGAGCGCAGCTCGTTTAAGAGCTCGACCGGGACGTCGTACCAGGTTGGCCTGTTTGTCGGAGCGTCCCATATCACGATGTATGACACCAGCATTACCAATATGCAGGTGGGGATCGACGCGTATGCTGGGTCCATTATCGACGTGCTCGTATTCACCAGCTACTATACGAACGTTGTTCCGACTGATGTGGTCATCGATAGCCCCGCCGGAACGAACCACAACGGTGTGACCATCTCCGGGGGCGGATCGCTCAACGCGTCGACGGCGAATCTCGTCATCAAAAAGCCCGGGCAATCGTACGGCGGCACTTCGGGAGGAGTCCTCATCTCCGACGGTGCATCCCTGACTGCTACGAATGGAAGCCTGGTGATCACGGGGAGTAATGGCCAGGGGGTTATGGCTCTCAACAACTCGCACGCGACCGTCATCGGAGCCACGATTACGGGGGGTCTGCATGGTGGCCTGGTGGCGGCAAATCTGTCGAGCATCGACGTGAGCGTTGGCACACTCACTCTGGTCGGCGGGAATAGCGTGGATCTATTCTGCGACCCGGGCTCGACGATTACCGGCAGCGCGAATCTCTCGGGCGTGCCTACTTCGCAGTGCACCAATCTACTCGCCGGAGAAACTGTGGCCTTGCCTTAGATTCGGCTGGAGAGCAGCTGGATCGGCATGGGCTTGTCGAAGTTTTCGTCCTCATGATTGGCCCCCACGATTGGCCCCACGCTTGGCCTCACATACGGCCCCTCTGCTGCAATTGCGGCGGAGGGGCGAGTCGGAGGTAGCGGCTGTAACAGGCATCACAGTCACGATTCGATTTGCGACTTTCCGAATTCTAAAACCCTTTGGCCTTCAGCATGACGTCGAGGTCTTCGGGGTGCAGGGCACGCACCATCGCATCCTCTCGCGCCAGATCATTTTGAAAAACCAACTGCGCCAGCGATTCTTCCAGCGTAAACGAACCTTGTTTGCGGGTGATGGTGATCTCCTGACCGAGATGCTGCAGCGCGTTCTTGCGAATATGCTGCCGCGCGCCGTATCCCACCATCAATAATTCCGCCGCCGGCACACGGCCGCCGTTCCGTCGCGGGATGAGCGTTTGCGTCAGCATGGCGGCCAGAGCCATCGCCATCTCGGCGCGCACTGAGTGCTGCCGCTCCTGCGGGAACGAGTCGGCGATACGCGAAACGGTCGACGCCGCGTCGGTCGTGTGCAGCGTCGTAAACACAAGATGTCCGGTCTCGGCCGCCGACAACGCGATTCGCGCCGTCTCCGGGTCACGCATCTCACCCACGACGATTACGTCCGGCGCTTGCCGCAGCGCGGCCCGCAGAGCGGTAGGGAAGTCGGGTGCGTCGATCCCGATTTCGACCTGCTCAATCACGCTGAGATTGTGAGTGTGCTCGTACTCGATCGGGTCTTCGATCGTCACAATATGGCGCGCTTCGTGCTGATTGATCTCGTTCACTAACGCAGCCAGCGTCGTAGTCTTACCCGAGCCGGTCGCTCCGCCGATGATTACCAGCCCACGCTGCAGCTTGGCCAGAGCCGCGATTCCCGGCGGCAGGCGAAGTTCGGCGAGCGTGGGGATTTTGGTCGGGAGTGCGCGCACTGTGGCGGCTGCCCGTCCGCGCTCGCGATGCAGATTGATGCGGAACCGCCCCAAACCCTCAACCCGATAGGACGAGTCCGCAATGTGGCTCTGCCTATACTCTTCGCGCGCGTGCGGCGCGAGCGCGGGCAGCACTGTGCCCTCAATCTCATCGCCGGTCAGCGGGCGGTCACCGATCGCGACCAAAGATCCTTCCACGCGCATCGACGCTGGCGCCAACGGCACCAGCAGCAGGTCGCTGCCGTGCCTGGAAACCAACTGCTGCAACCATGAATCGAGCTGGGAATCAGGCTGAGAAGAATTGGGGGTTCGAGTTTCCGGATGAATCACTTGAACGCGGGTAGGATTTGCTTCGGCTGTCATCGTCCTCCCTTAGATGCAGCCGAATGGGTTCGCGCACTAGGTCGCGATTCCGCTGCGCGCGGATTAAGGCAACGGGTTCGGACTACCGGCCATTCGCCACGACCACATCAGGAACGACGTGGAAGTCAGATCGATGGCGGGCTCGGTTGTGCTGTAGGACTGAACGTTGTCTCGATAGACTGCGAGGTCGGCGTGATTGTAATTGCCGTTATTTCCGTTGAAGATCGCAAAGGTGTCGACTGCGTCCGCCGGGCACGGCTTCATATTGGTCAGAGTGCCGGAAGTCGTGTAGCTGGCCGGACCCTCGGTGGCCGCGCCCCAGAGGATCGGCGTGCCGCCGGAAGTTCCATTTAAAGCTCCCATAATATTCGCCACCTGATGCTGAATGCAGTTAGGGAATGTGCTGCCGTCGCCCACGATGAACGAGGATCCCCAGGAGTTCGCGCCCAGAATATTCGCCAGCCACTTCTGCGAATAGGTGTTATAGCTGGCGGAGCGGGTCAGATAATAGAGTTCGCTCGCCATCACCGAAAGTCCGGCGCCGTGCGAGGTGGTGTCGCCGTCTTGCCAGGGAACGCCGAATCCCCAGGCGTCTTTTCCCGACTGGGTGATGGCCACGGCAAGTTGGTTCTCGAGCGCGGCGAGCATGGTCGATTGATTCACCGCCAGGCCGCTCGGATTGCCGGCCAGTCCAAGCGCTCGATACAGCTCGAAGTGCGCCAGTCCGCTCACGTCGTAAAGGTTGAGAGTGTCTTCGCTGCCGGTGTCATAAATTTTGGTGATGTAGTTGTTGGCATATTTTGCGGCGTCGGTGAGGTAGGCCGTTGGATTCGTGATCGGCAACCCCGGCGGCAAATTTCCTCCCGCGGACTGCAGCGCAATGTAGAGCTCGGTTGCGCCCAGTTCCATATCGTCATCCCAGACCGTCTCGGGATAGCCGTCAAACGGGACGATGGTTAAGAGGCAGCCTGAGGCGCAGGTGCCGCCACCGACCGACTGCGCGGGATCAGAGAGAGAAGTATCGGCCAGCGCGAATATGTGCTCCGCATACCGCAGCGCCTGGTCGGCCGACGCCGGACTGGAGATGCGGTAGAGCTGGTAATACTCGGCGAAGGCGGCCGCCATGCGTCCCGCAAGGTTGGGACTGATGGCCGATCCGGTGGGCGCGGCAACGAATACCGGCTGGTGGCAGATGTAGACGTAGTCGGCGGTACAGCCTTGGTAGTCGTCGGCCGCCTGCGGCAGGCTCCAGACATCGTATTCTGATTCGATGTTGGGGAAATGCTGCCAGTCCTGACTGTTATCGGCCTGGTAGTAGAGCGTCTGGCTGTTGTCGTTCCACATCGCGGCCAGCCAGTCGAGTCCGAACTCAGCCTCCGCGGTAAAGTCGGAAGACGCGGGCGCGCCGGCCGCGCTTCCCGCGTAAGAAACCGAGGCTGGCGGAGCTGGAGGCTTCGCGGGCGCGCCGGGTCCCATTTGATTCGGAAAGTCGCGAATTCCAATCTCCATCAACGCCGTGGTGTAGCTTACAGTCTCTACATACTTCATGTAGTCGCCGGCGTCCCACCAGCCTCCGTCGGCGTTGATCACGGCTCCGGTCGCGGTGAGCGGCGTTCCCGTGGTGATGATCAGATCGTCGTCGTTCAATGGCGGCGTGTTGTAAACCGCGGCGCTCGCGTCGTTCAGATGTCCGGGCGCGTTTCGCAAAGCGTTGGGGATGTAGTTCGGGCCATCGCGATCGGTTTCGTAAAACCACAGTGTGTTCAGCAGTAAGCCTGGATAAAGCACGTCCGGTGTGTTCACGGCAAACTTCGGCGACGTGGCCGCGACGGGGCCGGTCACTGAAATCGTATACACGTCGCCACCGGGAACCGCAAAACTGAGCGAGTACACGTAGTAGGTAAGCTTCTTGCTGTTGCTCCAGTTGCCGAGCAGCGCCCCAATCGCGCCCGAATAAACTGTGGAGCCCTCGGTGTTGATGACGCTGAAAGTCGCGCCGGATTCCGAGGCCGTCGACATCAGGTACGCCTGAAACGGCGCATTGGCCGCTTCATATCCGACTTGGCTGACGCGGACATAGGCAGACGAAGCCGCCGCCGAAGCTGCCGCTACGGATGCGCAGGCGAGAAGCAAGAAAACGGTGGTGGCCATCACGGAAAACCGCAGGCGATTCGAAGTCAAAGGGAGTTTTTCGGTCAGGTCTGCCATAGGAAGCCCTAGTGAACGCATTTAATAAATCGGATGAATCCTGAGCGCTGCGCAGCGGTCTGTCAATAGGAAAGATTCCTACAGAGTCTTTCGGCTCTGCTGTGGATGTCTCGAGATGCCGCTGCCAAGCTAAGATGTTGATTTATATGGGATATAGTTAGATCATCATCAGAACAGGGCATGCCCTTTCGGGAATTCCAGCGACCGATTTCGTCAGGCTTACAAATAATTACTTGACCTCTACTCCGGTTGCAGCTACATTAGCGAGTTCCAGGTACATCCGGAAGCTTCTGGGCCTTTTCTGTAGCACCTGCGCCTAGGGAGCCAAGCCCAGAAAATCGAGCATCTTCGGGGACCTGTCACGCATCTATTCAAAGGTGAGTTTTACGCTCACTCCTTTTACAACCTGATAGGAATCAGTGACTTAGGCCGCACGCAGGGCTTCCAGTCGCCCTCCTCGGCCGAAGGACGAAAGCGCGAGACCACAATCATAAAGTAAGGAGAGAGAAAGCTCATGCGCTCTGATCGTGTGTTTGATGCTTTACAGACCCTGCGGAATCGTTATATGCTTTGTCAGCTTGCCTCCAAGGCCACGCGGAAATTCCATCGGCCCAGCACCAGAATCCAGGAAACAATGAACGGTGTGTTGGATCGAATCGCTGGCGCGGAGCGGCAAGATATTTTGTCGGAACCAGAGAATTTTGCTGAGGCACAACGGCGGGCTGCTTAACCCAGCCCCGCCCTCCTGCCTGGTAGTACTTGCGTCTTTCCTGCGTCCCCTCCTTTTGAAAATCTCCCGCTGACACTATTGAATACGTTCTAGTGCACGGGTTCAGGTGAATCATGACCATTGCTGAACTAAAAGAAAAGAACATCACCGAGCTGACCAAGATCGCAAGGACCTTGGATCTGCCCGGTGCCAGCGGTATGCGCAAGCAGGACTTGATCTTCAAGATCCTGCAGGCGCAGAGCGAAAAAGAAGGCCACATTTTCGCTGAAGGCGTACTAGAAATCCTGCCCGATGGCTACGGTTTCCTCCGCTCTCCCGATTACAACTATCTGCCCGGCCCTGACGACATTTATGTGTCGCCCTCGCAGATTCGCAAATTCGATCTCAAGACCGGCGACACCATTAGCGGCCAGGTGCGGCCTCCGCATGAAGGCGAAAAATATTTCGCGCTGGTAAAAATTGAAGCCGTCAACTTCGAGTCGCCCGATGAAGCCCGCAACAAGATCCTGTTCGACAATCTGACGCCGCTGTATCCGCAGGAACGTCTCAAGCTCGAAACTACGCGCGAGAATGCCAGCGCCCGCGTCATGGACCTGCTCACGCCCCTCGGCAAAGGCCAGCGCGGTCTGATCGTTTCTCCGCCGCGCGCCGGCAAGACCATGCTGCTGCAGAATGTCGCGAACTCGATTACCGCGAATCATCCTGAAGTCGTGCTGATGGTCCTGTTGATCGACGAGCGCCCCGAAGAAGTTACGGACATGCAGCGTTCCGTGAAAGGCGAAGTGATTTCGTCGACCTTCGACGAGCCCGCTGCCCGTCACGTGCAGGTCGCCGAAATGGTGATCGAAAAAGCGAAGCGCCTAGTCGAGCACAAGCGCGACGTCGTGATCCTGCTCGATTCCATCACGCGTCTTGCTCGCGCCTACAACACCATCGTTCCGCCCTCCGGCAAAGTGTTGTCAGGCGGTGTCGATTCGAACGCTCTGCAGCGTCCGAAGCGCTTCTTCGGGTCCGCCCGCAACATTGAAGAAGGCGGATCGCTGACCATCATTGCCACTGCGCTGATCGACACCGGGTCCCGCATGGACGACGTGATCTTCGAAGAGTTCAAAGGCACCGGCAACAGTGAAATCATCCTCGAGCGCAAACTGGTCGACAAGCGCGTCTTCCCGGCCATCGACATTCAACGCTCCGGCACACGAAAAGAAGAGCTGCTGATCCCGAAAGAAGATCTACAGCGCATCTGGGTCCTCCGCAAAGTGCTGAATCCGCTGTCGCCCGTCGAAGCCATGGAACTGCTGGTCGAACGTCTGAACAAGACCAAAGCCAACGCCGAGTTCCTGTCGAACATGAGCTCGCTGTAGTCTTGTACTGAAACCGAAGATGCCTGAAGGCCAGAGCCCCGGCTCTGGCTTTTTCCTTTTTTCCAGCTTCCTCTGTGTCCCCCGTGTCCTCTGTGGTGAATTGTTTTTCGTCCCACGTATAATTTCTCGAGAGCCAGTGCCGGATGACTGTCTGCGAGGTTCTCGTGCGATCCCGTATCTCTGCATGGATTGTTTTCTTTGTTTGCGTGTATTTCTTCTCCGTCTTTGCGGAACACGCGAGCGCGCAACGGCAAACCCAACCACCCCTTCCGCCTACGCGGACGGATGCCGCGCCACCCAACGGGGATGAAAATGATGCGCAGGCCCGCATCGCCAGCGAGTTGGCCAAGAAAGCGGCCAAAGAGCGCATTGCCGCGCTCAAGAGCGACACCAACAGATTGCTCAAGCTGTCGGTCGAGCTGAAACAGTCCGTGGACAAATCAGACGAAAACGTTCTGTCGGTTGACGTAATCAAGAAAGCCGAAGAGATCGAGAGACTCGCCCGCAGCGTGAAAGAAAAGATGAAAGGGCCGAGTTAAGGCGAGCGCCAAACTATGCCCTGCAGACGGAGCGCCTGGCGGTGCTTACCCACCGAAACTCTTTTCCGCGCCACGGGTTTGAATCCAGTAACCGCTGATTGCGGACGGAGGGTCAAAGTTATGAAACGCGCGCTTGTTGGGATTCTCTTGCTGGTAGGAATGAGTGTTGCACCGGCGCTGGCCTGGGACGGGAACCGCGGTTTGCATCGCGACATCCGCCACGACGAGGCCAGGATCGCACATGATCGCTACGAGATGCGCCGGGACTACAACCACGGCAATTATGCCGCCGCACGCCACGAGCGCCGCGAAATCCACCGCGAATATCGCGACGTGAATCGCGATCGCCGCGAGCTAGGCTGGCGCTAAGCGCGATGGAGAAGGCCGGGCTGCGCTAAATAGAAACGCCATCCGAAAATTCCGGATGGCGTTTGTTATTTCTAATCCGCCCTTACTCCGCGCCCTGCTTGATCCGCATGCTATAGAACGAACGGTATACGAATGTAAAGGACACCAAAAAGAACGCCAGCGCCAGCGCACGGGTCAGCTTCAGACCTTGATCACTGGCCAGCTTGACGGCCAGTTCCACCGCCAACAGTCCGAATAACGTCGTGAACTTGATCACCGGATTCAGCGCCACCGAGGACGTATCTTTAAACGGATCGCCCACCGTATCGCCAATCACGGTGGCATCGTGCAGCGGCGTGCCTTTTTGCTTCATCTCAACTTCCACAATCTTCTTCGCGTTGTCCCAAGCTGCGCCCGCGTTGGCCATGAAGATTGCCTGGTACAGGCCGAAGATGGCGATCGAAATCAGATAGCCCACAAAGAAGAACGGATCGACGAAGGCGAATGCCAGCGTTCCGAAGAACACCGCGATAAAAATGTTCAGCATACCCTTCTGCGCATACTTGGTGCAGATCTCCACAACTTTCTTGCTGTCCTCGACCGAGGCCTTCACCACGCCTTCGAGTTTGATGTTGGCCTTGATGAACTCCACCGCGCGATACGCTCCCGTGGTCACGGCCTGCGTGGAAGCGCCAGTAAACCAATAGATCATGGCGCCGCCGGTAATCAGCCCCAGGAAGAACGGCGCGTACAGCAGCGAGAGATTGTCAACGTTCGCCGTGAGCCCGTTGGTCAGCGCCATGATGATGGAAAAAATCATGGTCGTTGCGCCCACCACGGCGGTGCCGATCAGCACCGGTTTCGCGGTAGCCTTAAAGGTATTTCCTGCGCCGTCGTTGGCTTCGAGCAGATGTTTGGCGCGCTCGAAATCGACATTCATGTTGAAGTCTTTCTTGATTTCGGCTTGCACGTTAGGAACATCCTCGATCAGCGAAAGCTCATACACCGACTGCGCGTTGTCGGTGACCGGGCCGTAAGAATCGACCGCGATCGTGACCGGCCCCATGCCGAGGAACCCGAATGCCACCAGCCCGAACGCAAAGACCGCCGGCGCCAGCATTCCCGCCGCCGCCGCCAGTCCCATCGTGCTCATGTAATAGCCAACCGCCATCAGGATCATCATGGCCAGGCCGAGGTAATAGCCAGAAAAATTGCCCGCGACAAATCCGGAAAGAATGCCGAGCGACGCTCCGCCTTCCTCCGCCGAGGTCACGACCTCCTTCACATGCCGGGACTCAGTCGAGGTGAAAACTTTCACTAACTCTGGAATGACCGCGCCCGCCAGCGTGCCGCAGGAAATAATCGTAGCCAGCTTCCACCACTGCGAGTCATCGCTGCCTAACGTGGGGATGACGAAATAAGAAATCACGTACGTGATCGCGATCGAGATGATCGAAGTCAGCCACACCAGCGAAGTCAACGGCGCTTCGAAGTTCATCTCGTTCGCCGATCCGTATTTCGCCTTGGCAAACGCGCTGTTCAGGAAATAAGACAACGCGCTCGATACCAGCATCATCACGCGCATCACGAAAATCCAAACCAACAACTGCACCTGCACGTTCGGATCTTTCACGCCCAGCAGTATGAACGTGATCAGCGCTACGCCCGTCACACCATAAGTTTCAAATCCGTCCGCCGACGGCCCGACCGAGTCGCCGGCGTTGTCGCCCGTGCAGTCGGCGATGACGCCAGGATTGCGCGCGTCATCTTCTTTGATCTTGAATACGATCTTCATCAGATCCGACCCGATGTCGGCGATCTTGGTGAAGATGCCGCCCGCGATACGCAACGCGGCCGCGCCCAGCGACTCGCCAATGGCAAAGCCGATGAAGCACGGTCCAGCATAATCGCCCGGAATAAACAGCAGAATGAACAGCATGATCAGCAGTTCCACGCTGATCAGCATCATGCCGATGCTCATGCCGGCTTCGAGCGGAATCTGGTACACCGGATAGGGCTTGCCGGGCAGGGAAGCGAACGCCGTTCGCGAATTCGCAAACGTGTTCACCCGAATGCCGAACCACGCCACGCCATAACTGCCCGCAATGCCCACCAGACTGAAACCCAAAATTATCGGCAGCGTCAGCGCCACCGACTTGCCCGGCACCGGCGACAGCCAGCCAAAGTACGCCGCAATAATGACCGCAATGAATGCCCAGAGAAAAAGAATGAACTTGCCTTGCGTGACCAGGTAGGTCTTGCAGGTCTCGTAAATCAGTTCCGAGATTTCACGCATGGAGCGATGCACCGGCAGGTTCTTCAGCCGCATGTAAATCGCCATGCCAAAGCCGAGCCCAAACAGACAGAACAGAATTCCGATCAGCAGCAATTTATGGCCGTCAATGGCGCCGTGAAAAAAGCTGACCTGAGAAAGGTCGGGCAGCTTCAAGGATGCTTCCCCGCCTTCACCGGCAGGTTGGGCCAGGGCGGTAGCGGTGCCGACCGTCAGCAGCGCGGCGACAGCCGAGATTTTTGTGGCCACGCGACGTGTGAAAAACGCAGCAGTGGCAAGCCAGGTGCGCATAATGAGTCCTCCGAAAGATAACGAGATAACGGTTTTAAGGAATTTTGGTAAACGTCGTTTGCTCCGCCTTCCGGAAGCACCATCCCGACTCGCAACTGCGCTTTCAATGGCGCCGTGTTCGCCCAATCGAGTCTGACGCCCAGTTCCGGAATTCCGAACGCGCTTCCACCGCAATACCTGAGTGTTGGAGCTTGGCCGCGTCGGAGTTTACGCTGGATTTCAATCACGAAGCCGCGCCGAAAAAAGCCGACCAGAAAATAAGGCTTTGGTCCCGGCACACCAGCGCAAAACGGGCATTTATAACACGTCGGGTAGGATGGGTCAAACTTATTAGAGAGCTAGGGGATCTCCCGGCGCTGGATAAGGGAAAGAACCGATTCTATGGTCGGTTGCAAATTTGGTTGCTGCCGCAGCCGGCTCATCCAAATGACTCTGCGGCGGCTCCAAACCACCCATCATCATGATGGTTCGCTATGAAATGGTCGCTCCACGAGGAGCTTCATTTTCCGGCCACTTATTTTCCAGCAACCGAAGCGTTGTACATGGCAGTCATCAAGTCCTGCGAGTGTCCGTCATAGTCGGCGTCCAGCGACCACATGAACGTTCCGCCGAGTCCGCGATCCCAGTCGGAATACCACACGCGGTAATAGGTGGAGTACGCGTCATCGTAGGTGATGTAGCCGTCGCTGCCATCGTCCCGCAGCATGTAGGGAACCAGCGCAACCGGATCGTAAAGCGTGTGCCAGCCATCCTGGTTGATCCGCGGCTTCATCGATGTGCCGTAGTTTCCACTTTTCACCGTGTTATCGCAGTCGCCATCGGCGTTAAGCGCGGCGTTGGGACACACTCCAAAAAGCTGATTGACCGTGGTGTAGTAGTAGCCGTAGAACGGCGTTCCCATGTTCAGCTGCACTGCCGGAACCGTCTTCAGGAAATAAGTAGCCGTCTGGGCCGCGCTTCCGCCCGGCTCGCACTCCCAGGGGTCGGTATCGTGCGGGTCCCAGAAGATGGGCGAATTGAGCTGGCCGTCCGCTGTCCACGGGCCGGCGCAGTCGTACATCATAATGTTGAAGTAGCTGAGCGATAGTTTCAGTTGGGTCGTGTCCCATCCATAACCGCCCCATGGAGCAATGTCGATCGAGAGCACATAATCCGGGTTCGACTGGCGCAGCAGCGACATCAGTTCGATATAGAACGCGCGGTCGCGGCTGCTTGCCGGATATTCCCAGTCGATGTCGACGCCGTCGTAGTGATACTGAGTCTCGAACGCCGCGATGTTGTCGACCAGGGTCTGCACCTGGCCGCTGTATTCGAGCCCCACGAAGTCGCCGCCCAGCAACAGCAGCACTTTCACGCCGGCTGCGTGAGCCAGGTTGTTGAGTTCGGGTTCGATGAACTGGTTGTAAGGGCCAGTCGGAACCGACAGCGTGCCGGTCTTGTCGAACGAGACGCCAGCGTGGTTGATGTGCGTGAGCTCGTTGTAGGGAATCTGCGCCGCGCCATAAGACGGAACATC
>Ga0302307_10002193_pt1 | contig 11983 bp, 11 predicted proteins | sample III_Palsa_E3_2_FD_200530 | JGI IMG/M metagenome (GOLD analysis project Ga0302307, IMG submission 200530) | Peat permafrost microbial communities from Stordalen Mire near Abisko, Sweden - III_Palsa_E3_2 | ecosystem: Environmental > Terrestrial > Soil > Palsa > Peat permafrost | place: Sweden... | reverse complement strand
GACACTGGCACCGGAATGGATGAGGAAACCAAGGCCCGCATCTTCGAACCGTTTTACACCACCAAGACGGCTGAGAAGGGCACTGGCCTTGGGCTGGCCACGGTTTATGCCATCGTGGAGCAAGCTGGCGGTAGCATTCTGGTCGATACTGGCCTGGGGAACGGAACGACCTTCACAATCTACCTGCCTCGAGTCGATGAAGTGGCAGAGGTGCTCGCCGCACAGACTGCGCCAACCAAGCCGGAGCGGTCATCCGGAACCATTCTCTTGGTCGAGGATGAACTGGGACTGCGCAGCGTTATTGATGAGAGTTTGCGGCAGGAAGGTTACACAGTCTTGCTGGCTGAGAATGGGATGGATGCGCTTGATGTTGCCGCTAAGTACCAGGAACCAATCCAATTATTGATCACGGACGTGATCATGCCTTCCGTGAGTGGTCCGCAGTTGGCCCAGTCTTTGAAGGCTCTGCGGCCGGAGACGCGTGTGCTCTACATATCCGGATATACGGCGGATAAGTTCGCTGATTATCCGGAATTGGATCCTGAGTTGGCGCTGCTGCAAAAACCGTTCAAGTTGGTTGATCTTGGGCAGAAGGTTCGTGACGTCCTGAACGGCACCGAAGTGTCCGCGAAGCAAACCGTGACCCGCTCGTAAGCTCCGGCAATGCTCGGAGCTAGGCCGACCAGTTCTTGGAAATGAAGTCGCCACTGCCGGCAGCTGCGGCCATGGCCACCGGCTGCTCCGCTGTGGGGATGGACGCCATAGGCTCAGTCGAATGGTGTGTCGGACCTAAGTTGGGCTGATCAACCTGTTGCCACGCCTGGCGAACATCAAGCACAAGCTCAATTTGCTTCTTGAGGATTTCCGGACTGCTTTTCAGCTGTGCTTCGAAGATCTTTGAACGTAGAGCGGAATAGAACGCGGAGAAATGTTTTGCCGCCTCCCCGCCATTTTCATGGTCGAGCGATCCATCGAGCTGCTGTAGCACAAGCAGCGAGTGCTTGATTTCCTCGCTCCGCCTCTCGATATCCCGGTCGGCGAAGGCAGCAATCGCCTGCTCCATATCATGGATGAGAAGATCGTAGAGAATGATGACGAGTCCGACCGCAGTCGCGTTTTGCGCCGCAGCCCTGAGGTACATGCGTTCCGTTTGGCTTTTTTTCATGATGAGCTGCTTGTGGTCGTTGGATTGCCGAGTTCGGCGTTGATTTGCGCCTCTTCTTCTGGTATTTGCTGCAGTGTTATATCGGCCTGGTTGTATTCGGCCGTGAGCAGCGTCTGCTGAGTACTAAGGTAACTCTGGAAATTATTGATCTGATCCTGCAAGTCCGAGTTTTCGCTGCTGATGCTTTGCAAATCGATCGTGAAAGCCCCGGTGGCTGGGTCGGTGAGCGTGTTCAACTGGTTGTTGAGGAACGACGCGAAGCCGTTCGAAGATGTTCCTTGCATGAAAGTCTGCACGGCAGCGAAATTATTTTGTACGGCATTATCCAGCGTGGCACTGTCCAAACTCAGCGTGCCATCCGTGTTCATGGTGATTCCGAGGTCGGCCAGAGTCGAAACTCCGGTGCCCCCGTTGGTATAGCCTGCGATGGACAATAAGCTGTCTTGCAATATCTGCACGCTGCTGTCACCGGCCAGTGGGCCTTCCTGATTGTTCGCGTTTACCGTGTACTGAGTGTTTACGTCGCCAATGGCGGTGTTATAAGCGCTCACAAAGTTGGTAAGGGCTTGCGAAACCTGGTCAGTATCAGGCGCGATGCTCACCGTAACCTGTCCTCCCGGAGCGGCGCCCACGAGATTCAAAGTCAAACCACTGACTGCCCCGGTTACCGTATTCGACGCACTGTCGATCGGAATTCCGTCGACTGTAAGGGATGCGTCCTGTCCTGTCGACACTTGGGTGAACCCTAGGCCGGTGGCGCCACTGATGGTGAAACCGTTGGCGGCGCCGGTGGTGTTGCTCACGATCGCCAGGCGCGATCCACTCGAATCGTTGATCACAGTGGCGGTCACGCCAAGATTCTGTGTGTTGATGTAACTGGCGAGATCGTCGAGCGTGTTTACACCGCTGCCAATCTGGATCTGTGTCGCCGGGCCCGTGCCCACCTGCAAAGTAAAGCTGCCGGGCGTCAGGTCGGTGCTGCTGCTGGCCACGGAATCGGAATATGCCGATGCGGCCGAAGCGATATTGTTGACGACTACCACGTGAGTTCCAGAGACCGTGCCGGAAGCGGCGGATGCCTGTACAACGTCTGTATCCGAAGACGTGGCGGTCATCGAGGCCAGCGCACCCAAAGGATCCGACAGTGCGGTCAAGCTGGTTTGCAGTGAGTCGACGTCCGTCTGTATCCCGTCAAGGTCGGAGGACTGTGTGTCCAAAGCCTGCTGTTGCGATTCCCATTGCAGCTCTGGAGTTTCGAGCGCAGACATTTCCGCGGCGACTGCGGAAGTAACATTAATTCCAGAAGAGGATGACCCCAGCGCGGACAACAGCGAACTCAGATTTACACCGGAGACAGAACTCATAAATGTGAATACCCCCTTCCACCGAACGACGAACGACGAACTGAAAAATAAAAACTGGAATGGTGGGACCCGTCGGTCCCACCATTCCCTTAGCTTACGTCAGCTTAGCCTTGGAGCAGTTTCAGCACGCCCTGCTGCATCTGTTCCGACTGTTGCAGCGCAGCGATACCGGTCTGCTGCAGGATGGTGTACTTCGAGAGATTTGCAGTGGTCGTCCCGATGTCCGCATCCATGATTCCGCTCTCGGCGTTCTGCACGTTGGTGATCTGGTTGTTCATGACGTTGGTAGCCGCCTGGAGCTGGTTGGAGCTGGCTCCGAGGTTGCCACGCAGCGCAGCGACAGCCGCGATCGCCGTATTGATGTCAGTCAGCGCGGTCCCGGCAGCAGCGGCGGTGGTCAATGCCGTGCCGTTCAGGGTCAAGCTGGTTGCGCTAACCGCAGCCATATTTACAGTGATGCTCGAGGTGCCAGCGCTGCTGGAATCGCTCATGAAAACCGTCAGTGTGCCGGACCCGAAAACCGCCTGGCCGTTGTACGTCGTGGCCGCACCGATCGTGTTGATTTCGCTCTGGATCGACTGATACTCGTTGTCAAGAGCAGTGCGCTGCGAGTTGCTCACTGTGCCCGAAGCCGACTCGGTGGCCACGGTGACAGCCTGGTTCAACAGCGTGGTGATCTGCGACAGGGCGCCATCGGCGACCTGCAGCATGCCGACTCCGTCGGTGGCGTTCTGCACCGACTGGGTCAGAGCGGTTACGTTCGCTTCCAATCCGTTCGCAATGGCCAGGCCGGCCGGATCATCTGCGCCGGAGTTGATGCGTTGGCCGGTGGAAAGCTGCTGCAGAGTGCTGTTCAGGGACATCTGCGTCGAGTTCAACGAGTTCTCTGCTTGCAGTGAAGAAATGTTATTCAGGATGCTTAACATGGTGAATCTCCTTCATTCGAATTCCACCTGCGCCGAGGGTGCGGCCCGTTTCTAACGTCTCGAAGGTCGAGAACCGCCCATTTGAGCAGGAGGTTTGTTTTTGACCGGCTATCTATCGGCACATTGCTGGTTTATCTTAATCAGCCCGGTCACTCCAGTAACCAGCTTCGAGTTACTTGCAGCTGGAATCCGAACGATTTGTTCCTGATCTCTCATCTTTGTCTAATTCATGGCAGACGATCATGACTGCCGGTGTTGCTACAGAGACTGTTCAGTGCCTGGTCGCGCAGGGGCGAATTCGTCGTTAGTATCGAGTGTCCTTCGCGACGCTTCAGCGTGCGCCTGGCGCAACTCCGGCGATTCTGGAAAGAGTTGCAACCCCCGCGACAGAATGTCTTCCGCCTGACTCCATTGTTTGAGTTGAGCGCGGATGCTCGCTGCGCGCAAAAACAGCTTCGGATGCCCCATGATCCGGGTGAACCGTTCCGCGACTTCCGCTGCTTCTTCCAGCCTGCCGGCCATGATGCAGCCTTTCAAGAGTCGGTCGTTATTGGCGTGCACATCGGGGAGGGCCCTGGCCGCATGCCGTAACTTGGCTAGTCCGCTGCTTTTTTGTCCTAGCTTCACTTCCGTGAATCCCAATTTGCTTTCCAGTAAAGGATTGTCCCCGGACAACTTCAGCGCCCGCTGATAGGCCATTCGGGCTTGTTTGTATTGGCCCACACCGTACAGGGCGTCTCCTCTAAGGTCTTCGCGCAAAGCGACGCTGCTGCCTGTCCGCTTGTCCTGCTCCAATGCGTGCAAGGCCTCCGAGTATCGTTCCAGTTGGAGAAAGGCCATTCCCGTGAATAGCCAGGGCTCAGGTGCGGTTGGGTTCAGCGTCAAGGCGCGCTCAAAGCAGCGCAGAGCTTCTTCGGTGCGGTTGAAGCACTCAAATTCGTGAAGACCAAGCTGGGTCCAGGCTACGCAATCGTCGGGCTTTTCCTCGGCTTTAGAGCGCAGCAGATCGAGATAGAAGGCACTCTTCGTTTCTCTGGCTTCCTGGTCGACAAGCTGTCCGAAGTGGTGGATGAAGAAATTCGCGATCGGGAGCTTCAGGCCCAACGCCTTGATCTGGTCCTCGACTAACTCATGGATCCGGCCAGCGAAGTAAATTCCAGGATGCTTGCGGAACAATCGGCAGTTTTCGTGGGCGATGTAAGACGGAGCCTTCTTGGCCCGTTCATGCCGGTAGTCGTTGGGCACGCCGACGCGGTCCCATCCGCGATTGAACCGGCTCAACATGTAGTTGCGAATGGGCGTGTTGTATCCGCCCACATCCGCGGCGCCGAGCAGCCCTGGGATATTTCGTTTCGCATCGCGGTCCAATTCCTCGTCCGCATCGAGCACCAGTACCCAGTCCGTAGTCATGGGCGCGAGCGCCGCATTGCGGGCCTTGGCGAAATGGTTTTCCCAGGGGAATGAAATGATGGTGGCGCCGAATTCACGCGCGATGTCGCAGGTGTTATCAGTGCAGCCTGTATCCGCGATCACAATCTGACTCACAACCTTGTGAGCGCTCTCGAGGCACGGTCGAATCGTGTCGGCCGCGTTCTTCACGATCATCGAGAGTCCCACTGTTGGCATGCGCGGCCTCGCAAAACATTAGAGCTTGATTTGAAGAATGCATCCCTCGGGATGCCTTTGGTGGAGGTGATTGCATGTGTAGTACCAGAACTGGCGAAGAGCCTTGTGCCTGTGTCTGGTGGATTCTCAAGAATCTCCAGCGATGATGCGGAACATCTTCAGCCGGCAGCTTGTCCGGACGGTTCGCGAGTTAGGCCAAGATGAGGCGACCGAATTGCATAAGCAAGGGCCAGCGGCCCGCGGCGGCTGGCGGTGAGGTTGTCGCCCTGCGGAGTGAAGCCCTGTTGGGCACGTCAGATTAACGCAGGAAGGGAATGCAGGAAAATAGATGAGCAGATTTCATATCACCCTGGTCCGGCCGGACGGATACCTCCATACCGAAGCCTTCCGTGAGGTTGCAGAGACCCTTAAATGGGGGCTACAAAGCCTCGGTCACACCGCGCACATCCAGGAAAATGCGGTCGATGCGATGGCGACCAATATCTTGCTGGGAGCTCATCTGCTTACGCCCGACGAAGCCTTGATCGTTCCTCGCGGCTCCATTGTGTACAACCTGGAGCAACTCGGTGGACCGAGCCTGCCCAAACATTTTTACGAACTTGGCATTCGGCAGCAGGTGTGGGATTACAGCCTGAACAACCTGAAAACCTGGGAGGTCCTCAGGTGTACGCGTCCCCCGATCCACGTTCCCCTCGGATATGTACCGGAACTAAGCCGCATCCCGGCCTCGAAAGTTCAGGACATCGACGTGCTTTTCTACGGCTCGTTGAATGACCGCCGAAGCCGCATCCTGCAAGAATTAAAGGATAGCGGAATTAAGGTTCACGCCGCTTTTGGGGTATACGGCAAAGAGCGCGACGCACTCATCGCTCGGTCCAAGATTGTCCTGAACGTTCACTTTTATGGCGCAAAGATTTTCGAAAGCGTCCGCGTGTCTCACCTGCTAGCGAACTCGAAGGCTGTAGTGAGCGAATGTTCGGCCGAGACAGAGATCGAATCAGGTCTGGCGGATGCTGTCCTGGGTCTCCCGTATGACTCGCTGGTCGACGGTTGCCTATCTCTTCTGCGGGACGAAAAGAAACGTCATCAGCTGGAAACTCGGGGCTTCCAATGGTTCTCTCAGCGAAAGGAATCCGAAATCTTGAGCAAAGCACTGCAGGAAACCGGACCAGCTGCCTGTATGTTTGGCGCTGAATTCCCCAAGAAACTGAACATGGGCAGCGGAAAAGACTGGCGCGAGGATCACTTCAACGTGGATGTTGATTCGTACTGGCAACCAGATACCGTACTGGACTTCAACCACCCTCTACCCATCGGGAAGCCGCTCGAAACCGACCGTTTCGGCACGATCATGCTGGAAAATAACTCGTTCGACGAGATCATCTCCAACGATTGCCTGGAGCATATTCCCAGTCTGATGACCGCGATGACTTCATGCTTGAATCTGCTCAAGGTTGGCGGTCTGTTTCGCATCAGCGTGCCCTATGACCTTTCCTGGGGCGCCTGGCAGGATCCCACGCACGTGCGCGCATTCAACGAGCGTAGCTGGCTTTATTACACCGACTGGTTCTGGTACATGGGCTGGACGGAAGCACGTTTCGATCTCGCACAGTTCGACTTAAAACTGAGCGCAGTCGGCGAAGCGCTTCAGAAAAAGCAAGTAAAGGGCGAGGACCTCGTCCGCTACCCTCGGGCCGTTGATCATATGGCCGTGGTGTTGCGCAAAAGGCTGTTGACAGAGGCCGAGAAGCAGCAAGTGGAAGTCTATATGAAGCGTCCGAATCGCCGGGCTGCAGCTGCAGGTCACGGCGGAGGGGCGGAGAAGAAATAGATTGTTCACCTTGCGGGATGCCCCGGCGAGTGCCGGGGTAAACATAGGCAGGTTAGTTTTTGGTTAGAACGAAACGAATCTATTCGCTATCCAGTACAGAGTTACGGGCGCCGAATTACTTCGGTACAGAGTCGAAGCGCCCCCCACTCCAGAAGAATCCCACAATTGCCGATTAGTGGGCGGGTCCCGGCGGTCTGTCCGGCCCTCAGACCTAACAGAGGAATGTCGTGATTCGACTTACGCGTTTGAACAGTCAACCGATCACCGTGAACTCTGATCTGATCAAGTGTGTCGAAAGCAATCCCGACACCGTGATCACGCTGGTGAGCGGGGACAAGATTCTAGTCCATGAGACGACGGATGAGGTCATAGCCCGCGTTATCGAGTTCCGGCGCGCTGTAATCGCCGGATTGCCGATCGGCGCTGGTGCCGGAGCCGCAATGGGGGTCACGAGCCGTACATCGCTGGAGCACATGATCAACCCGCCTGCAGAAGGAAGATCTCGTGGATAAGAGCACGATTGTTGGAATATTCCTTGCAGTCGGAGGAATTTTGGCGGGTTTACTGCTGGAGGGAGGAAAGATCGCCCAGATCCTTCAGCCCACGGCCGCCATGATCGTGCTCGGTGGAACGATCTCTACGGTGTTGCGCGCATTCAAAGGATTGTGGTGGGTCTTTTTTGACAAGGCTGAAGACCCGAAGCAGTTGGTTGCGACGCTGGTGGGTTTTGCGCTGCGTGCGCGCAAGAATGGAATCGTCTCGCTTGACGTTGAACTACAAGCCATTACGGATCCTTTTCTTAAAAAAGCATTGATGCTAGCAGTCGACGGCATCGAGCCGGACGAGTTGCGCAAGATGATGGAACTGGAACTCGACAATCAGGCAGAACATACGGAGAAAATCGCCCAGGTGTTCGAGTCGGCCGGCGGTTTCGCGCCCACCATCGGCATTATTGGAGCCGTGCTCGGTCTGATTCAGGTGATGCAGCATCTTTCGAACATCGACGAAGTAGGGAAGGGAATTGCCGTCGCATTCGTTGCGACCATCTACGGCGTGGGATCGGCCAACCTTCTCTTTTTACCTTCTTCCGGCAAGCTGAAGATCAAGGGACGTGAGGATCTAGTATTGCGCGAAATGACTCTGGAAGGAGTGGTCTCGATTCTGGAAGGCATGAATCCGCGCATTCTCGAGACGAAACTGCTGGGATATCTGGTCGATCAAGAGCAGCCGGAGCCACAACCCGCATGAGCCGCAGAAGGCAAAAGCACGCGCACGTGAATCATGAACGGTGGCTGGTTTCCTACGCCGATTTCATTACGCTGCTCTTTGCTTTTTTCGTCGTCCTTTACTCGACCTCCCAGATGGACAACAAGAAAGTCGTACAGGTTTCTGCCGCGATCCACGGCGCCTTTCAGCAGTTGGGTGCGTTCACCGGCAGCGCTCAGGGATCTCCCCTCAGCGTCGAAGCCGCCGCTCCCGGCCCGGTACAGCCCGGCCCGGTACAGCAGATTCTGGAGCCGGAGAAACTGGCCGGCGGTGCGGGCGGAGCGGGAGTCGACGTCGATAAGTTAAAGAAAGAACTGGAAGAGGCGCTAGGAGACCAGATCAAGCGGCACGAAATTGAAATGCGGGTGACGCCGGAAGGGCTCGTCGTCAGCCTTCGCGAAGTCGGATTCTTTGCCAGTGGAACCGCGGAACTGCTTCCGGATGGGCAAGCTCCCCTAGCCCGCATTGCGCACATTCTCAATGCCCAGGGATTTCAGATTCGCGTGGAAGGGCATACCGATAACGTGCCGATCCACAAGAACGGATTCAAGTCGAATTGGGAGCTCTCCACCGCACGCGCTACCGAAGTGGTCGCATTGCTCATAGAACGGTATGGCTTCGATCCGACGCAGGTTTCAGCTGCAGGTTACTCCCAGTATCGACCACTCGGGAGCAACGAGACCGAAGCGGGGCGAAGAACCAACCGTCGTGTCGATCTGGTCGTCGTTTCCCATACCAGTCCGCATAAAGATCTTACGGAACAAGCTGCTGTTCCGGCGCGGAGGGAGAACTAGACCGCCATGTTTTCAATTATTGGCATTCTGATTGTCATTGCCGCCATCATGGGCGGCTACCTGATGGAGCATGGAAACGTAAAAGTCCTGCTTCAGCCGGCCGAACTCCTCATCATCGGAGGAGCCGCGATGGGCACGGTGTTGATCGCGAATCCGCTCCACATTCTCAAGAAAATCATATCCGGCGTAGTGGGCGTGTTTGGGGGATCCAAATTCACCAAGAAGCGATACATCGAGTCTTTGAAGATGATGTACGAACTCTTCAACAAGGCGCGCAAGGAAGGGTTAATGGGCCTGGAGGCCGACGTGGATGAGCCATCCAAGAGCGCGGTCTTTTCCAAGCATCCGCAATTCTTGAAAGATCACCACGTGCGCGATTTCGTTTGCGACACGCTTCGCATGGCCGTTACCGGCTCGGAACCATTCGATCTGGACCAACTGCTGGATCTTGATATGGAAGTCCATCACCACGATGCCGGCCAGCCCATTGCCGCTCTAAGCAGCATGGCGGACTCGCTCCCCGGCTTGGGCATTGTGGCTGCTGTTCTGGGCGTGGTCATCACCATGGGCGCCTTGGGAGGGCCCCCGGAAGAGATTGGGCGGAAGGTTGCCGCAGCTCTCGTGGGTACATTTCTTGGCATTCTGCTTTGCTACGGGTTTGTGGGCCCACTCGCGGCGAATATGGCCAAGACCGCCGAGGATGAGAGGGCATACCTCTACGTTCTTCGTGTGGTGATGATTACTTTCCTGAAAGGGACTGCACCGATCATGGCCGTGGAGGCCGCCCGCCGCGCCATTCCGGGACATGTCCGTCCGTCCTTCCAGGAAGTCGAAAAAGCGTGCCGCGGCACCGGCGGAGACGCAGCGGCTGCGGCATCAGCTTAGCCCACGGGAATTGACATGGCAACCCGTCCCATCATCGTTATCAAGAAGAAGGTCAACCATGGCGGACACCATGGAGGCGCCTGGAAGGTTGCCTATGCCGACTTTGTGACCGCGATGATGGCATTGTTCATCGTGCTCTGGTTGATGAATTCCAGCAAGCAGGTGCAAGAGGCGATTGGAGGCTATTTCAAAGATCCATCCGGAAATTCAAAGAAGGTCGGTACGGACAAGCGCGGCTCGGGCGAGAACTTCATGCTGAAGAAAGAAGACATGCCCAAGCTGAAGGAGCAATTGCAAAAAGCTGTCCAAAAACTCGACGACTTCGACAAACTGAAAAATCAGATCCAGATGACGGTTACCGGAGAAGGTTTGCGGATTGAACTGCTCGAGTCCGCCTCCGGAACATTTTTCGGAAGCGGCAGCACCGTACCCAATCAGGATGGTAAAGAGTTACTGGTCTTGCTGGCCGCGGAGTTGGGGAAACTTCCCAACAAGCTTTCCATTGAGGGGCATACGGATTCCAAGCCTTACACGGGCGCGCGCGGCTACGGCAACTGGGAGCTGTCCGCCGACCGTGCCAACGCCGCCCGCCGCCTGATGCAGCAGAACGGCATTCGCGAGGATCAAGTTTCCCAGGTTCGAGGCTATGCTGACCAGCGCTTGCGCAATTCGAAGGATGCCCTGGATCCGTCGAACCGGCGCATCTCATTGATCGTCCAATATATAGAAACCGACACAGACCCGGACGAAAAGCCTGAGGCAGGAGAACCTGCGGCCACGAAGACTGACTCCAAAAAAGAGTAGCTCAAGGTCGGCGAATGTTCCCACAACCCCGGTCCACCCAATGGATCGGGATGATCCGTCTCTGTTCGATTTCAGTACACGGTGTTCGAATCGACCCCAGTGCCCACCTTCGGCCGATTTCCCTCGCGATTTCATAACTCACTCTAATTCATAGAGATACGTTAGATCGAGATTAAGGCATCCTAATTGCTTTGTAACGTATCGGATCGGCCCTCCCCCCTCCCCCCAAGGGTGCCGGTCTGCTGGTGTGGTTTCCTTTTTTTTGCGAAGTGTAGAAGCAATAACGTCACGATCTACGACGTTGCAGTGCAAAATTTCGCAGCCTCGACAAGCAGAGGTTGCCTTGCGATTGAGGACCGATGGAATACGAAATGTGTGAGACGAAACCTTCTGAACCAGTCAATCATCTGGCTCAGGTATTAATCGCTGAAGACGACATCCCGCTCGCGAACTTCCTGCAGCGTGGGCTCCAAACCGACAAATACGCCGTGGACCTGGTCCACGACGGCCAGACTGCCCTCGAGGCCGTCGGTAAGACCAACTACAACCTCCTTATTCTGGACCTGAATCTCCCCAAAGTGGATGGCATGGCCCTGTTGTCACAAATGCGGCCAACCATGCCCACTTTGCCAGTCTTGGTGCTCACCGGCCGAAACCGGCTGGAAGATCGAGTCACGGCATTAGATGGCGGGGCCGACGACTGCCTGATCAAGCCTTTCTCGTTCCACGAGTTAACCGCGAGGGTGCGCGCGCTGCTTCGGCGCAGTGGAAAAGCCTCGCGAGAGAAGGTGCAGGTTGCCGACCTGGTTCTTAATCGGTCGGAATTTCGGGTCGAGCGGGCTGGACGAAGGATCGACCTGACCGCGAAGGAGTTCGCGCTTCTGGAGTACTTGATGATGAACGCCCGCAAGCCGGTCAACCGGCCAATGATCATGGAAAACGTATGGAAGGAGCCCTACGATGCCAAGACCAATCTCATTGACGTCTACGTCAAGTACGTTCGCGACAAAGTAGACGCTGGGGATTGCACCAAATTGATCCGCACCGTTCGCGGCGTAGGATACGTTCTCTCCGATAACTAGAAAGGGATACTCAATGTCATCTCATGCCAGAGCTTCCGAGGGAAATGTGTCGGTGAAGAAATCGATCTCAGACCCCATGTCCCGCGGGTTACATCAGGCCACTCAACCACTCAGCGTACTTCAGGGGACGCTTGAGCTTGCGCTCCTGAGCGCGAGCACGGTGGATGATTTCAAACAGGCTATCGAGCGATCGTTACAGGAACTGCAACGAGTGACTGACTCCTTCGAGCATCTCCGCAT
>Ga0302307_10002182_pt1 | contig 12008 bp, 13 predicted proteins | sample III_Palsa_E3_2_FD_200530 | JGI IMG/M metagenome (GOLD analysis project Ga0302307, IMG submission 200530) | Peat permafrost microbial communities from Stordalen Mire near Abisko, Sweden - III_Palsa_E3_2 | ecosystem: Environmental > Terrestrial > Soil > Palsa > Peat permafrost | place: Sweden... | reverse complement strand
AGTGGAGTGCCAAGGCCTGAGGAAATGCGGCTCGATCAGATTCGCTATCGCCTGTGCCGCGCCCTGGACGAACTCATCCGCGTTGCGTTTTGTTTTCTGCCGATTCCCCTGCTGCGGCGGTATCGCAAAGCGAAAGAGCGGGCGCAAGAGGCGGACGTTAAACGGGAGTCCCGCCGACGGGACTCCGGACTGGGCATCGGGCGAACCGCAACCGTTCGTGTCGCGACAAAGATCGGACGGGAAAGCAGGCTTTACCGGTAACGGACATGAATGACGAACAGACGTGTCCATCGCAACTAGGCTATGTTGCGGGGCGGGCTGAGCCGGGCACGGAGGAGAGCGCCCTGCCTGTCCGTTCGCTGCGCGAAGAGATTTCCTACCGGGTGCGCTATTTCGTGAACGCCTATCCGATGCTCTATATGCCCCTGGCACGTTACCGCCACCGGTTCTCCGTGGACCGCATTGTGAAGGGCGACACCGACGTAGTGATTGAGGCTTTTGGGCGGACGGGGACGACGTTCGCCAACTTCGCGTTCCTTTCGGCGCAGAGGCGGCGGGTGAGAACGGTGCATCACACGCACGCGGCGTCGCAGATCATCACCGCAGTGAAGATGAAGATTCCGACGCTGGTGATCGTCCGGCAACCGGAAGCCGTCGCGCTCTCGCACATGGCGCGCCACCGGGTCTCAGCGAGGCCGACGCTGGTGGCCTGGATTCGCTTTCATGCGCGAATTTTGCCCTGGCGAAAGGGAATTGTTTCTTGCAGTTTTGACGAACTGACGCGCAATTTCACCCCGGTGATCGAACGCCTGAACGAAAAGTTCGGAACCTGCTTCGATGTGTGGCAGCACACCAAAGAAAACGAGGCGGAAATCTTCGAGCAAATCAAGAGCCGCAACCGCGGCCGGTTTAGCGAGGAGGCCGTGGTCGAGCGGAGGCGCGCCTTGGCGCTGCCAACGGCGGAGCGCGAAGCTTTGAAGCAGAAGCTGCGCGCTCAGTTGCACGCAGAGTCCATGGCCTCGCTTCGGGGCCGTGCGAAACGGCTGTATGAGAGTCTTGTGGGTTGATTTCGAGGCTGGATATTGGGTCGGTTACCGCGGCCAGTTTTTCCCTTAGAGAACTCTCATTTAGCGCTTTAGCCCCCTTCTGACTGGTCTTTCCACAGATTCTGCCGATGAATCAATCTTGGGACTGTTGCCTCCGAGTTTGACGCCTTAAGCAGGCGCTTCGGGAGTTGGAGAAGCTAAGGGAAACATGATCAAGATACTGCTGGTGGAAGACAGCAAATTCCTGAGAATTGCGACGGAGCGTGCGCTGGCGCGGGCGGGCTACGAGGTCAGCAGCGCGGTCGACGGCGACGAGGCGTTGCAACTGGCGCGGGAGAGAGCGCCGGACCTGATCCTGCTCGATATGTTGTTGCCGAAGATGAGCGGACCGGACGTGCTCAAAGCACTGAAGAAAGACCCCGGGACGAAGGCGATTCCGGTCGTGGTGATGACGGCGTTGTCCCAGAAGAATGCCACTCGGCTGGGGCAAGACGGAGCGGCTGGGTTCCTGGAAAAGGGCGCTCTGGCGCTCGACAAGGGACCGGAGAAACTGCTGACGGCGCTGGAGGAGATTCTCAAGAAGCTGTCGCTGGAACACGCGCGGGCGCGGACGACGACGGCGTAGACATCTTCGCTCGGGCTTCTACGCGTTTTGAGGCGAGCCTTGGTTACTATCCTGTTACCAGCCCTAGTCGTTGCAAATAAATCACTTAGAGGCGGGAACTTGCGGGCGCTGGGCGGAGTCTATCTAGTCTAGAGGATGGCTTGGGGTCGCAGGAGGGGGCGAGTTTGATTTTTCGGTTCGGGATGGGGTGGAAAATCCTATAATCAGGGGAGCGCCGAGTGCGGGCGGGAGTGACCACCTTGGGAGATCTGGCAAGCGCGATCGGAGCACGGGCAGAAGAAGCGGCGATTGTTGGAGATTTGAAAGCCGGTTCGGAAGAGGCCTATGCATGGCTGATCGGGGAGTTTCAGCGTCCGGTGTACGGGCTGGTGTATCGCATTGTCAGCGATCCGGCCGATGCCGCGGATACAGTGCAGGATGTGTTCCTGAAAGTGTTCCGGGGGATGAAACACTTCCATGGCGAATCGAGCCTGAAGACTTGGATTTACCGGATTGCGCTGCACGAGGCTGCGAACCGGAAGCGGTGGTGGTTCCGGCATAAGGCTCAGGAGACGTCGATTGAGCCGGCGGAATCGGATGCGATGACGGGCGGGGATGGATTGATGCAGGACGCGCTGACGGATCGGCGCGAGTCGCCGTTCGACGAGGTGGCGCACCGGGAAGTGCAGAAGCGGGTGGATGCGGAACTGCGGCAGATCGCCGAGCCCTACCGGACCACGCTGATCCTGCGCGACCTGGAAGAGATGTCTTATGAGGAGATCGCGGAGGTGCTGCAGATCTCGCTGGGGACGGTGAAATCCAGACTGACGCGCGGGCGGCAGGCGCTGAAGCAGCGGCTGGCGCCGTATGTGCGCGAGCTAGGCGGGGAACTGGGGCTGAGCGCACCGGAGAAAGATGAAGGGTCAGTTGTGCGGCGGCAGGTTGCTGGCGGGGGCAGAAAAGTCGAGGTGTCGCCATGAAGTATGTGGCTGGAGAAGAAGTGCCGGGAAAGTCGAGTTTTTCGAAGTCGATTTCTTCGATGTCCGCAAAGCCCGGGGCGATGAAGTGTGCGGAGGCGAAGCGAAAGTTGTCTCCGTATCTGGATGGAGCGGTTACGGGAACCGAGATGCAGGCGGTGCGGGAGCATTTGGACGCTTGTCCGGCGTGCTTGCGCGAGTACACGTTGTTGCGGCAGACGCAACAGTTGCTGATGAGCGTGGGGCGTCCGAAAGAGCCGGCGGACCTGGGGCTGAAACTGCGCCTGGCGATTTCGCGGGAGGCAGCGCAGACGAAGCGGCCTTATGAAGGCTTGCGGATGAGGCTGGAAAATACGCTGAACGCGTTCATGGTGCCGGCCACGGCGGGGCTGGCGTGCGCGCTGCTGATTTTTGGCTTTGTGACGGCGATTCTGGCGATGCCGGGGCAGGTGCAGGCGCACACCGAGGATGTGCCGCTGGTGTTGAATACCGGGCCGGAGTTGCAGCAGAGCTCCTTCGGCACAACGCTGAGTTCGATGAACGCGGATTCGCTGGTGATCGAAGCCTATGTGGATTCGCAGGGCCGGGTGCAGGACTATAGAATTCTTTCCGACCCCGGGGAATCGCAGGCGCTTCTGCCGCAAGTGAAGCGGATGTTGATTTTTACGACGTTCCGTCCTGCGATGTCCATGGGGCGACCGATTTCGTCGCGGGCAGTGCTGTCATTCTCGAGGATTAGCGTGCAGGGATAGTGGCGGGGTTGGGTCCGACCACCGGAGCTGAAGGCCACGCCGGGATTCTTTCCAGATTCCATTTGCCGCTTTCTTCGGGAAAGCTATCGTCGGAGTTCGGCAGTAACGGGTCAGTCCCACCAATTGGGCTCGCGGGCTTGTAGTATCCTCGGCTTACGGATATTCTGTTGCACGCAGGGGCAGCCACCGACTCCACAATCCATGAACCCTAAACTTCTCTCGTTTCGTTTTTCTGTTGGGCTGTGCGCGCTGCTGTGGAGTGCGGCAGGCTTCGGTCAGGCGGCCGCGGCGCCCGTCGCTCACGCGAGCCCGCAATATTCGACGCAGGGAACGGCGGTGTCGCCGCAGGGCGGACCGGTTTCTTATGCGTCGGTGACGCAGCTGAACGGGTTGCTGGGGCAACTGGAAGCGACCTCGAAGACCACGCAGGCTGACCTTACGAAGTTGCGCATCGAACGCTGGAAGACCGACAACGCGTCGAAGAAGCAGGCGCTGGGCAACGTGGATTCGATCCAGCGCAATCTGCAGAATGCGCTGCCGGAGATGATTGGGAAATTGCGAAATGCGCCGGAAGACCTGCCCGTGACGTTCAAGCTCTACCGGAACCTGGACGCGCTCTACGATGTGCTGGGCAGCGTGGTGGAATCGGCGGGAGCGTTCGGGGCGAAAGACGATTTTCAGGCGCTGTCCAACGACGTGAGCGGCTTCGAAGGCACGCGGAAGCAAATCGCAGAGCGCATGGAGACGCTGGCGGCGGCGAAGGAGCAGGAGATTGTGCGTTTGCGCTCCGATTTGAAGACGGCGCAGGCGGCCATACCGGCGGCGCCTCCGAAGAAGACTGTGGTGGACGATAACGAACCGGCGAAGAAACCCGCGGTGAAGAAGAAACCTGTGGCGAAGAAGCCGGCGGCCACGCCGCCCGCAACGCCGCCGGGGCAGACTCCGCCAGCGCAACCCAAGCCGCAATAGCGCGGCGTCCGGCTTCCGAAACCTCGCGTAGCGTCTTGCGGCGGCGTTTGACTCACGCCGGACATCGAATCTGTTAACCTTCCCTCCGCATCAACATTGAAACATTTATTACACTTACGCTTGGAATCTGGCATGGTTTCTCACGGCAGCATCGTCGCAACGATCTTTGGTCTCGTGATCCTGTGGGTGGTGTTTCTGGATGCTTTCGAGACCGTGGTGCTGCCGCGGCGGGTGACGCGGCACTTCAAGCTGACGGCTTGGTTTTACCGGCGCACGTGGATTCCGTGGAAAGGCATTGCCGCGCGCATCCGGACGCTTTCGCGGCAACAAAGCTTTCTGGGATACTTCGGGCCGCTATCGCTGATCATGCTGCTGGCGTTCTGGGCGACGAGCCTGATTTTTGGCTTTGCGCTGCTGCAATATGGCCTGGGCGGGCACGAACAACTGGGCAATGAGCCGATTACTTTTGCCAGGATTATTTACCAGAGCGGACAGACTTTTTTTACGCTGGGCTATGGCGACATTTTGCCGACGACGGGCTCGGCACGCGCGTTGTCGGTGCTGGAAGCGGGCATGGGCTTTGCGTTTCTGGGGGTGGTGATCGGCTACATTCCGGTGGTGTATTCGTCGTTTTCCCGGCGCGAGATTCAGATCTCGATGCTGGATGCGCGGGCGGGATCGCCTCCGACGGCGGCGGAGCTGCTGGTGCGGCTGGCCGGGACTTCGGAGAATCCGGCGCTCGACCAGACGGTGCTCGATGAAGTGTTGCGCGATTGGGAGCGCTGGTCGGCGGAGCTGCTGGAGAGCCACATTTCGTATCCGGTGCTCAGCTTTTTTCGGTCGCAGCACAGCAATCAATCGTGGCTGGGAGCGTTGACGACCATGCTGGACGTGACGTCGCTGGTGCTTACCGGAATCGAGGGAGTTCATCCGGGGCAGGCGAAACTGACGTTCGCGATGGCGCGGCATGCGGCCGTGGATTTGGCGCAGGTGGTGAATGCGCGCTACGATCCGCAGGCGCCGGAGCGGCTGACCGATGAGAGTTTCAATGGGTTGCGGGAGAAGCTGGCGGCGGCGGGATTGAAGCTGCGGACGGGCGATGAGGCGCGGCAGAAGTTGGATCGGTTACGGTCGATGTACGAACCCTACCTTCACTCGACAGGAAAAAATCTGATGCTTTCGTTGCCGCCGTGGAGGCATCCGGAGAAGATACGCGACAACTGGCAGGCGGGGCCGTGGGATCGGGCGATTCAGGCGAAGGGGCTGGCGGTGCTGGGTCAGAAGCCGGTGCAACCGCTGAGCAGCGAGGAACATTTTTGAGAATTGAGTGATTGAGTCATCGGGTGATTTTGTGATCGGAGATGGTGGGTTTGAAATTGCGAAATCACCCGATTACTAAATTACTCAATGGATCGAGGAGGATGCCATGGCCCTCTGTGGAATTCCGCGGATCGATAACTTGAACGTGGGAGCGGCGTCCGCGAAGGCGATAGGCCCCGGCGATCCCGACCGGGAATCGATAGGAGTAGTTCAGGGCTTGCTGGCCGGCCATGGCGGGAATGTGCCCAACCTGCTCAGCCCGCATTATGGGATCTTCGGTGAGCTTACCAGTGCTGTGGTGTTGCGCTTTCGCGCGCAGCATTCGCTTCCGGCAGGGAACGAAGTGGATGCTCAAACGCTGCAAAGCCTGGTGCAGTCGCCGGCGACGGCGCCGATCGCGTCGCGGGGGTATCTCACGCTGGCGCTCGATTTCGAATACGGCGGGCTGGCGAAAATCCTGAGCGTGGTGGCGCAGATGGAAGGCGCGGGCAAGTTTGGCGCGTTGAACTCCAATACAGATAAGGCGGGATTGTCGTTTGGGTTGATCCAGTGGGCGCAGAAGCCGGGACGGCTGGCGGAGATTCTGAAGGCGCTCTTCGCGGCGAGCGCGGAGGATTTTGTCCGGATTCTTGGCGCCGGCGACTCTAAGCTGGCGAGCGGACTCATCGCGCACAGCGAGCGGATCGATGGCGGGATTCGTGTGGCAACGGGTGAGACGATCGATCCGGCGTTCGACTTGATCAGAGAACCGTGGGTCAGCCGGTTCCGCGAGGCCGCGCTGTGGAAGCGGTTTCAGCAAGTGCAGGTGCGGACGGCGTTGAATGACTTCCGCGGTTCTTTGGCATTGATCGAACAAATCGCCCCGCAGCTAAACTCTGAACGCGCGGCGGGGTTCATGCTGGATCTGAGCAATCAGTTCGGCGACAGCGGAGCGCGCGATATTTATCGGAGGGTCTCGCGGGCGGGCATGACGATCAACGAGGCGCTGCAAGCGATGGCCGACGAATCGGTGGAACGAGTGCATGATCCGTGGAAAGCGGCGACGCAGGCGCGGCGTCAGCACTTCCTGACCGGCGATTATCTGTCCGACGATTTGTTTGGAGACGATTTGTTCGCGGACCCCGGGCCTGGCCGGCAACCGCCTGGTCGCGTGACGGCGTGGACGCCGCCGTCTGCTAAGATCGCGTCTTCATGAAGCACATCGGCGAAAACGTGGTGCGCATAGAGGCGGAGGCGTTGCGCGCGCTGGCGGACCGGATTGGCGGGCCGATGGCGCAGGCGTTTCAGCGAGCGGTGGACTTGATGTTCACCTGCGCGGGACGTGTGGTGGTCACGGGGATGGGCAAGAGCGGGCTGATCGCCCGCAAGATTGCGGCGACGCTGAGTTCGACGGGGACTCCGGCATTGTATCTGCATCCGGTGGAGGCGCTGCACGGAGATTTGGGAATGGTGGTGCGCGGGGATGTGGTGCTGGCGCTTTCGGCTTCCGGCGAGACGCAGGAGATTCTGGCGCTGCTGGCGACGATCAAGCGGCTGCAGGTGCCGTTGATCGCGATGACGGGGGACGAGATTTGTAAGAAGGAAGCGGGCGAGTCGCCCGCTTCCACACGAGCATTGTCCAAACCAGAATCGACTCTGGCGGGCGCGGCCGATGTGGCTCTCGATTGTTCGATTGCGGAGGAGGCTTGCGCGCTGGGGCTGGCGCCGACGGCTTCGACCACGACAATGCTGGCGTTGGGCGACGCGCTGGCGGTTACGCTCAGCGAGAAGCGGGGGTTCAAGGAAGAAGATTTTGCCAACCTGCATCCGGGAGGAAAACTGGGCAAGCGGCTGGCGCGGGTGGAGTCGCTGATGCACTCGGGCGACGCGCTGCCGCGGGTAGCTCCTCACACCAAGATGCCGGACGTGATCTATGAAATGTCACGCAAGAAGCTGGGCGTGACGGCGGTAGTGGAAGGCGAAAGACTGGTCGGCATCATCAGTGACGGTGATTTGCGGCGACTGCTGGAGAAGCGCGGGAAAGACGTGCTCGATCTGACCGCGGGCGAGGCTATGACGAAAAGTCCGCGGACGATTGGTGGTGGAGAGTTTGCGGCGACGGCCCTAGCGCTGATGGAGGAGAAGAAGATTACGTCCTTGATGGTTGTGGACGGGCGTGGAAGGTTGGAGGGAATTGTTCATCTGCACGATCTGTGGGGAACAGAGATGGTGTAAGAATTGGGTAATTGAGTAATCGGGTAATTGAAAATCTTCCCGACTGCGGGCCGAGTGGTTTTCGATTACCCAATCACCCGATTACCAAATTACTCAATCGAGGGTTCCATGTATCACTACGATCCCAATACGGCGCTGGAGGAACTGACCGAAGACGCAACCCTGCCGAACCCGGTGCATGTGCGCGACATGATGCTGCGCAAGAAGCTCACTGCGGACAAGTCGCTGGAGCTGAACCGGCTGTTTGTCGAGTATCAGAAGTTTTTCGGGGAAACGCAGAAGCTGGGGAAAGAAATTCTCAGGCGGCTGACTGCGTAAAGTTAGACGGGGACACGGTCTAAAGGAACGATGAATTGTATACCCGGGATGTGCTTTCCCTGGAGCCGTTCGTCGTTCGTCACGAACAGATCCACAGCGGCGTTCGCAGCGCAGGCCAACTGTATGGCGTCGGGAGCCTTGAGCGATCTCTCTGTACGCAACTCCGCGTAGATCCGCGCCGCTTTCAGATCGAAGGAAATGATTACCGCTGCGCTTGAGATTGCCTGCTCATACCTCGTACAAAGCTCGGTCTCACCCCGTTCTGATGGCTTGACCAGGATTTCGCCGAGGGTAAGCGTCGAAGTCAGCAGTTGATCGCCCCGCGCGAGCATCTTCGAGCGAAGCTGCGCCACAGCCTTTGAGAAGTTTCCATAGTCCTCCAATAGATAAATAAACAAATTGGTGTCCCAAAAAACGCGGCTCATTCCCAACCCTCCCTCAAACGACGCACATAAGCGTCCGCGTGCTCGTCTGCCCAGAGATTCTTGCCTGAGCCGCGCAGCGCCAGCAGCGGGTCCTCCTTTGAAGCGTTGCCAGTCGTGATCGAGGACCAGTCGCGGTACCAACTTATTAGTCCGTTGAAGCCAAACGGAAGATCTTCACGTTTTGGAGTGATCTTAGCTCCCTCGCGGTCGGGGTGGTATGAATCTCCACTTCGAAAGAGACGCCGGCGCCCCGGTGCAGTTTCAAATAGCATGCGATACCGTCCAGGATTGGGAGGACGGTTCGCAACGCAATGCTGAATGACATGAACGTAGACCCCGCGTCGAAATGGTTTACAGAGCCCTTCCTGCTTCGCTCGCTGAACGATCTCTTCCACAGCAAAGTCCCGTGCTTCTGGATGTGCGCGATGCAGCAGCGCAGCAGCAATCCAGACTTCGTCTGCGACCTTAAGTTCGGTTTCAACCGCCGTGTTTACCATAGCCCCTCCCCATTTCAATATTACCAAGTAATTAGTAATTGTCAATCAAAATATCATCATCATCATCACTAGGTGCTAGCCCTGCTCGCCGCATTAATCTCTCGGCTGCGCTTGTCCGTCGCTTGATCATTTACAATGAACAACTTCCACTTGGGACCCTCAATTATGCATCGTTGGTCAGAACTCTTCATTCCTACCCTGCGCGAGGCCCCGGCGGACGCTGAAGTTGCCAGCCACAAGTTTCTGGTTCGTGCAGGCTACATTCGGCAGTTGGCCGCAGGCATTTATTCCTATCTTTTTCTCGGCAATCGCTCGTTCAACAAGATCATGGCCATCGTTCGCCAAGAGATGGACCGGATCGGGCAGGAGTTTTTTCTGCCGGCGCTCCATCCCCGCGAGCTTTGGGAGGCTAGCGGGCGCTGGGCTTTGATGGGCGACAACTTGTTTAAGCTGAAAGACCGCAAGGGTGCCGACCTCACACTGGGCATGACGGAAGAAGAAGTGATGACCGATATCGCCCGCAAGGAGCTTCGCAGCTACAAGCAGTTGCCGCAGATCTGGTACCAGATCGCCCCCAAGTTTCGCGACGAGCCGCGGCCCAAGTCCGGGCTGCTGCGAGTGCGCCAGTTCATGATGAAGGACGCCTACTCGTTCGACATCGATGCCGCCGGGCTGGATGTTTCCTACAAGAAGCATTACGACACGTATCGCCGCATCTTTGACCGCTGCGGATTGAAGTACATGGTGGTCGAGGCGGATTCGGGGGCGATGGGCGGGAAGGAATCGCATGAGTTCATGGTGCGCACTCCGGCGGGAGAAGATCAGATTGTGAGCTGCGATGGCTGCAATTACGCGGCGAACATGGAGAAAGCGACGTCGAAGCTCGAGGCCGTGGAGGACTTGAAGCCCGGAGGCGACGGCGCGCCGCTCGAGGTACACACGCCGGGGCAGAAGACGATTGAAGATGTGGCCCGGTTTCTGGGAGTTTCGCCGAAGAACAAGATCAAGACGCTGGCTTTGATGGCGGAAGAGCCGACGCTGGATAAGGACAAGAAAGATGCGAAGACCGGCAAGGCGAAATTGCGGGCGATCGTAGTGCTGATGCGCGGCGATCATCAGTTAAACGAGGCCAAGCTGAACGCCACGGTGGGCGTGACGACTCGGCCTATGGACGAGGCCGAGATCAAGGCGCTGTTCAAGTCGCCGGCGGGATATTTGGGGCCGGTGGGGATTGAGTGGGCGAAGGACTTGAAGAAAGATGCGGACCGTCCAGTGCTTCTGGTCGACAAGGCACTCGAAGGGCGCGCGAATCTGATTGCGGGCGCCAACAAAGAGGATTACCACTTGAAGAATCTGACGCCGGGGAAGGACTTTCATCCCACGGCTTACGCCGATCTTCGCGCCGTGACCGCGGGCGAGGCTTGCCCGACATGCGGCAACACGCTGCGCATCGACACGGCGGTCGAGATCGGCCACATCTTCAAGCTGGGCTACCGCTATTCGGAGTCGATGGGCGCGCGGGTGCTGGATAAGAACGGCAAAGAAGTTACGCCGATCATGGGCTCTTACGGCATTGGGATTGAGCGCATTCTGACGGCGGCGGTGGAGCAGAGCAACGACGAAAATGGATTCTGGCTGCCGCCGTCGCTTGCGCCCTTCGAGATTGTCGTGACTCCTACGAATGTGAAGGACGAGAATCTTCTGAATACGGCGCTCGACATCGCAACCCGACTGGAAACCGCCGGATTTGACGTGATTCTCGACGATCGGGATGAACGGCCGGGGGTGAAGTTCAAGGATGCCGATTTGGTCGGTATCCCTTTTAGAATCACGGTGGGAAAGAAGGTTACCGAAGGTACCGTGGAAGTGGTTCTTCGCTCGACTCGGGAAGTACGCGATGTTAGGATCGCGGCGGTAGTGGAATATTTTCAAGGAGTGCTGAGAGCCGGGGCCTGAAATCTGCGCCGCTGGCTTGGCGGCGCAGGTTTCAGACTATGGGAATCGTGAAGGCAATTGCCGGGTTTCTCGCGATCGCGGCCGTGTTTGTGGGCATTTTCCAGGTGGCTCCGCCCATCATGGCCAATTACAATTTTCAAGATGACCTCAGGAGCGTCGCGATGATGGACGGCGCCAATTACCAGAAAAGCGATGAGGATGTTCGCAACGATGTGCTCCGCAAGGCCAAGGAGCACGACCTTCCGATCGGAGCCAAGCAAGTGACGGTGCAGCGGATCAGCACGCCCGGGCTGGCCGCAGTTTATGTTGCGGCAGACTATTCGGTGACGATCAGCCTGCCGGGCTATTCCTTCGACATGCACTTCAATCCTTCAAGCGGAAATAAAGGGTTCTAAAGATTCGCGACCGAGGCGACGTTCACTTCGGTGATCGACGGCGGTATCCAGCAACTCGCGATTCGATTCTGCTTCGTCCTCCAGGCCGCATCATGAGGGTCTCTCCCGGTCTCTGTCCGGAGACTAGGTTACGTGACGGTTCCCCCTTTGCAATCGCGCTACGTCTGCCTACAATCGATGGGGCCGCAGTGTGACCAGGGAGACACCTGACCCCGCCGGCTCTAATCTGCAGCCGAGCGAAACCAAGGCGTTATCGGCAACAGGGAGACACATGGCTACCACAACCGCACCTATTCAGCTTCACAAATCTGTTCAAGAGTATCTGAGCCGGCCCAGAAAACTACTGATTGGTGGCCACTGGCTTGAAGCCATGTCAGGCAAGACTTTCGAAACCTATAATCCCGCCACCGGCGAGGTTTTGGCGCACGTTGCGGAGGGCGATCGCGCCGAGATTGACCTGGCCGTAATAGCGGCACGCAAGGCTTTCGAAACCGGGCCGTGGCCTGATATGTCGCCGTCCGAGCGCGGGCGTCTC
>Ga0302307_10002171_pt1 | contig 12041 bp, 8 predicted proteins | sample III_Palsa_E3_2_FD_200530 | JGI IMG/M metagenome (GOLD analysis project Ga0302307, IMG submission 200530) | Peat permafrost microbial communities from Stordalen Mire near Abisko, Sweden - III_Palsa_E3_2 | ecosystem: Environmental > Terrestrial > Soil > Palsa > Peat permafrost | place: Sweden... | reverse complement strand
CCGGGCCTTCGGCGACTACCTGGCCTTGGTCCACGGCGAGGATTCGTGGCTGGAAGAGCAGGTTGGCGTCTGGGCCGAATACGTCCGCGCTGACCGCTACGCCTACCTTCTGGACTACAGTCCCGCCTACGCCGCGGCCAATCCGGGCGACGCCATGACGTTCGGCTTCATCGACCCGGCGAACTCAAAGGGTTCTCCGTTCAAGGCCGGCTACCAGTGGGACATGCACGTCTTCAACAAGACGTTCCAGCCCTACGGCGACCTGATCTGGAAGCCGATCAAGAACCTGACCATAGAGGCCGGCGTCAAGGACTCCAACTTCACGATCGATCTGGAGGCCCCGGTCAACCAGGGCACGGAAAAGCCGGATTTCAGCAACTACACGTACACAAGCCTGGAGCCTCACTTCTCCGCCAATTACCTGTTTATGCCGAGCTGGTCGGCATACGTGCAGGTGGCGAAGGGGATTGCCTATCCCATAGTGACCGACGAAGAGAATGTTCCGAACGATCCCGCCGATCTGGCCAAGACGGGCACAAGCTACAATCCGGGCAACCTGAAGGAGGAGCAGACGGTGAATTACCAGGTCGGCACCGTCTACAAGACCGACAGGTTCAATGCGGACGCCGACGTCTACCTGATCGACATCAACAACCTCGTGTCATCGGTGACCGATCCCAACGATCCCACGAACTCGCTTTATTTTCAGTCTAAGGGCGCCTGGTTGAGCGGTGTCGAGGTTGAGGGGACCTACTACGTCGGCGGTGGATTGAGCGTGTACGCGAACGGATCCCTCAATCGAGCGACCTACAAGACGGATGCGGGCGTTCCATCGTTCAACGTCGCGTCGCTGGGTGCATTCGGGGCCAATGGCGTCCCGAATTCGACGGCGGCACTGGGCGCGGTCTTCAACAGGAAGGGTTGGTTTGCCTCGGTCGACAGCAAATATGTGGGACCTTTCATCGTCTACTCCAGCGCGCTGGTGAACCCGGACCTCGGACTGTACGGGCAGACGTCGACAGGACAGCCGGGAGGTGCCCCGGTCCCGGTGCAATCCGCGGAGGATCCCGGGTTTTGGATGGCGGACTTCGCCTGCGGGTACGCGCTCAAGATGCCCCAGGGATGCTACCTTCATTCAATCAAGATCAAGCTCCAGCTGGACAATGTGCTCAACCGCAAGGTGCAGGTCCTGAGCTCCGTCGGGTCGACTTCAGCCGCCAACACCTACAACGTGCTGCCGACGACGAATTACTTCCTGACCCTTTCCACCGAGTTTTGAGCGGAGACGAGCGGGGATCAGGCTTCCCTTTTACCGGTTAGTGTAAGGCAGCCACGCGCGGGGGCGTTCACCGGGATTGCCATGATCTCGGGCGCCCCATCATAAACGTCGGGTCGCGTGAACACGTCGCTCGGGCGTCTCTTATTGATTCTTGCTGTCTGGGGCTTAGCCGCCGTCGCCGCTGGAGCCGTCCATCTGCTCGTCCATGCGCCCCCGTTCATGGCACCGCTCTTGATTTCCGGCCTGACAGCCGCCCTCGCGGCGGCCGCTTTTAGCCCCGGTTCGCCGAGGCAGGCTGTCCGAGGCATCGGAACTCGGGCGATTCTCAGAATCCACCTGCTGCGGTTCATAGGCTTCTATTTCATCTGGCTGCAGACCCAGGGACGGCTGCCCCAGGAATTCGCGCAGAGGGCGGGCTGGGGGGACGTGATCGCCGCCGGCGGGGCCGCCCTCTTGCTCTTGGTGCCTCCTGGCTCTGAGGCCGGCCTTTCGCTCCTCCTGTGGAACTGGGTCGGGTTGGCCGACCTTGTGGCGGCCGTTGCAACGGCTGGCTGGCTAAACGCCACCCGTCCGGGCTCCATGAGCGAGCTTGGCGGCCTGCCATTGGCCCTGGTGCCCCTGTGGATAGTGCCCATTCTGCTGACCAGCCACCTCGAGCTATTTCGGAGACTGAGATGGGAGACCAGCCGCCCGACCAGGCAGCCGTAACTTAATTTGCTTTCAACTGGATATATCGCCGAAACTCTGAAAAGCATCCCCGCAACCCCCATGCTCGTCGCCCAGTTCTTCCGCTCAGGCATCACGGTCTCCGCAGCGTTTGCCGCTGCTCTCACGTGTTCGGCTGGCGAGACGGCTGAGAAGGCGCCTCAACTTCCGTTTCTCAGCCCGATCTTCGGAGACGACATGGTTCTTCAGCGCGGCAAGCCAAATAGGTTCTGGGGATGGGCGAATCCCGGTGAAAAGATACGGGTGGAGATAGAAGGGAAGGCCGCAAACGGCATCGCGGCTTCCGACGGACGGTGGAGCGTGGCGGTCGACGTCCCGCCCGTTGGGGGGCCCTACGTCGTCAGGATCCATGGGCCGCAGGATGCCTATCTTCACAACGTGCTTGTTGGCGACGTTTGGCTCTGCGGCGGCCAGTCAAACATGTACTTGGGAGTGGGCGCGACCAATGATGGAGAAGAAGAAATCAAGACGGCCGATCATCCCGATCTGCGCCTATACATGGTTGCGCGGCGAACGGCGTATTCCCGTGCTGAAGTACCCGTTGGATCCTGGAAGGTCTGCAAGCCGGCAACTCTGGGCGAAGGGGGGGCGGGCGGCTTCTCGGCTGTTGCCTACTACTTTGCACGGAAGGTCCAGCGTGAGATCCATCTGCCGATCGGGCTCGTCGAGGACTGCGTTGGTGGAAGCCCAGCCGAGTCCTGGATGAGCGCCGCCAGCCTGTCGGGGATGGGAGAGCTTGAGCCGCAGAATGCGGCCATCGAGACGCTGAGGTCCAAGGGGGCGCCCGCGTACGGGAGTTTCCTCATGCATTGGCTGGATGAATATGATCCCGGCGCAAAGGGTGACACGTGGGGCGATCCAAGCCTCGACGACGGTGGGTGGAAGATTGTGGACGTACCCGGCGGCTTCTTGGAGCTGGGGGTTGAGGCGAGCCCGAGCGTATGCTGGTTTCGGAGGGAGTTCACGCTTCCGGACCGGGTGCCGGATGGTGATGCGAGGGTATTTCTCGGATCAATCGAGAAGATGGATACGACCTATATCAACGGCCGCTGGATAGGAGCCAGCTCCTGGGTTGAGAATCCAAGGGCGTATCATATCCCCCCGGGGGTCCTCAGGCCGGGGCGCAACCTGATCGCACTGCGCGTGTTCAAGGTGAAGCCCGGCGACGGATTCTTGGCAAAGCCCGATGTCTTGCGGATTGAACTAGGGGACGGGTCATTGGTTGCACTTGCCGGAAAATGGCGAGGCGTCGTCAGCGTGGATGCCCGTCCGCCGCACCGGCTGCCGATGGACTTTGAGAACTACGCGACGATGCCAACCGTGTTCTACCACGGGATGATCGAGCCGCTCGCGCCCCTCGCGATTACCGGCGTGATCTGGTACCAAGGCGAGGCGAATGCGGCCCGCCCGCTGCAGTACCGAAAGCTCCTTCCCGGGCTAATTGCCGATTGGAGGAGTCTCTTCCAGCAAGGCGACATACCATTCTACATCGTGAGCCTTCCGGCGTTCATGCATCGCCGGAACGAACCAGGCGACGACGGCTGGGCGGAAGTGCGCGAAGCCCAGGCGCTAGCCGCCCGGAGCGTGCCAAATGCCGGACTAGCGGTGACAATCGACACGGGAGATGCCGACAACATCCATCCGAGGGAAAAGAAAGTGGTGGGGGAGCGGCTCGCGCTTTGCGCTTTGGCGGGAAATTACCATGTCGATGTTACCTGCAGCGGTCCGACATTCGTGTCCGCAGAGCCGGTCCCCGGTGGGTTGAAGTTGCATTTTAGCAACGCTGCCGGCGGTCTCTTCATGCGCGGTCAAGACCTAGACGCGTTTAGTGTCGCCGGACCAGACCGCAAGTGGAGATGGGCCGATGCACACATCTCCGGCGATACGGTGATCGTCTCGTCGTCATCCGTGCCACGACCCGTGGCCGCCCGTTACGCATGGGAGGCGAACCCAGCCGCCACGCTTTTCAACGGTGCTGGTTTGCCCGCAGCTCCTTTCCGAACCGACGACTGGCCTTTTTCTGACAGCGGGTAATGGAGCTAAATCTACTCTCAGGCTGCGGAAATCATTACATGCAGGTTTTAAGGCACTTGGGAATTTTCTATCGAGATTTATCTCCAGCAGTTCGAGAACCGGCTCGGTCAATTTCGGAGGCAAATCTACCCAATTTGTTGGCCCACATCGTATTCGTCATGATGTAGCCGGGTGCGAACGCGAACTCTTCAGATTTTGGAACTAAATCACCTGTCTTTCCTAACTCGCGACGATCAGGTGGCGAGGAGGGGGCGTGGGGCAAATCCGTGGTTCTTTGTCCAATCAGCCCTAATCTCTGGCGGGAAGCGCAACCCGAACTAGGGCGTGCAAAATCAATGAATGAGCCAATCAACGACTGCCGCGAGCTGAACGAAGGCGAGAAATGTGATGGCGAGTTTCTCGTATCGGGTGCTAAGGCGCCGGTAGCGTTTTATACGGCAGAAGAAGTTTTCGACTTTATGGCGCCTCCGGTAGTAGCCGCGATGAAAGGGCACTGGCCAACGGCGAGATCGCTTCGCCGGGATACAGACCCGCGTACGCGGTCTACACAGACGGGTCCGAAATGTGTCGGCATCGAAACCTTTATCGGCGACAGCGCGGTGGTGTCGCAAACAGGGCAAGAGCGGTTCGACCGCCTAAAGATCGTGACGTTGGCCCTCGGCTAAGCCAAGCGCCACGGCTCGCCCACCTCCCTCAACGATCGCGGCAAGCTTTGTATTGATTCCACCTTTAGTGCGACCGATCGCTTGGGCGGCTTGGCCGCCGCACGGATTCGCACCGTCCTGATGCTATTTGATGTGCGAGCAATCTATATGCCGCAGTTGACCTGTGGCTTTCGCTGCGACCATCGCAAGCATCCGGGCGAAGAGCCCATCAGCACACCAGCGACGAAACCGCGAGTAGACCGAGCCCCAAGGGCCAAACTGCTCTGGCAGGTCGCGTCACGGGATACCCGTTCGCAGGATGTAGAATATCGCGGTGAGCATAAGCCGATCATCTTTCGGCGGTCGCCCGCGCAGAGGCCACCTGCGGGTTTTATCACGCGAGCGGTTAATTTTTTTAGCCTTCGCCACAATGGCTCGGGCAGCTCTCTGCGCAGAATCGGTTTCATGCGCCAAGTGGGATCAACCCACTCAGTTTTTGTTCCCACCGTTTTTCAAACAGGAAACACTTGCACTGTACTGATAGAGGGGCTGTTGGATGTTTCGGTTCGCTGACCTGACGTACCAGAACTGAGCCATTGCGAATGAGGGTCAGGGCTCCAAGAAAGGAACCCAGATGCCAAAAGGAAAGAAGCATACCCCGGAGCAGATCGTAGCGATCTTGCGCCGGATCGAAGGCGGAGAGTCGGCGCAGGCCGTGTCCCGCGAGGTAAACATCAGCGAAGCGACACTCCACCGCTGGAAGCAGCAGTACGGTGCGATGGAGATCGACGAGCTGAAGGAATTGAAGGCCCTGAGGGACGAGAACGCCCGCTTGAAGCGGATCGTCGCCGACCAGGTGCTGAACATCCAGGTGCTGAAAGAGGTGAACTCAAAAAAATGGTAAGCTCGTCGCAGAAGCGCCACGCCGCCCAGGGCGTGGTAGCGGCGGGCATGTGTTCGCAGCGTCAGGCGTGCCGTTATCTTGGGTTGGCGCGCTCCAGTTGGGCCTACGTGTCGCGGCCGCCGAAGCCGAGGACGGTGCAGATCGGGGAGGCGATCGCCGCGCTCGCGGTGCGCCATCCCCGGTACGGCTACCGTCGCGTGCATGAGATGCTGCGTCGCAAGGGACTCTGCTGCAACCTGCGCACGGTGCAGCGGATGCGCCGTGACCAGGGTCTCGGCATCAAAGGGCCGGCGCGGCGTCCCAAAGTTCCTCTACGGCCCGATGCGAAGGTGAAGGCGACCGCAGTCAACGACGTCTGGTGCGTCGACGTGGTCTTCGACACGACCCAGGGCGGCAACACGGTGAAGTTCCTGACGATCATCGATGAGTACAGCCACTACTGCCTCGGGATCACTGCCAGCCGCCGCATGGGCGCCCGTGAGGTCGTGGCAGCGCTCTCCAGGCTGATCGAGATCCACGGAGCACCCGCCCACCTGCGGTGCGACAACGGAGCGGAGTTTATCGCCAAACTTCTCCAGGAATGGCTGGTTCTGGCGGGCGTCGAGACCCGCTTCATCGAGCCCGGCAGCCCATGGCAGAACGGCATCAACGAAAGCTTCAACGGGCGCTTCCGCGACGAGTGCCTCGACCGAGAGCTGCTCGCCAACCTCCTCGAGGCCCAGAGCGTGGCGCTGGCCTTCCACGAAGAGTACAACGACATCCGTCCTCACAGCACGATCGACTACCGCACGCCCAGCGAATACCGCGCCGAACTCTTGAACCAAGCTCCAGGCTCCGGTCAGGCCCGCCAAGCCGGGCCTTCCCTCCGCCTGGAGCTTGCCCTCGTCCCCACCACCAACCACAACCTGAACTGAGATCAACAACCCGCCCAGACTCTCACTCCGGGTGGCTCAACAAATGCGGTCCGGTCATCGCATCAACGATTAATGTATATCGAGAGAAAGCCACGGCTGCTGGTCCCACCAAATCGGCAGGCCATCCTTGCATTGAATCACAGCCAGATGGAGTTGCGCATCCTTGGTCGACTCCACGAAGTCCAACGACAATGCGTAACTGCCTCGGCGCAGCGGCGCTAGGTATGATTGCGTGCGCCGGCCCCGATCGCCTTTGGCTGTAATCAGGTTCGCGACGCCGAGATGAAGTTGTGCTTCATCGGCTTTTACAACGAAAACGAAATACCCCTCTTCGAGAACATCTAGGCGGCGATACACGTGGCCCGCAACGCGCGGAACACTGAAACTGCTGAGCGAGAGCTCCTGGGGAACAGTACCGGTCGCCAAAGCCGCAGTTTCATCCACCTTCGGTTGCGCAACAGATCGATAGATAGTGTAGTGCCACCCGGTGTCCATCGTTTGGCTAGGTTCACTGGTGCCAGGCAGGAAGGCCTGCCCAAACTTGAGATGCAATGGAACCGCCTGGTTGAACTGCCCGCGCAGGGAAAGAAGCTCTAGTCTCATCTGTCTAGGGTCACCGACCATGATTCCTGTGCCATCGTCCTGGCGCGAGGTTTCCGTCGGCTCTGAGCCATCGGTCGTATAGTTTATGTGGAGACGCCCATTGGTCGTGACGGTCGTGACAACACGAAATGGTCGTCCTTTGATCATCACCCCGTCGGTGGGGTGGATTTCGAGCGGATCCTGGGTGTAGCCACCATAGGCATATTTTAAACCGTCGTACGTCCCCTTTAGTTTGAGAGAATCATGGCTTTCGTCATCGTAGGAGATTAACCTCCAATGCAGCGCTGGTTTGGCGTTTGAGCGAAGGGCCCTCTCAGTCTGGTCCAAAGCCATCTCCTTGAATCCGGCCCCGCTTCTACCTGCTATGAAGATTGCCTTCCCAGTGGTCGGCCATCCGGCAATCTTGCCGGAAAGCACGGTGTTCATCGAGCCGTTATCCCACCCCAGGGCGGGATCTAAGGCTAGATAACCGTCGAAGAGTTGCGGATCGTTAGCCAGCACGTACATGAGAAACAAACCTCCGAAGGAATGTCCGTGTATCAGGTTCGTACCATTGGTTGGATAGTTCCGGTCCACATACGGGACGAGTTCAGTTCTTATGAACTTCAGAAACGCAGCTGCGCCATCTGGCTGAACCGCTGCTGACGACGCACGTGGAATAAAGTCACGCTCGCGAGTATTATTGCCCTGTGCATCGATATAGTTGGGTACGCTGACAACAATCACGGGAGGCATCATGGCGACTTGCCGCATGAAGTTCACGATATTCGTGACAATCGTTGCGTTCCAATCACCGTCCAGGACGTAGACGGCTTCAAAGCGTTGGGCTGGGTTTTTCGCTGCCTCTTCAGGAAGGTAGACTGCGATCGCGCGTTCCTCGCGCAAAACGGTCGACTTCACTATATTGTTCCTTGCAGGGAGAAGCTCCGCGCGAGCACGCAGGGACAAAGACAGCAAAAGGCTGAAGACACAAAATCCAATGTACCGTTGTGCGCGTAACGCGAAGCGGGTGCTGGTGAAGCGATTAGGTTCATCGTCCATACCTTCTAACCCAAGTTCGGCTCGGAAAGTTGCAGCCGTTCCTAAACTTTTTTTGCTAGCTATGCAAAGTTCCGAAGGCGCAACAGATTCTCCCAGCCTGCGGGAGGAGTGATAATAGTCCGTGCTCGAGTGAATGCTCTGTTATTCTGAAACGGTGCCATGGGAGTTGTGGTTCTCGTAATACATTAGTAGGACGTTTTTTAGGAGTTCCCAACCTGCAGCAGCGACGATCTGTGGACAATCCTTCGCTCCTTGTAACTTTTTGTAGACCCCATGTGTTATGGCTTAAAGCAGCCCGTTTGCCTCCTCCCATTGAATCGAGTCAATCTCCCAACATGAGACCTTCCGCGTTTGCGAATCAAATGGACCGTTCCACCAGGCGCGATTTTCTAGCTAGCTTTGCGAGTCTGGGTCTATTGAGCCTTCCCTGGGCCAGTCCGGTAGAAGCCCTAGGCAGCAACGCTGACTTGGGCAAAGGCGGCACGTTGGAGCTTCGCCACAGGCTCGAGCAGGTTCTCGGCACAATGCCGACCCGGCCGGGACATTCCTTTAGTACGCTCGAGTCGGTCCGTCTGCCAGAAGGCTGGCGCCATAAAATCGAGTTCCTATCGGAACCGGCAGACGCGCTTTTCGCAACCCCTCCTGATTTCATCCGCGCGTATCTATTTGGTGAGGTCCCCGCATTGACGAATTATCCGTCGGTCTCTGCGTAAGATGCCCATCACCTTTGCGGTACGCGCTTTGCTATTCGAACCGAGCCCAACGGTAACAACGGCTCTGAAACCAGAGAATGCCCGGATTCGCTGCATTCCTCGCTTAAATTCCCAAATACTTCTCTAGGTCCGGCCGTAGAGCAGGGAATGAGTTTTTCAGTATTTGCGACTCCACTTTGTATCCATCGTCTCCGTTTGTGAAGATCACGATACCCCGCTTACTTTTCGGAAGCAGCAATACAACAGTTTGAACGCCATCGTCAGAGCCCGAATGCGTCAGTGCGTATTCACCATTGGGCATATTATCGATCACTTGCCAGCCCAACCCCATACCAGTAGAGCCGTGCTCCGGCTTGGAGTCGAAGTGGGATTGAATTTTGATCATTTGCTTATATAGATCCGGTGTCAAACCTGCGCCGTTGATGACAGAAACACCGAATTTGCAATAGTCGCCCACAGTCGTGACTAACCAGTCCGCCGCACAGATGTCCGTTGATTTGGATTTTGCGATTATTAGACCCTTATTGTCATGAGGGTCGGCAAATCGCGCTTCATTAAGCTTAGAACTCCAAGCATACTGTGTATCTTTCATTCCGATAGGCCCGAACACGACCCTCTCCGCAATCTCTTCTAGAGATTGACCAAATTTATTTTCCACAGCTCTGCGAAGATATTCATAGCCCTCACCGGAATATCCCATTTTGGTTCCCGGTTCGAAATGAAAGCTGAGTTTCTTTGACGAATCATTCCAACGCCAATTGGGAAATCCGGACTGGTGGCTTAGCAGTATTCTGGCAGTCAATTTTTCGACCCAAGGATTTCCTCTTAAATCGGGATCGATCCAATACTTGGATAAAGGCTCATCGAGATTCAACTCCCCCTTATTGACAAGTTCGAGAACGGTTAGCGCAGTTATAGGTTTTGTTAGGGACGCAACATTCCAGATCGCCTCAGCAGGAGCCGGAACGCCTTGTCGTAGCTCTCCATAAACATTTATTGATTTGATGCGGCCGTCTTCGATAACGCCAATGCCCACAGCGGGGACATGGTTTGCATTCAGCCAGATGTCGATCGATTCGGGTGCGCACGGGGAGACTGTGGTGTCAGTGTCCGCGTAAACGTGGGAGCAAATGGCGATTGCTATAGTGGCATTGAGAAATTTCAGGATTCTAGTCATGGTTTTCGATTATACTTCGATTTAGCTCCCCTCATTCGGCACGCAGGGCGACCAGAGGGTCGACCATTGTGGCGCGGCGTGCGGGCAGGAAGCAGGCAACACTGACAACAAGGGTGATGGCGGCCGCGACCGCGGCGTAGGCAAGAGGATCGTTGGGTTCGACGCCGTAAAGTAGGGAAGACATGAACCGAATGAGGATCAGCGAGAGGACGAAGCCTGCGCCAAGACCTAAGGCGGCTAGCTTCGCTCCCTCCATCAGGACCAGACGAAGCACATCCATCTTCTGCGCGCCAAGGGCAAGCCGGACGCCAAATTCTCTGGTGCGCTGCGCGACGGCATAGGCCATAATGCCGTAGAGACCGATCGTGGCCAGAAGAAGGGCGGAGGAGGCGAAGATCCCCGCCATCAGCGCCGGGGACCTGCGCGTTGAAAGGCTGTCGCTGATCAAGTACTGCATCGAGTGAAGGTTCGTGAGGGGCACGTCCGAATCCGCGGCGCGCACCGCGCTGACCAGCAAGTTTGCGACGCCTTCGGGTGCGAGGCTTGTCCGGGCCACAAGGTAGTACTGATGGAAATATACTCGGCTGTAGGGCACGTAGACCGTGCCGCGGCCTACCGTTTCGGTGATGCCGTTCTGTTTGACCGCGCCGACCACTCCAACGATCGTGTAATACTTGGCGTCAGGCGGCGGGTTTGTCCCGAAGTAAACTTCCTTTCCAACGGCGCCCCCTTCCGGCCAGTAATGCCGAGCGAAGGATTCATCGACCACGCAGGTCATCTGCATTTGGGTGGCATCGACCGGTCGCAGGAACCTTCCGCTTACGAGTGGAATCCCCATCGCGGCAAAATAATCACCCGCCACACCGATTTGGTCATGGACTAGGAGGCCCGTTTCGCCACGAGGCGGCGTGTAGCCAGGGACGGTCACTACGTCGCCGTTCCCGGGGCCAACGACCGGTAGGGCCGAGATTGCGCCCACGGCAGGGATGCCCGGCAATTCCGCGGTCTTCTCGAACAGCCGCTCGAAGAAATTATGTAGCATGTCGCGCTGGGGATACCCGTTCCAAGTGAGGTTGAACTGGCCGGTGATTATGTGGTCGGCCGTAAATCCAGGCGACACGGCCATTGCCCGCTTAAGGCTGATCCCAAGCAGACCCGCTCCCGTGAGCAGCACGAAGGCAAGGGCGATCTGAGCAACGATAAAGGCACGGCGCAGGCGCAATGCGGCCGAGCCCGCTGTGCCGCCACGGGCCTCCGATTTGAGGGCAACGGCCAGCCCTGTGCGCAGGTTGAACCATGAGACCGGAACGGCCACACTGGCTCCGATGACCACCGCCCCGATTAGAGCCGCGACTGCAAGCCGTCCATTGAACACGATCTCCGCGCCTAGGGGCAATTGATCCACGCCAAGCCGGCCGAGGATGCTGATGCCCGCATAACCGACCCATAGCCCGATCACGGCACCCGCCAGGGTCAGCATCATGGTCTCGATCATGGCATCCCGGACCACTTGTCTGCGACCGGCGCCCAAGGCCTGGCGAATCGCCGCCTCGCGCGAACGGTTGCTCGCTCGTATAAGAAGCAGGTTGACCAAGTTCGCGCACCCGATGAGCAGGAGGACCAGCGCAGCCGCCTGGAGGAGGAGGAGTATCGGCCTGACCGAGGCGACAAAGGCAGCCTGCAGCGGTTCGACGACTGTATGTGTTCCCGCCTCAGCAACGAGTTTCGCATCGGGGAATTCCGGGGCCAGTGCGGCGTCGAGCGCATCAACCTGGGTTTGCACCGCCGCCAAGGTGTTCCCCTTGGCTATCCTGCCGATGAGGACCAGGCCCGTGACATGCCGGGAGGCGACGCTGCGCTGCCCTTCATCGGAGGAGAGGGGCGTGTAGACGGGGGCATCGAATGAGGGGAAGCGAAAATGGGGCGGCAGCACACCGACGATCTTCTTCGGGTCATCATCTACCCGGATTGTCCGTCCGATTGCACCCGGATCTGCATTGTACGCG
>Ga0302307_10002168_pt1 | contig 12049 bp, 9 predicted proteins | sample III_Palsa_E3_2_FD_200530 | JGI IMG/M metagenome (GOLD analysis project Ga0302307, IMG submission 200530) | Peat permafrost microbial communities from Stordalen Mire near Abisko, Sweden - III_Palsa_E3_2 | ecosystem: Environmental > Terrestrial > Soil > Palsa > Peat permafrost | place: Sweden... | reverse complement strand
ACACCAGCCATACCGATAGGGTCTTTTACACCCGGCTCGCTGTCCACGGTAAACTCCTGCGGTAAAACGTGGATGATCTCCTCGCCCGGGGGCATTACCAGGTTGTACATATCTTCAACCAGTTTATCAATATCCTTACGGCCTATTTCGCTGTTTAAATCACGACGGGTTATCAGGCCGCGGTGTTGTAAACTTTTAATGTGCTGCCCGGCGATACCCACGTTTACCACGCGTATTTCTACGTTGGATTGTGTGCCTGCAACATCAACTGCCTGTATTATGCCTTGTACAGTTTTATCGATATTTGACACCATGCCGCGCGTTACACCCGCCGACTCAGCCTTACCGATACCCAGTACTTCAATCTTCCCGTTTTTGCTCCGGCGGCCAACTATGACGCATATTTTAGTAGTTCCGATATCCAACCCTACCACGATTGGTGAACTCTTTTCCTGGCTTAAACCTTTGTCCATATTATTTCCTTATTTGAGATGTGTCTTTACTTAATTCTATTGAATTCTTGATGACGCTGTCCTTTTTGGCGGTAACAGCGGCAATAGAATCCTGTTTGGTCATCTGGTTTTTTACACCAATAACCTGGTTTGCATATTTTATATTAATGATTTTATAAGCGCCCCACCCTACCTGCGGCAATGCCTTTTTGTAAAAGATGAGCAGGTTATGAAACTTCGTATCCAGCGAATCTGCGTTACCCAACAATATTCTTTGGCTCCCCACTCGTGGGATCAGCTCAATTTCGTGCGCCTGGTTCACATAAATCTGCGCGATCTGCGCATCCCATAGCGAATCTTTGCGAATGTAATCAGCCGTCTTATATATTTCGGTTGCCAATTCGGTGTGCATCGTATCAACCTTTCCCGAAAATGGTTCATCAATAAAACCATTTGCTACCAATACCCTCGCGGTAAAATTGTCGGATAGCGGTATTTTTAAACCATGCGAATCCACGTAAAAATCCTGGTCGTTTTGGTTCATGATACGTAATATGGGCTGGCGCTGGGTAATCTCAACCCTGATCACATCATCCATATCAATATAAACTTTAGCCGACTCGATAAACGGGTTCGACTTTAACTTGCTTTCCAGCGCCTGTATATTGATATCCTCAATCGGACGACCGACAAGCGCATTGTTTTTTACATTCAGGATGTTATCAATCTCCTTCATATCAATAAAATATTGATTACCGGGGATGTATACCTTAACATCTTTACAGATCAACTGCGACTTTTTAATGTTGATGAAACTCATCAGTACAACCACGCCACCAATGCTGATTAACCAGCAAAGGCTTATGAGTATGTACCTGACTATGGGTTTCTTAAACATTATTTTAAAACATTTTTTAATGGTTCAACCAATTGATCAATATCGCCTGCGCCCACGGTTAATAGCAGGGCTGGTTTCTCATTTTTGATAGCCTCGATAGCATCCTGCTTGCTTAACTTACGTTTGTTAGTGAGTTTCATCAGGTTTAATATCATTTCGGAGTTTACGCCTTCAATAGGTAATTCTCTCGCTGGATAAATATCTAACAAGATCAATTCGTCCGTCATATCCAGCACTTCGGCAAAGCCATCCACAAAATCGCGGGTACGGGTAAATAAATGTGGCTGGAAAATGGTTACCAGCTTTCTATCAGGATATAATTTCTTAACCGAGTTGATTGCGGCACGTAACTCTTCCGGGTGGTGCGCGTAATCATCGATATAAATATGTTCCGGTGATTTAACGATGTATTCAAACCTGCGGTGTACCCCACGGAACGAAGTCAATGCAGCTTTTATAGCATCAGGTTTAACACCTAAACGAAGGCAAGCTTCGATAGCGGCAGTCGCGTTCTCTACATTATGAAAACCGGGAATACCTAACTGGATATTTTTAATATCGGTATTCGCGTTCCTGAAATCGAAATAAAAACTACCATCCTGAATACGGATGTTTAATGCAATTGCATCGGCAGCATCTTTAATGCTATAAGTATAACCGGTAGCTAAAGGCAAGCCTTGTTTATGTATTAAAACGCCACCTTCTTTTATCTGCGAAGCAAACATTTTAAACGAATCAGTCAGATGAGAATGGTCGCCATAAATATCAAGGTGATCGGCATCCATCGAGGTAATAACCGCGATATCCGGATATAACGTCAGGAATGAACGATCGTATTCATCCGCTTCAACCACCACAATATCATTTTTACCATAAAGCACATTGCTGTTATAGTTAGACGCAATGCCACCCAAAAATGCCGAGCAATCTTTACCCGAATCTTTCAGGATATGCGCAACCATGGTTGAGGTTGTAGTTTTGCCATGGGTACCGGCAATAGCCACGGTATATTTTCCTTTGCTGATCAAGCCTAAAACCTGCGAGCGTTTAAACAACTCAAAACCTTGCTTTTTAAAGAAGTTTAAAATAGCCGAATCTTTTGGAATAGCTGGGGTAAAAATAACCAACGTACTTTCATCCGGATTATGAAAACTCATCGGAACTAAGTCAGCTCTATCTTCAAAACTAATTTGAATACCTTCTTTTTTTAGCTCGTTGGTAAGGTCAGTTTGTGTTTTATCATAACCACAAACCACACAGCCTAAATGATGAAAATAGCGTGCAAGGCCGCTCATGCCTATGCCGCCAATACCTACCAGATAAACCCGTTTTATGTTTTGCAGTTCCATTTTATTATTCTTGATTGCATCGATGCTTTTTGATTACACCAATTTACTTTTCTTCATTCCAAAAAACCTTTCCCCGCCAATAGCCGGGGATAAGGTTAAGATTAAACTAATTGTTAATTGTTATTTTCATAACTTCTTTCGCAATCACCTCATCGGCATCTGGCAGCGCCAGTTTGCCAATGTTATTGCTTAATATTTTTTTCTCGTCAGTATCATTTAAAAGCTGAATCGCTTTGTATACCAATGTGGTTTCAGCGTCTTTGTCGGCAATAAAAATGGCAGCATTATCATGTACCAATGCCAGCGCATTTTTAGTTTGATGATCCTCGGCCACATTTGGCGAAGGCACCAGGATAACCGGCTTCTTAATCACGCATAATTCGGCAATGGTACCCGCGCCGGCACGTGATATAATCACATCGGCACCGGCATAAGCCAGATCCATGCGGTTTACAAACTCCATAATGCGGATATTGGGGTTATAATCTTCGCCCAATTTTTCGATGATGGATTTATAATAGAATTTACCAGTTTGCCATAATACTTGCACATCAGCAGCGATGATCTTATCCAGCCCGGCCATAATACTGTTATTCAAAGTGCGTGCGCCTAAACTGCCGCCGGTTACTAATATCGTTTTTTTATCTGCGGATAATTTCAACGACTCTAACGCTTCCACGCGCTTACCGGCAATAGCAACTGATTCCTTACGGATAGGGTTACCGGTTTTGATGATGTTTTTTGCAGGGAAAAACTTGTCCATGCCATCATACGCCACACATATTTTAGTTGCTTTTTTACCGAGCCATTTATTGGTAATGCCTGCATAAGAGTTTTGCTCCTGTATGAGATACGGAATGCCTTTAATTGATGCCGCATAAAGCAGCGGACCAGAAGCATAACCGCCAACACCAACCACAGCATTAGGTTTAAAATCCTTAATTATTTTAAGTGCCTTGAAAACGCTTTTAACCAGCTTGATAGGAAGCTGCAGATTTTTCATGATCGACCCGCGTTGTATTCCCTGGATATCTAAACCAATAATTTCATACCCGGCAGCAGGAACTTTTTCCATCTCCATACGACCGAAAGCGCCTACAAATAATATCTCGGTAGCCGGATCAAGCTTTTTTAACGCATTGGCAATAGCAATTGCCGGGAAGATATGCCCCCCGGTACCACCACCGCTAATAATGATGCGCTGCCCTACAGTTCCCGGTTCGCTACTTGCTATATTTTTGCCTTTATCCGACATGAGTTCTTTGTTCAATTTAATTAATCAACGGCTAAACGCTGACTATTTGCTCCATTTTCAGGGGCTATTTTAATTTCACCTACCACAACTTTTTGCGATTCGTCATTATCCCTGCTAACCGAAAGGATGATACCAAACGCGATACTTGTAAATAATATGGATGTACCGCCCATGCTTACAAACGGCAACGGCACACCTGTTACCGGGCCTAAACCTACCGCTACTGCCATGTTGGCAAATGCCTGTATGGTTAAGCTAAAGCTCAATCCTGCTGCCAGTAAAGTACCGAAGGCTTTTGGCGCTTTAGTAGCGATTTTGATGCAGCGATATAACAAGAACAAATAGATTCCTATTAAAAGGAAACCGCCCACCAAACCATATTCTTCAATAATAATGGCATATATCTCATCCGAGTATGCTTCTGGCAAATAATTAACCTCATTACTGTTACCAATACCACGGCCAAATAAACCACCTGTGGCAATTGCTATTTTAGCATGATCTGCCTGGAAAGATTTATCGGGATTAGCTTTTTCAGGGTGAAGAAACGTATCTATACGCGCCATATACACATGCCTGCGGGGGCCGAGCATCACAACCGCGCCTAATAAAATGGCGCCGGCAAGGCAGGTTATAGCAATTTGTTTAACGCTTATGCGCCCCATGATAAGTAATAAGATACTTACCACAAACAACATTAAAGCTGTTGAAAGGTTAGCCCACGCAATCAAAATAAATACCGCGCAAACCGCACCCATTATCGGCACAAATGATTCCTTTACATTTTTGATATTCTCCTGCTTTTTGGAAAGCGTTCGCGCCAAATAGGTAATCAAAGCCAACTTAGCTAAATCCGATGTTTGGAAACTTAACCCTGTACCCGGTATAGCAACCCAGCGACTCGCATCGTTCACATGGCTACCGAAAAGCAAGGTGTAAATCAACAAGGGAATAGTGATATACATCAGCAACTTGGAAATACCTGCATAATACCTGTAATCCAAACGATGGCAGATATACATCAATGCCAAACCGGCAACCATCATGGCTACGTGTTTCATCAAAATAGTTTCGGCACCAACGCCTTTTTTGTAAGCAAGGCTACCTATGGCACTATAAACCGACAATAACGAAATAACCGACAGTAAAATCACTATCAGCCATATCCACCTGTCGCCTTTTGTATTGTTAAGTATCTTGTTCATAATACCGATGTGCAGATATGCAAATGTGCAGATGTGCAGATATTTTTTAATTGATTAATGCCTTGTATCTCTTACTCTCTATTTTTTCGCATTCTACGAATGCGTTGTAGCTATAATTTTTCCTAAAACCTTTAATATCGATTGAATATCGCTATACATATTTTCATCGAATGGGTAATTCTCTGAATGTTTACATAACGATAACCAGTATTCTGTTTCTTCTGCTTCTTTATAAGCTATTTTACATTTATGTCTAAAATCAACTTTACTTTGCGCACCCTGCGCCTCTCTTACATTTGCTCCTATAGATGTGCCACTTCTGAATAGTTGATTTGCCATATTAAATTTCTTTCTTGACTCAAGCTCTTCAGTAAAACGTATTATCTTCAAAGAAAAGCCAAACGTTAAATCAACAATCAATTAGGCTTATCACTCATCAATCAATCATTTTAATTCTTTTCATCATCTGCACATCCGCACATTTGCATATCTGCACATCCTTATAGTTCTTTAACCGCTTCTTTAAACTGTCTGCCTCTATCTTCGTAGTTTTTAAACAAATCAAAGCTTGCACAAGCTGGTGATAGTAATACCGTATCACCTTTTGTTGCCAAGTGATAAGCTGTTTGTGCTGCTTCTGCTGCTGATGAAGTGTTTACGATGATGTCAACTATATCTTCAAATGCAGCATGGATACGGCTATTATCTTTACCTAAGCAAACAATGGCTTTTACCTTTTGCTTAACTAACTCTTTAAGCATATTGTAATCGTTGCCTTTGTCTACACCGCCTAAAATTAATACCACATCGCTTGTCATGCTTTCTAAAGCATACCATGTTGAGTTAACGTTGGTGGCTTTTGAATCATTGATAAAGCTGATACCGGAAATCTTCCCAACAGACTCTAATCTATGTTCAATGTTTTTAAAATTACCCATGCTCTCCCTTAGGGTTTCGTTGCGTAATTCCAGCACTTTTGCTACAATACCTGAAGCCATAGAATTGTAGATGTTGTGCTTGCCTTGCAGAGCCAGTTCGTTGATTGACATTTGAAAATGTTGTTGGTGTGTGTTTATGACAATATTGTCTTTATCGAGATATGCTCCCGGTTCAATGCTTTTTTCTATTGAAAATGGTAATTGTTGTGCCGCGAAACTACGGCCTTCCATACCCTTGATCGTTTCGGGATCATCGGCGCAAAAAATGAAATAATCTGCTGCGGTTTGATTTTGTACGATGCGGAATTTTGATGCCACATAGTTCTCCATCTTGTAATCGTAACGATCCAAATGATCTGGCGTAATGTTCAACAGGATCGCTATATCAACCTTAAAATCATACATATCATCCAGCATAAAGCTGCTTAACTCCAATGCATAATATTCAAACTTTTCAGTTGCTACCTGGTAGGCAAAACTTTGGCCGATATTACCTGCAAGACCAATGTTTAAACCCGCATTTTTAAGGATATGGTAAATTAAACTGGTGGTAGTAGTTTTTCCGTTAGAGCCTGTTATGCCGATGATTTTGGCATCGGTATACCTACCCGCAAATTCAATTTCGGATATAACAGGGATGCCTTTTTCCTTTATTTTTTTTACAATTAGTGCCTTCTCAGGGATACCAGGACTTTTGATCACTTCAACCGCATTCAATATCTCCGCTTCGGTATGCTGATTTTCTTCGAAAGATATTTTCCAATCGGTAAGTTGTTTTTTGTACTTATCAGCGATAGCGCCAAAATCCGACACAAAAACATCATAACCCTGCTGTTGGGCAAGATAAGCCGCACCTACACCGCTTTCGCCGGCGCCGAGGATGGCTATACGCCTCCCGGCCCCCTGAAGGGGATGCTTTTGATTTGCGGTATGGGTGTTTTCGTTTGTCATTATCTCTTTTAATTCTTGGTATATAATTACTCCTCCTTTAGGAGATGGGGCTATCTCAATTTCAGCGTTACAATTGTTAAAATGGCTAACATTATGCAGATGATGTAAAACCGTGTTACAATTTTCGCTTCATGAAAACCCTTTTTTTGGTAGTGGTGATGCAGCGGTGCCATCAGGAAAATCCTTCTGCCTTCGCCATATTTTCTTTTGGTGAATTTGAACCATGATACCTGCATTATTACCGACACATTTTCGATCAGGAATACACCGCATAACAAGGGCACCATTAATTCTTTACGAATCATGATGGCAAATACCGCGATGATGCCACCTATTGCCAAACTGCCGGTATCTCCCATAAAAACCTGCGCCGGGTACGAGTTGTACCACAAAAAACCCACACAAGCACCAACAAATGCTCCCGCGAAAATTACCAGCTCGCCTGAGTTAGGGATGTACATAATATTCAGGTAATCGGCAATTACCGTATTACCTGATACATAAGCCAATATGACTAATGTTATACCAATAATTGCCGATGTACCTGTGGCAAGGCCATCAATTCCGTCGGTTATATTGGCCCCGTTTGATACGGCTGTAATAATTACGATCACAAAAAACAGGAACACCACCAATGAGTAATGGTCGTAACCTTTACCAATAAATTTTAACACCTTACCATAATCGAACTCATTGTTCTTGTAAAATGGCATGGTTGTTTTGGTGGATTTAATATCCTGGGTATAAACCGGTGTATTATTTTTTAAGTGAAAGCCAACCGGCGCATCATATTTTACCGGAAGCTTCACTTCCTGACGAATAATGATATCCGTATTATAATACATGGTGAAACCGATAAACAAAGCCAAACTAACCTGACCAGTAATTTTAAACCGTCCTGCTAAACCTTCTTTGTTCTTTTTAAATACTTTAATATAATCATCTAAAAATCCAATTGCACCCAACCAAACAGTGGTTACAATCATCATGATGATGTAGATGTTATCCAGTTTAGCAAATAGCAAGGTTGGCACCAGCACACCCAGTATAATAATTATACCGCCCATTGTTGGGGTACCTGCTTTTTGCATCTGGCCTTCTAAACCCAGGTTACGTACGCTTTCGCCAACCTGTTTGTAGCGTAAATAATCAATCAGCCTACGGCCATAAACTGTGGTTACGATCAGCGATACAATCACAGCCATCGCCGTACGGAACGTGATGTACTGAAACACCCCCGCTCCCGGAATGCTGAAATTTTTATTTAAATAATTAAACAGATAGTATAGCATGTCTTTTTATTTATGTGCAGATATGCGAATGTGCAGATATGCAGATGTTTTTATGTTTTAATTACCTGGTTTACTTATTATACTAACGCTTATTACTCATTTGCACATCTGCACATTCGCACATCTGCACATCCCACTATTCCATTAATTTAAATTGGTTAACTAACTCCTCCATATCGTCGAAATGGTTTTTTACCCCATTTATTTCCTGGTACTTTTCATGCCCTTTACCTGCCAATAATATAATATCACCGGGGCGTGCTAAGTGACAAGCGGTTTTTATCGCTTCTTTCCTATCGGCTATGCTTAGGGTATTTCTTTTAAATGCCGGGTCAACACCTTCTTCCATGTCTTTAATTATTTGGGCAGGGTCCTCGGTACGTGGGTTATCAGAAGTTAGGATCACTTTATCACTCCACTCGCAAGCAACTTTGGCCATTATCGGGCGTTTGGTTTTATCACGATCGCCACCACAACCGATAACGGTTATTACTTTTTCATTGCCTTTGCGGATATCATGGATAGTGCTTAACACATTCTGCACAGCATCAGGCGTATGTGCATAGTCCACAATGCCTATCATCTTATCGGCTGCTACAATATATTCAAACCGGCCTTCAGCGCCTTTTAACTTGCTTAATACAGTTAATACTTTCGCCTTGTCCTGGTCAAGCAGCATCGCGGCAGCGTAAACAGCTAATAAGTTGTAAGCATTGAAAGTGCCTACCATTTTAAACCACACATCTTCATTATCAATATGCAGCAACAGACCGCCGAATTGATTTTCCAGAATGCGGGCCTTATAATCGGCCATATTTTTTAAGCCGTATGATTTTTTGTAGGCGATGGTATTTTGCAACATTACATTGCCATTCTTATCATCAACATTAGTTAACGCGAAGGCATTTTTAGGCAATCCATCAAAAAATGCTTTTTTAGCTTTCAGGTATTCGGCGAATGTTTTATGGTAATCTAAATGGTCGTGAGTTAGGTTGGTAAATATGCCACCTGCAAACACAAGTCCCTGTATACGGTGCTGCGCGATAGCATGCGAGCTCACTTCCATAAAGCAGTAATCGCAGCCCTGGGCAACCATTTCATCCATTAAACGGTTCAATTCAACCTGATCTGGAGTAGTATGGGTTGATGGGATAATTTGTCCGTTAATTTGATTCTCTACCGTAGATAACAAACCGCATTTATAACCCAAATCGCGGAATAACTGATATAATAAAGTAGCTACAGTTGTTTTACCATTGGTACCGGTAACGCCAACCAGCTTTAATTTTTTTGAAGGATTATCATAAAAATTAGCGGATACAATGCCTAAAGCAATTGCTGAATTAGCAACCATCAAAAAGTCAACTTCGCTGGCGGTATGCGCAGGCAAATCTTCGCAAATAATAGCAATAGCACCATCAGCAATGGCTTTATCGATATAATCGTGACCATCAACAACAGTACCTTTTACAGCCACAAACAAGCATCCCGGTATCACCTTGCGGGAATCAAATACAATGGCAGTAATCTCTACATCGGCACTCCCCTGTAGTTCAGTGAATGCAAGCCCCTCAATAATTTCGCTCAAATACATCATTGCAATTCAATAGTTATTTTTGATCCCCTTGGTATTTCACTTCCGCCGGTTACCGACTGTGTGGTAACGGTACCGCTGCCCCGTGCTACAACTTTATAGCCTGCATTGCCTAAGCGATACAATGCATCGCTCAAATCCATACCAACAACCGATGGCACCGTTCCGTTTTTAAATGTTGCTTCCTGATAAGCGATACCATTGCTGGTATCAACCGCCGGTGTATTAGATGCATAAAGCGGTTTTACATTTAACGAGTTATAAACCGTATGCAATGCTTTGGTATTACCTTGTTTAACCGATGGCAGCGTGGTGTTACCCACAATATGCGTTTGCTGCGCCTGGTTAATATCCAGGTCGCTTGCATAAACCCTATCCGCTATCTGCCTAAAAACCGGACCAGCAACCAAAGCCGCCAGATATGAACCTACGGTAGGGTTATTGATCACCACAATCATCGAGTACTTAGGATGATCGGCAGGGAAATAACCGCAGAAAGATGCCTGGTGTAACTTATCAGTACCATAACCTTTAGAACCGTTGGCAATTTGCGCCGTACCTGTTTTACCCGCTACTGAGTACAGTGGATTACGGATGATCTTCCTCACGTTACCATCGGTAACAACACCTTCTAACATTCCTTTAACTTTGCCCAATGTTTCGTCAGAGCAAACTTTTGGGTTGATAACCCTTGCCTGGAATTGCTCAACCGTATTACCCATGCGCTGAATTTCGCGAACGAATATCGGCGCGATCATTTTACCGTTGTTGGCTACTGAATTATAGAATGCAAGCAGTTGCAATGGGGTTAGCTTTTCCTCATAACCGTAAGCCATTTGCGGCAGGGTTAATTTACTCCATGAGCGCGAATGCGGGGTTTTGATCAGCGGCTGACCTTCACCCGGAATTTGTAAACCTAATTTATCATTCAGGTGATAACTGTACAGTTTATCAGTAAATTCAGACGGATCAGCATTGTAATGCTGATAAACAAATTTAGCGGCGGCTACATTTGATGAAAATTCAAACGCTTCTTTTGCCGACATGATGCCGCTATGCTCCACATCGGTAACGGTATATTTATTGTTGCCGGGGATTACGTGGCACCTCCCGCCTTCTCCGTCTATTTTTGTACTTGTATCAATTTTATGCTGATCAAGCAAGGTCATGTACGTTGCCAGCTTAAAAGTTGAGCCAGGCTCGGTAGCATCGCTTATGGCATAATTCAACTTTTCCTCGTAGTCACCATCTTTGGTACGGGTAAAATTGGCAATAGCGCGAATTTCGCCGGTGGCAACTTCCATCAAAATAACACAACCGTGATCGGCCTGGCTTTTAATCAGTTCATCTTTTAATGCCTTTTGGGCAACATCCTGGTAGTTAACATCAATAGTCGATAAGATATCCGCACCCTGAACAGCCGGAACTTCATCCTCATCATCATTCACCGGTATCCAGGTACCGCCAGTGGTACGCTGCATTAAGCGTTTGCCATTTTCACCGTTTATATAGCTGGCATAGGCCCCTTCAAGCCCTACCGCATTTTTTACGTTTTCGTTTTTGTAGCCAATGGTACGGGCAGCCAATGAGCGGAAAGGCAATATGCGCCTGTTTTCCTCAAGCACTATTAAACCGCCTTTATTTTTACCCAGCCTTAATAATGGAAATGTGCGGATCTGTTTTAATTCCTGATACGATACCTTGCGCCTGATCAATGCATAACGCGCGCTGTCCTTACGGGCATCACGCAGCAAACGCGAATAATCACGCTCGGTCATGTCCGGGTATAATTGCGAAAGCCTAAACGCCAATGAATCTACCTTAGCATAAAACACTTTATCCTCGGCAATACCGCCGGCAAACATATCCATATGCAATTCATAGTCGGGCACCGAGGTTGCCAACAAACTACCATCAACCGCCAAAATATTACCGCGTGCCGCTTCAACTGCTTCGTAATGCGTTGATAGTTTGGCCGACATAGCCTGCCATTTTTTACCCTGCACAAATTGCAAACGAACAACCTGCACCATAACTGCACCGGCCAACAGCAATATTAACCCGAACGCGAGGTAAACCCTAAGTAATATGTTACTTCTTATACTCATTGTTCAT
>Ga0302307_10002165_pt1 | contig 12059 bp, 10 predicted proteins | sample III_Palsa_E3_2_FD_200530 | JGI IMG/M metagenome (GOLD analysis project Ga0302307, IMG submission 200530) | Peat permafrost microbial communities from Stordalen Mire near Abisko, Sweden - III_Palsa_E3_2 | ecosystem: Environmental > Terrestrial > Soil > Palsa > Peat permafrost | place: Sweden... | reverse complement strand
ACTATCCGTGGTTCGAGCGCTTGCTGGAGGAGTTGAGCATGGAGTTGTGGTTCGGGGATGCGGCGCGGGTGCGGGCTTCGGAGGTGCGCAAGCAGAAGACGGATCGGCGGGACGCGCCGACCGTTTATCGATAGATCGTATCGATAGATCGGGAAATCGAGTCTCAAAAGCAAAAGGGCCGCTTGGCCGCGGCCCCTGGAAACCCTGGCTGAATCTGTTTACAGCGTGGACTCGATTTCGAATCCCCAAGCTTCGAGAAGAGGCTCCGGGATGTACTTGGAGTTCTTGTTGCGCCGGGCCCACTCCCGCAGACGAGTTGATCGCAGATACTGGTCGGGAGAGAGTTTGTATTCGCGCACGACCTGCTCAAACTCGGTAATGGTGGGGACTACCGGGCCGATCGGCTCGGGCTTGCCCCAGTTGGGATTGCCGCGTCGCTTTGCCATGAGAAAAACCTTTCGTACAAAATGGGGGTAAACTCAGCATCAACAAGAGATTGCCCAATCTATGTGATTCTCCGGCATTCTGCTGGGATTCAGCCAAAGACAGCATCGCACTAGACAACTAGAACAGGCTAGCCATCCTAAAGGGTCCCAAAAGCTTATCGGAGACTCAGTATATTAGGGCTATATCTTGCAGAAGTCAACCACAATTTACGCTTGCAGTACTTGAATGAACAATTTCTAACCGATTGCTGGGACTGCCTTTAGTTCCGTTGCTGGATGGGTGCCGGTGTGGATCTCTGCCTTGGGGGCCAGGGCGCCTTTTGTAGCGGGAGGACATTTGCCTTTTGCGGGGTGCTCGTACAGTGGCGAGCGGCTTTGCAGGGTCGCCGGAACATGGGATGGGGAGGTTACAGCGGTAACTTCCAGCTCCATTGGGTGATTGAACGGGCTGAGCGGGAGCAATTACAGTGGGGTGGGGCGTGTTTCTGGGCGGGAAGGATTTAGGGCCGAGTCATGACATTGAAATCGCTGCTGCTTTGTTCTGACGAGAAGATCGTGCGAGTGTTGCGCCGGACGCTGGGCGATCTGGACATCGGAGTCGAACATTGCAGCGACGCGGATGCCGCACTGCGGCAGTTGACGCGAGAGCGGTTTGAGGCAATCATCGTGGACTGTGCGGGGCCAGGAGCAGCGGACGTGCTGCGGAGCGCTCGGGCGGCGCCATGCAATAAGAGAGCGGTCGCGGTGGCGATTTTGGATCCCGATGCGGGGCTGCGTTCCGCGTTCGACCTGGGGGCGCATTTCGTCCTGTACAAGCCGGTTTCGGGGGAGCGCGCCAGGTCGAGTTTTCGCGCGGCGCGGGCTCTGATGAAGAAGGAGCGGCGCCGTAACTCGCGAGTCCCGGTGCAGTTCCCGGTGGAGATGTCGAGCCGGGAATCGGGAGTCCGCTTCAAAGTCAATACTATCGATGTGGGGGAAGGCGGCTTGGCGGTGAGCTTGCCGCGGCGGAGTAAGCTTGCCGGCCGCTGGCAACTGTCGTTCACGCTGCCGGGTTCTGCCAACGTTTTGGAGGTTGCCGCGGAGTTCGCCTGGGAAGGGACGGGAACCCAAGTGGGGCTGCGCTTCCAGGATCTGTCGCCGGAATTGGGGCATGTGTTAGGAGAATGGCTGAGCCGCAATTCTCCGGACGCAGAGAAGGACGATCCGCCGGTGCGCAGCCGGCTTACAGATTTGAGTTTGGGCGGGTGCTACCTTGAGATCACTTCGCCATTTCCCGTTTCCACTCGCGTGACGCTCTCGATGCGCGCCCCCGGCGTGGAAATGAGAACAGAAGGCGTGGTTCGGGTCATGCACCCGGACCGGGGTATGGGAGTGGAATTCACCCAGACCACGCCCGAACATCGCGCGTTGCTCGAAAAGTTCCTGGGCATGCTCGCGGAGGATCACACTGTGCAGCCGGAGTTGCTGGTGGAACCTGAGGGTCTGGAAAGTGGGCCTTTGTCCGATTCACGAACTGCTGCCGCGCAAACCGGCGAAGAAGATCCGCTTCTCAGCCTTTTTCGCAAACAGGCAGAGCTCTCGGCCGACTTGTTTCTGGCGGAACTGCGCAAGCAGCGCGGACCAACGACCGCGGCAGCGGTCGCTTCCAGCTAACGCCGACGCACCTGGTGTGGCAAGCCGCGGAGCCGTTCCCGCCGGTTGGGTGGCGTGGCGAGGTTGCCGACGCTCAAATGCGCCCGATCACCAAGAGAATGACGACGATGAAGAGCACGAGTCCCACTCCTCCGGTGGGGTAATAGCCCCAGTCTCTGCTGTGCGACCATCTGGGCAGGGCACCGAAAAGTGCTAACACCAAAATTACGATCAAAATAGTTCCAAGCATGTTTTGCTCCTTGTTTCACGGCGCTACACGGAGGTCATTATGAACGCCCCCGCGTTAGCCTTGTTTTGTTCTACCGACGCGTTGCTGGTCCTCAGGCCCCGTGCTGCAGATCGATCTCTGAGGCAGAGCCACCTTTAGTTATAGGCGTCAGGCTTATTTCTTAATGGTCAAAACTGCTCAGACTGAAGAGAAACGGATTCGGAAGGTAGATTCGTCTTCGCGTAGGACATGCGTGCGATGATGCCGCGGTGGGCGCAATCTGCAGGACTCACTCCGACCCGGTGCTCGTGCAGCCAGAAAAAATTGGTGCCGGCCCAGGCGGTGGACCCGCACCAATTAAGAGCTGATTGACTTGTTAACACCTCGAACAGACTGACGCATCACGTCGCGGTCCATTCGGCTACTGACGAGGCTGTTCCTTGCCCGGAGCTTTCTCCGGGGGAGCTTTCTCGGGGTGAGCTTCAGGACGAGGTGCGGTTTGTTGCCGGGGAGCAGCCTGCGCATGAGAGGCGGTCGCGGGATGAGGAGCAGGCTGGGCGTGAGCCGCTGTCGGCTTAGTCTCAGCGGGTGGACGAGCCGCTTTAGGTTTTTCTGCTTTGTTCTCGTTCGAGCGGGTGGTAGCGGCTTTACTCTCGGCAGCCTTGTTCTCGTTCGATCGGGTGGTGGCGGCTTTACTCTCGGCAGCCTTGTTCTCGTTCGAGCGGGTTGTAGCAGCCTTACTTTCGGCGGCCTTGCTCTCGTCGGCGCGGGTCGTAGCAGCTTTACTCTCGGCGGCTTTATTCTCGTTCGAGCGAGTTGTAGCAGCTTTATTCTCGGCGGCTTTGTTCTCGTTCGAGCGGGTTGTCGCTGCCTTATTCTCGGCGGCCTTGCTCCCGTCGGCGCGGGTGGTAGCTGCTTTACTCTCGGCAGCCTTGTTCTCGTTCGAGCGGGTGGTAGCAGCTTTATTCTCGGCGGCTTTATTCTCGTTCGAGCGGGTTGTCGCTGCCTTACTCTCGGCAGCCTTGTTCTCGGTGGCCTCCTTGTTCTCGGTAGCCTTGTTCTCGGCTGCTTTGTTCTCGGTGGCAGCAGCCTTGTAAGGCGCTCCCGCCTCTTTGGCCGCTACTACACCCTTGCCGGTAAGCTCTCCCGGTTTGGATGTTGCAGCGATTGCGGGCCGCCCATGGTTCACGGAGGCCAGAAGCGCGTGGTTAGTGCTGGCAGCCTTCACATGCTGGGTCTGCATCGCGGTTGGGGGCGTGTGCTGCTGGTGTGACGCGGTCTCTTCCGCTGCGGTCGGACGGGCGGTAATTCCGCCTGTGCCGCCGTTGTAGCTGACGTGGTTCTCCGTAGTGTTGTTGATTACGGTCTTGCTGTAAACATTGTGAATATCCGTGACGTTCACGTTGTTCACCGTGGTGTTGTAATTGAAGGCTCCGTTATTCCAATATCCGCCACCATAGCCGACGCCACCATAACCGAAGCCATAGTTGACGCCACCGTAGAAGCCGACCTCAGCACCCCAGTAGCCGCCATTCCAGGCGAAAGAGTCGCCGCCCCAACCCCAATAACCGGGAGTCCAGAGCAGGCCTGCTTGAGGAGGCATCACCCATGTGCCGGGCACCCAGAAGTAGCCGTCATCGCCATTGCCCCAGTAGCCGGGCGTCCACAGATAACCGTCGGCGGGGACCATGGGTTGGGTATAAACGGGAAGCGCAGGCGGAGCGATCGAGATAGACACGCCGAACTGCGCGAACGAAGCGGCCGGTATGGCCAATATCAAAACTGCCAGCAAAAGCAAACGGGAGGTTCGCATTTTGAATCACCTTGCCGGATCATCCTTCGATTGCCCGGTTAAACCTTGCTGCTGCGGGCTGCGTGGATTGAAGGGCGATTGGGTTACGCCTAAGAATTCCACGGACGCGCCGTGAAATCTGGTCAATACGACTCACTTTTCAGAAATGTCCCGGAAAGAGAGCGGCGCGAAGCCCACAAAGTGGGCCCGCGCCGGCAATGGTTAAGCTGGTTTGCGCTCCGAACCACAGCGGATGGCCGCTATAGATTGACGCTGAGTGCAATGTTCACGCCGGGGTACATCGGGTTGCACAGGTAATACACGCCGTCAATGTCGATCACATAAACGTTCTGCGTGTAGAGCCAGTTGCTGGGCCAAACGCCCACAAATCCGAACGAATAGCCGCCGTATTGGAAGCGGTGATTATTGTAATCGCCCTGGCTGACACGAAACGTGTGTCCCTGTCCAAAGTTGGCCTTGTAACGGTCGTCAGGAATGCGGCCAGCGCTGGCGTGTTCTTGCTTTTCGGGCTTAGCTTCCGGTGCGCGTTGCTGCTCTTGCTTCGCATTCTTCTCTTCGGGCTTGGTGTTCCTCTCTTCCTGGGCGCTTTTCTCCTCTGGCTTTGCGGGTTTTTCTGGTTGCGCCTTCTTGTCAGCTGGCTGGTCCTTCTGTTCTTCCTGTTGCTCGTGCTGCTCCTGCGCGTAGGCCGCGGACGAGGCACCGAGGGTCAAAGACAAAACTGCTGTGCCGATAACTCCAATTAGCTTCATAGGGTGTTGCCTCCACTATCGATTTGATGGTGACGTAAGTTCGCTTACTGCAAGCTTCCTGTTGTCGCGTTGACCGGGGCGCCGATGGCGTCGCCGGACACGAGAAGTTCCACTCTGCGGTTCTGCTGCCTTCCGGCGGAGTTATCGTTGGAGGCTACCGGCAAAGTGTTGCCGAAGCCTCGGGACGAAACCGAATTTGTCGCTACGCCTTGTTGCACGAGGTAGTCGCGTACCGAGCCGGCGCGATTTTCGGAAAGGGTTTGATTCATGGCGTCGCCGCCGACGTTATCGGTGTAGCCGCCGACTTCAATGTTGAGTCCGGGGTAAGCGAGGAGAATTCCAGCGACTTTCGCCAGCTTCTCTCGCGCACCCGGCTTCAACGAGTATTTGCCGGTGTCGAATAACACATCGGACATGCTCACGATGAGCCCGCGCGCGCTGTCGCGAGTCTGAAGGATGGAGTTCAACTGCGCGGACAAGCGCTCGCGCATGGCCGCTTTGTCGGTGTCCGCTTGTTCCGCATTCTGCTGCGCCTGCTGCGCGGCCAAGCGGGACTGTTCCGCATCGGCCTGCGCTGCGGAGAGAGCATTGGCGGATGCAGCCTGGCTATCGGCCATGTCGGATTGAGCCTTCGCCGTTGCGGATTGCGCATTCGCGGCGTCGATGCGGGCCCTGGCCGCGTCAGCCTCAGCTTGAGCCGTGGCGGCCTGGGCTTGATTCTTCTGCCGAATCGCGCTATCGGCCTGCTCCTGCGATTGGGCCTGAGCGTCGGCGGAATCCTGGCGTTCGTTCGCCAGCCGCATTTCGTCCATCTTCTTGACTGCGATGGCGCGCGCATCTTCGGCGGTCTGCACTGCCTCACGGGAGACCGCGATCAGCGGCTTCTTGTCGATGTGCCGGTTAGTGGCGTATCCATCGGCGCTATTCATTAACCGGACAGCATGCTGATAACTGTCGCTGGCGTAGGTTTCGGCGCCTTCGGATTGCGCGATGCGCAGGGCATTCCGCGCCTCAAAGAATTCCAAGGGCAACCGGGCGTTCAGAACCACCGGGTCGAACTTGTAGCCGGTAGGGAGGTAGCCGCCACGTTCCATGAGTTCGTACTTTGCATTTACCGCTTCGGTAGTTCCCTTGGTGTCGTCGCGAACGACGTTTTCGAGAATCACAGCATTGCTGGGCTGCCGAACGGCGTAATAAGGCTCCGCGGTAACGATCAAAGCGAAGGCCTGAAGGTCGGTGGTCACGGCCAGCTTGCTGCGATGGTCGTTGCCTACCAGGACCTCTCCCAAGTTCACGGCCCGGCCTTCGGGCGAGATCGCCCACAGGACGTAGGTCAGATATTCATTGCCGAAAGTTGTCGGTCTCTGCAGGTTGTCCAGCTCTGCCTCAATTGAGATGGATCCACGCTTGCTGTTTACCCGAGCCTGGCCGCTGGCCGAAGGCATCAAGTCGGTGCCGGCGAAGTCCAGCTTCGAACTTCCGCTGCGATGCTCGTAGTTGACCGCTTGCACACTGCGGCTGATGACGGTTACCCGGAACGTGGGAGTCGGACTCATACGTTCGACGTCAACGGTTGCTTGAGAATTAGTTTGAGCGACTGCTGGCAAACTCAGCGCGATAGTGGCAGCGAACAACAACGTTCTCTTCACAGTATCTCCTTGCGGCAGTTGCCTGCCGTGTTACTTGCAGAGCGAGTTTCGTAATCCTTTAAGTTAGGTTGCCTGTATATGGCCGAGCCACCTCAGCCCTTTCCGAGCCGGATACCGGAGAGGGAATGAAACAGCCCAAAAACATTCAGTAACCACAGGACCACGGCAATGACCACAACACCGTTCAAAATTGACTTGATGGATGACTGCATGGGGATGAAGCGATTCACCAGCCACAGAAGAACACCCACCACGATGAGAACTTCCAGGAGTTGAATTAACGGCATGATCTTTACCTTTCTTCTTTTTGCGGGCTAGCCTCTATCCACTCTGAGGACTGCCCTAGTTTCGATGTTCGAGAACCTTTAGGGTCGAATCGTGTTCGTCGCGGGTTTCGCCGCACACACACGGATGCAGAACGCCGATTGGCTGGATGTGGTCTCTGCCGTGACTTGATGAGGAAACCGGCCGCAGCGACCTAAGAATGAGAGCACGCATCAGGCGATCGTTGCTCCCTCGACACACTCAGGAGGTTAGATAGTGACAGGTATAAACTTTCGCGTCTGAGCAAGATAGCTCACATGAGGAGATTAAGACGGCGAGCCTATGCCGTGACGGATCAAATCGACGGTATTTCGGCGTGCCTCATGCTGTCTGAACGTAAGCTGGAAAAGGCCGGCGCGGTGGTTTCATAAGTCCTGCGCGCGCTGGCGGCGATCGCTACTGCCGTTGGCATCCAGCCACTCGAGTAGAGAACGCACGCTGGCCCGAGCCAGGGCAATCGCGCAGTCCGCGGCCCCGTAGTAAATGTTAAGGGTGTCGCCGTCGGGATCGACCGTGTAACCGCAGGGGAACACTACATCGTCAACGTCACCGTGGCACTCGTAGTCGGCTTCCGGCCCAAAGATCCACGAATCCCCCCGCAGTAAGCACTTTGCCGGATTCTCCAGGTCGAAGAGGGCCAGGCCCAGGCGATAGAGACAGCCCGAAGGCGTGTGCCGCACTCCGTGGTAGAGAACGAGCCATCCCCTGGGAGTCTCGATGGGCGGCGGGGATAAGCCAATTTTGTTTGCGTCCCACCATGCGCCGCGGCGCGCCTCCAGCATGAGCCTGTGTCTGCCCCAATGGTGCAGATCAGGGGAGTAGGAAATCCATATGTGCGCCCCGAGGTTGGTGGCGGGCCGATGAATCAGCGCCCAGTATCCGTCGATTCTTCGGGGCAGAACCGCCGAGTCTTTGTCGTCCGGCGGCATGATCACACCGTAGCGCTCGAAACTTCGGAAATCTTTGGTGAGAGCCAGGGACACTCCGGGGCCACCGCGCGAATAGGAAGTGTAAGTGACCACGTATTGCTGCAGTTCGGGCACGAACGTGATGCGAGGATCCTCGATGCCCCAGATTTCCTCCGGATAATTCATTGGGTTGGGCATCAAGGTGGGCTCGCGATCAATTTGCCAACCGTCTACGCCGTTGCGAGAGCGAGCGGCGCAAAGATGCGACAACCCACGGCGATCCTCGACGCGGCACAGCAGCAGAGTGGAGCCATCGGCGAGCAGGGTCGCGCCCGCATTGAACACGCTGTTAATCGAATAGGGCCAATCCTTACTGGTTAGAATCGGGTTGGCAGGATGCCGGACAAGCAATGGCTCGTAGCGAGTGCTGAGGCTCATAAGTGTTTGTGTCGGGATTGTCATGACGGGACTTCAATTGGTTCAGAGTCTTGCAGCGAGCGCATTTCGAGCAGCGACATCAAGAACGATAGCGTCGACTCGGCCCCCTGGTTTTGATTGGCGCGGTCGGGATGCAGACCGTCGCGGCAGCCGCCGGTTACGGGATCGTAGAGAGAGATTTGCAGATCGTTGTCGCCGAGGAACCAGTTAAAGGCGGACCATGCTTTGCTACGCCAGCGGTTGTCTTTCGTTATGCGGTAGGCTTGCAGACACGCGGAAACCGCGCCGGCCGCTTCAATTGGTTGTTGATCGAAGCGGGCTTGCTCACCATCGCGGCGGTAAAAGCCTTGCGAGCCGATGGGGACGAAGTGGCCGTTTGCCGGGCAGCGCTGCGTTTCCATGAGCCAATCCAGAGAATCGAGTCCGGCGGAAAGCATGCGTTCATCCGCGCAGGCCGACCCTACGAGCAGCATGGCCTGGGGCAGCCTCGCGTTGCCGTAGGCCACGACATCCTCAAACCATTTCCAGTCCTGGCGCCGGACCGACTCATACATTTCGAGCAACCTTCGAGCCAATGCGAAACGTACGCGCTGGGCGTCCCGATCTCCGGGGTAGGCATGGAGGTACTCCTGAATGCCGAGCAAGGCGTAGGCACAGGCGCGAGGACTGTAGAACTCGAGAACTGCCGGCAGAGAGAATTCGAACAAACGCCCGGCAGCGCCCCTCAATCCATGATCCGCGGAACGGGCCAATAGGGTGCCCAGAGCCCACAAGGCGCGGCCGTGGGAATCTTCCGATCCCTGGTCTTCCATCCAGTGGTGGTCGTAGCCGAGGAAATTTCGAAATCGTTTCTTCTGCGGATTGAAGGCGTGATCCAGAAACGCCAAATACCGGAAAGTCCAATCTGGGTTGGCGGTTTCGGTCTTCGCGAAACGGTCGAGTCCCTGGATGTCCGTATCCATTTGGTCCCGATCCAATTGATTCAGGAGGACCGTAAACATGAGGGCGCGCGCGTTGTCGTCGGTGGTATATCCTTCGGCTCGATTGGGGATGGTGAAGATCGCATGCTGCAGCACTCCAGTATCATCGGTGAGCCGGTTTAAGTGATTCAGGTTCAAATCGGGGAGTTGGTGCAGCGATTTCTGGGTCCCGTGAGCCGAGAACTGAACCCGGGGAGTTTCCGTGCGGTCGCTGCGAACCCGGGCAAAACTTTCCATGTAACCTTGCGCTACTCTTTTCCAAATCATCTCGCGCGCAAACAGATAAGCGCGTTTCCGCATGGCATGGCGCAGGGCGGGGGTGTCCAGGAGTTCAATCGTCTTTTGCGCGATGGCTTCAGGATTTTGGAAGGGCACGAGCGCGCCGCGGCGGTCGTCTAACAATTCAAGGGCGTGCCAGTAGGGAGTGGAAATGATCGCCTTACCCGCGCCGAGCGCATAGGCAAGCGTACCGGATACAACCTGCGCCTCATGGCGATAAGGGGTGATGTAGATATCGGCTGCGCCGATGAACTCGGCCATTTCCTCAGGGCTGACGAAGCGGTCGTGGAAGATGACTTGCGATTCCACTCCCACTTTTATCGCCAGAGCTTGCAGGTGCGCTCGATAACGATCACCTTCGCGGCGGAGGATGTGGGGATGGGTGGCGCCTGCGACTATGTAAACAACGTTCTTATGTCTCGCTAAAATCTGCGGCAGGGCCTGAATGACGTTTTCGATTCCCTTGTTCGGGGAGAGCAGGCCGAACGTGAGCAGAACCGCTTTTCCTTCGACTCCGAACCTGTCTTTATAGAAATTGGGATCCAGGAAGGGCAGATCTGGAACGCCGTGGGGAACCATGTCGATCTTGCTGCCGGGCACCTTGAAGATTTCCTGCAGGAACTGGGAGGAGAGCTGGCTCATAACAATGAGGCGATCCGAAAGCTCCGCGATCTCTTCCATGACGCTGAGTTGATCGGCGTCCGGTTCGCGGAGGACCGTGTGCAGCGTGGTGACCACGGGCATCTTCAAGCCGCGTAACAAATGCAAAATATGGCTTCCAGCGGGACCACCGAAGATTCCATACTCGTGCTGCAGGCAGACCATGTCGATATTGTTGAAGTTGAGGAACTCAGCGGCCTCTTGGTACGACGCGACGTCGTCCTGGGCGAGCGACCATCGCACGCGCGCGGGATAGTCATATCCTTCCTGGGTGTCGTCGACCGGGAGCGCCAAGAGCCGAGATGTCCCGTACTCGGCCGCCATGGCCCCACATAGGTCGGTGGTAAACGTGGCGATGCCACACTGCCTCGGAAGATAATTCCCGATCACCGCGATTCGACTGGGCAGCGAGGGCTTTGAATGCGGGCGAGGCGCTAAAGCCTGGTTTCGTTCCAGGGGGCGAGGGCCGACGACTTCCAAGACCCGCATGGGAAACACTGTTTTGGGCAGCGACATTTGTACCTATAATTCGCGAGATCAGGCTCTTTAAGAGACAGGCCAGTTGTGAGACGGGCGGCAAGCAATCACCGGAGCTTGGTTTTGAATTTGCCTCTGCTCAGTATTTAACGAAAGTGGACTTGGGGACTGGTCAAAATTGACCAGAGTTGGGTTGGGGGGCTGGCAGGATCAGTCGAGTTATTTGAAAAAGGCGGCGATCCTGAGCTCAGGGACGACCCCTGGAGTTAGTTCAGGGGGACAGTGGATGGGTCGGAGAGAGCAACCAATTTTCCAGGCGGATAGTCGGATCGGGTAAGAGGACTTTCAGGCTCGGGGTTGATGATTGTCAGCACTTCGCCGCTAAGAATTCCTCGAAGCAGCAGGCGGTCATCCTCCACGCTCACCACTCTGTACTGCTCATCAAAAATTGAGTTCTTGTCCATTAAGTTTTAGATGCGAACTACGGTTCAACGATTCTGGTCAAAATTGACCATCCTACCGCCGAGCAACGCTGCATGATGAGGCCATGGCGATTAAGCAGGAACGAGCCTTGACGGTTCGTTGCCCCACTTGCGGCGCGAAACCTGGAGAAAAATGCGAGCTCAGCACTGGCCAGCCTCGCACAGAACCGCATCGAGACCGGCGTTTAGCCGCTGCAGAAAAATAGCTGGTCCGCAAACGCACAACTTTGACGAATTTGGAAGAGGAGCCAGTGGTGCGCGGACCGCAGAAAACAGAAAAGACTGTTCAAAAGTGACCGGTCCTTCCGAATCTGCCCTGCTGGAGGCCTTCTCCGTGCCCTGTGTTATGACGTTGGGTGTGCAAAATTGCTCATTTTCCGAGAGCGAAGAGTCCTATAATCTGGGCTTATGGCTGCACCAGCTAAGAAGAACGGCGAGTTTGATCCCAACACTTTCCTCGCGACGATTGGCGATGGAAGGAAGATCCTGGCTATTCCGAAGAAACAAACGATCTTCGCGCAGGGGGACGTGGCCGATGCTGTCTTCTATGTTCAAGAAGGAAAAGTGAGGCTCACCGTTGTGTCCACGGCCGGCAAGGAAGCGACGATCGCCATTGTGAGTGAGGGGAACTTTTTTGGGGAGGGTGCGCTAGCGGGTCAGCTTCAGCGTATGGGTTCCGCGGTTGCGATGACGGACTGCGAGCTTCTGCGAGTGGAAAAGAGAACGATGATGGATGCCCTTCACCGCGAACCGGCGCTTTCTGAGATGTTCGTGGCCTATCTGCTGGGGAGAAATATCCGTTACGAAGAGGATCTGGTCGACCAACTGTTCAACTCCAGTGAGAAGAGATTGGCGCGCGTTCTTCTCTTGCTCGCGCATTTTGGCAAAGAGGGCATTCCAGAAACAGTGGTTCCGAAGATCAGCCAGGAAACCCTGGCCGAGATGGTAGGGACGACCCGTTCGCGGGTAAGCTTTTTCATGAATCGATTCAGG
>Ga0302307_10002158_pt1 | contig 12082 bp, 23 predicted proteins | sample III_Palsa_E3_2_FD_200530 | JGI IMG/M metagenome (GOLD analysis project Ga0302307, IMG submission 200530) | Peat permafrost microbial communities from Stordalen Mire near Abisko, Sweden - III_Palsa_E3_2 | ecosystem: Environmental > Terrestrial > Soil > Palsa > Peat permafrost | place: Sweden... | reverse complement strand
AGGAGAATCGTCTCATGCATCGTGGCTGGCATCGGGGTGTAGGTCGTCGCCGCGTTCGGCCCGGTAAAGTCGTTCAGCAGTAGATTTGGGGCGTTGACCTCCACATCGTACTGGATCTGATGCATCTCCCGAGGCATCGGCCACACCTGCATGTTCTGGACGTACCACGCCTGATTCTGGACGAGCCCAGGCATGATCCAGTAGCCGACCGGGCGACCGACACGGATGCGGTCGAGGATTGCCGTCTGAAGGCCGTAGCCGTCAATCGGCCGATTCGGGTACTCCTTGTAGAGCTGGTTCTGCCGGTATTGCAGGGCTTGGAGTTCGAGCCATGTCCCGTCGAGAAAGACGTTCCCCTTCACCGCCATGACATCGCTATCGAGCGGGAAGGAGTCGAAGTAGAGCGTGCCGCCACCATTGGCCGTGCTGAACTGCGTGATGGCGTCCTGAAGCGTCCCGGTCTGCGTATCCGGGTCGTAGGAGAGTATCTTGGTGTCCATCGCCTCGCCCGCGATGCGGAACGTGCAGCCGACCGCCTGGGGAGGAATAGGCCCGGTCGAGCCATCGATGTACGGGCCATTCATCATGACCCCGCCTGTGAACGTCTTGCTGCCTTGGACAAAAGAGCAAGAGGTTATCTCGCCAGGGACGTAAAGTGTGTTCCCCCGGCGCTGAAGCCTTAGGAAGTCGCTGAGCCGGTAAATCTCCTGATAGGCCGATTGAACCGCCTGAAGGATGCGCTTCGGAATGTAGGCATCTCCATGGCTGGCATCTTCCAGGCCGAAGTAGCCCAGAAGGTCAGCGAAGATGTCTGCATTCGAGAGCATCCCTTACTCGGTGACAGGCTTGGCTTTGCGCGTGTAGGCGCGGCGCTTGCGGGGAACGGTCAAGGAATCCTTGACCGTTGCCTCCTCCGAAACGGGTAAACCCGTAACGGAATCCTTTCCTTTGGGCTTGGTCAACTCATGGATCATCGCCTCACCGGCAGCCACCTGGGCTTCCAGATCGGAGATACGCGCCTTCAGTGGCTCAACCTCTTCGCCCGGCCAAATCCAGATGGAGGCATTGCGTTTGTTGAGGACGTAGCAGAGGTCTTTCTGCATCGCCGAAAATTGGTCTCTCGTCCCATCGAAGAGATATTTGAACCCGCCCTTGCTCTGGGCATCTCGGAAGAAGGCGTACTCACGCCCGGAATAACCGCGCAAAACTTCCAGTTGCCCGCAGGCACCGGCATTATCCAACTCAAAGATCATCTTCATTTTGCGCTCCTTGCATTGCGGCTAAGGCGTCCCAGGGATGAGCCTGGGACGCCCGCCTCGTTCGATCAGCCGATTAGCTGACCACCGGGAGATTGATCCCCGGATAGCTGATGGCGTGAACCAGCAGCACGTATCGCCGAACAACACCGTTGGTGTCGTAGAACGGAGTCTGGCCGTAGGTCAGCTTGTAACCCTTGGCCTTCAGGAACCCATAGTCCTGCTCGTTGTCGATCTTCTGCATTGGATTCTGGCCATACCCGCGCATGACCGCTTCCTTTCCGAGGAGAACCGAATACTGGAACGGAACGCCGTAGCTGTTCGTTTCCAGAATCAGGGAACCCTCAGGATGGGCATTGGTGTTGATCAACGGATTCCAGGTCACGTTGCCGACGATGTTATTCGCCGTGTCGCCACCGCCGCCGCCGTGAGGCAGAGGAGCCAGACGACCGCCGGAAGGACCGCCCGCACCCGCAAGGGCGTTCGGATCAGTCGCGGTGTAGGCCGCCGTGGTGATCGTGTTGCCGTTGTTGCTCTGGTAGCGGTAGAAACCCCACTTGCCCGCATCACCCGCGCCGGAATCCGTCAGGTTGTAGATGACGAAGTAGCGGTTGTTGGAGCTGGGGTTCGGGGTCTGACCTTCGACGTACTGCCAGTCGTAGTTGCCGAAGAAGCCGAAGTAGAGGGGGTTCGTGAGAGCCGCCGCCGCATCGTTTCCGCCGCCGTAGATGGTCAGTGCCGTGGTACCCGCCGCAATGGCCACGCCGAGGTAGGCCTTCGGAGCGAACGCCGAGCCGATAGGCCCGTTGGAGTCGTCGTCCTCGGTGAAGTGCGGCAGGATGCCATGCCCATCCCAATTGGCGATATCGCCGGAGAAGATGGGGTTGTCATCGCCACGCTCCTGAGCGAACTGGACCGCCGTGAGGTACTGGCTGGTGTTCTTCAGGGCACCGAGGGCGTCGTGAGGAGCGACCAACAGGTACTTCGGGATCGTCCAGCCATTCTTGCTCTTGGCGTCCTTGATCGGATACGCCATGTTCGTGCGAGCGATCTCGCCCGAGAGCTGCACCAGTGAAGGCGTCAGCACGTCCGCGCTGCGAAGCTGCTCGATGGAACCCTTGTTGTTGGAGTAGACGATCTTCGACGCCTTCTGGCGAAGGGTCATCATCATGTCCGATTCCTGGGTCCAACCGGCGTGTTCACCCAGCATGCGGGCCTCTTCGGCCTCAAGCTGGATCGCGGTCAGCATCTTGTGCTTCTCACTCTCACCGACCGCATGGCGGCGGATATCGATCTGAAGCTCGAAGGTGCTGATCTTCGACTTTTCTTCGTTTCCGAGCAGGGTCTCGGAGCCGAGTCGGGCACGGGAACCAAGGCGAGCAATCGTGGTGAACACGATTTTGTCTCCTTGGCCTTTCTTGAAGTCATCCTTGCGAATGACCGGCATGCCAGACCCTTCCGGGCCTTCCAACTTGGCGAAGGCGTTCACGCGCTGGGCGGACGCAATCGCCGTCATCGACCACACTTTCGGTCGCGCATTGGGGTATTGCGCAACCAGCGTCGCGTAGTCGGATACGACGCTATAATCTACTGCGGTTGCCATAGGATTTGTTCCTTATGTATTGATGGACAACCTTTAAGAGTGAGGCTTTAGAGGGCTTCGATCATCGCTGGATCGAGGCCGAACCGCTTGGCCCCCACTTCCTTCAGGCTTTCCATCGGGGTTTTGGTGGGTTGAGCCGTCGTTCTGGCAGCGCCAGAGACGGGCTTCGGGGGTTGCGGTGCTTTGACGGCAGGAGGCTTCACAACGGGTTTAACCGCTGCGGCAGGTGCCGATGTTAGTGCAGATTTGCCCTTGAGATTGAGCGCCTTGGCGCAAGCCTCGGCGACCTTGAAGGCGCGATCAGGATCGTAGGCCAGCGGGTCGTTCGGCTTGAGATTGGCCAGACGGGCGTAGACCATCGCGCCGAGCGGCGTCTCGATCAGCGCCGCATCAGGGAACTCGGCCACGGCCCGCGAAACCGATTTCTCGAACTCGCGATTGGAGGCATCAGCCTGTTCAATCTCGCGCTTGGCTTCGATCTTCTGAACATGAAGCTCGACCAGCTTGTCCGAAATCTCGACCAGCTTGTCCGTGTCGTAGGCTTCGGTCGCGGCCTTGCGCTCCGCCTTGACCTTGGCAATCTCCTTGTCAATCGCTTCAATGGGCGATTCCGCCTTGGGAGCGTTGGGATCTTGCGTTACAGGGGGAGAGATGCGGTCAAGAGCCGTTCGCAGATCAGGAGCAAGACCACGCTTAACCATCTGGGCGGCAAGACGTTCCGTTTCCGAAAAGTGCTTGGTTCCAAGCTTGATATTGCGCGGAACATCGTCCTCATCGGCTTCAGGATCAGCCTTCGCAGGTTCAGTCTCAACCGGGTCCGTGTTGGGGGCGTCATTCTCACCTTTGGCAGCTTCGGCCATGATCTCTTCAACGGGAACTTCCGCGCTGGCTTCGGGATCAGTGGGCGTTTCGCTTTCGGTGGTGACATCCGTAGTCGCCTCAGCCTCAGCGGGCGTAGGAGCCGCGTCGAGAGGGGCATAACTCGCTTCCTTCTTGGGAGCTTCAGGAGCCGGAGTAGCTGCACTAACATCGACACCCGTAGCCTCTTCGGCGTTAAGAAAGCCTTCCATGCCAGAGGCATCGACAAGCTTGCTGATAGCACCAGGGGACTTGGGGGACGATTCCGCCGCAGGCTTCGCAGCCTCGGTGGCCGTTGTGGTCTTAACCTGGGCAGGAGCCGCAGTAGCAGGAGTAGGCATGGACACGGAATATCATTCCCATGAACCATTTACAAGAATATTTAAGTCATGATAATTAAATGGTAAATTAATGTTAAGGATATTCTTGACGGAACAAAGCGGATATTATAGGGTCACGGATATGAACAAAGGCTACCATCAAACGGTTGTAGATCGGGTCAACATGGAGGTGTCACTTTCCACACCCCAAAAGCTTTCTCAAGTTGCTATCGAAATGAAAGAACTCCACTGCGTCATTGATCGCTTTGAGGTTCTTACAGATCTAATGAATGAAAAGCTGAAGCCCGTCATGCGTCCCGAGCCTGATGGCGTCGAGGGAAGCAATGCCATAAATCCGCCAATCGCTCCCCTGGCGGTTGAGATTCGATCCGTTAGGGTTCGTCTTTCTGAAATCATCGACTATTACACGCAATTGGCTAACCGCGTGGAGGCTTAACTAACTATGAACAAAGACGAGCAGTTCTTCGTTGCCAAACAGGACTTCGCTGATGCCCTTCACGATTTCGTTTTGGCATGTCAGGCCGAAGGAGAAGACGCATCGGATGTAATCCGTGAACTTTTGACCGAGGAAGGAGTGGAAGTTTGATTTATGAAAAAGACCACACTGAATAAACTGAAGTACGGGACTAAGAAGGAAAAGACCCTTAAGCAAGTCGTCATCGAAGCCGCCCGTGAAAATATCGAGAAGGCAAAGAATCCGGGCTTTGAATACAACATGAGGCTGATCGAGCTGGCTATTCAATTGGAAGATGGTGGCAGTTCTTCCGCTGGGAAAGATTACCTTTGAGCGCGTCCTTTACTCCTGGGCCTTGGCGTTGGGAATTAGACAGGGAAGAAACCGTTACATCCCTGCGTGCGGGAGATTTGGAGGTTTGCAACTTTGGCGCTTACTACGGATACGAATCCAGCGCCGGTGATGTTCCGAATGAAGCCGATAAGCGCCTCATCGTCAAAGCGCCGGAGATGTATGATGCTCTCAAAGCATCTTGGGAACTGATCGAGGAACTACGAACCAATCTTTGCGAGCGATTGGGTTGCCAGAGATTCGCGGATACGCGCCGGGACCTAATCGAAACGGCTATTCAGATTTCCAATATCGTTTATTCGATTGAAGGCGAAGTAACGGTTTCGTTTGGAGATCACCCCCAAGACATCGGAGCGGATTGATTGAATGAAAGCCCACATCTCATTCCAATTTGAAATCAATGGCGGATTTTCATGGGGATCATTCTTCTTCGAAGGCAAGAATTACAAATCCATTAGCCGTCCTTTTGTGGAAGAGGCCTACAAATGGGCCAAGGAAAACATCAACCCAAAAGGCGTAATTTTTATTGGAATAATTAAACTGGAAGACGAGCCGACTCATGACCGATAAACCCAAATCCCGAGGCCGTCCTCGTCTAGGCAAGCAGAACAAGCATCTCCTGCTTCGTCCAAAGACCGTGCAATTCATCGAGAAGCGAGCGCACGAAGAGATCGTGAGTCTGGGAGAGGTCGTGGACATTGCATGCAAACGCTACGAGGACTCGCTTAGGAGCGAGGGATGGGGGAATAAGTGAAGTCGGACATCCACGATAAGGCCAATTCGGCCATGCGCCACGCCAGCAATCTTCAACACGCTCTATTAGGCCTCAAGAAGGAATGCATGTACCTATTCGTCACTCGAAAAATCCCTTCTCTTCATGATTGGATTAATGCCGCAGAAGAAGCGGATGAAGCCTATTCCAAATGGCTGCGTGAAGAAGTCGGGCCGAACATCTCCAAGTAATGCACCGCATCATCCTAAAGAAGTCCGTGGACTTCGGAACCAAGATGCGGCGCATGGCCGCTGACGTTCCCTATCTGATTGAGACGAAGATGCTGGCAGGCATTGCCGCTGCGGTGGATGGGGATGTTTCAGTTGAAACTCCTTTCCCTTGGGCTGGTTTTAATACCAGATCAAGTGACTGGGAGTTGACCATTAAAATCAATCCTTCGGCCTTGAAGTCCATCCTTCTCATCCGTTCCGGCGGCGCAGGTGATCTCCTGTTCCTAACGCCGACCATTCGCGCCATCAAGACCAAATTCCCCGAAGCAAAGCTCTACGTAGCCACCCTCTACGAGTACCGCTGGATCTTGGCCACCAATCCCTACATCGAAAGCATCATCGACTTCCCCATGGAAGAGAGCCGATGCAGCGAGTTCGATTGGATCATCCCGCTTGAGGGAACCATCGAGAATGCCAAGGACAAGCACGCCGTAGACGTGATCGCAGAGGCCTGTGGCGTCGAGCTGGACGACAAGCAGACCGAATACTATCCGTTCTACCAGCCCGAGTACTACGATGCCCTATTCCCGCGTAAGGCAGGAAAAAAGCGCATTGCGGTCCAAGCCGTCAGCAACTCCCCTGTGCGTACCTATCCCAAGATGAATCACGTCTTCGGGATGCTGGACAACATGGGCTACGAGACAGTGATCTACGGAGAGCCTTGCAAACTTCCGACCAAGGGCCGGAACGTCATCGATCTGACGACCGCTGGCATGTCCTGGCAGCAGAACGTGGATATGCTTCAGACCTGCGATGGCATGGTTGGCCCGGATTCGAGCATCACCCACTTTGCTGCGGCGCTAGGCATTCCGACCGTAGCCATCTACGGCAGCTTCCCTTGGCAGCTCAGGACCGCCTATCAGACAAACGTGCGAGCCCTGAGTGGGAATGGTGATTGCGCTGGCTGTCAATGGCACGGGAACGGTGGTCGCGTCTTTCCTGAAGGAAAGCCATGCAACGAAGCGGGCAGGTGCGTCGTGCTGGATAGCGTTGATCCAGAGCGAGTAGTGAAGGAACTCAAAAAACTAATCGGAGATTAAAATGGATCGAATCTTAAAGGCCAAAGACATCCTAGGGGCATTAGGTTGGATTCGCATAAAAGGAGACGATTCCATCGCTTACTTAATTACTGCTGTAACTGAAAAAAAGGTTTTCGTTTCAGGAATTAGCAATCAAATTTTAGACATAACCTACTACGAACTGTCTACAGGATGGGAAACACTGGACCCAAATGGTGAATGGGTCCGCATCAATACATTATGACTAGACTCTTAAACCTGCACGACATCGTTGGAAATACCGGCTGGGTTCGTAAGCCTCACACCACAGGCACGGCTTACATGATCGTCGAGGCTGACGATACAGGCGTGAAGCTGAGCGATGGAACAAAGGTTACGTACAAAGGCCTATCCGAAGAATGGGAGATGCGGAACATTCAAGGCAAGTGGGGCCGCTGCATTCAACTTCAATGAAGTTTTTATTCTCGCAAGAAATCAAGATTTTCCATGATACGGCTGACTTTGGGCTTATTCAAATATCTGGATTGCAATGGACTCGAAGCGATGGAGGACAAATTCGTATCTACGAAAATAGGCCGGACCTAGAAATCGAAATTTCAAATTGGCTTCGTAAGCTGGCCGATAATATTGATTCGTGTAAAGAGATCACAGAACAGTTGTCATCTCCTAAATTGTGAATATCCCCACCATCAAGATCCAAGAGATCGTCGGCTACTATCCAGTCTTGAAGGAATTCCCTTGCAAGGACGGAGAGCTTTGCCCGCGTGATCTGGCGTTTCTTCTGGCCATTGCCAAGCATGCCCAAGCGAAGCACGTCTTGGAGATCGGCACCTACAACGGGCGCACGACACTCGAACTGGCCAAGCTCGATCACGTCGTCAGCGTCGAGACGGTCGATTTGCCTGATGAACCCGTTCTAGACGAGTCGCACGACGATCACCACCTCATTGCCAAGCGAGAGGTCGGATCGGCTTACCTCGGGCATCCTGAAGCGCGGAAGATCACGCAGTATCGGATGGATTCCAAGCAACTGAGTCATTGGCCGGGTCTTCCGCATCTTGACCGTGACTTATTCTGGATCGATGGAGCGCACACCTACGGAGCCTGCAAGTGGGACAGCGAGACGTGCCTTGGCATGGCTTCGCACACGAAGGGAACTATCGTTTGGCACGACTGCGATCCGAGCCATCAAGGAGTTGTAAAGGCTATTGAGTGCCTTCGCCAGAGCCAAGCCCATATCGAGCGATACGGCCCCATGGACATCCGCGTGATCGAGGAGACGAGCTTGGCCTATCTGAAGCTGTGAAAATCGACGTAACCAACCTGAAGATCGGAGATCGCGTAGCCTGCGCCTATCTGATGTCCTACTACCAGGAGCATCACGGCATCAAGTGGATGGTCGAGGATCGTCGGCCCGATGACCCTCGCTGTATCCCATTCCAAAAGATGTGGCCATGGCTATGCGGCGAAGAGGACGTTGGCGAAGTTCACTTTGGGAATCTCTGGATCAAGGCTCCGACGGTATTTGAGGAGACTGGATACGAGGCAAAACCTCCAGAGGTTTGGACCCCATTATTCAAAGGCCTTGAGCGAAAACCATTTGTTATCGGATTTCACTGCTTAACCGATGCCGCATACAATACGGCACGCAATCACGATCAAAGGCTTTGGGGAGAAATGCTCACAAAGATGAAGTTGGCTGTCCCTGCTGATTTGATCGGCATAGACGTGATTCAAAGTCCGAATGGTAGCTTTGATAAAGACATCGCTCCTCGAATTGCAGCCTGCGACTTGTTCATCGGAGGCGATACCGGAACAAGCCATCTATTCGCGGCCATCCATCCTAAGCGCCCATGCATATCGATCTATCCGGACATGTCCTTCGACCAGCAAGCCTTTGAATGGGAACGAGTTAAGATGGGATGCAGCCAGCCGTGGAACAGCCTGCCGCTGTCATTCAATCGCCACGTCTTTACGATGAAGGATCACAAGTGGCCTGTTGATGAGGTGGTCGAAAAGGTGAAGGAGCTAATCAAATGACCTGGACAACCCTCCTACCCGATAAGCCGGGCTGGTACTTCTGGCGAGCCAAGAAGGATGTGATCGTACGCACCGTCCACGTTGACATGAACGGAGGCCGTCTCTGTGGCGTAGGATATGGAGCAGGAGACAACGCCATCATCAAATGGAAAGGCGAATGGGCTGGACCGATTGAAGAGCCCATCGAGCCAGTGGAAGACTGCATTCCGATGTTTGAATGACGGCCACCCTCCTCAATCCTCCCTTCCCTGTCGTAACCATCCATGGAGAAGGCTACGCGATGATGCATATCGACTACGGCATGATGGAGAACGGCTGCTTCCTAGTGGCATCGAAGAAAGACGGTCAGTTCCGGTACTACTCTGTGATTGATTGCAAGCTGGCGCAGAACTTCACCTACGAGATTGGGACTGGAAAGCAATGAACGAATCCCTCTTCACCCAAGGTTCGCTGCAAATCCGGGGTATGTCTTCGGAAGAAATCGACTCCTACCTAGCCAACAAACTCGACGAGGATACCAAATGGCGCTCTCGATGCCGCGACGTTGCGCTCGAAAAAGCCAAGGAGCAGGTCGAGAACGAGTGGAATCTTCTGATGCCTATGGGACCGCATGAAAGCCTTGGACATAGCTTCTTGGCATTCCAATCGGTAAGCGATCCGTTACCAATCGTTTTTGGAGGCGCATGGCTTCAGCTCTCTTTGGGCCAGGAAGGCCTCCTGCACGGCTTTGACATCCTGCTAGCACATCGAGGCAAGGGAGTCGGAAAGATCTCGCTGGAAGCCCTCCATGCCTTCGCAGGGCTGCATTTGGACGTTCGATTGATCCGTTGCCGATGCTACGGAGCCAATGACAAGTCCGTGAACCTCATGGCCAGCGTCGGCTATCGAGTCTCCGAAGTGAACATGCTCAAGGTATTGTAACGCAAAAGAGGCAGCCCCCAACATGGGAACTGCCTCTTCGTCCTCGCCAGGAAATGAGCGAACCTAGCTAGAAATTTTGTCGTTAATTTTGAAGAGACAAAATTCTTTGTCTTTCATTTTTAGCCTGATGTGAGCGACTAAACGACGTTAATACCCGAAGTGTTGTAGAGGAACCAAGTCCCAGCCGCCGGACCAGTGACCGGATCAGCGAAAAACTTGGCGATCCAGATCAGGTAAGCGCCAAGCGTGCGGGCATAGGTGCTGTAGTTGTAGGCCACCTCACCAAGACCCTCCGCATTCAGATCCCCGCTCGAAAACGGGAAGAACACCGAGTTCAGCGCCTCGAACTGATTCGCGGAAGGCTGAGTGCCGCCAGCCCAGGTCGTGTAGAGCGCCGCAAGGCTGGTCAGGCCGGTGCTGATGGTCGTATCGCCGCCAACATTGGTCAGCGCAGTACCAACCGTGGAAAGCACGGTGCCAGCAAAGGTAGCGAACTCGACGCCGGAATTAGCGCCAGTCCCCTGCCCGACGATGACCGGGCTATAGGTGCCATACCAAGTGGCAAGCTGCGCCGGAGTCAGGACCGAGAAGAAGCGTCGGATGAACTGATCGAAAGAAATGTCGGAACCAGTGTTGGGCCGACCGAGAGCGCCAGTAGAAGCGGGCATAAAGTTTTCTCCTTGTGAGGTGTTGTGGCTCAGGTTGCGGAAATCGAGGGCAGAGTCAACACTTGAAATAATGTGTTGTGTTTGTGTTGATTGTGTTGACGGACATGATAGCCTCATCCTTCAAATGAACGCCTACGCAACCACCACTGGCAGCACACTTCTCATCCTCGACCTCTCGACCGGCCAGACCAGCGCGGAGCATAAGATTCTGACCAACACCCAGAACGGGGTGCAGGAGCTTGGCTCGTCCATTGTTGCGCTGTGGGATGATGGCAGCTTGCTCGAAGGCAAGACGCAAAGCGGTCAGGTCTACACGTTGGAGACTTCTACCCTCGTCACGGATCGAAATGGGACGCTGGGATACATGGCTGTGGCTTCCAGCGATCAGCAACCTACGAGCACCTGGACGCTTCAAATCAGCCCGAGCCCAGCCACGATCTACGATAACGGGGTCAAGGTCGCCACGTTGCCCAATGCTGCGGGCGATTCGAGCCTGCTGACCGACAATGGCCAGCTCTTCGCGGAGGACGGCAACAACAACCTTTACCAGCTCAAGGGAAGCACGATGCAGCTCGTCGGCCATGCTTCAGGGACGCAAGGCAATATCCAGGCGATGGCTGTTCAGACGCCTGAGCCCATGACGTTGGCCTTGTTCATCTTTGGCCTTTGTTTGGCTATTTGGAGGGGACGAAAGCCTATTCCGGCCTAGACTCGGCCTCCAGCACCTCCGCGCTCAGGGATGCGGCAATCGTCTCAAGCATCCCTGATGCGCGTTGCTCGGCCAGCTTGAGCAAGTCCTCGCTGGTCACTACCAGGATCTTATTGTTCACGGTGATTTCTTGGGCCTGCCCATAGATTTCCTTCCTTCGAGCAGTCAGAAAGAACTTGGTCAGCGTGTCGCTCGGCACCCATTCCTCTTCCATGGAGCCGTCGCTACTGAACTTGACCCGGCGTACGCCCTTAGTGGCTCGCTCATAGCCGGATTCCTCCATGGCATCCAACGCAGCTTCCTCGGCATCTCTCCATGCCTGGGCGAACTCGGGGAAGCGTTTGCGGTGTTCGTAGGCAGTTGCACGGTCAACTCCGGCAGCTAGGCAAGCCTCAGTAACGTTCGGTGACTGCTTCATTCGAGCGACGAAGCGATCATGCCAGCCAACATCAGTCCCCTTCCCAAAGTCAGCACCATCCACCCGTGGAATGATCTCCTTCTTACGTTTTGGGAGGAGTTTATTGTTCATGCCTATAACCTGTTGTCTTTTAGGTTTTTACCATGTTGCATTTGTAAAGGCAACAGTGTCACAAATCATGACGAGGGGGTAGTAGACTCGCCGCAGACAAGAAGCCACTCTTCTTCCTTCACTATTCCGGTCACATCTTCGGAATAACTCCCAAACGCCTGACACGCCTTGACATCTAAATCGCCATGCTCTGCAACAGCCTCCATAAGCTTTTTGATGAGTTCTGTAGCTTTCACTTCTTTCTCCTTGCTTTAGGCTTGACTCCCTTGTTCATAATTACCCTATAATTGGGAACAGAAGAGATACGGGTTGGGTACCATTCTCCTTATTT
>Ga0302307_10002143_pt1 | contig 12143 bp, 9 predicted proteins | sample III_Palsa_E3_2_FD_200530 | JGI IMG/M metagenome (GOLD analysis project Ga0302307, IMG submission 200530) | Peat permafrost microbial communities from Stordalen Mire near Abisko, Sweden - III_Palsa_E3_2 | ecosystem: Environmental > Terrestrial > Soil > Palsa > Peat permafrost | place: Sweden... | reverse complement strand
CGGGATCGTTGGGGTGGTGGAGCATGGGCTGTTTCTTGGTATGGCGTCGCTTGTGCTGGTGGCGGGCGAGGATGGCGTGACAGAGTTGGTGGGGTAGAGGGTCGGGACGGGAAAGGCAAAAGCTTTGACGCAACGGGCGCGAAGAGAGGCGCGAAGTTTCGCGAAGTAGAGCGAGGTGGGGTTGCATCGTGAGGGTTGGGGAAGGAATCTGATCTTGTATGAGTAACGTGGCGAAGACGGGTAAGGTTTGGCTGGTAACGGGGGCGTCGACTGGATTTGGGCGCGAGCTGGTGGAGTATCTGCTGGCGCGAGGCGAGCGGGTGGTGGCGACGGCGCGCAAGGTGGACGCGCTTGTGGAGCTGGGGACACGGTATCCGGAGCGCGCGCTGGTGGCGGCGATGGATGTGACAGATCAGAAGCAGGTGGAGGTGGCGATTGGTGCGGCGGTGCTGTGGTTTGGGCGCATCGACGTGCTGGTGAACAATGCGGGCTACGGGATGGTGGGAGCGGTGGAGGAGTCGGCCGAGGAAGAATTTCGGCCTATGTTCGAGACGAATGTGTTTGGGCTGATCCGGGTAACGCAGGCGGTTTTGCCGCAGATGCGCGCGCAGGGGTCGGGGCACATTGTGAATCTTTCTTCAATTGGCGGGCTGGTGGCGACGCCGGGATTTGGCTTGTACAACGCGACGAAGTTTGCCGTGGAGGGTTTGAGCGAGGCACTGGCCGCGGAAGTGAAGCCGTTGGGAATTACTGTGACGATCGTGGAACCGGGGCCGTTCCGGACGAAGTTTCTGGGCAAGGCGGGGGGCGAGGCGCAGCGCAGTATTCCGGAGTATGACCAGACGTCGGGCAAGATGCGAGCGTATTACACGGAGCAGGACGGGAAGCAGCCGGGCGATCCGCAGAAGGCTGTCGAGGCGATTGTGAAGGCAGTGGAGGCTGAGCATCCGCCGCTGCATCTGCTGCTGGGGGCGAGCACGATTCCGCGGGTGAAGGCGAAGATCGAGGCGCTGGAGAAGGACCTGGCAGAGTGGGAAACGGTCACGCTGGGGGCTGATTATTCCGCTGGTCGATGAGGTTCCGGGATGAACAATCTGTCTCGTAACGCGAGAAGTCCGGGCTGGATGGTAAAGGCTTGAAAAAGTGGGGGCTAGCTGCCGAAGGGAGCCGTGACGCTGGGCATTGACAGCGATTGAGTTTACTCTCTAAGTGGTACTTTCCGCGTGAGGGCGGTTGCAACATGGAACTCGGATTGATTGGACTTGGAAAGATGGGCGGCAACATGGCGGAGCGTCTTCGCCTTGCTGGCCACAAGGTTGTCGGCTTTGACTTTTCCGCCGATGCGGTGAAGAAGCTGAACGATGCCGGCTCGGTGGGCGTTAGCTCGCTCGAGGAGCTTGTGAAGAATCTGCAGACGCCGCGTGCGATCTGGATCATGGTTCCGGCGGGCGACCCGGTGGACGACACGATCTCCAAGTTGAAGCCGCTGATGCAGAAGGGCGATATTTTTATCGACGGCGGAAATTCGAACTACAAGGATTCGCAGCGGCGCTATGCGCAGTTGAAGCCGCAGGGTTTCGAGTTTGTGGATGTTGGAACGTCGGGAGGCATCTGGGGAATCACTGAAGGCTACTCGATGATGGTGGGCGGCGATGAGGACGTGATTGAGCGCCTGCGTCCGATCTTTGAAGCGCTGGCTCCGACGAAGGATACGGGTTGGGGACGCACGGGGCCGAGCGGTGCTGGGCACTTTGTGAAGATGGTGCACAACGGGATTGAGTACGGGTTAATGCAGGCGTATGCCGAAGGGTTCTCGATCATGAACTCGAAGAAACCGCTGGAGCTTGACCTGACGCAGATTGCGAATATCTGGCGATACGGTTCGGTGGTGCGGTCGTGGCTGCTGGACTTGACGGCCGATGCGCTGAAGAAGAATCCAACGCTGGATGGACTGGAGCCGTATGTGCCGGATTCGGGCGAAGGGCGCTGGACGGTGTTTGAGGCAATTGACCTGAATGTTTCGGCGCCGGTGATTACGGAGTCGTTGATACGGCGGGTGCGTTCGCGCGAGGACGATAACTTTACTGACAGAATGCTCTCCGTGATGCGGCACGAATTTGGTGGGCATGCCGTGAAGAAGACGTAGAGGCAGTGGCTAGTGGTTAGTGATTAGTGCCTTTGTGGGGACTACTCAACACTCATAACCCAGAACTTAGAGTCGTGAAGATTAGTAAGGAGTAGTAGATGCCAAATGAGGTAAGACACGCGGGGATGCAGGCAGGTTTCGAGCATCACATCAAGAAGCAGGAGAGGGTTCCTGATCCGTGCATCGTGGTGATTTTTGGAGCGTCCGGTGATTTGACCAAGCGCAAGCTGCTGCCGGCGTTGTTCCATTTGAAACAGGAAGGCCAGCTGCCAGAGGCGTTTGCGGTGGTGGGTGTGGCGCGGCGCGATATTTCTGCGCACTTCGCCGCAGACATGGAAGACGGAATTTTGAAGGGCGGCGGCGTGGAGCCGGATGACCCGAAGCTCAAGCAATTTATGGAGCGGGTGAATTACTTCACGACCAACTTTGATGATGATGAGGGTTTCGAAAAGCTGAAGAGTTTTCTTGCGGACATCGACGAGAAGGTCGGGACCAAGGGAAATCGTCTCTTCTACCTGGCGGTTGCGCCGGAATATTTTGCTGATATCACGGACCGGCTGGGCAAGCATGAGATGACGACTTCGAAGGCGCCCGGGCAATGGATGCATGTGATTATCGAGAAGCCGTTTGGGACTGACCTGGAGTCGGCTCGCAAGTTGAATGATGAGATCAACCGGGTGCTGAGCGAGGACCAGATCTTCCGCATCGATCATTACCTGGGCAAGGAGACGGTGCAGAATATCCTGGTGTTCCGGTTCGGCAACGGGATTTTTGAGCCGATCTGGAATCGGAATTTTATTGACCACGTGGAGATCACGGCGGCGGAGTCGATTGGCATCGAGGGGCGCGGACCGTTCTATGAGAGCGCTGGCGCGCTGCGCGACGTGCTGCAGAATCACGTGATGGAAGTGCTGAGCTTCGTTGCGATGGAGCCGCCTGACAGCTTTGAGTCGGCTTCCGTGCGGACGGAAAAGTTGAAGGTGTGGAACGCAATCGATCCGATCCAGGTGGAAGATACCGTGCGCGGACAGTATGGGCCGGGCCGCGTGGACGGCGAGCGGGTGATTGGATATCGCGAGGAAGACCGCGTGGATCCGGACTCGAATACGGAAACGTTTGTGGCGATGAAGCTGCAGATTGAGAACTGGCGCTGGGCGGGCGTGCCGATTTATCTGCGCGCGGGCAAGCGACTGGCGAAGCGCGTGACCGAGGTGACGGTGGTATTCAAGCAGCCGCCGCTGCATATGTTCAAGTCCGATGACGCGAAGAGCCAGGTGCAGCCGAATGTGCTGAAGATGCGCATTCAGCCGGACGAGGGCATCTCGCTGATGTTTGGCGCGAAGGTTCCCGGGCCGACGACGAACGTGATGCCCGTGGAGATGCACTTCAGCTACGCAGAGAGCTTTGGCAAGAGCTCGGCGAACGGCTACGAGCGGCTGCTGCTGGATGCGATGCTGGGTGATGGAACGCTGTTTGCGCATCGCTCGGGCGTGGAGGCAACGTGGGCGTTGATGACGCCGATTCTTGAGGCGTGGGCAAAGCGTCCGCCGAACGACTTCCCGAATTACGATGCGGGAAGCTGGGGACCTCCGGCTGCGGATGCACTGCTGAAGCGGGATCGGCGGAAGTGGTACAAGCTGTAAGAGCAGGGTGTAGAGGATAGAGCTTAGAGGGAGCGGTTGCGGCGGGGAAGAGCCGTTGTGGCCGCTCTTTTGTTGGGTGTGAAATTTCTGGGCGGAGTGGGATGATGGCGCGTTTGATTAAGGTGACGTACCAGGTTTGGCCGACGGCTGCGGAGATGGCCCTGGCTTCGGCGCGGAAGTTTGCGGAGACAGTAGAGGCGGCAGTGGCGAAGCGCGGTGTAGCGCGGCTAGCGATTTCTGGCGGCAGCACACCACAGGCTACGTTCAAGCTGCTGGCTGATCCGGCGGGGCCGTTTGCGAAGACGGTGCCGTGGGACAAGCTGCAGCTGTTCTGGGTGGATGAGCGGTGCGTGGGGCCGGATAATCCGGAGTCGAATTATGGTGTGGCGCGCGATCTGCTGCTGAGCAAGGTGCCGATCCCGGCGGCGAATGTATTTCGGATGGAGGGCGAGCTGGATCCTGAAGTCGCTGCCAGCCGCTATGAAAGCACGTTGAGGAATGTGTTGAAGCTCGAGGGAGCGGAGACGCCGGCGTTCGATTCGGTGACGCTGGGGATGGGGCCGGATGGGCATACCGCCTCGCTGTTTCCGAACACCGAAGGGCTGAATGAGCTTGGCCGGCTGGTGATTGCGAACCATGTGCCGCAGAAGGATGTGTGGCGGATTTCGCTGACATGGCCGGTGATCAATCATGGGGCGGAGGTGGTGTTCGAGGTCGAGGGGCCAAGCAAGACGGACATTTTGGCCGAGGTGTTGACCGGGCCGCGCGACCCGGATCGGCTGCCGTCGCAACTGATACGGCCCGCGAATGGTAAGCTTCTGTTCTTGCTGGATGAAGCTGCCGCGGCGAAGCTGCCACCGGCGGAGGCAACCGGGGCGGGGTATCGCGTCGGCACACTGGAGATCTAAAGGCGAGGATTAGGAAGTAGGTGGTTGCGGATGATTCTTGCGGGCGATGTTGGCGGAACGAAGGTTCACCTGGCGCTGTACAACTTTGTGAGTGGGCGGCTGGGGTTGGTGCGGGAGAACAAGTTCCCATCCAGTGAGCATGCTTCGCTCGATGATGTGGTGAAGGCGTTTCTGGCCCAGGCCGCTGGGTCGAAGGAAGAGATTATTGCGGCGTGCTTCGGGTGCCCGGGGCCGGTTCGAAATGGGCGGCTGAAGCTGACCAACCTGCCGTGGACGCTGGATGAGCGCGAGCTTGAGAAGTCGATAGGAATCGAGCATGTTTTTCTGATCAACGATCTTGAGGCCAATGGTTATGGGATTCCGGAGCTGGCGGAGGACAAGATTTTTACGCTGCTCAAAGGTGATCCGGCAGCGGAAGGTCACCGCGGATTAGTGTCGGCAGGAACCGGACTGGGCGAAGCGCTGTTGATCTGGGATGAGAAGACGCGGAGGCACCGGCCGATACCGTCAGAGGGGGGTCACTGCGATTTTGCGGCGCGCAATGATCGCGAGATCGCGCTGCTGCAGTATCTGCAGAGGACGCTGAACGGGCGCGTGAGTTTTGAGCGTGTGGTGTCGGGGATTGGGATCAAGAATGTGTATGCGTTTTTGCGCGACGACGAGAAGATGGAAGAGCCGGCGTGGCTGCGCGAGCGGATGGAGAGCGAAGATCCGAATGCTGTGATTGGCCAATGCGGCGAGGATGGGTCGAGTGAGATCTGCGCGGAGACGCTGCGGATGTTTACGTCGGCATTCGGCGCAGAGGCAGGCAACGTTGGGCTGAAGGTGCTGGCGGCGGGTGGGATGTACCTGGGCGGGGGCATTGCGCCGAAGATTCTGAAGACGATGCAGAGTGGTGAGTTTGCGCAGGCGTTTTTGGATAAGGGAAGGCTGTCGCCGCTGTTGGAGGCGATGCCGGTGCGGGTGATTCTGGATGAAACGTGCGCCTTGTTGGGAGCGGCGGCGTTTGCGGAGGCGCGGGCTGCGGAGATCTCGGGACGGTCGGCGCGCGCGGCGTCGTAGAAAAAGAATTCGAAGGTGGGTTGACCTGGGGCCATGCAGTAGCGTCCATGAAGTACGTGTAAACGGAGAGCGAGCGCGATGCGATGGATGGCTGCTGCGATACTGGGTGTGGCTTGTTCGGGTGGGTTGGCGCAGCAGGCTGCGATGCCGGCGGCTACTGCTGAGACTACCGGAACGATTGTGGGGCACGTGTACCTGGCTGATACGGGCGGTCCTGCGCGGTTGGCGCAAGTGGCTCTGCAACCGGTGCAGGTGCCGAGCGATGACGCGAAGAAGGGGGATGCGCGCCAGCTGGGTTCGTTCCAGGTGTATCGGACGGGGCTCGATGGCGGTTACCGTATCGCGCACGTAAAGCCCGGGGCGTATTACGTGGTGGTGAAGATGCCGGGGTACCTGTCGCCGTTTGCGATGTTCACCAATCAACAGCTCTCGCATCCGACGCCGGAGGATCAGCAGAAGATCGATGCGTATTTGCCGGTGGTGACGGTGGTGCCGAATAACTCCGCGACGATGGATGTGCATTTGACGCGGGGCGCGAGCTTGAGTGGGACGCTGAGCTTCGACGATGGAGAGCCGTATCCCGATGTGCGCGTGCAGGTGATGCAGAAGGATGCGAAGGGGAAGTGGCAGGCGCTGCCGCTGGTGAGTGGCGGCTATACGGATGACCTCGGCAACTTTCGCATTACGGGTTTGCTGGCAGGGGAGTATTTGTTGAAGGCGAGTTTTTCGCTGGACGATATGTATGTGTCGAGCGTGCTGGAGCAGCCGGACATGATGTCGTCGAACACGCGTTTCTCTTTGGACTATTACAGTGGCGATACGGTGCGGCTGCGGGATGCGAAACCGATTCATGTGGACAGCTCGCAGGAGGTGTCGGGAGCCAACATTACGATTCCGGTGTCGAAGTTGCACATGGTGAGTGGGCAGATTGTGCATGCGGGCAGCGTGATCAATGGGGGGACGGTGGTGCTGTGCTACGCGGATGGCGATGGGGAGGAGGTTGCGTCGGCGAAGGTGGAGAGCGATGAGCCGATGTTCCGGATGCCGTTTGTGCCGGAGGGGAACTACGTGATCAAGGTGAAGGATGCGGAGGACGTGCGGCGCGAGGAGATTTCCAATGGGCCGGGGAACATGCCGCCGTTCCATACCAAGGAGACGGTGGTGCAGAGGTATGGAACGGCGGAGCAGCCGCTGGTGGTGACGGGCGATGTGAGTGGGGTGAATCTCGCGGTGGCGGCGGCGAAGACTCAGTAGTGCTGCGGGGAGCCCGAGATCGAGTCCCACTGATGACGTGATGGAGCTACGTCATGCATGGGGCACCCGGATCGGTGCCGGTTCGACTACATGATGCGGAAGCGTTCGCGCATGAGGCGCTGGAACCGGGGGCGCCAGATGAGGTCGTAGGCGAGCTCCTTGCCGGGGAACATGGCGAGGGCGGCTGAGCGGGCGTCGGCGATCATCTGCGACGCGTCGTCGATGGTGAGGGAGTGGTCTTGCGCGATGGTCTGCAGGACGAGGTTCATCATGAGCTGGAGGCGGCGGATGAGGCGGGCCTCTTCCTGGGCGTCGATGGAAACGGCGGTGGGAGGGATGGCGGAGGTCGTGGACGTGGTTTCAGGCTTTTGCAATCGCGGCTCCTTAATTGGATTAGGCAGGTGCGGAGGTCGACAAGCGGAAGCAACGGAGGCTGATAACTCCCAACCTACGGCCAAGGCCTGAGGACTGTCTACCAATTAGACGCGGCAGATGCTACGGAGATTCCCCCACCGGGAGCGAGCAGGAAGGTCGTGGCTCCGAGGCGGTCGGTTCGGTAGGTGCGGATATGGGCCGCGGCCAGGCGGTCGATGACGATGGGGCTGGGATGGCCAAAGGTGTTGTGCTGGCCGTCGCTGATGACGGCGTCGATGGGCGAGACCGCCGCGAGGAACTCCGGCGTGGTGGAGGTGTGGCTGCCGTGGTGGCCGACCTTGAGGAGCGTTGCGGGTTGGAGGCGGTGGTTGGCGAGCATGGCGGCTTCGCTGGGGGCTTCGGCGTCGCCTTCGAGCAGAACGCTGGCATGGGCATAGTCGAGACGGACGACGAGCGAGTCGTTGTTGATGGGCGTGCCGCCGTTCGCGTAGGGAGCTTCGGGGGCGAGGACGGTGGCCTGTAGATCGGACCAGGGGAACGCCTGGCCGGCGTGGAGGTGGCGGATGATCATGTGCTGGGCGCGGGCCTGCGCGAGCAGGGCGTAGAAGAGTGGAGAGTCGCCGGGGTCGATGCTGATCCAGAGTTCGCGGGGATGGAAGTCGCGCAGGACGGCGGGCATGCCGCCCATGTGGTCGGAGTGTGCGTGGGTGAGGAGGACCACGTCGAGGTGGCGGATGCGGCGCGACCAGAGATAGGGCGCGACGACCTCTTCGCCAACATCCCACGCGCTGGCTGGGGCGTTTTCGCCGCGGCCGGTGGGGCCTCCTGCGTCTACGAGCATGGTTTCGCCGAGCGGGCTGACGACGAAGATAGAGTCGCCCTGGCCGACGTCGATGGCAGTGACTTCGAGAGCGCCGGGGTGCAGGCGAGGTGGAGTGGGATAAAGAACGGCGAGCGGGACTAGGAGGGCGGCGAGGACGCCGGTTGCGAATAAAGTGCGGCGGTGCGCGCGAAGAGCCCAGCAGCAGTAGAGGATGCAGGCGCAGGCTAGCGCGAGGGCGATGGGCGCCGGCTCGGGGGTGCGGAGATTGGCGATGGTGAGGTTCTGTACGCGGTCTACGGTGAAGCGCATGAGATGGAGTAAGAGCGCGGTGAGTGCTGCGGGGATCAGCGCCAGCCAGGAGCTGATGAGGGAGGCGAGGAAGGTGATGATCGCGACGCAGAGCAGGACGGAAAGCAAGGGGATGTCGATGAAGTTGAGTGGAAGCGCGAGGAGAGTGGCGCGATGGAAGTAGATCGCCATGGGAAGGATCATGCAGAGCTCGGCGGTGAGCGAGATGAGGATGGCTTCGCAGGTCCAGAAGAAAGCGCGGAGGAGCCAGACGGGAAGGTTGGCTAGTCGGATGCTAAAGAGGTCGGCACATAGGTCGGTGAGCATGCGCGTGTGGACGCGGAATTGTGCGATGCGTGGGGGAACGGCGGCGTCGGCACGAGCGATGTCGAGGTGGCGAAGGGCGCGAAGGCGCGGAGCGATGAGGCGTTCGCTGAGGGGGATCGCCAGGCCGGCGATGGCGAGGATGACCATGAACGTCATCTGGAAGCTGGCTTCGAAGAGGGAGCGGGGGTCGAGAACAAGAACGGCGAGGGCCGCTGCGCCTAGAGCGTTGAGTGCAGTGATCTCGCGGTCGAGCCATCGGGCTATGAGGTAGATGGCTGTCATGATGAGCGCGCGCTGGGCAGGGATGCCGAAGCCGGTTAGCTCGGCGTATGCGAAGGCGGCGAGGATGGTGATGAGGACGGCGAGGCTTTGGGGGAGACGGAGGCGGCGGAGGAACCAGAAGAGGCCGCCGGCGAGTAGAGCGACGTGCAGGCCGGAGACGACGAAGAGGTGGAAGGTGCCGGTGCGCTCGAAGGATTCGCGGAGGGCGCGGGTGAGGTGGGTGCGATCGCCGAAGAGCATGGCGTTAAGCATGGAGGCGTCTTCAGGAGTGAGTCGCAGAGCTTGCGGAAGGTGGTGGCTTGCGGCGGAGTCGGCGAAGGATTGAAGACGATTGGAGGCCCATGCCTGGGCGGCGAAGACGCGGCAGCGGAGTGTGGGGCGAGCGGCGCGAAGGATTTGTACACGCGAGGATCGGGCGCTTCCGGTGGCGCCGATGCCTTCCTCGAGCAGGTAGTCGGCGTAGGACCACGCGCCTGGGTCGCGGTAGACATCGGGCGCGCGAAGGCGCAGCGGGACGGCGATGAGATCGCCGCAATGAAGGGCGAGCTGAGGGCCATTAACCGTGAAGCGGACACCACCGGCGGTGGGCTGCATCACCGAGATGTCAGGCGTGAGGTATTCCACGGACTGGATGTCGATGTCGACGGACTGCGTATCGGGGTCAGGGTCGGCGTCCCAGGCGTTGGGCTCGAATGCGGGATGGGGCGCGTTACGTGGCGGCGGAGGGAGCGTGCGGACGCGGATGACGGTGCCCTGGACGTCGCGGGTAAGGCCGTCGGCGAGATGGTGGAGCGCAAATTGCTGGGGGATAGCTGGCTCGATCTGCGAGCACCAGCAGCCGATCGCGATCCAGAGGGCATAGACGGGAACGATTGCAACGCGAGGAGCCTTGCGCAGGCTGATGAGAGAGAGCGTGAAGAGGAGGAGTGTGGCAGCGGCGAGGAGGAGGGTTGGTTGCCAGCGGAGAGCGAGGAGGTCGCCGAGAGCGAAACAGGCGCAGGCGGTGAGTAGCGGGACCCGGCGAAGCCTGAGCGGCTCGACGACAGGGGAGTTGTACAACCAGGATGTGGCAGCACCGACAACCGGCATGAGAAGCGCTGACTAAAAACAGAGTGTAGAGCGTAGAGGGTAGAGTGTAGAACGCAATGGGTAGTGAGTTGAGGGTAGAAGGTTGGGGGGGTGTGTGTCTAGTTGCGACGCTGGAGGATGGCGACTGTTTCGAGGTGGAAAGTTTGGGGAAAGAGGTCGACGAGGTGTAGCGCGCGAATGTTGTAGAAGGGCTGAAAGACGCTGAGGTCGCGGGCAAGGGTTGTGGGGTCGCAGGAGACGTAGACGATCGAGGGCGCGGCAATGCTGTTGAGGAGTTCGCAGGCTTCGAGACCAACGCCGGCACGCGGCGGATCGAGAACGATGAGGTCTGGGCGGTCGCGATCGAGGACGGCGCGGTGCAGGAAGTCCAGCGTCGTGGATTCATGCACCGTGCTGGCGGAGCCGGTCTTGGTGAGAGCTGAGCGGAGGTCGGCAACGGCGGTGGGGTTGGCTTCGACGGCGGTGATCTCGCTGAAGCTGCGAGCTAATACGCGAGAGAAGAGACCGACGCCGGCGAAGAGATCCCAGGCAAGGGTGCCGGTGCGCGGGTGGTCGTCGTCGTTGCAGACGAGTTCGACGAGGGTTTCCAGGAGGAAGCGGTTGGTTTGGAAGAAGCCGCCGCGGGTGACCCAGTAGGTTTCATCGAGCACGCGATAGTTGAGACCGGGGGCGCCGGCTTCGGCGATGATGCGGCCGGTGGGGCCGGTGCGGGGATCGAATGCGGCAGCAGCGGTGGCGGTGATGAGCACGCCCTGTGGTGCGTAGGCCTGCAGCGTGATGGCGGCGCGGTCGAGGCTGCCGAAGATGGCCTTGGTGCGTGGAGCACAGAAAAAGGTGACCTGGATGCGCTTCATGGTGTGGTCGCAGAAGAGCTCGACTTCGGCGGTGGCGTTGAGCCAGTAGGCAACGTCGCGATCTTCAGCTGCGGCGGCGAGTAAGGATTTCGCAGTGGACCAGAGAACGGGCGCTGCGATGAGGCAGGTGGTGATGGGAAGAAAGTCGGTGGTGGCGTGGCGGTTATATCCGAGCCGTAGCGATCCCTCAGTGTCGGTGTCGTCGCCGCCGCCAAGCGTACGCGCTACGCGCAGGCGAATGCGATTGCGGTAACCCCAGGGTTCAGCGGTGTGCATCGAAGGTTCGGGGGCAGCTTCCACGCCGGCGCCTTTTAGAAGTTCAGCGAAGATGGATTGTTTGAGGCGAAGCTGCTCGGGGTAGTTGGCCATCTGATAGTGGCAGCCGCCGCAGGAGCCGAAGTGCGGGCAGGGTGGGGGGACGCGTTCCGGTGAGGGAGTGAGCACGCAGAGCAACTGAGCTTCGTTGCTGGCGTTGGGGTTCGAGGCTTCGACCGTCTCGCCGGGGAGCGTGAAGGGAACGAGTACGGCGCCGCCGCGATCGGTGTGAGCGAGTCCGTTGCCGCTGTAAAGCGCTCGATCGATGTGCAGGGTTTCGCTCATGCGTGGCTCATATAAAACAGGCTCAGGCGTGGGAGAGCGCGTAGTTCCAGAATACGCTTGTGCAGAAACTGCTGCTGCACCTGGCGAAGCTGCACGGCTGACATCTTCGAGCGATAGGGAGCGAGTTCGCGATCGGCCTGGGCCTTGAGGTCGACGAGCTCTTGTTCGTTGGCGGAGGATTGCAGGGCGGCGAAGAGTTTTTCTTCGAGCACGGTGAGCGTGCGATCGAGATCGTCGAGTGGCGGAGGGGCAGGTCCACGCATGGAGGAGGCAAGTTCGCGGAGGCGGGCGGCGGTGGTTGCGCGTACAGCGTCGGATGATTCGTCGGGCAGAGATGTGGCTTCGAGAGCCCGCGCGTTGTGGTCGAGGAAGGCTGCGACGCGCTCGGACTCGAAGCCTGACTCGCGAGGCTCATGTGCAGTGACGGGAGCGAGACCGGTGGAGGCTTCGACGAGTTCTTCCGCGGATTGCATCACCGCCTGCGCGCACCAG
>Ga0302307_10002114_pt1 | contig 12242 bp, 10 predicted proteins | sample III_Palsa_E3_2_FD_200530 | JGI IMG/M metagenome (GOLD analysis project Ga0302307, IMG submission 200530) | Peat permafrost microbial communities from Stordalen Mire near Abisko, Sweden - III_Palsa_E3_2 | ecosystem: Environmental > Terrestrial > Soil > Palsa > Peat permafrost | place: Sweden... | reverse complement strand
TTTGGTGCTCTCCTGCGCGCCGCTCATTTTCGTGCAGGTCTGGTTAAGCCGAAGGGTCGTGCTATACTCCCCCGAACTTGAGGGGACGACCGCGCGGGTCACCGCGCGGATTCAACGAGGATACGGATGGATTCGAAGAAGGAACAGGCACTGGTCGGTGTTTTTGTTCTGATCGTCGCAGCCTTGTTGATTGTCACCGTCTTTATCAAATCCGGGACGCTCGATAAGGACAATACCCCCTACCATACCTATTTTAAGAATGCCGGCGGTTTGGAACCCGGCGCCGAAGTTCGCTATCTGAACGGTCCGCCGATCGGCCGGGTCGGCAAAGTCAGTTTCGATCCCCAGGATCCGGGTCGCATGAAAGTCGACTTCAGTGCGAAACCGGACATACCCGTAAAAACCGACAGCGTCGTCGCCATCACCAGCACCAGCCCGCTCGGCGAAAATTTCCTCGAAATTCTCGCCGGTACTTCCCAGGCTCCGCGCGCCCCGCGTGATGCCACTCTTCGCGCCAAAGAACCCACCAGCTTTTCGGACATTGCCGACAAGATTAACGAGCTGACCCCGGCCGCCAACGAACTCATCCACAACCTCAACGACCGCGTCACCGAAGTGAAAGTCACTCTGGCCCGCGTCAACGATCTGCTTAACGACCAGAATCGCCAAAACGTCTCGGCCAGTCTGTCTCACCTCCGCGGCATGCTGCAGGAAGATCGTCCGCTGGTTCATTCCACCCTGGTTCATGTCAATGACGTGTCCGCGAAATTGCCCCAGCTCGTCGATAATTTCCAGAAGACCGCCGCCCAGGCCGACGAAACCCTCAAGAAGCTCGACGGCATGCTCTCCGAAAATCGCGCCGATATTCGCCAGTCGATTATCGATTTGCGCCAGGCACTGGCCAAAGCCAACGACATGGTCGGCACGCTGAACAATCTGGTCGATAGCAACGCCGAAAATCTCGAAGAAATTATCGACAACTTGCGTTCCACCACCGAGAATTTGAATTCGTTTACCGAAACCATCAAGACCCGGCCTTACACTTTAATTCGTGACTCCTCGCCCAAGGAGCACAAACCCGGGTCGGCGCTGCCCAGGTAGTCGCGGGAAGAGTTTCGTTGTATCGCGCGGAATTTTGCGAGAAGGAGCGAAGAGTGTCCAGGCGTCGCGTTCAGTTGATTGTGATTCTTTCCGTCGTCGCAAGTTTCGTCGCCGCCTGCGGCGCGCCCCGCCCCATTAAGTACTACGTCATCGACGTTGCCCCCACCCCCGCCGCCGTCGCCACGCCGCTGCCCATCAGCCTGCTGGTCGGCCGCTTTACCGCCTCGCATCTTTACCGCGATGATCGCCTGGTCTACGGTTCCGGCCAGGTGCAGCTTGGCACCTACGAATACGATCGTTGGGCCGAAGCTCCGGCCGATATGGTTCAGGACGCGCTCATTCGCATCCTGCGCAACAGCGGGCAATATGCCGCAGTTTCTCGAGTCGCGGCCAGCGTCCGTGGCAATTACATCATTCGTGGCCATCTGCTCCAGATGTATGGTGTAGACCAGCCCGCTCTCGTCGCCCGCTTCTCGCTGCACCTCGAACTGTACGATCCGACGGCCCGCAGTATCCCCTGGAGCCAGACCTACACTCACGATGAACCGGTCGCCGACAAGACCGTTCCGTCCATCGTTCTCGCTATGGACAAGAACATTAATGCGGGCTTGCAAGAACTCAGCGCAAGTCTCAGCCAGTATTTCGCCAGCCATCCGCCCCAGGCTTCGGCTGGACAATAACCGGCGTTTCCTCGCTCCGCAAGATGGGACGCGACCCTTGCAGCATTTGATTAGAAATTTCTTTTTCCAGCTCGTTCATCCTCCGCACACCTAGGCACCTCAGCAGTGTCCCTCTTCGGCACGACCTAGAAGCATTCGCTTTTTTTTCCGATGAGTTTCCTAACGGCGTCGGCTGTGCCGGAGACTGCGCGTACTTGTTCTCTTGCTTTCGCAGGGTTTCCGGGAATCGATTGCGTGCGCCACGCTTTCCGGAGAATCATGGATCTCTTAAGGCAGATATTCGGTCCCGGCGATTTCATGCCCCATGGCTACTGTTACCTGTGGAATCCGGGCTTGGTCTGGCTCAACGTCATCTCGGACTCGTTGATTGCGCTCTCCTATTTTTCCATTCCGTTTGCGCTCCTCTGGTTTGTCCGTAAGCGGCGCGATCTTCCCTTCGGTTTCGTTTTTGTTCTTTTTGGCACTTTCATCGTGGCTTGTGGCGGCACCCACGTGCTGGAAGTTTGGAACCTGTGGCATTCGCAATATTGGCTGGCGGGTGTCTTGAAAGCCTTCACGGCCATTGCCTCGGTCTCCACTGCCATCGTCGTGGCGCGCCTCCTTCCCCGGGCTCTCGATGTGCCCAGCCCTTCGGACTGGAAGGCCGCGAATACGGCCCTCGAAAATGAAATTCAGGAGCGCCGCGAAATGGAAGTCAGTCTCCGCTCCGCGACCGCGATTTTTCGCGAGCAATCTGAATTGCTCGAGCTGATTCACGATGCCATTTTTGTTAGCGATCTTCAGAACAAGATTGTCTTCTGGAACCACTCGGCTGAACGCCTGTACGGCTGGAAGAAGGATGAAGCTCGCGGACGCGTCACTCACGACCTCCTACAGACCAAGTTTCCCTATGAGCTGGAACTGATTGAAGCTGCGATTCTCGCCAAGGGCCATTGGGAAGGTGAACTTCAGCACCAAACCTGCGACGGCCGAACGGTCACCGTCTCAAGTCGCTGGGCCCTGCGCCGTGGAGAAAACGGCGAGCCCATCGGCGTTCTGGAAAGCAATCGCGACGTCACCAAGCTCAAGAACGAGGAAAAGCGATTCCAGAATCTCCTCGAAGCGGCTCCCGATGCCATCGTCATCGTCAACGGTGCGGGAATCATTCAAATCATCAACGCCCAGACCGAAAAGATGTTTGGTTACCTCCGTGGCGAATTGCTAGGTATGCCCGTCGAGATCCTGGTGCCGCACAGCGTGCACGCCCGGCATGCCAGCCATCGCGAGGCCTATTCCCACGCCCCGCAACCCCGCTCGATGGGCGCCGGTCTCAGTTTGCACGGGCTCCGCAAGGACGGCACCGAATTTCCGGTGGAGATCAGCTTGAGCCCCATCGACACCGCCGAGGGCACTCTAATCTCCAGCGCCATTCGCGATGTGACCGAGCGCAAGCAGTTCGAGTCGCAGTTGAAGGAAACCGAACAACGCTTTCGCATCCTGGTCGAGGGCATTAAGGACTATGCCATCATCGCCCTTGATCCTCAGGGCGTGATTTCCAGCTGGAACGCCGGCGCCAAACGGATTAAGGGCTACGCCGCCGATGAAATCATCGGCAAGCATATCTCCTGCTTTTATCCCCCCGCCGATGTCGCGAACCATACCCCCGCCGCCCTGCTCGACCGCGCCACGCAAGAAGGAGTCGCGGAGCAGGAAGGGTGGCGCGTGCGCAAGGACGGCTCTCAGTTTTGGGCCGACGTGATCATCACCGCCCTCCGCGATGAAGCCGGCAAGCTCCTCGGCTTTGCCAAAATTACGCGCGACGTCACCGAGCGCCGCAATCTCGAACGGGAATTGCGTAACGCCAATGAATTTTTGGAGCACCGCGTTTCCGAGCGCACCTCCGAACTGGCCGCGGTTAATACCCAGCTTCGCAGCCGGCAGAGTGAAATTTCCGCTCTCAACGCCTCGCTCGAAGCCCGCGTCGCCGAACGCACCGCCGAACTGGTCCGCACCAATTCCGAACTCGAAGCCTTCAGCTATTCCGTTTCCCACGACCTTCGCACTCCTCTCCGCCACGTCGATGGCTTTGCCCGAATCTTGAAAGAAGAATACGTGGCCGAATTGCCCGCCGAGGGCCATCGCTTCCTCGATCGCATCCTCTCCTCCACCACTCACATGGGGCACTTGATCGACGACCTGCTGAATCTTGCTCGTATCGGACGAAAAGAGATCAAACGCGCCGATACCCAGATGACTCACCTCGTCAAGCAGGCGCTCTCCGACCTGCGTCCCGAAGAAGACCGCACCATCGAATGGCGCGTCGACCTCTTGCCCACATTGAACTGTGACCCTGGCTTAATTAAATTAGTTTTCATTAACCTGCTCGCCAACGCTTCCAAATTCACCCGCACCCGCCCTTCCGCCGTCATCGAAGTGGGTTCCTGCCTCACCGACGGCATCTTTACCCTCTTTGTCCGCGATAACGGCGTGGGCTTCGACCCCAAGTATGCCGATAAGCTATTTGGCGTCTTCCAGCGCCTTCATCGCCAGGAAGACTTCGAGGGCACCGGCATCGGTTTGGCGACCGTTCAACGCATCATTCATCGCCATGGCGGCCGAATCTGGGCCGAGTCCTCTCCCGGTCACGGCGCTACTTTCTTTTTTACTTTGGGCTCGCAGCCGCACGCAGCTGAGTCGCACGAAACAGTGGAGATCCAACATGGCTGAGCCGTTCGAGATAGAAATTTTGCTTGTGGAAGATAATATGGCTGACGCCGAGCTCGCGCTCCACGCCTTCAAGAAGAACAAAATTGCCAATCACGTTCTACACCTGCAAGACGGTGCCGAAGCCTTGGACTTCTTGTTTTCACGCGGTGCCTACCACGGTCAGGCCAGCCACCCTCCGCGGATTGTGCTCCTCGATCTGAAACTTCCCAAAATCGACGGCCTGGAAGTCTTGAAGCAAATAAAGAGCAATCCAATTACGAAGGCCATTCCCGTTATTCTTCTGACCTCTTCCAACGAAGAACGCGACCTCGTCGCCAGCTACCAGCTCGGCGTCAACAGTTACATCCAGAAACCTGTAAACTTTAACGAATTTCAAGAAGTCGTCCGCCAGCTCGGCCTGTACTGGCTGGTCGTCAACCGAGAGCCCCCTGCAGCCGCATTTCTGTCTTCCTAGGAGCCATCTCCAATGGCCCCGCCCAAATCCATTCTCGGTCGTTCCGCCGAACAAACTCTCCACCTGCTCATCGCGGAAGATAGTCCCGACGACCTCGCCCTGACCCTTCGCGAACTGGCCAGGTCGGACCTTAACCTTCAGATTGAAACGGTCTCCACTCGCTCCGCATTCGTCGACGTCCTGAATTCTCGACCCGTCGACATCGCGCTCTCCGATTTTCGCATGGTGGATTGGACCGGCATCGACGCCTTGACTGAAATCGTAAAGCTCGGCGCCGATATTCCCTTAATCCTCGTCACCGGAACGCTGGGCGATTTGAAAGCCGTCGAATGTATGAAGCTCGGCATTACCGACTATGTTCTGAAACATCAGCTCGCGCGCCTTCCCATGGCCATCCTGCGTGCCAGGGAAGAGCAGGCCCTGCGCCAGGCCCAGCGACTGGCCGCTGACGCCCTGCGCGAAAGTGAAGCTCACTATCGCACCCTGGTCGAAAATGCCCCGGACGCCATCGTGGTCCTCGACGTCGAGAAAGATTCCTTCATCGACTGCAACAACAACGCGCTTCGCCTCTTCCGCATGAACCGCGAAGATCTTCTTACCCGTAGTCCCGGCGAACTCAGTCCCGCCTTTCAACCGGACGGTCGCCATTCCATCGTCGCCACCCAACTGTGGGCCGAGCGCGCCTCCTCCAACGAAAACACCAATTTCGAGTGGGTCCATCGCAACTCGCTTGGCGCCGAGGTTCCCTGTGAGGTTCGCCTGGTTCAGCTCAAGTTTCCGGCGCGGCAGATTGTTCGCTGCAGCATTCTGGATATCACCGAGCGCAAACGCGCCGAACAAGAGGTCCGCGATAGCGAAGCCCGCTACCGTGACCTCGTCAACAACGCCAACTATGGAATTTATTGGGTTTCTCCCGACGGCACTTTGCTCGACGCCAATCCCGCCCTGGTGCACATGCTCGATTACGATTCCATCGAATCCTTGCTGTCCATCGGTGACACTGGAGTTTTATTTTGTGATCCCACGCTGCGCGGCCAGGTCTTGGCTTCCGACGGCGCCGCCGACCGCACCGACCTTAGTGTCGATTGGAAACGCTGCGACGGCAAAGTCATCACCGTGCGCCTCATTGCCCGCCGGGCCCGCGATCCTCGCCGCAAGACCGAATGCGCCGAGGTCATCGTCGAAGAAATTACCGAACGCCTCGCGCTGGAAAAACAGGTCCGTCAGGCCCAGAAATTCGAAGCCATCGGCCAGCTGGCCGGCGGCATCGCTCACGATTTTAACAACATGATCGGCGCCATTCTCGGCTGGGCCGAACTCGGCATGGACGAGACCGACGCCGAAACTCGCCTCCATCGCCACTTCGATAAAGTTCGCCATCAAGCCATTCGCGCTGCCGCGCTCACTCGCCAGCTCCTCGCCTTCGCCCGCCGCCAGATTCTGGAGCCCCGCGACATCGATCTCAATCAGGACGTCACCGAAACCATCAGCCTCTTGGAAAAAGTCATCGGCAGCAGTATTGAAATCAAAACCAATCTCACTCCCAATTTCCCCGTCATCCGCGCCGATCCCACCCAGATCGAACAAGTCATCATGAACCTGTGCATCAACGCGCGCGACGCCATGCCCGACGGCGGCCGTCTCATCATTGAAACCGGTGAAGTCGCGCTCGATGACCAGCAGCTCGCGGTCCAGGATCATGCCAAACCCGGACGCTACGCCATGCTCGCTGTCACCGACACCGGAACCGGCATGGACGCCGCCACGCTCGATCGCATCTTCGAGCCCTTCTTCACCACCAAAGACACCGGTAAGGGCACCGGCCTGGGCCTGGCGACGGTCTACGGTATTGTTCGCCAGCACGGCGGCTTCCTGCACGTCTACAGCGAGCTCAACGTCGGCACCACCTTCCGCGTGTATCTTCCGTTGACCGTTGCTGCCGGGAAAATCGAAGAGCTCCCCAATGACGTCCAGCCGGTGCGCGGCGGCTCCGAACTGATCCTTATCGCTGAAGACCACGAAGGCCTTCGCGATCTCGCCCGCGAAACTCTCGAAGGGCTCGGCTACTCGGTCATCACCGCCAACGATGGTGAAGCCGCCGTCCGCGATTTCGAAAACCATCGCGACCAAATCGACCTGCTGCTTTTCGATGTGGTCCTGCCCAAGATGAACGGCCCCAAAGCCTACGACACCATTAGCCGTATCAAATCCGATGTCCCGGTTATTTTTGCTACCGGCTACAGCGCCGACATCAGCCTGCTGCAGGAAGCCCAACACCAGGGACTCACCGTCTTGCAGAAACCCTACGATCCGCGCGATCTCGCCCGCCGCATTCGCGATACTCTCGATCTTCAACCCGCCAAAACCAGCGCGCTTAAACATCGCGCCTAACGCTGTTCCGCTTCGGCGCAACTCTTCTTTTTCGCTAAAATTCTCCGGTCGCCTTGCCCAAATGCTGTTGACACTCTTTCTTAGCGCGTGTTATTCATGATTCAACTGTGGATTCCGGCGGAAACGCTGGATTGCCGGATCGTCTAGGCTCACGCAAGCCGTTTTAACGACGCTCCTGCAACACCCCACCCACCCCGGGAGGTGGTCACCGCTAGGTTTCCGCCTCCCGTTTATATTTCTAGCCTTAGCCGCTACTTGGCGCCCTGGTTCCTGCCCCGTGGCCTCGATTTTCTCGAAACTATTCCAGAATCTAACGAAAAGGTTATAATGCGCCCACTCGCCAGCGCGCTTTGCCATACGCCCGTGTCGAGGTTCCTGCTTTCGGTATTGCTGTCGGCAGGCCATCTGGAGGGGTCGCGATGGGTTTGCAAATCGAAGAGCGTAAATCCGGAGCCGTTACCATCCTCGACTTGGTCGGCCGCATCGTCATCGGCGTCAGCAACGATGCGCTCGTCGCCGAGTTGCGCAAATTTTCCGATGCCGGCGCTTCCGAAGTAGTCCTCAATCTCGCCGGCGTCACCCAGATGGATAGCTCCGGCATCAGCACCCTGGTCCGCTCGTTCGTCACTCTCGACCGCCAGGGCGGCGGCGTAAAACTTCTCAACCCTTCAGGTCACGTCAAGGAAGTCCTCGAATTGACCCGCTTGATCCACGCCATTCCCACGTTCTACGAGGAATCTCGAGCAGTCGCAGCTTTCCGCAGCAACATCGCTCGCGCTTAGGCTTTCGTTGGAGGTCTTGGATCGGCAGTTCAGGCGGGCTACGCGTTCTTTTTCAATTCGGCCAATACTAGCTTCGCGACTTCTTTCAACGTATCGAACACGCCTTGACCGGTGACCGCCACACCTTCCACCGTCGGTTCGCCTTTCACCAGTAAATGTTTCTGCAGTTCTTCGATCGGCAGCACATTCGGCAGGTCGCGCTTGTTCAATTGCAGCACGTACGGAATCGTCGCGAAATCCAGATTGTGATCTTTCAGATGTTCGCGCAGGTTGTCCAGCGTTTCCAGATTCGCGTCCAGCCGTTCTTCCTGCGAGTCCGCCACAAAAACCACGCCGTCCGCGCCTTTCAAAATCAATCGCCGGCTGGCTTCATAGAAAACCTGCCCCGGCACGGTGTACAGGTGAAACCGCGTGCGGAATCCGCGCACCGAACCTAGGTCCAGCGGCAGAAAATCGAAGAAAAGAGTCCGATCGGTTTCCGTCGCCAGCGAAACCATCTTTCCCTTTTGATTCGCTCCGGTGTGCTCGTAGATCCACTGCAGGTTCGCAGTTTTCCCGCCGAGGCCAGGACCGTAATACACAAGTTTGCAGTTAATTTCCCGTGCGGGAAAATTTATAAACGGCACAATTTCCTCGGATTAGCGAAGCTCATTACTTATAGCATAGCGCCTCTCCCCGGCCAACGCGCCCCATCGCCCATGCTTCGCAACTGATAACCCGGCCAGCAAACCGCTTGGTCCATCGGCTCGGCTCCCGCGCCGCCGAATTCCTCAAAATGCCGCATCTGACCGCTAATCAGCGTATTAGGCAGGGCCCTACGAGTGCGTTTCTTTTCCCGCGACCACCTGTGCATGACCCAGGAATGCCACCAGCGAAACTCCCCCGACGATGTTTCCCAACAGCGTCGGAATCAGAAAATGAATCAGGTAAGCGCTCCACGTTTCGTCGCCGGTCACGATCAAATAGAACATTTTCGTCGAGCCCGCGATCACGTGGTTGAATCCGCCGATCCCGATCAGATACGTCAAAATGATGATGATGCTCACGCGCGACGAATCCGCTCCGGGCAGCAGCCAAACCGTCAGCGCGATCAGCCACCCGGCAAAAATCGCGCGCACCAGCACCACCCCAAATCCGCTTCCCAGTCCTTCGCCGCTTACGTCCGCCAGTGCTTGTCGGATCGCCGGATCGAAAATCAAAGTTTTCCCCACCACCAGCGCGAACAGAAAAGTTCCGAACAAATTCGCCGCCAGAATTACCGACCACATCCGCAACACGCTCAGAATCTTGGCCAGCGCGGGTTTCGAAAGCAGCGGCAAAATTACAGTGAGCGTCGTCTCGGTGAAAAGCTGTTGCCGCCCCAGAATCACAATCAAGAATCCCACGCAGTAGCCGAACTTGGAAATCAGCGGGGCCCATGTCGCGTGTGGCAGATAGGCCGCCAGAAGCGCCTCCGCCACCAACGAGAAACCCATCGACAATCCTGCGGCTAGCCCGGACCACCCTAACGCCGCCGAAGCACGGCGGAACTCCTCTTCGCCCTCCCTCCGGATCGTTTCGTACACCACGCTGGGCGAAATGGCCAGGCGCTCTTCGACCTTCTTTTCTTCGGCGCGCGTGTGTATCGCCGGCGATTCCTTCGTTTCCGCGCTAATGTCGTCTTTTTCGCGCTTCAAAGGGTGCTGGGTGGGACTCTCCGGGACGCTCAGTGAGCCAATGAGCCCAAAATCTCCAGGGCATCATTGAGCAACTGGCGGAGAACGTCCATCCCTTTTTATGTGTAGGTGATATTCGAGGAGGAGTGGGTGCGCCCGGGTTGCGCTGCGCTCTAACTCGGATACCGGGTCGTCGCCAAGCCCACGATTTTTCCTTCGCGGCCTTCTTGCACTAGCACGATGATTCGCGATTTTTTCGCTCCCGACGCCGGAAGTTCGATGTCCACCGTCTGCGAAAATCCCTTGGTCTTATCCACGGTTCCGGCCATCTTCCACCCGCGCAGCACTGCCACGTGCGTCAACGTGCGCCCCGAATTTTCGCCCCGTGCCACACTCGAAACGTCGCTGTCGTCGGCGATTGCTACCACCACATTTGCCGACGTCGCGCTGCTCGACTCCGGCAGCGGCCCGGTTTGCACCTGCCACGAGATTTTTCCGTCTGGGCTTTTTACCGCGTTCAAGCTCACCGCGATTTTCTGCGCTGCCGCTGCTTTTCCAATCGCTTGCACTGCGCTTCGCGCATCGCTGCCCACCAATTCGAATACTCCATCCACTACCATTTGCGGTGTGTACACGCCGCTTCCCAGTTGCGCCGAGTATCGATCCTGCCGCTCACTATTCGCCCGCGCCGAAAATGGATCTTTCCAGCCGATGTCATCCCAATAATCCACATGCTCACTCAGTGCGATGATTTCCGCGCTCGCGACCGGCTGCGTTTGATCCAGCTTCCGCAAGAGCTCATCCGCCGGTGGACAGCTCGAGCAGCCTTCCGAAGTAAATAGCTCCACCAGCACTGGCGAACGAACCCCGTCGGCTCGCGGCACGCTATTCGCCGCCTCCGTGCTCCGATGGGCCACCGCCGCCGATACCAAAATCACCGAGCAAACCAACGCGCCCGCAAAAATCATGGTTCTCATGTGCACCACCCTCATAGCGCCTCTAACCCGCGCTGCGAACAACCGCCAATCGTTGGATGGCTCGTTCTTTGCGAAGTTTCATTGTTGACCCCACGTCGAATTCACCGCATTGACGCGCCCCCGCGACTTTGCTATGGTCCACTACGTTTCCTGCGAGGACACCAATTGAAACGCTCCGGGACCCGCACTAAAAACGCTGCCGCAAAGAGCCATAAACCATTGAAAACTAAGCTGGCTAAGGCCACAACGAAGTTTAAGGCTCCGCCTCCCGATCCGGACGCGCCGGCCAAGCAAGCCCAGCTCAAGGCCTACGAGGAAGCTCTCAAGCTTTTCCAGGAGCAGAAGTTCCCGCGCGCCAAGCAATCCCTCGAAAAGGTCCTGCATGGTCCCTCCAAGGAACTCCACGACCGCGCCGAAATGCATATCCGCATTTGCGATCAGCGCATCGCCCGCGCCCCGGTCCCCGCTGCGAAGTCCGCCGAAGATCACTACACCCAGGGCGTCGCGCTCATGAACCTCGGTCGCTGGGACGAAGCTCGCGAACATCTCGATCGCGCCCGCAAGTCCGCGCCCAAGGCCGACCATATTGTGTACGCCATGGCCGCACTCGATTGCCTTACCGGCGAAGCCGAATCCGCCATGCAAAATCTGAAAGTAGCCATCCAGTTGCGTCCCGAAAATCGTTATCACGCGCGCAACGATGAGGACTTCGCCTTTTTGCAGGAAGACCCGCGTTTCACCGAACTGCTCTATCCGGAACGCGACGGTTCGTCCGGCTGATCTCCGCGGCATCCTTTGAAGTTTTGCGACCCAGATTCCCGCATGAAATCTGCATGAAAAATGCTCCGCAAAATCGCGGTCGCTCGATTCGTGTCGTCGCTTTAGGCGGTGGCACCGGTCTTTCCACCGTTCTGCGCGGTCTGAAAGAATACGTTTCCGCGCGCAAAAAAGAATTGGTGCACCGCCCGTCCGTGCGTCGGCCCATCTCCGATTTGGCCGCGATCGTTACCGTCACCGATGACGGTGGCAGCTCCGGCCGGCTGCGTCGCGAATATCGCGTGCTTCCTCCCGGCGATATCCGCAACTGCATGGTCGCGCTCTCCAAAGACGAACATCTTCTGAGCCAGCTTTTTCAATATCGGTTTCCCGCCGGTGGCGGGCTGGCCGGCCACAGCTTTGGAAATTTGTTTCTGACTGCGCTCACCAACGTCACCGGCGATTTTCCCGAAGCCGTTCGTGTTTCCTCGCTCGTGCTGGCCATTCGCGGCCGCATTTATCCTTCCACCGCTCAGAACGTCACTCTCGAAGCCGAACTCGCCGACGGCCGGATCGTCGCCGGCGAAACCAATATTTCGCGCTCCCGCAAGCCCATTCGCCGTCTTCGGTTGGTTCCTCGCCGCGTGCGCGCCGTTCCCGAAGTCCTGCAGGCCATTCGCGAAGCCGACTTGATCCTGATCGGCCCCGGGTCGCTCTACACCAGCATCATTCCCAATTTG
>Ga0302307_10002113_pt1 | contig 12244 bp, 9 predicted proteins | sample III_Palsa_E3_2_FD_200530 | JGI IMG/M metagenome (GOLD analysis project Ga0302307, IMG submission 200530) | Peat permafrost microbial communities from Stordalen Mire near Abisko, Sweden - III_Palsa_E3_2 | ecosystem: Environmental > Terrestrial > Soil > Palsa > Peat permafrost | place: Sweden... | reverse complement strand
CTGGCATGCGTGTTCAATCCGCGTCGTCGTCCGCGCGATCGCGACAGCAAGCTCATAGCGGGTGGAGCTGAACTCGCCTTTCTGCGCGGCGGCCCACATTTGCGCCACCACATCTTTGAATTCAGGGTCCGATGTTGTGAAGGCGAGGGTCCGCTTGGCTTGGATCTCCAGAGTAGCCGGCGAGCCGTCGGCATTAACCGCCTGGATGACGACATCGTCCAGAGGCCGTCCAGACGCTCTTTGCTGGAACGCCACCGTGCGGGTGATGGCTCCGGGTAGCCCGCGAGGTTCGCTGCCAATCAGCAGAGAGAGAAGGTAGAACGCGCCGACTTTGCCCTCGAATTGAGGGCCGGCATTACCGGCCGCCGCCGGAGGTGCGACCTGCGGTAGGCTAGACGATTTTTCGGACACATTGAGATGGTGTTGAAGATTCGGCCTCCTTTCAATCCCCTAATTTGAGAACGCGTCAGGGCCGGCGATCTATGCGTCCCGAACGGGCGTCTTTCTCGTTGTTGGGTGTGAAGAACCCGGATTGTTGCCGGATTTCTTTTTTGGTGAAATTCTTTTTTGGCGGCGTCTTTTTTTCTGTGGGAAATTTCTTTTTATAGAAATTCGAAGAGAGCGGAAAGCTAGGCCCACATTGCCGATTTATGGAAAGCTCCCCTAAGTACAGAGGCACCCCGTAGCTGTTCTTTTTCCCTTATTCTCTTTTACTTCTCAGGCGGAGAGAGAAAACCCTATGCAACCCTGATCTGCTCCGAAAACCCGCAATCTTCAACTGCTTCTACCGAACAGGGGGGTGTGAAACCCTGTGCGACCATGGGCGTCAAGTTAAAAACGATTTCCGGCTTAGCGCGACAGGCGGTGTGGAGTTGGCGCTTGCATCGGTCATGAGCTCGATTCTAACGTTTTCCTTGTAGTGATAAAAATCGGGACTTACTTGCAGGGCTCAGCGCCGCTCGTCCTGCGGGGTCGCGCGCGGTAAGGGCAGCGATAGTGGCTAACCGAGTCGCTGTACTCGGAGCGTTTTTGTTCAGCGTAGAGCGGATTTTATAATTGGCATCATGCGCATGGGATCACGTGCTTGAGCCGTTCACGCCGGCGAGCAAATGCCCGGGTACTTGTTCCAATCGACTATTCGTCGAATTGCAACGAATTTGCGCACAGCCATGCAGATGCCATGCAGATTTTTTATTCTGCATGGCACGTCAGCCAATCCCCAAAATCAATCCGAAAAACATTAAGTTATGGCGCGCCCGAAGAGATTCGAACTCCTGACCCCCAGATTCGTAGTCTGGCGCTCGAGATGCTGTCCTTCGGCGTGGCGGGCGCGAAAATAGCTCTCTGCAGCCGCTGCACCGCCGATTAATCTAGCGGACGTACAAATGGCTTAAGCGCAATCCCGGATAGCGGACGCGATCAATCAATTCTTTCAGCGCCTTCATCGGGAGCTGCATGGGCGCATACACCGAAAACGTGAAGCCCTGTTCGTGGCCGATTAACTCCGCGATTTCGGCGGCCGTGGCGCGCTTGTTTTTGAGAGCTTGCGCCACGTTCTTGCGGAATGAATGAAATGACGTCCGCGGAGCGGTAACGCCGCATTTCCTCCGGTACTCTGTGTATCGCTTGGCGAAATAATGGTTGTACTTGCCATCAGGGCCGCCCGGTTTCAGCGCTGGAAATAGTCGCCCATCACGCGGCAGCGTCTGCGCGTAATCAAGGAAGCCGCAGCGCACTAACTCGCTATGTATCGGCACGATGCGCGTGGCCGCTTCTGTCTTGAGCCTTTGGCCTGTGTTATCGTCGCTCACGTTGAACAACCATATGCCGCCGTTGCGCTGCACGTCGCTAGCGCGCATCTGGCAAATCTCGTTTGACCGCATTCCGCTAAACAGACCGACCAATGGAATCCAAGCCATTGCATTTTCAAACGTGTACTTGGCCGGGTGGATGCGCTGTTCGGTAGGCATGTTGCGTAATAGTGGCGTGCGGAAAAGCTTATTTAACTCGTCCGTCTGATAGGACCGCCATGAGCTGTTGGTTTCTTCAAGCGTTCGTCCGGCGAAGGGGTTGCGCCCTTCAAAGTGTCCCTCTTTGTCCGCCAGCCTGAACACGCCAGAAAGAGCGTGAATGTATGAGTTGATGGTTCGGTTTGTGAGGCTTGCGGAACGACCGGCGCATTTTTCAACTAGCTTACTCAAAGGCAGCTCTTGCGAGCCTTCAATGTGGTGCCAATCGGGGCCTAGCTTGCCAATTTGCTCAAGGAAATCGGTTGCCGTTAGCTTGTCGATTGCGGCAAGCGGGGCGTCGTTGGTGAAGCTTTTGAATAGACGGAATACTGTTTCCCGTTGACGTTGGGTGTGCGCCGTCATTTTGCCGGCCTTCCGCTTGGCTTCAATGTATCGCGCCGCCGCCTCTGAAAAACGTATTCCGCTATCAGTGCGAATGCCCACGACCTTACGCGGCGAGGCAACAATTGGCCGTAGCGTTCGGGGGTCGATGCCATGTGCTCCGAGGAAGGTCGCCGGCGGGTCCGATGGTTTGCCTTCGAGGGCGCGCAAGCGGCCCTCCGCCGCTGCAATAAGCGCCCGCACCGCCGCTTGACCCATGAGTTGATAAGTCTTACTGCCGGGCTCCAGCTGAACGCCAGTCCGCCGCTCGACGGCCTTCAATTCGTGGGCGATGGCGTCAAAGCTCGTCAGGTCTTCGATTGGCGTGCCTTGTTCACCTGGGTCCATCGAAACGAGGCCCATATCTTCAAGGAAACTGTACAGGCCGTGGCTAAGGCTTTCGCGCTCTTCGTTGATGGACGACCGCCCCCTCTTGGTGTCCACCTCCATCCGCTCCAACGTTGATGTGAAAATCTCTCGCGCTTGCGCGTCGATTTCCGCAGGCGACAATGTGTCGCCGGTCCGCGCTCGTTGGAACGTTTCGCGCCATTGCTTTACAAGCGGCCAGCGCCGGTCCTGAGCTTGCCCCAGCGACTGCGTCTTGAGGCTCACCACAATCTTGCTGAGCGGCCGGCCGGCACTCCCATTGCGACCGTCACTGACGAACTTGCCGCGGAGGACTCGCGGTATCGCAGCGACGAAATACCAGCTTTGATGTCGTTGCTTGAGATACCGTGTATCGGCCATGCCTTGGGCCTGATGGTACATGTTGATGGTACAGCCTCATGGCACAGTACACTCGCTAAAGCAAGGTAAACCTGGCGGAATCGGCATTTCTGATTGAGTGGTGAGTTGCCCCTACAGCGCCCACCATATTTTGATATTTGTCTGCCACAGTCGGCTTCTCGAAGAAGCGTTCCGCCGAGAAAATCAGGAAATTCAGTTCGGCGTTACGCGTGAAGCGCTCGACTGCAGCGCGCGGATGCGCTCGGCGAGGGAGCCCTTGCCCGGTTTCGGGGAAGTGACGCCGGGCTCACCCGCCGCACCGTAAATCCCGGTGGCCGCGCCCTTCTTGACGCCTACATCCGGCACGGCCTCCGCAAGCATGGATTCGATCGGTGAACCGGGGCCTTCCAGCGCCGCGGTGAGCCGCGCTACCTCGGCAGCGACGTCGTTGATGCGCTCGCGCAGCAGCGCATTTTCGACTCGCTCGGCGGCCCAACTCGATTCTGCCTCGCGCCGCATGGTCACTATCTCACCCTGCAACGTACTCCGCTCCTGATTGGCCGCCGCGAGTTGGGCCTCGAGCTGACTAATTTCCGAGCGCAGCCGTTCTATCGCGCCACTGCTGCGCGCGCTGGCGTTGCTCAACTGCTCGCGCAAATCGTTTTCGAGCTTGTGGGCGGCTTCGAGTTCGCCGCGCGTGCGGGCGGCTTCGGCTTCGCGCTCGGCAAGAGCGCGGGCCTGATCGGCCAGCCGGCCTTCGAGTTCCTGAATGCGGTGGCCCAATGCTTCGGTCTCGGCGGTTTGCGTGAGCAACTGTCGCTCGACGTCATCGGTGCGCGCCGCCAGCCCGGCCATTTTGCCGCGTGCCTCGTTTAATTCCTTGGTTGCCGCTTCGGCTTCGCCGCGCTCACGCGCGAGTCGTTCTTCGGTCGCGCGCACGGCGCGCTCGTAATCGGCGACGCTCACCTTCATTGCTTCGATCTGCGTGCGTAGCGCGGCGAGTTCGACGCGCTGGCTGTCGGCCGAGAGCGAACGCTCGCTGAGCTCGGCGCTGAGCCTGACAAGCTCCGCCTCCTTGTCAGCTAAAGTGCGCTCCGCCTCCCGCAAAGAGCCCGATTTGCTTTCGAACTCTTCCTCCGTCGTGCGTAATTGATCGCGCAGGCTTTTCTCACGCGTTTCCGTTTCGGATATTGTTGCGGTCTTTTCGCCCAGTTCTTTCTTCAGATGGTTGATGGCCTCGGTTTTCTTGCCAAGCTCGGCAAGCTGATGGGTGGTCTTGGCCTTCATTTGCTCGACGCTCATTTCGAGCCGTCTGGTCGACATTGCGAATTCGGCGCGGAGCTGGTCCTTGTCTGCGCGGATTTCGGCGACGGAGATAGGCGTGGCCGCCTCGACCCGGCGCATCGTCAATCGCACCGCACGATTGTGAACAAGGGAGACGAACAGAAGCCCTAGGAGGGCCGCGAGCAGGAACCCGATCCCGAAATACATGATCGGTTCGATCATGACACCAACTCTTTGAACCGCGGCGCCGACCGGCAGACATTGCCACACGCCGACATAACCGCACCACGTTGACCGACGGTTAACCTAAACCGAGAAGGGCTGGCCCGCTAGAATGACACGGCAAATATCGAGACCGCAATTCGGCGCGCGCCTGGACAGCGGCGGTCCTCAGAATGGATTCCAGGTAGGGCGCGCGGTGAACTTGAGATAGCCGAGATTAGCTCCCAGCCGGAGTCCGACGCCGGCGCGGATCGGTACGACGACAATGTCGTTTGCCCCGAGCGCTGTCATGCCCAATCCGCCGACAAAATAAGCGGAGCCTTCGATGCCGCCGAACCTTTCGAAAATGGCTTCGGTGCGTGGCAGGTTGTAGACCAGCATCATGGTCCGAGCGCCGTCGGCGCCAATGTCGAAGCCCATTGTTGGGCCCTGCCAGAACACGCGGACATCGCCAGCGTTCTTCGTGTAAAGCGTTCCGTCACCATAGCGAAGTCCGCCGACAAAGGCGCCGCCCGCTTCCTCGCCAAGAACGTATCCGTTGGGTTGGCCCCATTGACTCACCGCTTTCTCGACGATCGTCGCCAGTCCGCGGGAAACGCCCCCGAAAAAATGGTGGCCGGCATCTACCAGTTCGTCTGGCGAGTAGCGGTTGCTCGCTGGCGGTTGCGCCGGGACAGACGGCCCAGACCGGGGCGGCACTGGCTCCGGCGGCGGCGAGACGGTTTGAGCCCAAGCCGGCAGAGCGACCAAGTTGGCCGCTACCAGGGCAATTCGAGCAACCCTCAGCGCGGCAATCATGTGCAATCCCCGGCCAACCCCTCGTTCGCGCGATCCAGCCCGAAGCGGGCGCGAATCAGTGAAGCATTCGCCAGAACTATGACCGCAGCGCGGCGGGAACAAAAGTGATCAGAGGAAGCGACGGCCGATGCCGATCGGTCGACCCCTGGGAGCTTCTCAGCGGGCGGCCCCTTTAGGGAATGTCCCGAGCTTTTTTTCCCCTCCTGCCGGGTTTCCCCAGGCAAGAAAGGACGGAATACGAAGGTCGGGAGTGCCATACTGCAAAGCCGATCCATCAAGCCCAGTGACAATGCCGCCTGCTGCGACCAAAATCGCATGGCCCGCGGCTATGTCCCAGTCCATGGTCGGTCCAAGGCGCGGATAGTGATCGGCCGCCCCTTCGGCCAGGCGACAAAATTTCAAGGAAGACCCGCAGCCAATCCGGCGAACATGCGGCAAGCGATGAAGGTAAGCCTCGGTTGGGGCATCGAGATGGCTACGGCTGACCATAACGATGCACTCGCCCGCAGGCACCGAACGCGAGTGTATGGGCTGCGGCGGAAGCGCTTTTTCCGCAACGAATTCCAGCCGTTCGGCGCCTCTGCCGACAATGCCGCGCCAAATAAGGCCGAGGGCTGGCGCCGTGATAACCCCGAGCACCGGGAAACCTTCCGACAAAAGCGCGATATTGACGGTGTACTCGTCGCGGCCGGCAATAAATTCCTTGGTGCCGTCGAGAGGATCGACGAGATAGTAACGATCGGATTTGGCAGGGAGGGTCGTACTTTCCGCAGATTCTTCGGACACGATCGGGAAGGAACCGCCGAGACGCGCCAGACCGTCCGCGATGACCGCTTCCGCCGCCTCATCTGCCGAGGTTACCGGGGAACCATCCGCCTTAGTGCGGATGCTCCCGCCAAGCGTTCCCCTGATAGCGTTGGCCGCGGCAATACTGACTTGGGTGAGCGCGTTCAGCGCATCGGGATAGTCGGCTGGGTCTAACTTGGACAACGGGACTCCTTGCCGCCGTGCTTCCTGATCCCACGGCGCGTCGTCTACCACAGGGTGCCGGATACGGCACGATTGCCGAATCACCTATGCTGTGACAGGCACCAGCCCCACGCGGTTGCAGCGGAGAAGCTCATGTCCGCCCCAGTTTCCGGCCCTATCGCCATCGGGTCTCTCGATCTCGCGGCTTTATTATGCTCTCGCGTTTGCCATGACCTCATCAGCCCGGTCGGCGCGATCGTCAACGGCATTGAAGTCATGGAGGAAGACAAGAACGAAGAGACGAAGACGTTTGCGCTCGAGTTAATCAAGAAGAGCGCTTACCAGGCGTCGGCCAAACTGCAGTTTTGTCGGTTGGCGTTCGGCGCCGCCGGTTCGGCCGGGGCGCAGATCGACCTCGGCGATGCCGAAAAACTTGCCCGGGGACTCTTTGACGACGGCAAGACCGCGCTGGCGTGGAATTTGCCGCGGCTTTTGTTGGACAAAAATCGTGTGAAGCTATTGCTTAACATGCTGGTCATTGCGGCCGGGACCGTGTCCCGCGGTGGAACGCTCACGGTCGAACCGATTACGGCGGGCGAAGAGATTTCCGGTTTCACCGTTACCGCCGCCGGCCAAAGTCCGCGCTTGAATCCGGCCATCAGCGGCCTACTCGCTGGCAGCGTAAGCCAACCCGTGGATGCCCATGCGATTCAACCCCTCTACGCGGGCATTTTGGCGCGCGATTGCGGCCTTACGCTTTCGGCTCTTGGCGACGCCTCTTCGGTTATCTTAACCGCTCGCTAACCAAGGCCGAGCGCGCGGGGTCGTCGGTAAGGCGTCGGCCTGCAACTGAAATTAAACCCTTTCCCAACAGACTCCTCTTCGTCCGTCGGGTGTGCCGCCCGGCGGCCAGACACGCCTGCGTGCGTGACGGCGGCGCCGGGAACCGAGCGCCGGGCTGCGAAATCGTGCGTTGGCGAGGCGCGTAGTATGGACGACCTGTTGCGGGAGTTCCTCACCGAGACCAACGAGAATCTCGAGCGCGTCGATGCGGAAATCGTGCGTTTCGAGCATGAGCCCAGCAACAGCGAAATCCTCGGCAACATTTTTCGCCTCGTCCATACCATTAAAGGGACTTGCGGATTTCTCGGGCTTCCCCGACTAGAGGCGTTGGCGCACGCGACCGAAACTTTAATGAGCCGGTTCCGCGACGGAATGCCGGTCACCAGCGATGCCGTCACCCTCGTCCTCTCCGCCATCGATCGCATCAAATTCATCCTTGCCGAAATCGAAGAGAAGCAAGACGACGAGGGTGGCGACGACAGCGACCTTATCGAGCAGCTTCATCATTTGGCGGAACATGCCCGCGTCCGTTCCAGCCCTGCGTCCGGAGCGCTGGACGACGCTAAGGCCCAGCCGGCGTCTCGCGCACCGGCGGCAGCGAAAGATTTGGCTCGCGAGAAGGATGCTGCGGAAGGATCTCGCGACGAGCGCGAACGGGCCGCCAACTATTCTATTCGCGTGCAGGTCGAAACGCTCGATAACCTGATGACTAGGGTCTCCGAACTGGTCCTGACCCGCAACCAGCTTCTCGAGATGGTTCGCCGGCACGAGGAGTCCGATTTCAACGTACCTCTGCAACGACTTTCAAACGTGACCGCTGAGCTGCAGGAGGGCGTGATGAAAACGCGCATGCAGCCCATCGGCAACGCGTGGCAAAAGCTGCCCCGGATCGTGCGCGATCTTTGCGCCGAACTCGAAAAAGACATCGAGCTCGAGATGCATGGAGCCAACACGGAACTCGACCGCCAAGTCCTGGAGCTGGTCAAGGATCCGCTCACCCATCTCGTTCGCAACTGCGCCGACCATGGTATCGAAAGCCCCGCTGAACGGCTTGCGGCAGGCAAGCCGCGTAGCGGCAAGATTCGGCTGTCGGCCTGCCACCAAGGCGGTCACATTATCATCGAGATTGCCGATAACGGCCGCGGTCTCGACGTCGAGCGGATCCGCGCGCTCGCGCTTGAGCACGGCTTGCTGAGCGAAAGCGAGCTCGCGGCAAAATCCGATTCTGAAATCTGCAACTTGATCTTTACACCGGGGTTTTCAACTGCAACGCGCATTACCAGCATTTCCGGTCGCGGCGTTGGTATGGACGTGGTGCGCGCCAATGTGGAGCAGATCGGCGGCACCGTAGAGTTGAAGTCGACTCCTAAAGTAGGCACGACCTTCTCCATAAAGATTCCGCTGACACTCGCCATTGTTTCCGCGCTCATCGTCGAAGCGAGTGGTGAGCGTTTCGCAATTCCGCAGCTTTCCGTGCTTGAGCTGGTGCGAGCCGGCGGCGTCCATCGCATCGAATGGATAAAGGAGACGCCCGTTCTGCGCCTGCGGAGAGAATTGCTGCCGCTTATTTATCTGAACGACGTTCTTCGGCTCGATCAAAGCAAGCCCGACCGCGGCTTCGTCGTAGTGATGCAAGTGGGGAATCAGGTTTTCGGCCTCGTCGTCGATGGGCTTTTCCATACCGAGGAAATCGTAATCAAGCCGATGTCATCGAAGCTGCGCTACATCTCGGCTTTTTCCGGCACCACCATTCTCGGCGATGGCGCCGTGATCATGATTATCGATCCCAATGGAATTGTTCAGGCGCTCGGCCGAGCCGCGCCGGTGCTCGCACGCGCGCAAGAGGCCGAGACAAGAAATGCGGCAGAGTCCGGCAATCAAATTCTCACGCCGCTCTTGGTTTTCCGCGCCGGCTCGCAGCAGCCGAAAGCGGTGCCGCTATCGCTCATATCGCGGCTTGAGGAAATCGATTGCGGACGAATTGAAAAGTCCAACGACCAGCATCTGGTCCAATACCGCGGCCAGCTCATGCCGCTTTTGTGCATCGATGCGCAGACGAAGATCAAACAAGACGGCGTCCAGCCGGTCCTTGTTTTCTCGGAGCGTAACCGCTCCATGGGCCTCCTTGTCGATGAAATTGTCGACATCGTGGAACAACAGCTCGATATCGAGGTCGTGAGCGATCAACCCGGTGTTCTAGGCTGTGCCGTGGTGAAAGGCAGAGCGACTGAGGTCATCGACGTCGGACACTTTTTGCCACAGGCATTTGCTGACTGGTTGGACCGGCGAGACACTCGACCGGCCCCGCTCGCCCCGAAAGTTTTGTTAGTGGACGATTCCGCGTTTTTTCGTGACATGTTGGCGCCGTTGATCAAGGCGGCCGGCTATCAAGTCGTCGCCGTGCCTTCGGCCACGCAGGCGCTGGCGGCGCTCTCCTCCGGCACAGCGATTGACGTCGTAGTCACCGACATCGAAATGCCGGAAATGGACGGGTTCGCGTTAGCTACAACCTTGCGACAGGACCCGAGGACAGCGGCAATCCCAGTCATTGCGCTCTCGGCAATGGTTTCTACAGACGCGATCCAGCGTGGCCGTCGCGCTGGCTTCCATGACTTCGTCGCCAAATTCGATCGTGCCGGGCTCATCGCGGCCATAAAGGAGCAGACCGACGAGCTGCACGCGGCAGCTTAACGGGGCAAGTATCCGGAAACGTCATGCATAAGGACGACCATTTTACCGAATTCGTCACTTTCAACGTCGCCGGCCAGTTGTTTGGCCTGCCGATTGAGCAAGTGCAGGATGTCTTCAAGCCTACTTGCGTCACCCGTGTGCCGCTCGCCGGTGCGGACATTGCCGGGGTGCTCAATCTGCGCGGCCGTATTGTCACGGCCGTCGAGATGCGCAGCCGGCTCGACTCGCAACCCCGTGATACCGGCACCGAAGCGATGGCCATCGGCATCGAAGCCAAGGGCGAATCCTTCGGCCTCATAGTCGACGCGGTCGGAGAAGTACTCAAGCTCGCGGACTTTGAGCTCGAACCGAACCCGATCAACCTCGACCGCAAGCTCGCTGTCTTATCCCACGGGGTCTACCGTCTCGAGGATCAGCTGCTCGTTGTTCTGGATATCGACGAAGTGTTGAGGCTGCGAGGCAAAGCCGCAGCGGCCTGAAATGGGGAATGCATCGCAACATCGAGCGGGGTCATCCCGCAAAACCCTGAAGTGAGGAACCAATGAAAACGTGCTTAGTGGTGGACGACTCCAGTGTCATTCGCAAAGTGGCGCGAAGGATTCTTGAAGGCTTGGATTTTGAGATTTCCGAAGCCGAGAACGGCCAGGAAGCGATCGTTGCGTGCCGTGAGCAGATTCCCGACGCGATTCTGCTCGACTGGAACATGCCGAAGATGGACGGATATGAGTTCTTGCGCGCGCTTCGGCGGTTGCCCGGCGGGGACAAGCCCAAGGTAGTGTTCTGCACAACCGAAAACGACGTCGCTCACATCGCGCGCGCGCTGCATGCCGGCGCTAACGAGTACATCATGAAACCTTTCGACAAGGATATTGTCGAAGCCAAGTTCCAAGAAGTTGGACTCATCTGAGCTCGAAGGATTCGCCGACGACGGCGAATCGGCATGCACGATGTCCCTGGTTAAGTTTGAAAGTCGAGTGAATGAGTAGTGTAGCTTCCGCCGTTGCGAGCGTATCTGAGGCCGACCACCCGATCCGCGTCATGATCGTCGACGACGCGGCCGTCGTCCGCCGGCTGCTCAGTCGCTGGATCGACGCTGAGCCGGATCTCGCCGTTGCGGCGACCTTGCGCACCGGGCGTGAAGCAGTCGACCAGATCGAAGCAATCAATCCTGATGTCGTTGTGCTTGACGTGGAAATGCCGGAGCTTGACGGTATTTCGGCGTTGCCACTGCTGCTGCGGAAAAAGCGCAATCTCATTGTCATTATGGCCTCCGCGCTGACGCGCCGATGCGCCGAGGTCAGCCTGCGAGCGCTGTCTCTGGGCGCGGCTGACTATGTGCCGAAGCCGGAGACAGCGACCGACGCCCCGCCTTCGGCGGCATTTCAGCGTGAGTTGATCGAGAAAATTCGCAGTCTCGGTGGGCGGGACCGCGCGCGGATGAAGCTCCGGTCCTCCGAGCTTGCCAAAACCCTGCTGGATAGAGGTCCGGGCGCAGTCGGGAGCCCGGCGTTTGCATTGCGTCCGTTTGCGCGCGTTTCACCCCAGGCGTTGGTGATCGGTTCGTCGACCGGTGGCCCACAGGCGCTGACCACGCTCATCCGGCAATTGGCCGCTACGCTCGAGCGGGCGCCAATTCTGATTACCCAGCACATGCCGCCGACCTTCACGACCGTTTTGGCTGAGCATTTAGCCCGGATCAGCGGCCGGCACGTGCGCGAAGCCGAGAATGGAGAACCGGTCGTTGCCGGCAACGTTTATATCGCTCCCGGAGGGCGGCACATGCGCGTCGCACGCGGGCGGAGCGGGGTTTCGATTGTCCTCGGCGACGATCCGCCGATCAACTTTTGCAAGCCCGCGGTAGATCCGCTGCTCGCGTCCGCGTCCGCCAGCTGGGAAGCAGGCACGCTCGCCGTCATCCTGACCGGTATGGGTGCTGACGGCACAGACGGCGCTCACAAGATTGTCGCCGCCGGCGGTAGTGTTATCGCCCAAAATGAGGCGACAAGCGCGGTCTGGGGCATGCCGCGCGCAGTCGCGCAGGCCGGTCTTTGCTCGGCAATCCTTCCGCTCCCCGAGATTGGTCCCGTGGTCAACCGGTTGTTTTCAGGGGACGCCCCGTGACACCGGCCGATTTCGACTTCCTGCGCGGCTTGCTGAAGCGGCGTTCGGGCTTGGTGCTCTCGTCCGACAAGCAATATCTGGTGGAAAGCCGGTTGTTGCCGGTTGCGCGCAAGGCCGGGTTTGATCGCCTCTCGGCGCTGATTGACGCGCTTAAAGCCGACAAGACGGGAATGTTGATGACGGCCGTGGTCGAGGCAATG
>Ga0302307_10002100_pt1 | contig 12277 bp, 13 predicted proteins | sample III_Palsa_E3_2_FD_200530 | JGI IMG/M metagenome (GOLD analysis project Ga0302307, IMG submission 200530) | Peat permafrost microbial communities from Stordalen Mire near Abisko, Sweden - III_Palsa_E3_2 | ecosystem: Environmental > Terrestrial > Soil > Palsa > Peat permafrost | place: Sweden... | reverse complement strand
GCCTTGGACGGTCTTCGACATCTTTCATCGCCTCCGATCCGTTTCGAAGCAGATTTAGAATGACCTGCTGAAGTTGCCCACGCAAACCTGAGACAGGCGGGAGACCGTCTGTAAGTTCCAACTGAAGCACTACGTGGTTTCGCTGCAACTCGTCCCATGTCAGTGCGATGACGTCTCGCGCGGCATCATTCAGATTCACGGGTTCGGTCAGGGTGTCATTGTTGGCGAAGAGTGCGCGGAGTTGTGTGACGACTTCAGCGGCGCGGTTGCCGTCGCGGATCGTGCGTCGTGCCGTTTCGAGTGCGCCGTGAATGTTGGGAGGATCAAGCGCCAACATCCGCAAGCAGGTGCTTGCATTGGTGATGATCCCCGATAGCGGTTGATTGACTTCGTGTGCAATCGACGCAGCTAACAATCCAAGTTTTGCAGCGCTTATCGAGGTCTGGGGCAACGAACTTGCAAGCAGATTCATATCTCACTCCCTGTTTCGTTACTGATCGCTGCAGAAAAGATAGTGGAACTCTTTTATGCTTGTGCCGATTCTCAATGAATGCGGTGAGCGCGCGAAACCCCAGATAGAGTCGTGTGCGAACTGGATCGAGTTTGCGGCAGGCCCGTTTCGAGTCGGCAAAATCTCGCAGGCTGAAGGTGGACCTAATCTTCGAGATCGATTCTCTTCCATCCGAAGAGCCACGCATCCAATGACCACGCTCCGGGTCCTACGAGAGCCAGCCCCGCGCCGATGGTGGCCGATAGAACAGCAGGGCAAACACCTGTGTGTTGAGCGCGAGCGCCCCATGTGGTCAGCACCATCACCAGAAACCCTGCAATGGGCGTCCAGAGCCCTATGGTTACCAGCGCACCGACAACAATAGTGAGAATGTTGAGGACTTCTAACTCAATGGCCTGGCCAGCTTGGAATTTCACGACTCCGTTTGCGATGAGGGAGATGCCCAAAGCCAACCGCATCAGCAAGAGTCCTGTGCCGGGTAAGCCGCGGGCGAAGGTAGAGAATAAACGACGCAAATGAACCTCTGACCGAAGGTACCGTTTTGTAGCGCTCGCGAGATACCCTCGAAAGAGTCCGGGGAAGACTCTTTCGAGCAGGCTGGAGCATCCGGCTCTCGAAAGAGCCATCCTGTCCTTACGGCGCAACTACAGAAGCCGTGGCGCAACTCGGCTCCCTTGGCGGACTTTGCGTTAAAGATTGTGCTTTTCCCAATGGGGCTTCGCTGCCCGCTGCGGCTTCGGAGAGAGTTGCGCCCGTGGCAGGAGTACCTCAGCGCAAGGGTCGCGAAGAAATGTGCCAGTTCCGCCACGGCATCTTTCCAGTAAATGGCAAGGTGCCCGAGGTCCTGAGAAATTCCGTGGCTAAAGCTCTATGATTCCACGCTTCAGTCCGATCGTCGCGGCGTGGGTCCGATCGTTTGCATTTAGCTTGGACAAAATGTTTTTCACCCGGCCTTTGACCGTCTCCTCGGTGATCGAGAGACGGTCGGCGATCTGCTTATTGGCGTTGCCCGCGGCGATCAGCCGCAGCACGTCCACTTCACCCTGGGTCAGCGCATCATCTGTCGCATGCTGTGCGATCTCGAAAGATGCCTCAGGCGATAAGGCCTTTCTGCCGGAGTGAACAGCCCGGATCGTATCCAGCAATTCTTTGTGGAGGAGGTTCTTGAGCAGGTAGGCGTGGGCGCCTGCCTTCAAGGCTCGCAACACCTGGACATCGCCGGTATAGGTGGTTAGCACAATGAGTTTGGCTTCGGGAAACTCACCACGAATGGCGATGACGGCGTCGAGGCCATTCATCCCAGGCATCTGGATGTCCATGAGGGTGATGTCCGGGCGATGGGTGCGGTACTGCTGGATCGCTTCCCGTCCATTGCACCCTTCGGCGACAAGCAGCATGTCCGGCTGGTCGGACAGAAGTCCCTTTATCCCGCCGCGAAAAATGGGATGATCGTCGACCGAGAGGATGCGAATTGGAACGGAAACGTCGTTCATTGTTAGCTCCGCGAAAAGAATGACCTGAGCGAAGCGGAGCGTCTTGCATAAGCGCTTGCGGCCGGTATCTTCAATTCAATTTCGGTACCGGAGCCCGTCTCGCTCCATATTTCAAAGGTTCCTCCGATCAGTTTGGCCCGTTCGCGCATTCCGCGTAAGCCCCAATGTCCGGGTGCGTGCTCCTTGTCGAGAATGCTGTTGTCGATGCCTTTACCGTCGTCGCGGATTCGCAGTCGCAAGTAGTCGAGGTCGTAACGTATCTCCACTTCGATTCGTTTGGCGTCCGAGTGTCGAATCGCGTTTCGCAGCGCCTCCGCTGTAATCCGGTAGGCTTCGTCCCGGACCACGGGATTCAGGTCATTCGGAGTGCCCTCCACCTGAACATTGAATTCTGGCAAACTCCCACTTGAAAAATTGCCGAGCAGTTCTTTGACAAAACTTCTGATGGACTCCGCTAGATCGATCGTCGTCAGTCCCATGGAGCGCAGTTCATGCACGGCGTCTCTGCCCTCGGTAATCGCACTGGATCCCTCCTCGATCACACTATCGATTCGCGTCTTGGCGTCCTCGGGCCGCGCTGGCAGCAAATTCGACACGGTCTGAAAGCGGAGAAGCAGCCCTTGGAAGCTTTGCAGCAGAGTGTCGTGCAGCTCTCGCGCGATGCGGGTCCGCTCATCCACGCGCGCTCGTAGCGTCGCGTTGAATTGCCGCTCAAGTTGGCTGAGGCGAAATTGATACAGTGCCCAAAGCAACAGAAGAAAAACTCCAACGCAGAGAACTTCGAACCATCTTGTCTGAAACCATGCGGGCGCGATGCTGAAGTCAAGGTTAGCGCCCTCTTCGTTCCATACACCATCGTTATTGCAGGCGATAACTTGGAAACGATAATGGCCAGGCCCAAGACCGGTGTAAAAGGTCTCGCGGCGTGTTCCGGCGTCCTGCCAATCGTGGTCCGATCCCTCAAGCTTGTAGCGAAACAGGACGCGTTCTGGGATCGCCAGGCTAAGCGCGGTATAGTCGATTTCTATCCTTCCGGTGCGTGGAGGTACCACGAGTCCTTTCAGATTCGAATGTGTTTTCCCATTCCAAACTAGCGACCTGATGAGGACGTTGGGCGGCGTTGAATTGTGGGCTTTAGCGAGCGACGCCGGATCGAGCCATGCAACTCCTTTAATCGTGGCAAACCACAATCGGCCATCGCCGGCTTCAACAATCGACGGGATATATCTCTCTACAGCGAGGCCCGGAAGCCCGTCTAAGGTATCGAACTTCTCCCCTGAGACGGCGTAATCCGGGTTCTGTAACCACTTAGCAAGCTCGTCAGCCTTGACATGTGCGATGCCTGAAAATCCGCTGGTCCAAAGATCCCCTGCTGCCGTTTCCACCATACCCGTCACTCGTCCCGGCAGGCTCGGATCTTTCCACCGCAACATGTGAAACTCGCCCTTGCTGAACAGTTGAACGCCATCTTCCGCGCCAAGCCAGACGTGCGTCCCTTTCACCGTAAGAGAAATGGGATAGCGGTTCTTTCCGCTAAAGGTGTATCGGTGGTAGTTGGCGCCGTCCCACTCGATGACATGGTTCGAAAAAGCGAACCAAACATTGCCTGCCTCATCTCCTTCCATGGCGCCTAATATGCCAGGTTCTCTTCCGAGCACTTTGTTCTCGTTTTCCCAAGTGTCGCCGATGCGGCGATCTACCTGCTGATCAAAGGTGATTAGCCAGAGGTTATTGTTCTTGTCGACTGCCATCGAGGCGACAAATTCGACGGCATCATTAGGAAAAGTGACGGGCTTTATCCTATCCCCGGAGGCCTTCCAGAGGTGTGGCACGGCGCCCAACCCACTCGACCAGACATCGCCTTTGAGGTCGCGCCGGATCGTCATGGCCTGCTTGGTTTTGGCAAACGTCTTCGTCCTGCCATCGGGACACACCTCTGTGAGAGGCAGGGTTCGGTTGCCCGTCCAAACACAACCACGGTCGCCGGACCCGACTGCAAACTGGTATTCATTGGTTGGCGGGGTCTCAAGCTGCGATATTATATTTCGTCGAAGTTGATCGAGCCCCGCGTTCGTCCCAATCCAAATGCTGCCTTCGCGGTCCACCAGAAGCTTCCGAACGACATCAGAACTGAGTCCCTGAGCAACGGTGAAGTTTTGCCCGGCCGCTGGATCGATACTCACCCCGATCGGCACTCCAGTCGCGTCTGGAATCCGCTTCAATCCGGTGCTGCTTCCAGCCCAGAGTGTCCCGCTGCCATCGAAGGTAAAGTTTACGAATCGCGGACCTTTCGGACGGTCTGGATTTACCGCGGAGGTTGCTTCGAACGGCACGCCATTCTCCGACACCCGTCGCAGCCCCACAGCGTCGGAGAGCCACACCGAGCCATTTGGCCCATTATGCAAGTAACAATTATTTCCAGCCGTACCGTCGCCATACCGGCTCAGCTTGAACCTGGTTCCACCGTGCGGCAGATACAGGAGTTTGCCTGAATCCATCTTCACCCAGAGAGTGCCAGCTCTGTCAAACAATATGGCGTAAGGAAGGCCGTCGGGAAGTTCATACTTCTCGCCTACCCGTTCGCACCTTCCTTCGCCCACGATGAACAGGCCGGCTGACCCGCCGACCCAGATTGTGCCGTCAGGACCCTCAACAGTCGATTCCGTTGGCAATCCCGGCGTGCAACCCTTGATGGGATATACCGATAATTTTCCATCTCGCCAAAGTAGAAGTCCAGGCAATCGAGTTCTGAACCAGACGTCTCCTGAAGACGAGACGAAGGCTGAGAAAAGTTCGAAACCTTTCGTGGCTCCCGAAGTGATTTCGTCGGCAGTCTGAAAACGAGATCCGTCGAACCGGAAGACTCCCCTCGACGTGCTAAGCCACAAATACCCGTCTGGACTTTGCTGAATGTCCAACACTGCACCCATCGCGCCGTTAGAGGACCACGCAGTGTGATGAAAGTTTCTCAATTCCTGGGCGCCGACGGTCTGGATTACCCAGAACATCGTTGATAGCACAAGGAAACCGATCTGCGATCGTGTGAGCGCGCTGAGGCGTGCCCGCAACATCCCATTCCCCATATCCTGCGGAAGGGATGCTATTTGCTTCTTGATCAGCACGCCTGCTTGCCGTTCCATTTCTCGCCAGCCTCATTCAGCCGTGGATCATCGCGATACTTTTCAACTCTTCACTTATTCGCGTGCCGCTCAACTATAGAACGGGTTCGAAGGCAGGCGCCATTATGCTTTGGTATTGGTTAATTCATCCCGGAAGGAAGGGGACGGTCGTTGCGTCTGAAATGAGGCATTTCGTGGATGGATCATGATGGCGATTCCGTCTCACGTCGAAGGACCCAATACCAAAGTATTATCGACATCGGAATGGCTCATGGCGCATGGTGTTGCTACTGAGCACTGCCAGAAAGGACCCCGTGGAGGATGAGTTCAGTCGCGTCGTCAACGCGCTGTCCGCGTTGATTCGGGAAATTGCCTCGATTGGCGGTTTTTTCTCAATGACATGCAGAGCGTGGTGAGAAACATATGAAGAACAAACGCTCACTCATCTCTGTGGTTGATGACGATGAATCAGTACGCGAGTCGCTGCCGGATTTGCTGGGTGAGTTTGGATTTGCTGCCCAGACGTTCTCGTCCGCGGAAGAGTTTCTCGCGTCTGACTTCCTCGACCAAACCGACTGTTTAATCCTTGATGTCGCCATGCCGGGAATGACCGGACCAGAGCTGCAATGCGAATTGGCGATTCGCCGGCGAAATGTTTCTATCATTTTCATTACCGCGCAAAGAGAGGAAGCTCTCCGGCCGCGTTTGCTCAAATTGGGGGCCGTCGAATGCCTGCTGAAACCCTTTAACGAGACGGATCTTCTTCAGGCACTCGACACCGTATTTAAGGCAGGCTGAACGACTTGCAACTTGCTCTACAGAACAATATTTATGGGCTGCGTTTCATCGGATATGAATCGAGTTCATCGCTATGCAACATGCCACGCCGATGGTGTTTGTTGTCGACGACGACATTTCTGTAAGCGAATCGCTGGAAGCGCCGATCCGTTGCGAGGGTTGGGAGCCGGAGGCGTTCGCGTCCGCACAGGAATTTCTGACCCGCCCACGCGTTGTCACTCCAAGCTGCCTGATACTCGACGTAGATCTGCCTGACCTTAATGGTCTTGATCTGCAGAAGTGCATCGCTTCCGACCGGAAAAACATGCCGATCATGTTCATTACCGGTCATGGAGATGTTCCGATGACGGTCAGGGCCATGAAAGCGGGAGCCGTCGAGTTCTTGATGAAGCCGTTAAATGACGAAGCGCTCTTGAGTGCCGTTCGGCACTCCATTGAGCGCAGCACCGTGGCTCTTCGTCGAGAGACGGAGACAGGAACGCTTCGAGATTGTTACGCATCGCTTACGCCTCGCGAAAAGGAGGTCCTGGTGGTGTTTCTGGACTTTCGAACAAACAGGTCGGCGCTGAGTTGGGTATAAGTGAGATCACCGTGAAGGCCCACCGTGGCAGGGTGATGCAAAAGATGCAAGCCGAGTCTCTCCCCGGCCTGGTAAAAAGGGCGACAAGGCTTCGGTTAACGCCGGCGCATAGGGCCTGACGCTTTCGCGGCGATTGCTTCCCGCTTGCCCACTTCTTCGCTAAGTTTTTCCCCGATTAGCGGTCGCTGCTCATGGCTTCCAGCTTTGAAGTATGTGTGCCTCGCGAGCTCTCGAATAACGTCAGAAACGCGCACTTCAAAATGGCGAATGAGATAGCGCTGAGAACAATGTTAATCGTCGGGCCATACTCTGTGTGGCGGCTTGAGCGTGCTCAGCGTATGTATGCAGGCACATTGATCCGCACCGTTTTAGCGGGCATTCCAACAGCTATTCTCATGCTGAGAACATAGGCTCGAGGTCTGCAGCAGATCAGTGGTCGCGCTCTTCAACCGAGTCTTTGAAGTTGCAAGTCAGCCGAGGAGACGCAGCTCATCCGATCGCTGCAGACATTTTTTGTGATACTTTTGGTGATACTTTGTACCGGGATTCAGTGCGCTGAGCTGCGATGCCATGCGAAGGTCAATGTTCTTGCAAACGGTTCGTTTGCAAGGCTTTATGCAGTGAGGATGCGAGAGCCTGCGACCCCCTGCAACTGTAGAAAATTCGGACTTAAAATCCGCTGAGGGTCCGCATCTTTAAGTGGCAATGTCACCGCCCGTGTAAGGCGGCAACCCATCTTCCGATTCGCGGACGGAATTACTTCCGACATGCCGACTAATGAGATGGTCCGCCGCTTGATTCCCCTGCCTGAGCAGGAGGATCGTGAAGGCAGCTTCTAAAAGGAGGATCATCGTTATGCAGATACATTCGGTTGGCATCGACCTGGGCAAGACCACTTGTCACCTCGTCGCACTTGGCGCGGCCGGCAAGGTGCTGGTGAAGAAGAAGTTCACACAGAAGCAGCTTCTGGTATTCACCGCGAACATGCAGACTTCGCTGATCGGTTTGGAAGCCTGTTCAGGAGCACACTTTCTCGGTCGGGCGTTGCGGAAGCAAGGCCACGATGTGCGGTTGATCCCAGCCCAGTTCGTGAAGCCTTTCGTGAAGTCCAACAAGAACGACTTCGTGGATGCGGAAGCGATCGCCGAAGCTGTCGAACGCAAGAACATGCGCTTTGTTCCGATCAAGACGGACGACCAGCTAGACCTCCAAGCGATCCACCGGGTGCGCGACCGGCTTATCTCGCGGCGCACGGCCGTCATCAACCAGCTAAGGGCATTTCTTCTCGAACGAGGGATGGTATTTGCGCAGACGCCAGCGAAGCTCAAGGCCGCCATGGCTGACATCCTCGAGAACGCGGAGGCGGATCTGACACCGCAGATGCGCAACCTCATCGACATGTTGTGGAGCGAGTGGAAGACGGTTGAACAACAGATCGAAGAACTCACCACGCAGTTGGAGCGGATCGCCGCTGCAGACGCGGGCTGCACTCGTATCCGTCAGATCCCAGGCATTGGACCGATCGTGGCAACAGCCATCGTCGCGGCTATCGGCAACGGAGCTGCATTTCGCAAGGGACGAGACTTTGCAGCCTGGCTAGGCGTCGTGCCGCGGCAGTATTCCACTGGAGGCAAGGCGAAGCTGCTCGGCATCAGCAAGCGAGGCAACGTCTACCTGCGCAAGGTTTTGATCCACGGTGCACGAGCTGCCGTATTGCGCATTAAGCGAGATCGAGCGGCCATCGGACCCTGGTTGGATCGACTCGATGCCAGAGCTCCTAAGAACGTCGTCGTGGTTGCCATGGCTAACAAGCTGGCACGCATCGCATGGGCCGTCCTATCGAGTGGACAAGACTACAAGCCATCACCGATCGTCGCGGCAGCCTGAACTAAAGCCCTTGTAACGGCACCATAGAAACGGATTTGAGCTTACCCACCGAAGTCTGCACAGGAACAGCAACGACGAAAGAACAGTCACAACGGCGTGCCTTCAACCTGATACCGATAATGGTCTACAACGACCGACCGACTTGTAAGGACAGGCACGCAGCGGAACTCATCATGGCCAGGAGAGACGTTCTCCACCTAAAGGCCGAATACATTGCCGCAGACTTGTCTATCGCTCCCAAGCTTTTCCCTTGCAGTCCGGCGGCGGACCATACATTATCGATACTAATCCGGCCTTCGCCTTACCCGCTGCCCGCCTTCTCGATCAACCGAATGTATCGGAAGGCCGGCAGTCCTGATAGGCCGTCTGTCATGGCTTCAGGAGTTGTAGAAATGAGCTGTTCAGCCACTCTGCGCGATGCAGAGTTGTCTGCTCCGACGATTGCTTCCACGTAGAAAGCAGGTATGCCCTGCAAGCCAAGCCCGTATTGCATGTCTGCAATGCCTGCTCTGATTATCTCCTTTGCGCGGCCCTGCCCACGATAGCCTTGCGGCACCGCATAACCTATGCCCGCACACGGAACCCCGTCGATGTACTCCTCGGGAACGAACACCACGAGGGCGGTGACGGTGCTCCCTTCGAGTCTCACGTATGTCATACGTGATCCTTCGCCCAACGGACTGTCACGGTAGAGAAAGAGGTCCCGGTCAAGCCGGGTGGGTGTCGGACGTACAGTCCCCAGCAGCAATTCTTCTTGGAATGATTGCAGAGAGTTAGCTGGGTCAGTCATCTTCTCCTCTATGCCGTGCGTGGTGCTTCAGCGACCGCAGCGATTGGTACAGATGTTGGTGTTGTGTACAGTGACTCGTTCTCCTCGCAGTGCTTGCGAACCACGGTTATCCAGCCCTCATACCAGAACCAGATTCCCTCAACCGTTGCGCCGTACTGATGCTTTGGGTTCTTCCCATCTTTTGCTTGCCACAGCTCTGTGTGCGAAGTCATTGTGAACTTCGTGTAGCCTTCCGCTTTCATCTGCTTCACGATGGTCCCCGGTTTGTACTTCTTCTTCTCTGTTTCCTTCAGAATAATCTGGTTGATTGCATTCGCAGTTTCGCTGCCTGGAGCAACCATCTGGACCACCTTGTCTGCGGTGTTCCTGTTGTTCCCAACCCTGGGAATCAGGGCAACGCGGTACGAGAAGCGCGGGTCATCGTAGTCTGCTTGACTGATGCTGTTCTCAAATTGAACAACAAACGACTTGATGTGTTGCGGCAAGTCGGACTCAACTAACATCGTGCGAATGGTGTTGTCGTCGATAGCGCAGAACTGGATGCTGAAAGCCTGCTCAGATTCCAGGCTGTACTTAGGACCGAAGAGCTTCTTGATGGCGGCATTGAAGTTCAATGCGCAAGCCATGAACTTGGCGCTCAACTGGTCATCAATCCTGGTCGTCATCTGGTGCTCAATCTCATGGCGAATGCCGATCAGGAACTTGAGGTTCATAGTCGTCACCGCGTCCACCGGCGACTGAGGGCAATCCAAGCATTCCTCTAAGCTCCAGTGGCGGACAGCGCCGTACTGAGTCTTGAGGACGCGTTTATGCTTTCCGATGTGCTTACGGTCGATTTGGCGATAGTCAATCTTCGCCTTTCGATAGTAAGCGTGCAGAAGGTATGTCCACGAGATGACTGCTGTGACGATAAACAGCTCAGATTTGAAATCTATCTGCGGGTTGTTATAGATCGACACTGCCGACAGCATGGCTTCGCGTGATTTGCGCACCAGCTCTGTTGCGACTGAACCAACTGTCCTCTTGCGCTTTGCCATAACGCAATGATTCTACAAGGGCGCTGCGAAGAGTCTTCGATTAATTTGAACGCGCAAAGCACTGGCTGCCAACTTGCGATCAACAACCGAACTGTCACGGTGATGGTCAGAGCAAGCATCGAGAAGATAGGTAACGATAAACGCTCTTCCCGTCAGCAATGCCTCTGGATTGATGGTGATCGCCGATGAGCTCATCGACGGACCAGTAACGAGAATTCGGCATGTTCGGATTCAACCGGTCGTTCTACGTTCCTGAATCTCAGCTTGTGAGCGCTCTAACGCATCAGCAATCAGCTTTTCATCGGGGAGAACAGTCCTATATTCCGCGGCAAGGACCTTGTTTGGCAGGTTATCGAGTGCGTAGTGAGCTTCCGCTACGCCCTTCTCCGTGCAAAGGATTAAACCAACGGGAGGATTCTCACCAGGCTTCATCCAGTGTTCCTTAGCGTAACTGAGATAGAGGTGCATCTGACCTGCGTCAGCGTAGCCGAACTTGCCCACTTTTAGATCGACGATCAGCAAACACCGCAAACGCCTATGAAAGAAGATGAGATCGATTCGAAACCAATTGTCATCCAAGCGCAGCCGACGTTGACGGCCCAGGAACGCAAAATCGTCGCCCAGTTCTAGCAGGAAGTCCGCTAGATGTTGGATCAGCGCTTCTTCGAGTTCTGATTCTGAGTATTCGTCTTTCAGGTTGAGAAATTCGAGTATGAAAGGATCTTTGATTGCTTCTTCCGGCGAGATCGCATCGCCGGATTGGGGGACGCCAGCCTTTTCAAGCATCGCTGTCTTGTTATGGGATAGCGCAATGCGCTCGTAGAACTGGCTGCCAATCTGGCGGTCGAGCTGGCGAACCGACCATCCGGAGCGCAACGCTTCGGCTTCGTAGAATTGGCGAGCCTCTTGGTTTCTCACCGAGAGCAGCCGTACATAGGCGGACCATGGTAACGGGAAGCGGTTCGCGACGGCGGTGATGTCCGATATGGTCGATCTCGCGGCAGGGTTAGCAGATTGTCCAGACGGCGTCTGGAGAATGTTCCTCTCCGGCCAGGTTCGATAAAAACCCCTCATCTGCCAAAGATTGGCTCTGCCGAACCCGCGTCCGAAACGCCGCGTGAGGTCCTTGGCGAGTTGCTCCACCAACTTCTCACCGTATTCCGCCCGGTTCTCTCCTCGCATCTCAGATTCAACGATGCGTCTTCCGATTTCCCAATACGTCGCGGTCATGACCGCGTTAATGCTGCGCGCTGACGCGACACGAGCGGCTTGCAACAAATCGACGATGCCGTTGCGAACATCCGCGTAGTCCGCATCTAGTCTGTCCAGCTTCTTCTCAGCCATATCTAGATCCATTGAAGTCATTTTAGTGATTGCACTCTTCTGGCTTCGCCAACCATGGGAGACGTTGCTAGCTGTGCAAAACTAAAGAATAGTGCTGAGCTGGCCCGCCACGACCCAGCTCACCCGCCCTTAAGAGTTTGTGTCAAAGTTTGTGTCAAAGACCGCCGATTAGGCCGGTTTTGCCGGTTTTGCCGGTTACTAACTGCTTTACCGTCAATAACTTAGCATTTTGCAAGTTCCATGGCATGGAAGAGGTCATCGGTTCGATCCCGATCAGGTCCACCAAACAACCCCATCTCAGATTTCTACAGGACGCAGCCACCTGCGAACCTATAGCCGAGCTCTTCAGTTAAGGCTAAAAGCCGCCCTTCTCAGCGGGCTTTCGATTCGTAGTGACAAACCCCATTAATTGCTTTCAAATGAACGACAAGCCCCCAATCGTTGTTCGACCAGCCACTTCTTGAAAGCAACACAGCATGCGGCGACACCCCTCGTTCGACGGAATCCATCCGGCAACCTGTTCCTCGCTGAACCGGTGCCTGGCACGCTACTTACAGCCCATCACAACCCATTGCCTCCTTCCGTCGCTCCTTCTGTGCTGCGGTATCGCGAGCCTTAGCGCACAGAATGCCTCTCCACCGAGCAATCCCGCCGTGATGTCCCAGCTGCATCAGGCCATTGCGATCGCCGAGCATGGTGACGAAAGCAGGGGGTTAGC
>Ga0302307_10002096_pt1 | contig 12280 bp, 9 predicted proteins | sample III_Palsa_E3_2_FD_200530 | JGI IMG/M metagenome (GOLD analysis project Ga0302307, IMG submission 200530) | Peat permafrost microbial communities from Stordalen Mire near Abisko, Sweden - III_Palsa_E3_2 | ecosystem: Environmental > Terrestrial > Soil > Palsa > Peat permafrost | place: Sweden... | reverse complement strand
CGAACTGGTAAATGCCGCCTATGCTGATTATCAAAACCAGTACGACAAGTTTAACCTTACCGCCGGCCTGCGGGCCGAACAAACCATCGCGAAGGGTACCTCGAGCACTGCAGGGGAAATCGTTAACAGCAACTACACCGACCTTTTTCCGCAGATGCTCCTAACTTATAAATATAACGACCAAACCGATTTTTCGTTAAGCTACAACAGGGGCATTACGCGGCCGGGTTACGAAGAGATCAACCCCTTTTTGTATTATATCGATCTTTACGATTACCGGGCAGGCAACCCGGCCCTGAAACCGGAATATTCCAATAATATAGAGCTGTCGTACAGTCACGACAAAAGCTTTACTGCTACGCTATATAGCACAATTATCAGTCAATCCTATGAATTCCGGTATTATGAACAGAACGATACATCTAAAATAAACATCAACACGCCGAAAAATTTTGGCGACATCTACAATTATGGCATTCGCGTGCTCCTCCCGGTGACCTTCACTAACTGGTGGACGGCGGATTTTAAAGCTGATATTGCTTACCAGCGCTATGTGGCCTATCCTGACAACGGGAACCTTAACAAGGGCACCCAGGATGTTATCCTTTCGGGCACGCAGCGTTTTACCATCAGCCCGACTGTTGCGGCAGAGCTATTTGCGAATTATGAGTCGCCGAGCTTTTATGGTATCAGCCAGTTTAAATCAAACTACTACGTAGACGCCGGGATAAGTAAACAGTTGTTTCAAAAGAGAGGAACACTAAGGCTTAGTGCAACGGACATTTTTAACACTAAACGCGACCGCTATTCAACCGATTATGAAAACCTGAATATGTACACGGTCGACAAAGTGGAGAGCCAGGTGGTTAAGCTGACATTTACTTATCGATTCGGTAAAACTTCATTAAAAGCGACAGTACATCATCCGGGTTACGACGAAGAACAAAAGAGGTTAAACAACAGCAACGAGAATTAGCTTTTAAGTCAAAAGTCTCGGGTCGAAAGTCTTTAGTCGGGAGTCAGAAAAGGACAGTCCCGATTGCTCGCGACGGCTTTTTACTTAAGATTAAAGATTTTTGACTTGACATTAGCCGGCGTGACCGTTGAGGGCGCTGAAAAAAATGATGCTTAATACCAGCAGGCTGATCCCAAGATACAGGTAGTCCTTTTCGAGCACGAAACCAATTGCCGAAAATATCACCCTTAATATGGGCGTTGCGATCAACAGCACAATGCCTAACTGAATAATGGCCTGGCCTTTGAAAGCCAATATCCCGTAGAGGATACCAGAGGGGTTCCTGACAAAATCAGGGATGCCCTTAAAAGTCCGGTAGTCAGCTATGGTATGGCCATGCCTCACCAGGAAAAGAACGCCACCGATAAATACGACGCTCACCGACACGACTGTGCCTGCGCGGAGCACCTGGCCCAGCAATACCTGCATGTCTCTATCTTTGAAGCTTTTCATTTCGTGCGGGTTTTTTATTCCTTATTCTATCCGATCCTTTTAAATTGTCCGATTTAGTCCATGATAGATCATCTGCACAGCTAAAATGGTTATCACGACGGCAAATACATACCTCAACCATTTTGACGATGTGGAATGTACCAAAATTTTCGAACCCACAAAGGCGCCTGCAAGCACCCCTATAACGACCGGCATCGACAAGCCGGGGCTGATGTACCCCCGCTGTAAATAAACAACAGCGCTTGCCGCAGCGGTAACGCCAATCATGAAGTTGCTGGTGGTTGTTGATACTTTAAAAGGGATGCGCATAATAGAGTCCATCGCGATCACTTTCAACGCGCCGGAGCCTATCCCCAATAATCCAGATATCAGGCCCGCAAAAATCATCATCAGAAAGCCCCAGCCGACTTTGGTTACACTGTACGCCACCGTACTGCCATTTACCGGGTAGCTGCTGTTGAGCCTGAGTTTTTCAGCAAAGGAGCTTTTTTCCCTTGCTATTTTTTCCGTCTTCTCCCTGAACGAAAGGATGGCCGAAACGATCAGGATACAACCGAATAAAACTGCAATATAGTTGGTGGGTAAAAAAACCGCGACCATGGCTCCGCAAAGCGCTCCGGCGGTTGTGGCGATCTCCAGGAACATGCCGATACGCAAATTGGTTATCCCCTCTTTTACAAAAGCAGCGGCCGAGCCGGAAGATGTAGCGATGACCGAAACCAGCGAGGCGCCGATGGCATAGTGTATATCAACGTTCAGGAGCAATGTCAAAAGCGGGATGATCACAAAGCCGCCACCGAGGCCTGTTAGCGAACCCAGGAGGCCTGCCAGGCAGGAGCCGATAAGGATAATAATGGTAAAAATTAATGTGGTCACAATCAATAGTTGCCTTACCGGCAAAGCTAATAATAACTTTTTTTAGGCGAATACTTTAATGTTTGTCTATGGATTTAATTGTGTTTAACTGTGAGTGTGGTGATCAAGTTAGCAGCAAAAACGATCATTTGCAAAACCCTAACTTTCAATGGAGGGAGCATCACTATAATCGTATTTTCAATTTGTACATTTGCCTCCGAGCATGAGTTACTCCAGTTTAAAAGCCTGCATTACCGACCTTGAAAAACACGGTCATTTAATTCGCATAAAGGACGCGGTAGACCCTTACCTGCAGATGGCCGCCATCCATCTGCGCGTTTTTGAACATGGCGGACCGGCTATTTTATTTGAAAATATTAAAGGCAACAAATTTCCGGCGGTGTCGAACCTCTTCGGAACATTGGAAAGGTCGAAGTTTATTTTCCGGGATACACTCGAAAAAGTAAAGATACTGGTCGACCTGAAATCCGATCCCGTTAAGGCCATTAAAAACCCATTTAAATACGCCAATGTTGCTTTAACAGCCTTATCGGCGCTGCCCTTAAAAACCGGCAAAAATGCGCCGGTGAACTATGGCAAATGCCACATCAGCGATTTACCCCAGATTGTTAACTGGCCACGTGATGGCGGTCCTTTTGTTACCATGCCACAGGTTTATACCGAAGATATAGACAACCCCGGCATAATGAATGCCAACCTGGGCATGTATCGCATTCAACTGGCAGGGAATAATTATTTACCTGATAGCGAGGCTGGCCTGCATTACCAGCTGCACCGTGGTATCGGGGTTCATCAATCCAAGGCTAATGCAAAAGGAGAGCCCTTAATGGTGAGCATATTTGTTGGCGGGCCGCCTTCGCATCCCGTTGCCGCGGTAATGCCGCTGCCCGAGGGCTTATCCGAAATGACCTTTGCCGGCGCATTAGGCAACCGCCGGTTCCGGTATTTTTATGATGAAGAAGGTTTTTGCGTATCAGGGGATGCTGATTTTGTGATAACAGGGATGGTATATCCCGGCGAAAACAAACCGGAGGGTCCGTTTGGGGACCATTTGGGCTATTACAGCCTGAAACACCCCTTCCCTTTGTTGAAGGTGCATAACGTGTATCATCGCAAAGATGCGATCTGGTCGTTCACCGTGGTTGGTCGGCCGCCGCAGGAGGATACCAGTTTCGGCGCGCTTATCCACGAAATAACCGGCAAAGCGATCTCAAAAGAAATTCCGGGGCTGCAGGCTGTAAACGCCGTGGATGCCGCAGGCGTGCATCCTTTGTTGTTTGCTATTGGCAGCGAACGCTATACGCCTTATAGCAATGAACGCCGGCCGCAGGAGATACTGACCATCGCCAACCATATTCTTGGCAAAGGGCAGCTAAGCCTGGCCAAATATCTTTTTATTGCGGCAAAGGAAGATGACCCGGCATTAAATGTCAACGATATCGGCGGATTTTTAAAACATATCCTGCAAAGGATCGACCTTACCCGCGACCTCCATTTTTACACGAATACCACCATCGACACCCTCGACTATAGTGGCAGCGGTTTGAATGCTGGTAGTAAAGTTGTATTAGCAGCGACAGGGGCAGTTAAGCGAGAACTATGGGGAGAATTACCGCGTGATTTTGGCTTACCGAGGCCATTTGAAAAATATAAGATGATAATGCCCGGTGTGTTAGCTGTTGAAGTACCTAAAAACATAAAAAACAGCGATCTGCCCATCATCCTGGAAATATTACAGGAACATTTGCAGGATGCCGTGCTTGAGGGCCTGCCCCTGATGGTTTTATGCGATGACGCCGGTTTTACGGCGCAAAACCTTAATAACTTTGTTTGGGTGACCTTTACCCGCAGCAATCCATCGCATGATATTTACGGTATCAATAGTTTCACCGAAAACAAGCATTGGGGCTGCACCGGGCCGCTGATCATTGATGCGCGTATCAAGCCGCACCACGCGCCGGTGCTTGAAAAAGATCCGGAAATTGAAAAATTCGTGGATAGCCTGGGAGGCAAGGGCAGGGCTCTCTATGGGATTATTTAATTATAACAACGCAACACGATGCGTTTCCTATCGTAAACCATCCCAATGCATGAGGCATAATAACATAATTAATTTAAATTTGCCCACAATAATATAGCCCGGAAATCCATTTTCAACCTAAATCAATGACGAAGAAAGTATTTTCTTTGATAGTATTCCTGTTATTTTTAGTCATTAAAGGGTTTAGCCAGCAATTTTATGTTTCTACCGACCAGGGCTCTCTCGTTTTAGTTACCCTAACACCAACGGGGCCAACAACCCAAGTAGTCACGGGCTGCGGCGGTAACGCTCTTTTCTCTATTGCAGCTGCAGGTAACAAAATTTATTATACAACCCGCGGCGACGTATATGCCGCTGATATAACCGGGGGAAATTCGCCAACCCTCATTAATTGCAAGCTTACAGCAGTAGGACCCGGGGACAACGCCATGACGGTTGATAATAACGGAACGGTTTATATCACCGGCGGCAACGCTTTATATTCAATTGCCGCTAACAGCAATACATATACTTATCTCGGAACGATGCCTTATTACTCGGCAGGCGACCTGGCATTTTACAATGGTTCGTTATTTATGGCGGCGGCGGAAGGTATCATAAAAATAGAGATCGGCGACCCTGCGAATAGCAAACTTTATATCCCTACTCCAGGCCTGTCTATTTTTGGTTTGGCCACATCATCAGTAAACGGAAATAATATTATGTATGCTATCACATACGATGGCACTATCCTTCCGCTTGATATGCAAAACAAAGTTGTAAAGGGCACGGTTGGCTCAATACCTTATGACATTAACGATGCAGCTGGTGTTGCTTTGTTTAACCAAGCGCCTACCATACAGTTAGACGCCGTAAGCCTGACACAGGAATGCAATGTTTTTAACGAGGCGCAGGCCGAGGTTTTATGTGAGCCCCACACCAGCAAATATACCTTTACCCTAAATAACGGTCAAAGTAATGAAACCGGAGTTTTTGAAAATCTTATCCCCGGTGCCTATTCGGTAACAGTTACAGCCAGTGACAACGAAACGCCGGCCTCCCTGAATTTTAATGTACCGGATTATACAGTTAAGAATCCGGTTATTAATGTTACCAAGATAAACCCGGCGTGCAATTTGCCTGGCAGTATAAAGCTGGATGTAAGCACGGCCGATTCAAGCTATAAAATTCAATATAATAATGCCGTTCTTAGTTTCGGCCATACCTTTACCGGCTTAGCTACAGGGACTTATCATTTTACCATTTTAAACCCGGGTGGTTGTATAGCTGGTGAAAAGGATTATACTCTCGTGCAGGACGCCTGTCCGCCGATAGTGGTCACCAACGTACAAATACATCCCGAATGCAGCGTTTACGGGCAAGCGAGTGTACAAGTGTTAACCCAAGCCCCGCCTGATAGCACCACCTATACGTTTACTTTAAATAATGTGACTGATACCACCGGTATTTTTGATTTTTTACCCCCCGGGACTTATACGCTTGCTATTACCTCTACAGGTGGCACCACCTTCCAGCAGCAGGTAACAGTGCCCGATTTTACATTAAACAAACCGGATATAACCTATCAGACAAAAAATGCCGTATGCAATGTAGCCGGCCAGGTAATATTTTCAGCAAGCGGCATCGATACTGGTTCTTATAAAATAAATTATGGAGTTAATACATACAAATTCAATCAAACAATTAAAAATTTAAACCTGGGCAGTAACCACTTCATTGTGTTTGATGGGCAGGGGTGTATTGCTGATACCCTTGATGTAAATATTTTGCAGGATATTTGTCCACCGATAGTGGTCACCAACATACTAATACAAGCCGAATGCACCGTTTACGGGCAGGCGAGTGTGCAGGTGTTGAACCAAACCCCGCCTGATGGCACCATTTATACGTTTACTTTAAATAATGTGAGTGATACCACCGGGGTTTTTGATTTTGTACCACCCGGGACTTATACGCTTGATATTACTTCTACTGGTGGTACCACCTACCAGCAGGAAGTAACGGTGCCCGATTTTACATTAAACAAGCCGGATATAACCTATCACGCAAAAAATGCCGTTTGCAATGAAGCCGGCCAGGTAATATTTTTGGCAAATGGGATCGACACGAGCGGTTATAGGATAAGCGATGGGGTTAACCTCTACCGGTTTAATGAAGCGATTAAAAACTTAAACCCTGGCATTATCCACTTTTCAGTACTGAATGGATTGGGGTGCACGGTGGATACATTCGATGTAAATATTTTGCGGGATAACTGTGACGCTGTAGTGTTTCCCAATACATTTACACCCAATGGTGATGGAATAAATGACATATTCAGGCCCAATCAGGATGCTAACCCCGATAGTTATAAGCTTATTATATACACACGTTGGGGAGCACAGATATTTCAATCACAAAGTGTTAGCAACGGATGGGATGGAAAATACAATGGTAAACCTGTGGCATCGGGAGTTTACTATTGGATAGCTACCTTCACCATGCCGGGCGAAGAAAAGAAAACGATAAGCGGCTATGTTACCCTGATCAGGTGATCAGTGTGACTATTTGTGTTATTTAGCGTGATTTATGATAAAAATTTCTAAAAGTTTAACGACCATTTGCCTGCTAACCGCATTTTTTGCATGCGGCAAAAAAACACAAAGTGTTCCTCGTTATTCAGTGTCAAAAGTATTTAAAAGCGATACCCTCACCACAGTCGATGTTCATATCGCCGGCCGAATGAGTTCAGCAGAGTTGTTGCTGATTGCCGGGAAGGTTAGAGCCGACAGCACCAAATTTTCAAGACTGGCCATCCGTTACCTTTTGCCCGGCAATACCGATCTAAGCGCCGGCGATCATAGCTTCTTTGCTTCCATAACATATTTAAAGGACACTGAGGTTAAACAAACCGACACCGCCAAAGATTACAATGGCAATACGGTACGTCTTAAGGTATATGGGGTAGATAGTATAAAGGCCCAGGCACTGCTGGCATTACAGCCCGATGTTATCAGCGGCAAAACGGTGCTTGGGAGGTTTATAGACGACAATTCCCAAACGCTCATTATTCCTTTCAAAGATCCAACCGATAAGAAAGATGAGCTTTTTGTCATCGAACTGAATGCGATGGGTAACATTGTCTCATCGGTAGTTCCGCAAAAGAAGTTGGAAGACGGCGCTGAAAAATGGCTGGTGGATAAGCAGGGGGATTATATTACCATTAAAGACAGTGTTCTGTCCCAGTATCCCTACAATGGCCTTGGTTTGCCGTTTTATAGTATTAAGGCGGGGATTTAGGGTGATGTGGAGATGTGCGGATGTGCAGATGTGCGGATAGAAGAGGGTTTATTGTTCATGGATCATGTCCGGACAGATCGTGAGATGGAGGTTTGGAGGACACAAATAATGACAGGATGTGGTTGTGGGGACACAACCACCAGAAGATAAGGTGGTTAGCTATGATTTAAAAAGAACTGCTGTAATAAAAGGATGGTTTTTAGATCCCTGAAAGCGCCTGCCATCATTTGTTGCCTGGCCTCGTCAAAGCCCAATTCTATCAATTCGATACTTTCACCTTCGCCCTTTAAACCGCCGAATTTTTGGTGGTCTGTTTTGCTTTGGTAAGCCCCTATAAACAGGTGCATAAATTCAGTAGTGCCGCCTGGCGAAGAAAAGGCGCCGCCAATTTTTTCAAGGTCGCCAATCTCATAACCGGTTTCTTCGGCCGCCTCACGGCGGGCGGTTTGTTCAGGAGTTTCGTCTTCGTCTATCAGACCCGCACAAGCTTCCACCAGGTATCCGCTATCATTGCCATTTAAAAACGTTGCTAAACGAAACTGTTTGGTAAGCAATATTTTTTGCTGATCCTCATCCACCAGCAAAACAGCAATAGCGTCCGGCCGGAAATAGACTTCCTTTGCAAGGTTGTGAAACTCGCCGAACTCATCAGGCTTTTCAAAGGTGATGTATTGAAGGGGGTATTTAACTTCGGATAAAGTTTCCTTTTTTAAGATTTGAATGGTTGACATAGGATGTATAGCTTTTATAGTAACTACATAGTTAAGAGCGATAAGTTTTCAGGCAATTTTGATCATTCACGTAGGTGCAACATAGCATTGACGGGTCGCGCAGCCTCCAATTGATGCTTAATTAGGCTTCATCTTCCAATTCCTTCCAATTTTAAAGCCTGTGAAAATTAAAATAAACATCAACAGTAATCTCACCAAAGTTTGTATCCACACCCTGATCCACAAACTTGAATGAACTTCGGTAAAACCGTAAAATAACCCGGTTGGAGCGCTTGGACGGGGTGCTATCGATTCAAAGTCAGGCGGATAGATGACGTACAAAATATTGCCAAAAAAGAACAAAAACAACAACGTCATGACCAATAATCCGAAATCTGTGACCACTGCTGCAAAGTTGAAATACAATGCGCGAACCAAATATACGCTGAGACCCAAACTGACAAAATAGGCAAAAATGAACGAGTTGACCGACATGAGTTGGATAGTACCATCGGTGATATTTCTAATATAAGTGTCGTGGAGACTAATATCTAATGCAGTGCCTGCCGACACAATTCCAAAAAGCACCCATGAAGCCAGCCCGATTCCAATCAGCCAGATCAATTCTATGATGATGGTTCTTTTCATCTTTCAAAAATCCAAATCCGTTAATGTTCCCCCTTCAGGGGGTTAGGGGGTTTTCAACTCATCCAGCACCCTGAACAGCTTTTCCTTTACCTCCCTACTGCCACCATTATAGTTATTCACCATAATACTAAAGCAGAGTTCACGGCCTTTGTAGGTTTGGTAACCGGCATAGGTCAGCACATTCAATATACTGCCGCTTTTCATTTTGATGCCGTTGTAAGTGGGCAGGCTCTCGTAAAAATCGGGAAACCAGGTTTCTTTTTTTGCCGATTGGAGGACGGTGGCCATGGTCATCGTTGTTACGCGGTCGCCAGGCGAGAGGCCGCTGCCATCGACAACATTAAAGGAATGGGGATCGATACCACGTGCTTTCCAGAAGTTTTGTTCTACCTCAACACCGTTTTGGGTGGTTGGTTGTTTGCCGGCTTTCCAGGCAATGGTTTTCAGTAACTGCTCGGCATACAGGTTAATGCTTTTTTGGTTGAGCCAGTAAATGATCTGGCTTAAGGGCGGGGAAAGAATGGTCGTTAAATTTGTGCTGATGCCGGGAGTTGTTTGTCCCTTTGCAGTTAACGAGCCGGTCGATTCCGGATCACCGGTCACTGCAATACCCAAACGTTTGAGTGTGTCCTCCAGCCGGAAAGCGGCGTCAAAGGCCGGATCGGGCAAAGCTACGGAGATCGCCTTCTTCGATTGGTCTTCGGCATAAGTGCCCCGCAAATACATCGGCCTACCCCCTACCGGTAAAAAGGCATAGGCCTTATCGCCGGTACCTTCGGGGGCATTGGTCAGTTCACTTTTAATATCCAGGTAGGGCATTTCCGGCACGGTGCGCAATACCTGCACGGGGCTTTCGACCCGCCCTGTTTTGAATTTGATATCGAACTGGTTTTCGCGCCAGCAAAGGCCGGACGTGCCGGCGCCATAATAATTACCGACATCCATCCAGATCCAGCCTTCGGGGATAGATTGCGAACCGAAAATGCTGTCATCGCCGATGATGCGGCCATTTATTTTTTTGATCCCGGCTTTTTGCAGGGCATCGGTCATCAGGCTTAAAATATGGCTTTCATGCGTGCCGTCATAGCGCCAGCTACCGAGCGTGGGATCGCCGGCGCCTTTGATGATCACATCGCCGGTCAGTGTTCCGTCGGCACCGATCGACCCAGAGTACCCGAACAGCGTTTGGTATTGAAAATCCTTCCCAAGCAGGTTAAATGCAGTAATGGTGGTAATGGTTTTTAAGGTAGATGCCGTAGCAAGGCCCATATTGGAATTGGCCGTGAAAACCGGCTCACCAGTTTGGGCGTCAAGTACAGTTAGTGAAACCGATGCATACCGACATTGGCTGTCGGCCTGTAAGCGACTGAATGCCGCCTGTAAATGTTCCTGTAGTGGCTGCGCGAATGTATTCCCGGTTATAAAAAGCAGACTAAGTAAGCACGTCTGTTTGATGTTCATGTTTTGAATTTCGTTGGGCTATAAAGTAAATGGGAATCCCGATTAAAACGATACCCAGCCCATACATTGTATAAGTGCTTTTAAAAATGATCAACAAAACACAAAAGGCAATGCCCATTACCATATAAATGGCCGGTAAAAAGGGATAGCCAAAGGCTTTGTAAGGTCTTTCCAGATCAGGGCTGCGCTTGCGTAAGATAAATATGCCCGCTATGGTGAGCACGTAAAATATCACAGCAACAAAAGAGATCATATCCAGCAAGTCGCCGTATTTGCCGCTGAGGCATAATATAGAAGCCACCAGCGCCTGAATCCATAAGCCAAAACCCGGCACGGAAAATTGATTAAGCGTACCAGTACGCTTAAAAAACAGGCCGTCCTTCGCCATTGTATAATAAACCCGTGCACCTGCCATAATGAGCCCGTTATTGCAGCCAAAGGTGGAGATCATGATCATCACCGCTATAACATAAGTGCCTGCATTTCCAAATATCGCCTGCGCCGCCGAAACCGCAACCCGGTCCTTTGGCGCCGTGGCAATATCGTGCATCGATAGGGTGCCGGTGTACATCACATTAGCCGAAATATAAATAATGGAAACGATGAGCGTCCCAAAAAACAGGCTCAGACCGATGTTGCGTTTGGGGTTGTTCATTTCGCCGGCTATAAAGGTTACGTTGTTCCAGGCATCGCTGCTGAAAATAGAGCCAACCATGGAAGCCGCAATAGCTCCGACTGCGGCCGCCATGATGTAATTGCCGCCGAAGCTGCCGTCGTTATTTAATTTGTGTATGCTCCAGGCATCGCTCCAGTTGGCATGCCATACCTCACCTTTGATAGCAAACAGCCCGAATATGATCAAACCAAACAGGCTTATCAGCTTCGTGAATGTGAAAGTGTTTTGGACAATTTTACCGGTCTTTACGCCGCGGGTATTTATAAACGTGAGAAAGCAGATAACGACGATTGACACCAACTGCGCCGCACTTATGGTAAAATGCCATTTGCCGATGTCCTGGGCAAACAAAATATTGTCTTCACTTACACGGCGGAATATTGGAATGTAGGCCAGGAACTTAGCAAATGCAACGCCCACCGCTGCAATGGTACCTGTTTGTATCACTGCAAAAAAACTCCAGCCGTATAAAAAACCCGTCAATTTATTATAGGCTTCCTTCAAATACACGTATTGGCCGCCTGCTTTGGGGTACATACCGCTTAATTCGCCGTAGCTTACCGCGGCTATGATGGTCATGAACCCGGTGATCACCCATACAAACACCAGCCACCCGGCGGAGCCTACATTCCGTGTAATATCGGCGCTTACAATAAAAATACCCGACCCAATCATGGAGCCGGCCACCAGCATGGTACCATCCAGCAGGCCAAGTTCATGTTTCAATTTTGGTTGTCCCGAACTCATCGATCAAATATTGTTAAAGGCTTTAAAGTTCCTAAACTATTTAAAAAAGTTTGTAATTGACATGCCATTGTAAATAATTAATTTAATTATTTTCGCCGAGCCATTATATTTGCAAACTTTTTAAAATACGACATAGAATTATTTTTTTACTCAACCCTATATGGATTTCTTAAACTCGAACTTGATCTATTTAATTCCCGTTATTGGCCTCGTGGGCATCGTCTTTATGGCGATCAAAGCTGCATGGGTGACAAAGCAAGATGCCGGCGACGGAGAAATGACAAAATTGTCAGGTTACATCGCCGACGGCGCAATGGCCTTTTTACGCGCAGAATGGAAAATATTAAGCTACTTTGTTGTGGTAGCAGGGCTTT
>Ga0302307_10002091_pt1 | contig 12292 bp, 10 predicted proteins | sample III_Palsa_E3_2_FD_200530 | JGI IMG/M metagenome (GOLD analysis project Ga0302307, IMG submission 200530) | Peat permafrost microbial communities from Stordalen Mire near Abisko, Sweden - III_Palsa_E3_2 | ecosystem: Environmental > Terrestrial > Soil > Palsa > Peat permafrost | place: Sweden... | reverse complement strand
TGGCCAGGGTGGGATTGCCGAAGCGGAGCAGCGCGTTGCGGCGGGCCTGCTCGGGCGACATGCCGGCGGCGATGTTGTCTTCGATCCGCATCTCGGTGTGCGATCGAAGTTCGGCCTCAATTTCCAACCGCAGTTTATGACCGCGAAAAAGATTTGCTATGCGTCGAAGCATTGCCATGGCTCCTCCTCACGGTACCTGACTGGCCAGCTTACCCCTACACATCTTAGTGTCCGAAGCCTAGACCTAGAAGTAGAGGGGTGTCAAGCATCGCTAGGGGAAACGGATACGAGGTTGATTTTGGGCAACCAATGCAGCAAAGTCATGCAGGTGATCGAGTGCAAAGAGTTTCCTGCGGGAACGATTGACTGGAACTGAATATGAAGAGCTCAACCGAGTCACTTCTGAAGGTACTACAGCCTCCGGCCGCTACTTGCGCGCGGATGATAATGGTCGCCATGGCGATCCTGCTGAGCGCCGGTCATGTGCTTGCCCAGACTCCCGATCCCCAGCCGCCGGGCCACCTGAGCGACCCCGCTCGCCCTCCGTTGAACCCGTTTCCCGCAGAGCAGGACTGGGGCTTCCTCTCTCATCCTGCGCTGCATCCGGATTTCTTCGATCCGGCGAAATACATTCGCCTGGGCAACGGTCCGCAGAGGTATATCTCTTTTGGGCTGGAGTATCGCACGGAGTATGAATACTACGACAACTGGATGTTCGGCGCTGAAATTCAGGATCATAACGGTTACGTCCTGAGCCGCGTGATGCCACATTTCGACCTCCATGCCGGGAGCGATTTCCGGTTGTTCTCGGAATTCCAGTTCGACTACGTGGCAGGGAGAGCGGGCGGCCCGAGACGGGGAGTAGATGAGGATCCCGGGAACGTCCACCAGGCATTTCTCGAGATAGGTCCGCACGTCAGTCGCGAACACGGCAGTAGTCTGCGGCTGGGGCGCCAGGAGGTGGTGCTTGGATCGGGACGCCTCTTCGACAACAACGAAGGCCCCAACGTAAAGCTCAGCTTCGACGGCGTGCGCTGGATTACACAAACCTCGAAGCTCCGCTGGGATGCTTTCGCGTTGAAGCCGGTAGAGGATAACCATGATTTCTTCGACGATGCTCCCAATTCCCAAGAAACAACCTGGGGTAGCTATCTCACGCTACCGGCGCCGATACTGTCGCGAGGAATGGCCGATCTCTACTACCTGGGACTTGCGACGAAAACGGCGTCTTACAATCGCGGGTCCGCGACAGAGCTTCGCCACACCGTGGGCATAAGAGCCTTCCGTCCACCATCAAAGGGTCTCGATTACAACTGGGAAGGCAACTATCAATGGGGATCGTTTGGCCGCGATTCAATTGCCGCGTGGAGCGTTTCCACGGAGACGGGATACACGCTCGACCAGGTTCGATTTCGTCCTCGCGCAATGCTGCGAGCGGATGTGTACAGCGGTGACGGGAACCCCGCGGGAAACAAACTCGGCACGTTCAACTCCTATTTCCCTCGCGGCGCCTACTTCACGGCCAAAGTCGTTCCGTTCCTTGGCCCGCAAAATCTGATAGACCTTCATCCCATGATGCAGTTTCAGCTGCGCCGGAATATAACCGCAGAGGTTTCATGGAATTGGTATTGGCGCGAATCGGTCCATGACGGTGTTTATGCTTTTGGCAGCGGCGCGCTCCTGGATCCCGCGAGCAGCTCGACAGCGAAATATCTGGGGAAACAAGGTGACATGGAGATTCGCTGGTCGCCCGCGCCGCATCTCATTGCCGCATTCAACCTGGCGGGATTTCAGCCAGGCGGCTTCTTCGACCATGTCTTGAATAACCGTCCTCCCATTGCCGCGAATGCCGGCCTGACCTTCAGATTCTGAGCCTCGAAACGCCCTGCCTGAATCGCTAGAATGAGAAGATTCGAAAGGGCAGCAACCATGGCGGACGAAGTAGCCGAGCTGGAGTTATTCGTCGAAATCGTGCGGGCTGGAAACCTTTCCGCCGCGGCGCGGGCGCTCAACTCCTCACCGGATGCACACGGCCCTATTGGATTCGCTGGGTTGAGGTCGTCGGACGAAGAGGAAACCGCAGGTCCCTCCACTACGCTCCCCCGGATTTCCTGTCGAGACCCGTGGCTTTGATGATCTGCATGCGGCTCTCCTTGCAGAGAGCCGCACACGTTGTCGTCGCTTGCAGCGCGAAGTAGGAAATCCGGGTCCGCTCCGGTCGGGATGACAAGTTCTGTTATGACCGCAAAAGCTTCAGCAAGAAATACTTGACCCTGCAAACGAATTGTCATCCCGACCGGAGCGAAGCGCAGTGGAGGGACCTGCGGTTCTCGCGGAAGCCTCTCCTTGACATTCTAGGAGAAGCGGAGTTACTCTCCAAGACGATCTTGGAGAGAGGCTTCTAGATGGCCAAAGATACGGGAGTCGATCTGTTGCAGGGGACGCTGGACATGCTGGTGTTGAAGGCCGTCTCTCTGGGGCCGTTACATGGCTATGGAGTCCTGCTGCGTATCCAGCAAATTTCTCAAAATCGGCTGGAAATTCAGCAGGGCTCGTTGTATCCCGCGCTTTACCGGTTGGAGCATGAGGGTTGGATTGCCGGTGAGTGGGGGCAGAGCGAAAACAACCGGCGGGCGCGCTACTACCGTCTGACGGCTGCGGGACGGCGGCGGCTCGAAGTTGAGACCAAAAAATGGAATCAGTTCGCGGACGTGATTGGAGCCATTCTCAACACAGTTCCGGAGCAGTTATGAATCTGTTCAGCCGGATTACAACGTGGTGGAGAGCCGTCGCCAAACCAGACGAACTCGATCGCCAGGTCCGGGAGGAACTCGAGTTTCACCTCGAGAGCCATGCCGAAGATCTTATGCGCAGCGGGGTTTCGCGTGAGGAGGCATGGCGAAAGGCGCGGGCGCAGTTGGGCAGCGTGGCCGCGGGCCAGGAAAATTGCCGGGCGGCGTGGGGCTCGCAGTTCGTGGACGAATTGTGGACAGACCTGCGCTATTCCCTACGCATGATGGCCAGGAGTCCAGGCTTTGCTGCCATCGCCGTGGGATCGCTGGCGCTGGGGATCGGGGTGAACACGGTCCTCTTCACTGCGGCGCAACACACGCTGCTGGACCGGCTAGCGGTTCCGCATCCGCAACAGCTGCGGTTGCTGGCATGGACGGAACCGAAAGGGGGAGCCGTCGAAAGCCTCTGGGGCTGGTTTGACGATCTGCCGGGCGGCGGGGAGACGTCCACTTCGTTCTCCTATCCGGTATACCAGCAACTGCGAAAACAGAACTCCGCCATGGAGAGCCTGTTTGCGTTCAAGACACTCGACCGGCAAACCGTGACCCTCAATGGGCGCGCCGAAGCAGTCACCGCCGAAATGGTGTCCGGCAACTACTACTCATCGCTCGAAGTGTGGCCACAGTTAGGACGCGGTATTCAAGAGTCGGACGACGGGCCGCCCGGCAGCGGTCCTGTAGTGGTGATCAGCGATCGATTCTGGACCAGGGAGTTCGCCCGCTCTCCCCATGTGATTGGCAAGATAATTCTCTTCAACCTGACACCGATGACCATCATCGGCGTGAACCCTCGTGGCTTCACCGGCGCCTTCTCGGCGCAGGAAACACCGGATGTCTTCTTTCCCTTCAGCATGCAGCCAATCGCGGCGCCGCTGAAAATTGGTGAGTCAACCTCTTCTTCTTTGCTTACGAACACGAACCTGTGGTGGGTACTGGTGATGGGACGAATAAAGCCTGGAGTGCCGGATCGGACGGCTGCGGCTTCGTTCAACGTCCTTCTGGACGCGGCGGTGCGTGCAACGATGGTGGTGAAGAATCATCGCCCGACTCCCAGGATGCTGACGATGGATGGGAGCCGCGGGCAGAATCCAGCGGCGGAGGGTCTGGCGAAACCTATCAGCGTGCTGCTGGGCCTGGGCGGGCTTGTGCTATTGCTGGCCTGTGCCAATCTGGCAAATCTTTTGCTGGCACGGGCCAGCGCGCGGCAGCGGGAGATGAGCGTGCGGCTAGCCCTGGGAGCCGGGCGTTGGCGCATCCTGCGGCAGATGATGACCGAGAGCTTGCTGCTATCACTCCTGGGAGGAGCTTCGGGGCTCGGCCTGGCCTACGGCGTGCGCAATGCGATCCCGCGGATCATGTCCAATGCATGGGGACCGCCCGCGTTTTCGGCGCGATTCGACTGGCGCATCTTCGGCTTTGCGGCCGTCATCTCGATCGTCACCGGCCTCATTTTTGGGCTGGCGCCGGCATGGCAGGCCACCCGGGTGCAGGTAAGTTCGAGCCTGAAGGAAGCGGAGCAGACTGCATCCCGTCGACAGCGAGGTCTGGCGGGCAAAACAATCGTGATAGTGGAGCTGGCGCTGTCGATGCTGCTGGTGGTGGGAGCGGGGCTTTTCGTGCAGACGCTCTTGCAACTCGGGCATTCAAGGCTGGGATTCCATCCCGACCATCTGCTGCTGTTCGAATTGCAACCGCCGCAGACACATTATCCGGGGCCAGCGAATATTCCCCTGTACCGGCAGCTGGACCAGAGGCTGGCCGCGGTCCCCGGCATTCGCTCGGTGGCACTGACGAGTGTGCCTCTGGTTTCCGGGAATGCGATGGGGCACACGTTTATTCCTGAAGGTCAACAGAGAAAGCCGGAGGGGAATCCGAGCGTTCTCTTCAATGATGTCGGCGAGAGGTTCTTCTCTACCTATGGCATTCCGATGGTGGCTGGGCGTGGATTCAATGCCGCGGATACGGAGACGTCGCGCAAGGTGGCAGTGGTCAACGAAAGTCTGGCCAGGAAGTACTTTCCAGGCCTGAATCCGATCGGCCGGACGTTCGAAGCGGGTTGGAATCATCCGATTCGCATTGAGATCGTCGGCGTGTGCGGTGACGCCAAGTACGATCACCTGCGCAAGGATCCGGAACCCACCTACTACGCTCCTTACTGGCAGAACAGCAACGGCATCGAGCAGGCGACGTTTGCGTTGGCTACGAGTTTGGATGCAAAAACGCTCGCGCCCACACTGCGGCAGGTTGTCCAATCGGTCGATCGTAACTTGCCGCTGCTCGACATGCGGACCCAGGACGAGCAGATTGCGGCCAGCATGCAGCCTGAACGAATCTTCGCCGGCCTGACAGCAGCATTCGGAGTGCTGGCGTTGATTCTTGCCTGCATTGGGATTTACAGCATCATGGCCTGGATGGTTTCCCGGCGTACGAATGAAATCGGCATCCGGATGGCGCTGGGAGCACGGTCTCAGCAGGTCCAGGGCATGGTTCTGCGTGAGGCGGCGTGGATGACCTTGTCCGGCGTGGCGGTTGGAGTCGCCGGCGCGCTGGCGCTGGGCCGGGTCGTGGCCAGCCTCCTCTATGGACTGAAGTCATGGGATCCGATGACCTTTGCGGCCTCGGCCCTGCTGCTGATCCTGGTGGCGCTGGGGGCAAGTTGGATCCCGGCACGAAGGGCCGCGGGCGTGGATCCAATCCGAGCCCTGCGCCACGAGTAACCAGTGTGTCCGCCTACGCGACACCTTTCGGTTAAGAAGATGAAAATGGTGCGGACGAATTATTAAGTGGGTGGCCCAGGTCTCGCTTTTGAGACCTGGGTTCTCCGGCCAGGAAAAGACCCACTTGCGCGCAGAACCCAGGTCTCAAAAGCGAGACCTGGGCCACCCACCCACTCAATAAGCCGCCACCTGCAGACTTTTTCGAGAGTGACCGAGGCGAGTCTGCCAACGCGAATCGACGCCTGCGCGTACGCTCAACGCTGAACCTTGGCAGATATAATGGGCGGGATCATGACCCTGGCCCCCGGCACAAAGCTACGCGAGTTTGAGATTCTCGCGCTCCTGGGTGCCGGCGCAATGGGCGTTGTGTATCGCGCGCGAGACACCCGTTTGAATCGCGAAGTCGCGATCAAGGTGCTGCCGGAACTTGTCGCCAAGCCAGACCGCATGTCCCTCTTCGAGCAGGAGGCGAAAGCGGTCGCAGCCCTCAATCATCCCAACATTCTTTCCGTGTACCAAATGGGAACTTACTTGGGCGTTCCCTATTTGGTATCGGAGTTGCTCGAAGGCAAGACCCTGGCCGAGACCCTTCGCAGCGGACCCCTGGGACCGCGCAAAGCCATCGATTACGGCGTGCACATCGCGCGTGGACTGGCCGCGGCGCACGACAAAGGCATCGTCCATCGCGATCTGAAACCAGACAATCTAATTCTCTGCAAAGATGGCCGGGCAAAGATCCTGGACTTCGGCGTGGCCATCATGCTGTACCCGCAAACACCAGACGCAGACGTGGTCACCATGACGCTGCCGGAGACCACCGCGGGAACCCCGGGCTACATGTCTCCTGAACAAGTGCGGGGCTTGACCACCGACCAGCGCTCCGACATCTTTTCACTCGGTGTCGTGCTGTACGAAATGGTCGCCGGCAAGCGTGGCTTTAAGAGAGCCACATCGGCAGACACCATGAGCGCCATTCTGCACGAGGAACCGGAACCCATCTCACAGCTGGTCCCCGGCGTGTCTCCGGGACTGGAAAGAGTGATCAGCCACTGCCTGGAGAAAGCTCCCGAGCAGCGATTCCAGTCAGCCTCGGACCTGGCATTTGCACTGGAGGCATTGTCCGACCCTGCCGTCGCAGCGTTGGGCGGCATGCCCCGTAGCGTAAAGCGCAGCCCGCCTGGGGTTCCATTCGCCGTTGCCGCGGGGGTAGCGGTTTTGCTGGCGGCGTGCGTGCTTGCCTATTTCCTGATGCGCCCTGCGCCAACACCCACGGTCTCGAATTACGTTCAACTCACCCATGACGGCCAGCCAAAGTCCCTCATCGGAACCGACGGCGCGCGGCTCTACATGGCTGTGGGCGAGGGCCTCTCGGGTAGTGTCACCTCGGCCGGGATCGCCCAGATGGCGCTATCAGGTGGAGAATTGCAAAAACTTTCCATTCTGCCGAATCGCGGCATGGTGCCCGTCAACCTGGCGCCCGATGGCTCGGCATTCCTGGTTATTGAAGGGCAAGGCTCGCCTCCCCGGGGACCTCTCTTTGCCATTCCTGTTCTGGGAGGATCTCCGCGCAGGCTCGGCGACACCGCGGGAGAAACTGCTGCCTGGTCCCCCAACGGCAAACTGCTGGTTTACAGCGATTTGAGCAGTTTGTTCGTGGCTAAGGCGGACGGAACGGAATCCCGCAAGGTGCTGAACGCCAGCGGAGATATCAAGAATGTAAGCTGGTCTGCTGACAGCAGCCGGCTGCAATTCGACGTCACCGAGAGCGTCGGAAGCCGGGATCATCAACTGCTATGGGAAGCCTCCACCAGCGGTACAGGGTTGCATCGCATGACCCCAGGTTGGCACGACTCCGACGATGAGTGCTGCGGCAAGTGGACCGCCGACGGGGAATACTTTGTCTTTCAATCGAGCGGGCAGATCTGGGCTCTGCCGCGATCCGGCGCGCTCTTTCATTCCCAGCCCGAGCCCATCCCGTTGACTTCCAGCCCGCTCTCGTTGTCCTCACCACTCCCGGCCAAAGATGGCAAGAAGCTTTTCGTTGTTGGTCAAAGTTACCGCGGCGAACTGACGGGCTATGACTCGAAGTCCCGCCAGCTCGCACCGTTTCTCGGGGGCATCTCGGGGGAGTTTGTCGCCTTCTCCAGGGATGGCCAGTGGGTGGCTTACGTCTCTTATCCAGAGGGCACTCTGTGGCGAAGCAGGTTAGATGGCAGCAGCCGGCAACAATTGACCTACCCGCCGATGTATCCTGTGCTGCCACGCTGGTCACCCGATGGGAAGGAGATTCTGTTCTTCGAGTTTGCGCTCAGTCCTCAAACGCCGGCCAGGATATACGAAATTGCCGCCGAGGGTGGAAGTCCACACCTGCTGATGGAAAACGATGGCAAGCAACAGACGGACCCGAACTGGTCCCCCGACGGAAGCAAGATCGTTTTCGGGAGCCAATCGAACGATCCTTCCTCAACTATTCGCATACTGGATCTGGCAAGTCACCAGCTTTCGACTCTGCCAGGCTCAGAAGGTCTGTACTCGCCGCGCTGGTCCTCCGATGGCCGCTATGTGGCCGCGTTCTCAGGTGACTCGACGAAAATCCTCTTGTTCCATTTCGACACTGGAAAATGGACTGAGCTGGCCCAGGGAAACTTCGGCTGGCTGAATCTGTCTCACGATGGAGAATACGTCTACGTCCTCGATAACAAAAAGAATGCAGTGGTGCGGATACGGATCAGCGGCCAAAAGGCGGAGCAAGTCCTCGACCTGAAAAACTTCGCCACTGCCGGACGGTATGGCGGAGCCGTGGCTCTCACCCCGGATGACTCGGTGCTGCTGCTGCGCAACACAGGGAGTCAGGACGTCTATTCAGTGGAGTGGGAGAAGCACTAATCTCAGCGCTTCTTCGGCCACCCGTGCTTCTGTTTAGGCCTCGCTTTAGGCTTCGAGGTTTTCCCCGCCGGCCGCAAACCTTCGGCCGTACTGCGCAGGGCCTCGGTAAGATCTCTTGCTGAGAGCGCGCTGGCGGGATCGATAAGCCACTGCACGATCAGCCCGGAGAGAAGCACATGAAGGAATGTGCCGATCGTCTTCGAGGTGTGCTCGCTTATGCTGCTCTCTTCCTGATCCAGAAACATCGCCGCGAGCCCGGTGCGTGCGGTCTGCAGATTGCCGGCAAGAAACTCGCGGGTCGCTGACTGGCCCACCATTTGCGTGAAAATCTCGAAGTTCGCGATCCACAATGAACGGTGGGGTTCAAAGGTGGAGATCACCTTTGCCCAGGTCGCTTCAAAGCGCTCTTTGGGTGTGACGGCAGCCGGTATGCTTGTGCGCAATGCCTGCTGCAGATCGCGGTCCCACTCGCCAAACGCCAGCAAAAGCGCTTCTGTAAGCAGCGCGTCCTTCGAAGAGAAGTGATAGCCAATCGCCGCCAGGCTCACCCCTGCCGCTGAGGCAATGTCCCGTGCGGTAGTGCGGTTGTAGCCCTTTTCGAGCAGGCATTTTTTGGCTGCCGCGAGCAGAGCTTCACGATTGCCCATAAAAAGAGTTTAAGGCACAAGTAGACATCTGTTCCAGACGATCGTATAGTACAAACGTGTAAGACAAATGTACAAAAACACAGGAATCAGAAAGGTCTGCGATGGAAAACAAAAACGTCCTCATCTCCGGAGCGAGCGTGGCCGGACCGGCCCTGGCGTTCTGGCTGCACCGCTACGGGTTTCGCGCCACCATTGTGGAACGTGCTCCGGCGGTGCGTCCGGGTGGGTACGCGGTCGATTTCCGTGGAGCTTCCGTTCGCGTGCTCGAACGCATGGGGCTTCTGGCCCAGGTGCAGGCGGTACAAACCCGCATCGGCGCCATTACCATCGTCGATCGGAACAACAAGAAGGTGGCCAGCATGCCCGACGGGTTTACCAGTGGCGAGCTTGAAATCCTGCGCGGCGACCTGGCGGACATCTTCCACCGCGCGACCCGGGAGAGCACTGAGTATATTTTCGACGACAGCATCGCTGCGATGGAGCAGAGCAGCGCCGGCGTGGATGTACTGTTTCAGAGTGGGAACCGGCGCAGGTTTGACCTGGTAGTCGGAGCCGATGGATTGCACTCCGGGGTGCGGTCGCTCGCCTTTGGCGACGAGGCCAACTTTGTACGCTATCTCGGTTATTACGTCTCCATCTTTACCGTTCCCAACCATCTGCATCTTGACCGCAGCGGGCTTTATTACGGCACACTGGGCAAGAAGGTCGGCATCTTTAGTGGGGGCGATCCACGAGAAGCGAAGGCCTCCTTCTTTTTCGCGACCCGCCCGCTCGATTTTGACCGCCGCGATACGGAGCAGCAAAAGGCTATCCTGCGCGATCATTTTCACCAGGAAGGTTGGGAGATACCGCAGCTGTTGGAAATCATGTCCACCGCTCCGGACTTCTATTTCGACTCGGTCAGCCAGGTGAAGATGAAGAAATGGTCCGCCGGTCGCATCGTCTTGCTGGGAGATGCGGCGTATTGCGCCTCCCCTCTCTCGGGCATGGGCACCGGCATGGCCGTGGTGGGAGCCTATATTCTTGCCGGCGAACTGACGCAGGCTGGGGGAGACTACGCCCTGGCCTTCGCGAGATATGAGAGCCTGATGCGAAATTTCGTAGACCAGTGTCAGAAAATCGCCGATGGAGGAACCGACTGGTTTGTTCCGCGAACGCCCTTACGGCTCTGGTTGAGCAACCAGATGTGGAAGATCCTTCCTTATACGCCATGGAAAAATATGATGATCGAGGTGCCCCTCAAAATCGCAAACTCAATCCATCTCAAAGACTATTCCTGCCCCGCGTAAAAATAGCCGAATTTCCGGGAACCTCCGTTCCACCGGTAGCGTAGAAAGCATGATGAAGAGTCTCCTTACCGCCACAGGCGCGGCTCTGCTTGCCTGCAGTCTGGCCGGCTTTGCCCAAACTGAGACCGCATGTGACCAGGCACTCGACGTTCGGCTGCGGTCGAGAGCGGTGCTCGAGATCGATTCGCTGCCGGCAGGTCTCGAAATTGTCGGAACCGACCAGGAGGCGATCCATCTTACCTGCACCGCCGCCAATGGTGAGAACGCGCGTGACATCCGCATCCGGTTCTCCGGGAACCAGGATGATGGCAAGCTCACCATCACCGGCGGCGCTCTGAAGCATAACAACCTTCAGGTCCGCATTGAAGTGCCGCGAAAGACCAGCCTAAGGGTGCAGATGCCCGCGGGACAAGTGAAAATAGAAGACATCGCGGGCAACAAGGATATCGATCTCTATGCAGGACAGATCACGATTTCGTCGGCTCGACCCTGGGATTACCGGAGTGTCCACCTCTCAGTGGATATCGGGCAGGTGAGTGCTCCAGTGTATGGCGAAGACAAAGGCGGCTTCTTCCGCACCTTAAACAAACAAAACCCAAACGGCGAGTATTGGCTGCACGCGCACGTGTTGACGGGACAGATCGAGTTGCTCGGCGAACATGCGCGCACCGCGGCTGAATGAGGAGAGCAGGGAATGAAAAGGAACGTTGTCACAGACACCAGGCAGTCCCGCGAAACACCAGTCGAAGGGTTTGCATCCACCTGCGGCGTCCTGGCTGTCGGACTTTTTGTGCTCACCTTTGTGTTTCAGAATTTCGTGATTCCATCCTCTTCGATGGCAAGCACACTTCTGGTTGGCGACCATGTGCTGGTGGAGCGCGAGACACTCGCGCCGGCTTCCAAAATTCCGTTCCTGCACTACCGCGAGGTGCAACGCAGAGACGTTGTCGTCTTTTACAAACCGGCTGAGGAAGCCAACGGCGAACACATCATTCTTGTCAAACGTGTGATTGGCATTCCCGGCGACCGCATTCACCTTCGCAACGGCATCGTCTACCTGAATGGGATCGCCCAGGACGAGCCTCAGGCAGCCAAACCGGCCTCTTCGAACTACGACCCTTACGTTGACGACTTTCCGTCTGTCGAACCTTCTGTCGAACCCGACGTAACGCAAGCATGGTCAGAGCGATTACCAAAGTACATCCAGCATGGGGATCTGGTCGTTCCTCGCGGCAGTTATTTTGTGCTGGGCGATAACCGCACCAACAGTATGGACAGCCGCTTTTGGGGCTTTGTACCAAGAGAGAACATCCTGGGGCGTCCTCTTTTTGTCTACTGGTCTATCGTGATGCCTGAATCCGGGATCGAAGAGATCCCACTGGCTCAGCGAGCGGACTCTAACCTTCACGAGTTCATTCACTTTTTCGATGAGACCCGCTGGAACAGGACCTTCCATCGCATCAGATAACCTCGCCACCTCGGCCGGCATCAATAATGAATGGACGTTGCGAGGAAACTCAATGAAAAGAATCTATAGGATTTTAGCCGTCACCATGCTAAGCGCGAGCCTCATCGGCCCTATATCGTTTGCCCAGGATCATCGTGACGACGATCATCATGACAACTACGTTCGCCATGATGAATGGAAGAAGGGCTACCACATGAAACAGGAAGACTGGCACAGGGCGCAACCGGTCGACTATCGGCACTATCACCTAAGCCCTCCACCGCGCGGCTATGAGTGGCGGTCGGTCGATGGCAACTATGTCCTTGCTGCTGTCGCAACCGGCGTCATTGCCTCTGCCATCGTAGCCTCTACGGTTCACTAGCCTCCAAAAAACTCAATGTGCGGGCTCACAAGCTTCGTTAGGGGCTGAAGAGTCCGTATGCGAATCAGGAAACCGCGGGTCCCTCCACTACGCTTCGCTCCGGTCGGGATGACAACTCTGTCGTGCCCGCAA
>Ga0302307_10002084_pt1 | contig 12314 bp, 9 predicted proteins | sample III_Palsa_E3_2_FD_200530 | JGI IMG/M metagenome (GOLD analysis project Ga0302307, IMG submission 200530) | Peat permafrost microbial communities from Stordalen Mire near Abisko, Sweden - III_Palsa_E3_2 | ecosystem: Environmental > Terrestrial > Soil > Palsa > Peat permafrost | place: Sweden... | reverse complement strand
CCTGAAGTTTATGGCATGGCTATCAACAAAAGCTTGTTCCGGGTCGCTGGCATTATCCTTTTGTTTTTAGCAGGACTTCTCGAGGTCAATTACCAAATTACCTATTATTATCCGAATACCCAGCTCAACATTCTGTACCTGATGCTTTATGTTCCTGTGTTTGTTTACCTGTTTGATCTTATTTCCGCCCGGGTGAGTAGCTTTAATTATAGCTGGGTGCTCATGTTAACCCTGTTTTGCTGTACGGTAGGTATTTACTTGCTGTTTTCGCCGGTTTACTTCGGCCAGGTGCAGGATATGCTCGAGGGCAAAAAAATAAGTACTTCCCATTTTACGGTACATTGGATGAGCGACCTGGTTATCCTGGTATTGTTTTATCGCATCATCAGTTTGGCAAGGGCTAACCTTGCCGAGGCCGTTAACAGCCCCTCAGCGTGGTTATTAATAGCTGCCATTGTAGCTTTTTTTAGTTTGGAGATCTGCCTCATGAGCGAGTTGCGCTTTTATTGGCAGGGAACGGGTGTGGACCGGATCCAAACGGTTTACATTAAAACAGCACTACCCGTTTTATGGGGCGTGCTATCCTTTGTTTTGATGTGGCTGGGCATGCGAAACAAACAACGCAACCTGCGCATTATGTCATTGACCCTGTTTTCCATAACCCTGCTCAAGTTGTTTTTGTTCGATATCAACAACATACCCGTTGCCGGGAAGATCGCCGCATTCTTTTGCCTGGGCGTCTTACTGCTGATCATTTCGTTCATGTATCAAAAGGTTAAAAAAATCATTGTTGATGATGGGATTAAAGCGGAAAGTTAGTTGCGGGTTGTTTTTCCTGCTGTATGTGAGCACGGTATTTAATGCATTTGGCCAGGCGACATTCAAATACGAGTCCACAATAAACAAAGTTGATTCATCCGGTTTTTATAAAATCGGTCTCTTGCCCGCTTTTGTAGCCAAAAGCAATATCGATCTTTCGGACATCCGGGTCATCGATAACAATGGCCATTTTGTGCCCTACATTTCTTTCGGTAACCTGCCTCTGCGTAGCCAGGCACAGTTTACCGTTTTTCCGACAGTTGCCATAAAATCAAAGGCAGATACCGGTACAACATTTGTTGTTGAAAACAACCAAACGCAACCGGTAAATCGCCTATGGGTAAAGTTGCGGAATACAGCCGTACAGCGTACCATTAATTTGTACGGCAGCGATGACCTGAAACGCTGGTTTGCGATCGAAGAAGATATACCGTTGCAGCAAGCGATTGCGGATAGTGACGGAATATATTTGCAGGCCCTGGCATTCCCGCCAAGTAATTATCGTTATCTAAAATTATTGGTAAATGATAAAAACAAGGCGCCGCTCAAGTTTTTAGAGGCCGGTAGATACACCGAATCAGCCTCGGAAAGCCTGTACTTTCCTATATCCGGTGCTTCCTTCTTAAAAAAGGATAGCGATAGGACAACTTATATCAGATTTCAATTAAATGATAATTACCTTGTTAATAAAATAAGTCTAAACATAACCGCCCCGAAGTACTATAAAAGGGACGTTTCGGTTTATGAAATTACCAGGCACGGACTTCAGTTAGTCAGCAGTGCGGAACTAAACTCAAGCAGGAATGGCCCCCTGCTAATAGCTGCCAAAACAAACCAACTTGAATTGCAAATTGCCAATGGAGATAATGTGCCGCTTGAAATTAAAACCATCCAATTGGCACAAGATGAGCAATACATTGTCGCCTACTTGGAAGTCGGGAAAACCTACAAGCTTTTGACAGGCGACCTTAAAGCAACGGCCCCGGAATATGACCTGAAATTTTTTGCTGATAGCATTGGTAGAAAAATACCGGAGATGGGAGAGGGGTTATTGACAAAAAATCGCTTATATAATGAGCGGCGGGTACAAGCGCAAAAGGAATATCCAGCCCTGATCTGGGCGGCAATCGTTATTGCATTATTGCTGCTTTTGGCATTGACATGGAAGATGGTCGGCGAAGTAAACAGAAAGGGTTAAGATCACAAACAGATCGCCGGCTTGTTTAAGAATATTTAAGTAAGCGAAACGAATTCCTCTTCCGGTAGTACGAATTAATTCATGACTGTATATAGCTTTTCAATTGCTCAATCGTTTCTTCATGAGATAGAATAGTTTCATCTATCACGTCTGTAATGGAGATGATGCCGCACAATTGGTCGTCCCTAAAAACGGGCAGGTAGCGAATACTGCTCTCACTCATAATGTGCATGCACGTTTCGATGGAATTATCGGGCAATATACGGGGCAAGCCGGTGCTCATAATTTCCCGCACCTGCGTTTCCAACGACGATTTGCCGTGCAATATTACTTTTCGGGCATAATCGCGCTCTGTAAGTAGTCCCGCATATCCGCCATTCTCGGTAATCACAACCGAGCCGATATTCTTGTCTGCCATCAGCTTCAATGCCTCTAAAACGGTGGTTCCTCCGTCAATTGCGACGACGTTGCTTCCCTTCCGGGTTAGGATATTCGACACCTTTTTCATAATAACTTGGTTGTCAATGGTAAATTGGTTATCAAATATAAGGGTATAATTCCCCGTTACCAAGTCAATATTCCTGATTTTCCAACTATTTTTGTGTATCCTTGTCATCCAAAAATGCGGATTCAGCACAATCGCAGTTTTCCCCGAATCTTCCATATAACTTAAGTTGTTTTTGCCGAAATCTCAGTCGCAGCTTCTTTGCGCCACCGCTAAAGCTAAGGCGGCACGCGGTCGGTCCCGATGGCTACCGGGAATCCGACTTCCGGACTAATATTTAACCACTATGGAAGAACTGTTACAATCTTGTGACAATTGCATGTAATGCTTGGCGGTTTAACTCACACACCATACTTTTACCGGCCTATTAGCCGGTAATAGTCAAATATGTTTCCATGCCTAAGAAAATCCTCGTTTGCCACAAATGTCATTCCCCTTTTCATTTTAAGAAAAAACGAAACTGGTTTGGCCGAAACATCCTCTTTTTTTTACCCATCAAACGCTATTTCTGTGCCAGGTGCCTAAAAGACCGCTATGTGTTTATAACTGATAAACAGTCGGATGAATATGAAAGGGTTTGATGATAAGGATTTTATATCCTTTGCACGGTAAAAAGCCGCTGAGCTAATGGTCTAGTAAGCAGCCTTGGTATACGGTTTCGGCCTTGTTCGCTTTATCAGGATGTCCTTTTCTTCCCTTAACGTCAACTTCGCTGTCATGGCGATAACCGGGTAAAAATAAACTGTAGGATTTGATGTGGAAAATTACAGTCTAAAAACCCGTCATAAATAACATCGAAGTCCCGTGTAACAAAGCAGCTAATGCATTAGTCTTACTGGCGAATTTATTTATGCCCGTAAAAACCACATTTAAGGAAAATATTTCCATTGCACTGCAGGCTATAGCGGGTAACCGCTTGCGCACGTCGCTTACCTCCCTCATTATCGCCATCGGAATTATGGCTTTGGTGGGGATATTAACTGCCATCGAGGGTATTAAAAACCAGGTAAACAACGCCTTCGGAGCATTGGGCGCCAATTCATTCACCCTGGAAAACACGGGATCAGGTCTCAACTTCGGCATGGGGGGCCACCGCAAAGTATATCCGGCTATCAGTTACGACCAGGCCGCGCGTTTTCAAAAAGAATTCGCCCTGCCCGTTTTAACTACCATCAATTTGAATGTAAGCGGCGCCGCAGTGGTGAAATACGGCAATAAAAAAACCAACCCCAATATTTCTGTCACCGGTTCCACGGAAAATTATATGGTGGTGCAAGGATACAAACTGGCCTTTGGCCGGAATTTCTCGCAGGCGGAATTGGAGCACGGCGAAAACGTGGTGATGATAGGCAATGAAATTAAAAAACGGCTTTTTAAAGATATTGACCCGGTGGATAAAGCCCTTTTTATTGGCAGCACCCGCTTTCGGGTGATCGGCGTTTTCGCCACCAAAGGCTCAAGCGCGGGCTTCGGCGGCGATAAGTTTTGCGTGATCCCTGTCTTAATTGCCAAACAGATCGACCCCGACACCAACCGCTCTTTTACGGTTACCATAAAGGTGGCCAGCGCCCAGGTACTGGATGCCACCATCGGGGAGGCTACTTCGCTCTTCAGAAATGTAAGAGGACTGAACGTGGCAAGCGAAGACAATTTTGACATATCAAGAAGCGACTCCATACAACAGCAGCTTTCGGGCCAGTTAACTGGTATGACCGTCGCCGGCTTCGCTATCGGCCTTATCACGCTGATTGGCGCTGCCATCGGTTTAATGAATATTATGCTCGTATCCGTTACCGAACGGACCCGCGAAATTGGCCTGCGAAAAGCCCTCGGAGCAACCCCGTCCGTAATCAGGAAGCAGTTTTTGATAGAAGCCATCGTGATCTGCTTCATCGGCGGAATTGCCGGTATCATTTTCGGTATTGGCATAGGCAACCTTATTGCCGTAAACATCAGCGGCACATTTGTAACGCCCTGGGGTTGGCTCATCGCCGCTTTGCTGCTTTGTACTTTTATTGGGCTTACATCCGGCTTTTACCCGGCCAGTAAAGCCTCCAAGCTTGACCCAGTGGAAGCGCTGCGGTACGAGTAAGCCATTTCAAAGTCGTTTTCATTTAAAATAAGCTTCAAATGAGTATTGATACTCAGTTCGACTTCGTGCTGCTAAATTATTAAATTACTCTTCTAAGGCCCACTTTCAAATCTGTTCCATGCGATGTTTGGCGCAACTGTCTATTACATTACCTGCCGCTGCCACCTCCGGCGATGAACTATGAGCAAACTGCCACTGCTACTGCCACTTCTAACTATGAACCATGAACCATGAACAAACTGCTACTGCCACTGCCACCTCCGATTATGACCATGAACCATGAACAAACTACTACTGCTACTGCCACTTCCGACTATGAACCATGAACAAACTGCCACTGCCACCTCCGACTATGAACCATGAACCATGGACCATGGACAAACTGCTACTGCCACCTCCAACCATGAACCGTCGCCTATTGGAGCTTTACGTTCCTCAGGGGGCAGTCAAACATCACTTTTTCCAGGTAAGGCATTTTAAGTGCGTGCTTGAACGCCTCCGCATGACGTGGGTGGTGCATGTCGCTCGAAATAAAATCAACCAATTGGTTGTCAATCATATTTTCTGCAATTTTTTTTGTCTCACGCCCATAATACCCGGTAAGGGATATGGTGTTTAGCTGTAGTAGAACGCCCCAGTCGCGCAAACCTTTAAGTTGCTCTATATCGAGATAAGGGTATCTTTCGGGGTGAGCCAGGATGGGTCTGTATCCCTTTCCCTGAATTTTTTGTATAACCTCCAACACGTTGGGCGGGGGCGTGATAAACGGATATTCAAAAAGCACGTACTGCTTGGCCATTATCATCAGATTGCCATCATCGACGCGCCCTTCAAAAGTTTCGTCAAAATAATGCTCGGCAGCCGCCTCGACGACAATATCCATTTTCTCCTTTTCAAGTTCGTCCCTTAGCAAGCAGAGCGCGCTACTTATGGTTTCGGGCGTGTTCCTGTAATAATCCACCATAACATGGGGGGTAGCAATTATTTTTTTGATACCCAATTCCATCATTTGCCGGATAAGAAAGATCGATTCTCCCACGTTCTGCGCGCCGTCGTCAATTCCCGGTAACACATGCGAATGCATATCCACCGCTATTGAGCTATAATCGAACCTGGTAACTTTTTTTTCTTCCTTTTTTTTAAAAATCCCAAACATGCTGTTAAATAATTATTTTGCCGGGAATGCTAACAAAGCGTTCAGCTATGAAGTTTCTAACCCGGCGTTTTTGCTATAATACCACGGAGGCACTCTATCAAACCGTTTGCACATCAATATGCTAACCCTGTAATAAATTACTTTAATGGATTTCGGGGTACTAAATATAATTTGTAGGTCGTAAAGTTAATCAATAGTAATCAATTGGCACAAGGCATTTTCTTTCGTCACATTGTGTCATAAGGGGTTTGCCGCAATGTATTGTTCCCAGGCCCATGCGGACGACATCATCAGGTCAATACCCAACGAGGGCCGCCAATGCAGTTTGTTGGCCGATTTGGTAACATCACCCCATACTTGCTCCACATCGCCTTCGCGGCGCGGACCGACCTCATAATTCAGCTTTACCCCGGTGGTACGCTCAAAAGCGTGAATGATCTCCAACACGGTATTCCCATTTCCTGTCCCTAAATTGAATACGTCGTAACCCGAAAAGGCGTTGCCTCCCATTAATCGTAATGCGGCAACATGGGCTTTTGCAAGGTCGACCACGTGAATGTAGTCGCGTACGCAGCTGCCGTCCCTGGTATGATAGTCATTCCCGAAAACCGTGATCTTGCCCCGCTTGCCGATAGCCGATTGCGTAATAAACGGAACGAGGTTTTGCGGAACGCCGATAGGCAGCTCGCCGATGAGTGCAGATTCATGCGCGCCAACCGGATTAAAATACCGAAGTGAGATCACCTTCGCAGCGTCGCCCGACACTACGGCGTCTTTCAGTATTTCCTCAGCGATCTGCTTGGTATTGCCATAGGGCGATTGCGCAGGTTTAACCGGTGCGTCTTCGGTTACCGGCAATACGTCCGGTTGACCATAGACGGTGCAGCTTGAGGAAAATACAAAATTGACGTCATGGCCGCTATATACCTTTAGCAGATTGATCAGCGACATTAAATTATTGTGATAGTATTTTAACGGGTTTTTTACCGACTCGCCCACCGCCTTGAAAGCAGCGAAATGAATAATCCCTTCAATGCCGGGTTCTTTTTCAGCAAATTTCGCCAGCTTGTCTGCGTCGCAAAGGTCATAATGGTACGTCGGCGGCTTGAAACCTATGATCTTGCTTAGCTGCTCTAAAATTTTAGGATTGGAGTTTGACAGATCATCAATGATCACCGGGTCAAAGCCCGCGTTTACCAGCTCAACTACCGTGTGCGAACCGATAAAGCCAAGTCCCCCGGTTACTAATATTTTGGCCATTTATTGTTTGTTGAAATACGTAAAGTCCTTGTGTTGGATCTCTTTTTCGGGCAGCGATTTAAAATATTCGTAGGTTATTTTCAACCCCTCGCTGCGCGATACTTTTGGCTGCCACTCCAGGATGCTTTTTGCTTTGCTGATATCGGGCCTGCGTTGTTTCGGGTCGTCGGTAGGCAATGGCAAACTGATCAGTTTTTGATCGGTACCGGTAAGTTTAATGATCTCTTCACCAAATTCCCGGATAGTGATCTCATCGGGGTTGCCGATATTCATAGGTTGCGCATAATCGCTGAAAAGCAGGCGATATATCCCCTCCACCAGGTCGTCAACATAGCAAAAGGACCGTGTTTGTGAGCCATCGCCAAACATGGTTAAAGGTTCGCCCCTCAGCGCCTGTCCTATAAATGCCGGCAGCACGCGGCCGTCGTTCAGCCGCATGCGCGGCCCGTAAGTGTTAAATATTCTCACAATCCGCGTTTCTAACCCATGAAAAGTATGATAAGCCATGGTTATGGCTTCCTGGAAACGCTTTGCTTCGTCATATACGCCCCTGGGACCAACCGGGTTAACGTTGCCCCAATATTCTTCCGGCTGCGGGTTGACGCTGGGGTCGCCATATACTTCAGAAGTAGAGGCAATCAACATTCTCGCTTTTTTTGCCCGCGCCAGTCCCAGCAGGTTATGAGTGCCCAGCGAACCCACTTTTAGCGTTTGAATGGGAATTTTTAGGTAATCGATCGGGCTGGCCGGCGAGGCGAAATGCAGTATGTAATGCAATTCCCCCGGCACATACACAAATTTGGAAACATCGTGGTTATAAAACTCAAAGTTTTCCAGCTTGAACAAATGTTCAATGTTCCGCAAATCGCCGGTGATCAGGTTGTCCATTCCTATAACGTGGTAGCCCTCGTTAATGAACCGATCGCATAAATGCGAACCCAGGAAACCTGCGGCCCCTGTTATTAAAATCCTTTTACGGCTTACCATTATTTTACCTCTTTCCTGCCTATACTGTTATAATAAAAGCCACAATCGATCATTTTTTCAAGGTCGTATAAGTTACGTCCATCGAAAATTACCTTCGATTTCAAGAGCGACGTTACCTGGTCAAAATCAGGCGTACGAAACAGCGACCACTCGGTAACGATCAATAGTGCGTCGGCCCTGTCGAGCGCTTCGTATGGGTCGGCAGCGTACTTTATCTTATCGCCTATCAGCTGCTGTACATTTTTCATCGCCTCGGGATCGAAAGCCGTTATCTCTGCTCCGGCTGCTACAAGGTCATCGATAATATACAGCGAGGGCGCTTCGCGGATGTCGTCCGTTTCTGGCTTAAAGGCCAATCCCCACATGGCAAATTTCTTGCCTTTAAGGTCGCCATTGTAAAATTTCTTTACCTTTTCAACCAGTACTCTTTTCTGAATTTCGTTAACATGCATTACCGAGTTCAGTATTTTGAAATCATATTTATTTTCCTCGGCCGATTTTGCAAGCGCCTGCACATCTTTCGGGAAGCAGCTGCCACCATAACCTATGCCCGAGAACAGGAACCTTTTGCCGATCCGGTCATCAGCTCCTATGCCCCTTCGCACCATATCAACGTCGGCGCCAACAAGCTCGCACAGGTTGGCTATCTCATTCATAAACGATATTTTGGTGGCCAGGAAAGAGTTGGCTGCATATTTGGTAAGCTCGGAGGAGCGTTCGTCCATAAAAATTATAGGGTTACCCTGTCTTACGTAAGGGCCGTATAGCTCAGCCATCAGCTTGCGGGCACGTTCGTCCATGGTGCCAACCACAACGCGGTCGGGCTTCATAAAATCTTCCACGGCAACGCCTTCGCGCAAAAACTCCGGATTTGAAACTACCGCAAATTCCTGGTTGGTGTTCGCCTCCATAATTGCCGTTACCTTATCGGCCGTCCCAACAGGGACCGTTGATTTGGTCACAATCACCTTATATTCCGTAATTAGTTTTGCAATGTCTTTTGCCGCTCCCAGCACGTAGCTCAGGTCGGCTGAACCGTCGCCGCCCGGCGGTGTGGGCAGGGCCAGGAATATTATTTTTGCTTCGGCAATTGCCTCGGCAAGATTGCTGGTGAAATGCAGCCGCTTTTGAACAATGTTTCTATAAAAAAGTAATTCGAGGCCTGGCTCGTAGATAGGAAGCTCGCCTTCCTGCATCATTTTTACTTTTTTCTCGTTAATGTCGACACATATTACCTGGTTACCGGTCTCTGCCAAACAAGTACCCGTCACCAATCCTACGTATCCTGTTCCTACAACGGCTATTTTCATAGATAAATATTTTTATTGTGATTACTTTTACGCCCTGCGAAGTTAATAATTCAAAAGCTAAAAATGCTCCTGCTATATAATGTTGTTATTCGTTTATACTACTTAGCCGTATTGTTAGCTTCCGGCTTTAATAAAAAAGCAAAACAGTGGATAGCGGGCCGAAAGGAGCGTGCGCTTATACGTTTTGAGGAGAGCATTTGGTTTCATTTCGCGTCGCTTGGCGAATTTGAGCAGGGCCGGCCGGTTTTGGAGCGCATGAGGGACCTCCACCCCGCATCGAAGATCGTCATCACCTTTTTTTCACCTTCCGGTTACGAGATCAGGAAGAACACGCCGCTTGCGGATGCTGTTTATTACCTCCCTTTGGATACCGCCAAAAATGCAGCCGGGTTCCTCGATACCATACAACCCAAACTGGCTATTTTTACCAAATACGAATATTGGTACCATTTTTTTAATGAAGCGCGCAAACGCCGCATACCAATTTATGTGGTATCGGCTATTTTCCGGCCCGAACAGGCTTTTTTCAAATGGTATGGGCGCTTTCCGCGAAAGATATTAGGGTTTGTCAACTGGTTTTTTTTACAGGATGAGCGGTCGAAGCAATTATTGGCCGGGATTGGCCTGGAAAACGCTACCGTTAGCGGCGATACCCGGTTTGACAGGGTTTGGGCCAACGCACAGCAGCCCCGGTCAATATCCGGATTGGAGGCATTTAAAAATGGTCAGCGGACGTTTGTTGCCGGCAGTACCTGGCCCGAAGATGAGCAATTGATAGCCAAGCTCGTAGCCAGGCACCCCGACCTGAAATTTATCATTGCGCCCCATGAGATCAGCGAAGAAAAAATCAATAAGCTCGCACATCTTTTACCGGCGGCGCAGACTATCAAATACTCCGAAATCTCAAATCTCATCCCGATAGCTATCGGGATGAGTCCCGATAGCTATCGGGACTCAAATCTAAATGTGCTCATCATTGACAACATCGGCATGCTTTCGTCGCTATACCAATATGGAGAAATCGCCTACATCGGCGGGGGATTTGGGGCTGGAATTCACAACACCCTGGAGGCGGCTGCATTCGGGCTGCCGGTGATCTTCGGCCCGAATTACCGGAAATTTATCGAAGCGAATGACCTCATCGCCTTAAAAGCAGGTTTTAGCATTACCGATGGACCAGATTTGGAGGCAATTACCGTTACGTTATTAAACGACAGCGCGTTTTACGCAACTTCAAGTAAAAAGGCCGGTGATTATGTAAAGGAGCATATTGGGGCAACCGGAACAATCGTTGAGCAGATTACAAACAATGAGCGATGAGGAATACGGTACATCCTCACCACTCACCTTTCGCTACTCACCACTTACCATTCACAACTCACCATTCACAACTCACCAAAATCAGTCCCTTAATTTATAGAAACTTTTTACCGCGTTGTAATCATTAAAGTTAATATTGAGCCTTCGCGCTGCTGCTAATGCAGCGCCCGGAATGATCACATACCTGAACTCATGCGCGTTCGATATCCCGTTGTATAAATTCACATTATCGACAAAATCTATCTTGATATTCCCGAGTGTCACCAGTGCGGACCAGGTATCGGTATAAGTCGTTGTGCCTTCCTCGTAGGTTACTACAATAGGCAGTTCGGACACCTGGCCGGTCGGCCAAATGGTTGATGTGTAACCAGCTAAATCACCATATACCATAACCACACCCTGGTCTAAAATGGTCTGGGTGATCAGGCTGGCGGGGATATTAGCGTAGAAATGATAGACGCTGAATACCGTATCCTTTGTCCAGGAAGAGGGCGTAATCCAGGCTGAATAAATTACATTGGCACTACCGGTAGCGCCAGTTGCTCCTGTAGCACCAGTTGCACCTTTCGCTCCGGTAGCACCTGTTGCGCCGGCCGGACCTTCGGGTCCGATCGGGCCGATTGCGCCGGTCGAACCAGTCGCACCAGTTGGGCCGGTGGCTCCGGCGGGTCCTTCAGGCCCTGCGGGACCTTTGCTGCACGATACTGCGAACAGCACAACCGCCATTAACAGCAACATTAAACTGTTGATTTTTTTCATGAGATTAAATGATTAAATTTTATAATTGATTACTTATTGAAATGCGGGCATTTGACAAAGCTCCGGGTCGCCGTCATTTGCTGACTTTTCATGTCCCAAAATTGGGAACCACGGGCTGAATGAGAGTCAGGGTCTTTACGCGATCGGTCGCGCAATTCTACCGCTTTTTGGCGCCGCTAAATCCGCAGCTTTTTTGCGTAGGATCACTTACGGTTTTTTCGCATCTCCCGATGCCGGCCAATAGGTCAGAATATGCCAAATCTGACCGCGATTGTTTAAAACTTGCTTACGAATTATATATTTGACATAAAATCGTCCTATTAACAGAGGTAAAGCAAGTTGATCATCGCCGTCTCCATAACGCTGTTCTTTATCGTCCTTCGGTTTACCGTTACTCTTTTCAATTTCATATCCAATCCCAAATTAACCCGCGTAAATAAGCAATACCACGATTTGGTTTCTATACTTATTCCGGCAAGGGACGAGGCAGACAATATTATTTCGCTTTTAACATCGATAAGAGACCAGGACTACCAAAGTTTTGAGGTTTATATTTACGACGACGAATCGTCCGACCAAACCTTCAACATCTGTACAGCCTTCGCAGCATCAACCCCTCGGTTCCATATAATTAAAGGCGGCCCGTTACGTGAAGGCTGGCTGGGTAAAAACAATGCTTGCCACCAACTCGCAAAAAAGGCTAAAGGACAATATTTGCTTTTTCTTGATGCGGATGAGGTTGTGTCGAACGGTCTGATCAACAGTGCAATTCACCGCATGAAAACCTACCGGCTTGCCTTGCTAAGTCTTTTTGCCAACCAGGAGATGATTACCCTGGGCGAGAAGACAACCGTTCCGTTATTGCATTATCTGCTGTTGAACCTGCTGCCGCTGCGCCTGGTGTTTTT
>Ga0302307_10002080_pt1 | contig 12337 bp, 14 predicted proteins | sample III_Palsa_E3_2_FD_200530 | JGI IMG/M metagenome (GOLD analysis project Ga0302307, IMG submission 200530) | Peat permafrost microbial communities from Stordalen Mire near Abisko, Sweden - III_Palsa_E3_2 | ecosystem: Environmental > Terrestrial > Soil > Palsa > Peat permafrost | place: Sweden... | reverse complement strand
GACCTGGTTACCATTACCGAATTAAAAACAAAACCACGCCCTAAAGTTGTATTAACCTGGGCGCCGCATATTAAACCATTGCCGCAGGCCGTACCAAACTCCTTTGCCGAATGGATGTGCCGGGCCAATGTTGATTTTACCATCACTCACCCCAAAGGCTTTGAGCTAAGTACCGATTTTACACAAGGCGCGACTATCACCCATAACCAGGATGAGGCATTGGCCGGTGCCGACTTTATCTACGTAAAAAACTGGTCGGCTTATGAGCCTTATGGTTCCATAGTTCCCGGTAATGAGGATTGGATGCTGACCAACGAGCGATTGCATATCAGCAACAAAGCCAAAGTAATGCATTGCTTACCTGTACGCCGTAATTTGGAACTGTCTGACGAAATATTGGACGGGCCGCACTCTATTGTGGTACATGAAGCAGCAAATCGTGTTTGGGCAGCACAGGCGGTTTTGAAGCAAATGCTGGAAAATATCGGCTGATAAACCAAATTGCTTTCAACTATACCTTAACTTTGTATTATGTACATCCCCTCGTTCAATAAGTTTACCGATAAGCAGCAGGTACTGGCGTTTATGCAGCGGTATAGCTTTGGAACGATAATTACTGCCGAAAATAATTTGCCCTTTGCCAGTCATTTGCCGTTTTTGGTGGATCAAAAAGACGACCAACTCATCATTTCATCGCATTTCGCGAAGGCAAACCCGCATTCTTTAGCTATAGCTGATGCCGAAATACTGGTGATATTTACCGAGCCTCATGCTTATATATCGCCCAAAAACTACGAGAAACTGGCCAACGTACCCACCTGGAATTATATTGCCGTGCATGCCTATGGCAAGGCCCGCGTAATGCAAACCGAACAGGAACATACTACCCTGCTGGAACGCACTATCAAATATTACGAAGCTGATTACTTTAAGCAATGGCAGGATCTGCCCGCTGAATTCAAATCGAAAATGATAAAAGGCATTACCGGTTTCGAGATCACCGTTACCAACCTGGAAGCTAAAAGTAAATTGAGCCAGAACCGCTCCGAAGTTGAACAGCACAATGTGATCGACTCGTTAAGCAAAAGTACCGACACCAATGAGCGCGACATTGCCGCCTATATGGCAGCTAACAAAAAATAGAAACTTCATTGTCATTTCCGACGAGGTACGAGGAGAAATCTTCTATACCTTGAGTAGCTGCTATGCAAAACAGACAATTCATGTTTTTTAGCGGATTGTACCATACCTCGCCAATTTTTTTTCCCTTCTTACTTCGCTTCCGGCTCGGCCATCCTTGTTTCCGTATTAAAATAACGCACTATCAAGCGGTTATCACTGTTCTTGCTCAGGTAATTTAAAAACCAGGTTAAAAACACATTGGTTTTATTGCTAAACCCCGCCAGCGACATAATGTGTACAAAACCCCATAAAACCCAGGCTATAAAACCCTTAAAATGCAGTTTGCCCAAATCGGCAACGGCTTTATTACGGCCAATGGTGGCTAAAGTACCTTTATCAAAATATTTAAACGGAACGGTTGGCTCGCCATTGATCAAATGAACCAGGTTTTTAGCCAGCTGATCGCCCTGCTGAATGGCCGCCGGCGCAACACCTGGATGCCCATCGGGTGTGGCATCAGTAATTATAGCGGCTACATCACCGATTGCAAAAATATTTTCAAAACCCTTTACCCTGTTTATCTCATCGGTTTGGATGCGGGTTCCCCTTACAATTATCTCTTTAGGGATACCTGCCGGTACCTCGCCCCTTACGCCTGCCGCCCAAAATACATTGTGGGTTTTTATGATCTTGCCATCGTCTATCTTTAAATTATAACCATCATAGCTTTGCACATGTACGCTGTTATAAATAGTTACCTCGTTCGCGCTTAAAGCCCGTTTGGCCTCGGTTGATGCTTGTTGCGACATGGCGCCAAGCAGCCTGTCCTTGCCCTCAACCAGGTACACCTTCATGTGTTGCTTGGTAAGGCCATGATAATCCTTCATCAATATCAACTGCCGCATTTCGCTTAAAGCGCCCGAAAGCTCAACCCCTGTAGGGCCGCCACCTACTACCACAAAGGTCATTAATGCTTCACGCTCCTCGGTGCTGGTGGTTACCAGCGCTTTTTCCAGGTTCTGCAATACCAGGCTACGTAAATTGAGCGCTTCGGGGATATTTTTCATGGGCATGGCAAAATGCTCTATCTCCTTATTTCCAAAAAAATTGGTATTGGCACCCGTGGCAATCACCAGGTAATCATAATGTATATCGCCTATGTTGGTGGTAACGGTATTACTTTCAGAGTTTATTTTTTGTACTTCGGCCAAATTAAAACTGAAATTATCCTGGTAGGTAAATATTCGCCTTATCGGGAATCCGATGGAATCTGCCGGGATAGCCCCCATAGCCACCTGGTAAAGTAATGGCTGAAAGGTGTGGTAATTATGTTTATCAAGCATTAGTATCTCAACCGCTGCTTTTTTTAGTTTCTTAGCCAGTTTTATTCCGCCAAAACCGCCGCCAATTATAACCACGCGGGGTTTGGTAGTATTTTGTTTATCCATAATAATTATGAAGCCAAAATTACCATTTGTAATTTATTAAATGATAACCCGCTTGTTTTATAAATGTTATTTATTACACAATATAGTTTATTGCGCTGTTTTTTGACGGCACACTAACAAAAGCATTCCTATCAAAATTGTCGGCTTTACAATTAATATCTACTATTTACATGGAAATTATATCCATTTACAGGCCAAATCAGCATATATTTTATAAATTATTTATTAAATGACTATTATTTGATAGTAATAAGCCGATGATTATTTATTTTTAACAACATAAGTTAATATTAAGCACCTATTTTCATCAACTTATACAAATAAATAAACAAGATTTATTAATTTTAGCCTTTATATAGTTCAAATTGAAAAAAATAGCCCTTTTTGTTTGTATATTTTCATTTATAACTATTGCCAGCGCGCAGATAAAAAAGGTTGACAGTTTTACCGACGGCAAATATGTAAAGGTAAACGGGGCTAATTTATGGGTAGTTATTGTTGGCGAAGGCGACCCCATTATTTTTATACCCGGCGGGCCCGGAAATAACCACTATTACATGCGCAGCTTTGATTCGCTGGCTAAAAACCATCACCAGCTGATTTATTTTGATGCCTTTGGCCGTGGAAAATCCGATACCGCCGCAAACGTAAGTGAATACACCCTGGCCAGGGATATTGATGATATTGAGGGCTTGCGTGTGGCCTTAAAGCTGGATAAAATAACCGTTTTGGGGCATTCCTATGGCGGTGTGGTAGCACAAGGTTACGCGGTAAAATATCCGCAAAATCTTAGCCACCTAATTTTGGCCGATACCTTTCACAGTTATTTGATGTGGCAGGAAAACGATGACAATACCAACCGCGAAATAAAGACTAATTACCCCGAAGTATGGGACGAGTTAATGAAAATACGCGAAAAGGGTGCAGTTTCGAGCGATGTATTACATCAGCAAATTTACGGGCGGGTACCTTATGGCTTTTTATACGCTTATAATCCATCCAATTTCGTAGCAAAAAAAGGTGAAAAATATAAGCCCTATCCTAACCCCATAAATACTAAACTATACTACCAATTGGTAGGTAAGGATGGCGATTTTATAGTTGGCAGCGATATTGGCACTTTTGATTACCGCAAGCAACTTAGCAGCCTTAAAATGCCGGTGCTTATTGAAACCGGCCGTTATGACCGTGTCGCGGTGCCCTGGATGGCTATAAAGTTTAAGGAATATTGCCCGCAGGCAGAGTTTGTTATGTTTGAACGATCGGGGCATAACCCGCAGGTGGAAGAACCTGAAAAAGATTTTAAAATTATAAATGATTTTTTAGCTAAGTAACCTCTTTACCGTATTTAATTACGGCCCCCTTAAAGAGAGCTGGCAGGCTAAACTGGAAATGTGACTGATGGATAAAATAAATAATTACCGCTCCTCTTTTACCGAAGATAAAAGCGACCTGTATATTATAAAAATTGGCGGGAACGTTATCGATAATTCAGAGAACCTGTACAATTTTCTGAAGGATTTTACGGCGCTCAAAGGGTATAAGATATTGGTGCATGGTGGTGGTAAGGTGGCTACGCAGCTATCAGAAACATTGGGCATCGAAGCTAAAATGATTGATGGGCGGCGGATAACCGATATTGAAACGTTGCGGGTGGTAACCATGGTTTACGGCGGCCTCATCAACAAAAACATAGTGGCCCAGTTACAGCGCGTCGGCACCAACGCTATTGGGCTAACCGGGGCCGATGGCAATTTTATCAAAACAAAAAAGCGCCCTGTAAAAGCCATTGATTATGGTTTTGTTGGCGATATTGATGATACATCGGTTAACGGGGAGGGTATTAAAACTTTGATAGACGCAGGTTTTACACCGGCTTTTTGCGCGCTAACGCACGATGGCGAAGGGCAACTCCTAAATACCAATGCCGATACCATTGCTTCGGCTTTGGCGGTGGCGCTATCAAAGCTGTATAATACAACGCTTATTTATTGCTTCGAGAAGCAAGGCGTTTTAAAGGATATTAATGACGAAAGCTCGCTCATAGCAAACATTGACCCCGTGCTGTATGAGCAATTGAAACAAGAGCAGATCATCCACAGCGGCATGTTGCCAAAGCTGGATAATGCCTTTACCGCCATTGCATGCGGCGTAAAAGCAGTAATTATTGGCCATGCAAACAACTTAGGCTTATTAAATCAAGATACATCATTTGGAACCCGTTTAAGTAACAACGCATGAATTCACAACAACATATTGCCATAATTGGCAGCGGAAACATTGGGCTATCATTAGCAAAGGGATTGGTAAAGTCGGGGATATGCAAGCCGCAGCAAATTATACTCACCCGCAGAAACATCGGCGCCTTAACGCCCCTGGCGGATGAAGGATATTATGTTACCGATAACAATATTAAAGCGGTGCGCCGCGCCGATATTGTAGTGCTGGCAGTACTGCCCCAACAATTAAACAAACTGCTTGATGAAATTTCACCGGGCATCAAATCAGAAAAGCAATTGCTGGTATCGGTAGTATCAGGCGTAAGCTGTGCCGACATTCGCCAGCAGCTCGACCTTAACGTACAGGTGATCCGCGCTATGCCCAATACCGCCATAGCCATTGGCCACTCCATGACCTGTATAGCTACCGATAACGGTACGCCAAAAAACATTAACCTGGTAAAATCACTTTTTGATACCGTTGGTGTAAGCATACAGATAAACGAAGAACTGATGACCAGCGCCACCGCGCTTTGCGCCTGTGGTATAGCCTTCTTTTTGCGGTCGATCCGTGCTGCTTCACAAGGTGGAACTGAAATTGGCTTTCACTCGGCAGATGCCCTGAAAATGGCTGCTCAAACAGCCAAAGGCGCGGCCGACCTGATATTGCAATTGCACTCCCACCCCGAACAGGAAATTGATAAAGTAACTTCGCCAAGCGGCTGTACCATTGCCGGTTTGAACGAGATGGAGCACAACGGCTTTAGTTCGGCTATGATAAAAGGGATCAAGCTATCGGCTGATAAGGCGGGGGATTTGTATAAGAAGGAAGATCAGTACTAAAATTTTGTTTATTAACAGGCATTAACTACTTTTAAAAAAGCCAACAGTTGTTAATGGATTTTCTACCTTTTAATACAACCGCGCTCTCCTTAGATGGCGTGGATTTGTTTTACAAAACCTACGAGGCGCTTAAAGCCAGGTTCCTGATACAACAAACCGGGAATATTGATTTTAACCTGGAGCAGTTCGGCGTATTTAAGCATTGCCTGCACATCAATATTCGCGGTTCATTTGTGGTAAAGCAATGCGATAACGATTGCTATATATTCTTTATCGAAACCCACCATAAGGGCCTGGGCCACAATGGCGGCATTACCGAACATTACGAATACCAAACCTGGGCGCTGGCCTACCTGAAACATGATTTCGGCAGGGTGCTGATACGGCCGGAAACATTGGCCGATAAAATAATTGAGCTGATACACCCCGTAGAAGTTGATTTTAGCGAGGACAAGGCCTTTAGCGATACCTTTTACGTATTGGTGAACGATCATGCCAAAGCAGTGGCGGGCATCGATCGTAATTTCCGCAACGCGGTAATGGATATAAGGTGCGATGATTTTGTGATAGAAATTGTTGACCACACCCTGCTCATCGGCAGCAAAAAACCCATATCACCCGAAAAAGCCATTCATTTAGCGGAGTTTATTGAGCGGATAGCGGAATTGTGCTAGGAAAATAAGTTTTGCATTAGATAATATCGAACACGGAATTTTGAACCACGAATGATGAAATTGAATTTCGATATTCAACATTCAAAATTCGATATTCATTATTAAACTACCTGTACGCCCCTATCCACTTTCTGAATATTCGTATTGGCGTAATCGTTCTCTATCAAACCATCGCGCATGCGCACTATGCGGTGGGCGTGCATGGCAATATCTTCTTCGTGGGTAACTAAGATGATGGTATTGCCTTTATCGTGAATATCCTCTATCAGGCCCATTATTTCAATGGATGTTTTGGTATCCAGGTTACCGGTAGGCTCATCGGCCAATATGATGGATGGGTTATTGATCAACGCCCTGGCCACGGCCACACGCTGGCGCTGCCCGCCCGAAAGCTCGTTAGGCTTATGATCTATCCGGTTACCGAGGCCAACGGTTTCCAGCACCGCTTTGGCCCTGGCTTCTCTTTTTTCTTTACTTACGCCTGAATATACCAACGGCAATGCCACATTATCCAAAGCAGTATTACGCGGCAACAGGTTAAAGGTTTGAAACACGAAACCTATTTCGGTATTACGCACTTCGGCCAATTCATTTTCGGTCATGTGGCTCACGTTGATGCCGTTCAGTATGTATTCGCCCTTGCTTGGCGTATCCAGGCAACCCAAAATATTCATCAGAGTTGATTTTCCAGAACCCGATGGGCCCATCAGCGCCACAAATTCACCCTTATTTATAGTAAGCGATACCGATTTAAGCGCGTGAATAGTTTCAGCGCCTATCACATATTTTCGTCCTATATCTTTAATGGTAATTAATGGCTCCATGCGTTTTTTGGTTGTTTGACTGGCGGGAGGTATGTTTTGTTACACGTAATTATATTTTTTAGTCCGAAAGTCGGCAAGTCCGCATAAGTCCGAAAGTTAAAACTGCTTTCTCTTACTTGCGGTCTTCCGGACTTTCCGACTTCCGGACTTTCCGACTAAAAACCTACTTCTCTATCACTTTCGCTACCAAAAAATAATCATCGGTATGTTTTGGCGCGTTTTTTAGCGCTTCTTCGGTGGTAATATCTTGTTTCACTACATCTTCGCGCAGGTTATTTACTTCGCCGGTCATATAAACCAAAGGCTCAACGCCGCTGGTATCCATCTCGTTTAGTTTGGCCATAAAATCCAGTATCTTGCTCATATCCTTTATCATTGCCTCTTTTTCATCCTCTGCAAGCTCCAAACGTGCCAAATGGGCCACCTTTTCTACCGTTTCTTTATCTATGATCATGTTCTTCTAATTTCTTCTTAATAATAGCATGTACCTGCCGGCGCAATTTATCGGCATCGTCAATTGTTAAATGCGCGGTTTCAATGGGCTTGTGTACAAACAGGTGGCAAACACCCGGTTTAGTGCCATGTACCAGGCCATCATCCCACAAAACCCGCCATATATCTAACGAAGTTATGGGAATTATCGGAATTTTCATTTCAATAGCCAGTTTAAAGGGGCCATTTTTAAATTCCTGTAACTGCGGCGGGTAATTACCAGATATGGTACCTTCCGGGAAGATCGCCATGTTCATGCCGTTCTCCAAGCGCTCCGCGGCATTTTTAAAGGCCCGGAACGCCGACATTCTGCTCTCCCGGTTTACCGGAATATCAACCGTGCGAAAAAACAGGCCGGTAACAAAGCCATCCAGCAATTGCACCTTACCCATAAACGAATAATTGGTTTTTTTGAGCAGTATGCTTACCGCCGTAATATCAAGGTTTGAGGTATGATTGGGGCAAACCACATAAGTTTTACACCAGTCTACCGGTTCTTCAAATTCAAAATGGTACGTTATGCCGGCAAATAAAGAGCTTAGGTAACCCCAAAGGCTCCGCATTTTATTCATGCTGGCATACCGCTGTTGCTTGCGCGAAAAGTAAAAGAGCAGCGGCCAAAATAAAATGTAAATAAAACCGACGTTAAACCTGTACAAATAAGTGATCAGTTTTTTCAATGGGGGTGCATTTCCATCAAAAATAGCCAAATACTTATGCTTTTAGCACATCATTATACATTTTCAACCTTTTGGCGTATAATGTTTTTCAACCTGTCGCGCAATTTATCAGCATCGGTAACTTTGAGGCGGCTGGTTACTATGGGTTTATGTACAAATATTTTACAAACGCCGGGTTTCGATCCGTATTTAAAACCGGTATCCCATAATATTTTCCAGGTATTGAGCGATGAAACCGGCAGTATAGGTATCTTTTTATCGATAGCTAACCGAAACGGGCCGTTCTTAAAGTCCTGCAGGTGCGGCGGATATTCATCGGCTATGCCGCCTTCGGGAAACATCACCATGCTAACGCCGCTGTCCAGTTTTTCTTCGGCAGCCTTATACGCCCGGAATGCCGACATTTTACTATCGCGGTTAACCGGGATATCAACCGTGCGGAAATAAATGCCGGTAACCATGCCATCGGCCAGCTCCTGTTTGCCCATGAAGCAAAAATTAGTATTTTTCATCAACAGGCATATCATCGAGGTATCCAGGTTGGATGAGTGGTAAGGGCAAATGATGTAAGTCTTGCTCCAGTCAATAGGTTCCTCAAACTCAAAATGATAGGTTATCCCTACAAAAAAAGAGCTTAAAAACGCCCACAACCGCCTTAAACGGATCATCAGGCCATACCTTTCGGGTTTTAAGGAGGCATAGTACAAGGGCGGCCAAAGCAGGAAAAAGAAGAAGCACATGCTGAGTGCAACCAAATAGCTGTGCAACTTTCTTAACATCAGTTCCATCCAAAAAAAGGTAAATAAAGGTCTATAACGCAGCATTTTATATGCCTGATAACCTCACTTACGTAATTGAAGGGAAAAGGATTTCAGCAGATCAAACTAATTGTGCGGCCATACCGCCCTCGCCTATTTTTTGGCTGATGATATTGTAAACTTCATCGCGCAGCGCATCGGCATCAACGGGTAAAAGGCTGGTGGTATCAATAGGTTTATGCACGTAAAAATTGCATATACCCGGTTTTGTGCCATATTTTGTACCATCGTCCCATAATTTTTCCCAGGTATTTGATGATGATACCGGTATAATAGGGATCTTCAGTTCTATAGCCAGCTTAAATGGGCCGTTTTTAAACTCATGTAGTGTTGGTGGGTAATCATCGCCTATTTTGCCTTCGGGGAAGATGATCATGGTAGTGCCGCTCTGCAAAACTTCAGATGCTTTTTTAAATGCACGGTACGATGACATTTTGCTTTCGCGGTTTACGGGGATATCAACCGTTTTGAAGAATAAGCCCGTAACAAGTCCGTCTTTTAGCGCTTCCTTGCCCATAAAGCAATAGTCATTTTTCACCAGCAGGCATATAGCCGCTATATCCAGGTTAGAGGTATGGTTAGGGCAAATGATATAGGGTTTGCTCCAGTCGATAGGCTCTTCATATTCAAATTTAAAAAAGAAACCCACCAGCGCCGAACTTACATAGCCCCATACCCGCCGCAACTTGTTCATGTTTTTATAGCCCGAGGGCTTGCGCGAAAAAAGATAAAATACCGGCCACGCCAAAAAATACGTAAGGGCCACGCTAATCACATACAAATAGATATGCACTTTTTTGAATAACAACTTCATCTCCACCAAAAATATAAAAAATCCTTACTTTCGCCCCATGGAAACTGTTGTTAGTGGTATAAGGAGTACCGGGAACCTGCATTTAGGAAATTATTACGGCGCTATTCAAAATTTTATAAAAATGCAGCATGAATATAATTGCTACTTTTTTATTGCCGATCTTCATTCGTTAACCACCCACCCTACCCCTGCCCATTTGCATAACAATGTGAAGCAGGTATTGGTAGAGTACCTTGCCGCGGGTATCGACCCGGATAAGGCAACGATATATGTACAATCGGACGTGCCGGAAATATCGGAACTATATTTATACCTTAACATGAACGCCTATCTGGGCGAACTGGAACGCAGCACATCCTTTAAGGATAAAGTACGCGCCCAGCCCGATAATGTGAACGCCGGCCTGCTTACCTATCCTGTTTTAATGGCTGCCGACATCATTATTCACAAAGCCACTAAAGTGCCCGTTGGTAAAGACCAGGAGCAGCATTTAGAGATGGCACGCACCTTCGGCAATCGTTTTAACCGCTTATATAACCATGATTACTTCCCCGAGCCGTATGCCTTTAATTACAGCAATAACCTGGTAAAAATACCCGGACTGGATGGCAAAGGCAAAATGGGCAAATCGGAAGGTGAAGGTAACGCGGTATTTCTGTCGGATTCGCCCGAGGTGATCCGTAAAAAGGTGATGCGGGCGGTTACCGATAGCGGCCCAACTGCCGAAAACCAGGAAAAACCGGTTGAGATACAAAACCTGTTCGATTTGATGAAGGTATTATCAACGCCCGATACTTACGAGCATTTTGATAACCTGTACAATACCTGCCAGGTACGCTACGGCGACCTGAAAAAACAACTGGCCGAAGATATGATCATTGCCACCGCGCCCATCCGCGAGCGCATTAACGATATAGCCAACGATGCGGTTTACTTAAAACAGGTGGCACGCCACGGCGCTATAAAGGCCCGCGAAAGCGCTCAAAAAACTATAAAGGAAGTACGCCAGATTATTGGTTTCAAAAGTTTTTAGTTTAGTTCATTGTTGATAGTTCATACTTCATAGTGTATATTAGTCCGAAGTTTATTTTTGTGTATCAATAGTGGATGGGTAACCGTATAACTATTATCTATTAACCTTTAACCATGAACTAAATGCACATTGCTATTGTTGGAAACATAGGAGCCGGAAAAACTACCCTTGCCGAATTGCTGGCCAAAAGCTACGGCTGGGACCCGCTGTTTGAAGCCGTTGATAATAACCCTTACCTGGAGGATTTTTATAACGACATGAAACGCTGGAGCTTTAACTTACAGATCTATTTTCTGAATAGCCGTTACCGCCAGCTGATGGACATCCAGAAAAGCGGCCGCGACATTGTGCAGGACAGGACTATTTATGAGGACGCCTATATTTTTGCCGAGAATTTGCATGATATGGGCCTGATGACCACCCGCGATTATGAAAACTACCGGTCGATATTTGATAACATGACCGCCTACATTAAACCACCCGATCTGCTGGTTTACCTAAAGGCATCGGTACCTACTTTGGTAAACAACATACAGCGCCGGGGCAGGGAATATGAAATTGGCATCAGGCTGGATTATTTATCCAAACTGAACGAAAAATACCAGAAATGGATAAAGGATTATAAACTGGGTAAGCTGCTCATCATCGATAAGGATGTGATCGACTTTGCCAATAATACCGAGGATATGGCCACGGTAGTACAAATGATTGAACGGGAGATAAACGGGCTGTTTTGATTTACGAATTACGATGTACGATTTACGAATGGATGTAGATCAGGCATCAAAAAAAAAATCGTAAATCGTAAATCTAAAATCGTAAATAAAGAATGAATATACTCGGCATTATACCGGCGCGCTACGCTTCCACCCGTTTTCCCGGCAAACCGCTGGTTGATATTGCCGGTAAAAGCATGATACAGCGCGTTTATGAGCAGGCTAAAAAATGCGTTTCATTAACCGAGGTTATTGTAGCAACCGACGATTACCGCATATTTGAGCACGTAATTGCTTTTGGCGGTGTCGCGGTGATGACATCGCCCGATCATCAAAGCGGAACCGACCGTTGTGCCGAGGTAGCGTTGCAGCATCCGCAATATGATGTGATTATTAATATACAGGGTGATGAACCTTATATCGACCCCGAGCAGATCACCAAAGTTGCCGCTTGCTTTACTGATGCGGATGTGCAGCTATCAACCCTGATAAAAAAAATCCTTACCATTGAAGAACTGAATAATACTAATTCGCCCAAGGTTATTATCAACAAACATTCCGAAGCTATATATTTTTCACGCTCCCCTTTGCCGCATATCCGCGGCCAGGAACCTGAAAACTGGCTCAAACACTTTACTTATTTTAAACACATAG
>Ga0302307_10002072_pt1 | contig 12355 bp, 13 predicted proteins | sample III_Palsa_E3_2_FD_200530 | JGI IMG/M metagenome (GOLD analysis project Ga0302307, IMG submission 200530) | Peat permafrost microbial communities from Stordalen Mire near Abisko, Sweden - III_Palsa_E3_2 | ecosystem: Environmental > Terrestrial > Soil > Palsa > Peat permafrost | place: Sweden... | reverse complement strand
GCTGCGGCTGTGGCGTCATCGATCGCAGCGGGAACGGGAAAGCACCAGGCTCGCGGCGCGACGCTTCGCTGCGCCATCGCTCCGTAGGGGCGCCGAGCAGCGGCGAAGAATACGCGCGTGCCGTCATTGAAACGGCCGACGCCGTCCGTGCCGCAAATGACCGGCAGCTTTCGCGGGCTGCCGTAGTGCGAGCCGCTCGCCATTTGTTTGTCCACCGGTTTGAGAGCCGCGGCTAAGACGCTAACGAACGCCTCGCCGTCGCCGGGAGTTGGATTGGGGAACTCGTCGAAGCGTGGTGGTATTCCGAGCGTGCTGAGCACGGCGGCCTTCATAAAGCGGCTCCTTTTCAAACCTTCTGCAGCAGCCCTCACGTGTGAAAAATCGGGCCCGGCACACATGTATGCGCTGGCGGTGAAAGAGAGAAACAGTTTCGACCTCTCGCAGCGCCGAGGTCAAGCGGCGAGAAGAAGCCGCTGCTCGGTGCGTTGCATTTCCGTTGCGAACCGTTTGCTTGTATTCGCCCCGCGCTAGGTCTTATTCTTTCCGCGGCATCTATGAATACCGATTCGAACAAGCTGTTGCTCTCGGTGGACTTGGCCGGCACGCTGCTTTTCGCCGTGGAAGGTGGCCTCGCAGCCGTCGCCGCCAACCTTGATCTGCTGGGCGTGATGGTGCTGGCGTTTGCTACTGCGCTGGTGGGAGGAATTATTCGCGACGTGCTGATCGGCGCCGTTCCACCGGCGTCGCTGCGCGACTGGCGTTATACAGCGACAGCTTTCGTTGGTGGCGCGATCGTGTTTTTTCTGCACCCCTACATTCGGCAGATTCCGGCTGGAGTCATCGTTACCCTTGATGCCGCGGCTCTCGCGTTATTCGCCGTCGCCGGAACGGAGAAGGCGCTCGTTTACAAAATGCACCCGTTCATCGCCGTCCTGTTGGGTACGATCACGGGCGTGGGCGGGGGAACGGTGCGCGACGTCTTGCTAACACAAGTTCCCAACGTTCTGCGCGCCGACATCTATGCGACCGCAGCTATGGCCGGTGCGGTGGTAATGGTAGCGGCGACGAAACTTCGCGCGCCGCCCACGTTCGCGGCTATTTCGGGCGGGCTGGTTTGCTTTCTGCTTCGCGTCATCAGCGTTTGGCAGCACTGGAACCTGCCCAAGGCCATCGCGCGCTGAGCTCGGCTGGCTTGCCTGCTCGACATGTCTGTTCTCGTGACGTTTATGTTGGCCGTGAACCGGCCGCGCATTAGCTGCTATTCTTTACCCCGATGGATCTGACTCCTCAGCAAATCTCAACCCTGGAACGACTTCAAAAGTGCGATTTTCAAATCGTGGCATTTCCGATGTACGCGAATTACGTCGGAGTGCGGAGAGGGAATTGCGCGGCGCTTCTTGCTCCCGTCGGGTCCGGGACCTTCGAACTTTACGGCCAGCCCGCGTATCTCATCGCAGGAAATTTCACCGCGCGAATCCGGCGCAACGGCCGCGACTGGTTCGTGTGGAAGAAAGAGAAGCTCGAAGCCAGCGAAGCACGCCTCGCAGAGCTGAAAGATTTTGCAGCGGACCTTGCGAACGCGCTGCTTCCCGCTGCGTAACGAGCGAGCGCGGTCCGATGAGCACGCGGGAGTTGAAATTCCAACGCCCCTCAGCGCACACTATTGGAATGACGAATTCCTACGATGTGATTTGTATCGGTGCGGGACCCACTGGACTCGCTTGCGCGATCGAAGCCAGGCGCGAAGGCATGCGACCGCTCGTGATCGACAAGGGCTGCTTGTGCAACTCGCTTTTTCACTATCCCATTAATTTGCTCTTCTTCACCACGCCCGAACGCATGGAAATCGGCGACCTGCCCATGACCATCTCGGGCGGAAAGCCGACGCGCGGCGAGGCCTTGAAATATTATCGCCGAGCCGTAGAGCACTACGGCATCGAGGTTCGCCAATACCAACGAGTGGAGCGCGTTTCGGGTCACGACGGCGCGTTTACAGTTCACGCGCGCGACGAAGACGGTGCTGCGGTTGAGCACCATGCGCGAAAAATAATCCTGGCGACCGGATACTACGATTTGCCGAATCTGCTGGGGATTCCCGGCGAGGATTTGCCGCACGTCTCGCATTACTTTGCCGAGGCCCATCCCTTTTGGAACCAGGATGTTGTCGTCATCGGCGGAAGGAACTCCGCGGCCGAAGCGGCGCTGGATTTGTTTCGCTCCGGCGCTCGCGTCACGCTCGTTCACCGCGATGCGGGGATGGGCAAGAGCCTGAAATACTGGGTCAAACCCGACATTGAAAATCGCATCCGCGCCGGTGAAATTCGCGCGCTGTTCGACACTCAGGTGCTGCGCATCGAGCCGGAGAAAGTGTGGGTGAAAAACGGCGGCAGCGAACAAAGCATCCCTGCCGTGCAGGTGTTCGCCTTGACCGGCTATCATCCGGATTTTGATTTTCTCGAACTGCAGGGAATTAAGCTCGATCGCGAATCGCTCAAGCCCGCGGTCGATCCCGAAACGCTCGAGAGCAACGTGCTGGGAATTTACCTGGCGGGCGTAATCGTCGGCGGGAAACACACCTCCGAGATTTTTATCGAAAACGGTCGCTTCCACGGGCGCCAAATCATCGCTGCCATTGCCGGCAAAGGTAAATTGTCAGAGAAGCCGCCGGTCTCTCCGCCCGGAGAATAGACCTCGCACGAAAATCGGCGGAAGCAATTGCTTGAACGGTCGCCGATCGGCTCCCCGCCGGTCGAATTGTGTGCGGGTGCCAAGTCTGATAAAGTCGAAGTACGATGGCATCGATTGTAAGAGAAGTCGGCGAAACCTTTCTTACCCTGTACAAAGGCTTCAGCGTGACCTTGCGCACCATGTTTCGCAAGACCACCACGGAAAGCTATCCGGACGTGCCCGCCAGCGTTCAGGCGCGCTACCGCGGCATCCATGTTTTACAGCGCGACGAAAACGGCCTCGAGAAGTGCGTCGGCTGCTTTCTTTGCGCTGCGGCTTGTCCCGCCAACTGCATTTACATCGAAGCCGCCGAAAATACGGAAGCTGCTCGCATCTCTGCCGGAGAACGCTACGCCAAGGTTTACAATATCGATTACTCTCGCTGCATTTTTTGCGGCTATTGCGTGGAAGCTTGTCCCACGGACGCTATCACGCACGGCCACAGCATCGATCTCGCCCCGTTCGATATCAACGCGCTGATTTACCGCAAGGAACAGCTTCTCGAACCGTGGCCCCCGCGTAAGTCTGCCTCCTGAACTTCCCGTTAATGTGCCCCGAAGTTTCCCTAAGTAAGGTTGGCTGATTTTACAGGTCTATTAGGAGGCCGCGAAAATCTAGCCTAGAACGGCAAAGAATTCAGTTCAATTTTCGGCGAAAGCACATGGACCGCCGCCGGGATTTCCACTAGTCGTTTTTCTTGTGCGCTATAGGAAGCAGAATAACGCTTGAATCACGCGGCGCCGCGCAAACAAAGGCAATTCCTCGAGTCCGTCGGATTCGCCAACTCTCTTGTCATCGCTGGACGAGAAGAACGTTCGGTGGCTCGAAAGATAGCAGCCAGTTCGTTGCTATAGAAATTGCTCGCGACCGTGCACCAGCTCATGGTCTGAAGGAAGCCGCATGCGACGTCACTCTGATCGTAATGCTCTGATGCCGCCATGAGTTCAGTCCCGTAATGCAACGCTCTTCGTTCAAGCCGCCGAAAGATAGTCACTTCACATCGCAATCCGTTGCGCCTTCTCGATGAATCATCATTCGTTGCTCGACGAATGACGAAGAATGTATGGTTAGCATTTTGTATTGCGCCCCAATTTTAACTTCACAAGATCAGCCCGCATCCGCTCAACCGGAGAATACATATTTACGTTTTAGGGTGCAGGGAAGAGGAGCGGGTGGAATTTCGAAGCGAGGTGTGGACTTGGGCGGAGAGTTCGGACGCGGGCGCGTCCAGCTTCGTTTGATTCTTGGGTGGTGTCGAGGTGGAAAACCGATTGCAGATCGGTTGAGGAATTGTGCGCGAAGAGATCGTCAGTGGTTCCGTTGTTGGAGTTTGGCGCTGGGAAGAAGTCGCGCTGCCGTCGGGATACGTGCCGCGGGACTTGCTCGATCGGTGGACGCGGGCGTCGACGTCGGCTTGGGTGGATGCGCGTGGGGAAGGCGACGAGGAAGGGATGGGCGTCGAGGAACACGAAGCGGGCGCCGCAGCGAGCGGAACGCGGGGCGGGCACGACGGACGAGACGGACGCCGACGCGGGGACGAACTGAGCGATGCGTGGTTTCGTGGTGCGAGCGGAGGTGCGGTTTCGCGGGGTGGGAGTTGGCTGGCGATGGATGCTGGCTACGTGGTGGCACGAGCTGAGCGACGGAGGCGTGGGTTGGTCGTGCGAGCGGAGGTGCGGTTTTGTGCGGCGTGAGAGTGGCTAGCGATGGATGCTCGCTACGTGGTGGCACGAGCTGAGCGGCGTAGGCGTGGGTTGGTCGTGCGAGTGGAGGTGCAGTCTTGTGGCGTGGGAGTTGGCTAGCGATGGATGCTTGCGACTTGGTGGAACGAGGTGAGCGACGTAGGCGTGGGTTCGGGCGACGCGCACGCTGGGGCACGAGTGTTGGGCCTGAGTCGAGGGGCCGAGCGCTTGAGTCTCCGAGCGCATGTGTTCCTCGAGAAAATCCAAGGAGGTTTTGCCCTCTTTGGATGGGAGTGTCCGTGAGTGGGGAGGCCGAAACGCCGGCGCAAGCTGATGCGGATTCGCGCGGCCGCGCTGCCGCGCGCCGTCATGCGCCTGCTGATGCTGCTGCTGAACGATCTCGTGCGGATGCGCCTGCTGATGCTGCTGCTGAACGATCTCGTGCGGATGCGCCTGCTGATGCTGCTGCTGAACGATCTCGTGCGTATGCGCTTGCAGCAGGGCGAGCTCGTCCTCCTGTTGTCGCAGGCGCGCATTCCGCGGCGCGAGCGGCGGGCGGGCTGCGGCCGAATTGGCCGAGAGCCGCTTGCGTGACGCGCGCGAACTGCGCGCGGGCAGGGCAAGCGCCGAATACGTTCCGGGAAGGGGGAGAAATGCCGCGGCCAGGGTCGCGCCGGGAAGCGGGAAGGAAGGTTCAGGCGAGCGCGAGCCTGCGGCGGACTGCTGTGCGCGCTGGCATTCGAGGAGCCAGCGGGCGAGTTCCGCTTCGATCTCGGCCTGGACCCACTGGTCCACGAGAGAGCGCAGCTGTTTTCGCAGATGGGAAATTTTGTCCAGGCGACCGAGTTCGAATCCTTCGAGGCCGGCCTGCGAGGAAGTGAGCAGATATTCGAGCGGCAATTTTTCGCGGTTCATGAAGCTCCCGGGCTTTGGTCTCGGTGAGGAACGAGGGAAGCGAGATAAATAATAACAAGTAGGTACGTAATGTTCAAGTACACACCGCGCGATTTTCCACACCATTCGCACAGGGCCGTTTTACGGAGATTACGGACAGAACAGGCGCACAAGACGCATACGTCCGGCCGGAGCAGCGCCAATGCCACGAAACGCGCGCGCCCGGCATGCGGGGTTTTACCTAGGTTCACGCTCGGGAAACGAGCGAGGGGAGGGGCCATGGGTCGAAAACCGGAGGGAGTCGCAGGGGGAGTGACGGAGCGGGCTGAAGAAGAGGCCCGTCGCCGGGAGGCAATGGACAGCGCGGGAGAACGCGGGCGCAAGCGCGATTACATGCGCCAATGGCGGGCCGATCCGCAGCATCGGCAGCACGAAAGCCTCCGGCGTCAGCACTTTTATTTCCGGCGGAAGCTGCGGCTGGCCAACCGGCCGCCGTTCGTGGGCATTCGCGGCCAGCAGTTGTGCGGGATCTGCGGCTTGCGTCGCCCGGTGGAAATCATTGAAAGGCTACGAGTTTGCGAGACGGCCCGCAGCGGATTTGTAAGAGTGCTGATGCCCTATTGCGGCCATTGCTGAGGCCCATGCGCGGAAAAGACTACAGCACCGGGCTGCGCGGCGTTCTATTCGAGGAGGGCCACTACGCGCGTATGGGCGCGGCGCTCTGGCTCTACGGCTGGCTGGTGCTGCGGCAAACGCATCAATCGGGGGAAGTTGGCTTCGTCTTGGGGGGCGCGCCGGTGCGTTACCGGGAGATCGAGGAGGAAACCGGATTCAACCGGCGGACGCTTGAGCGTTGGCTTGGCCGGCTGCGGAAGCAGGGATACATCGAGACCACGGTGGGAGAGAGCGGGGTCAGCATCCGGATTATGAAGGCCAAGAAATTTCCACAGGGGGGCCGCAAAAATGCGGAGGGTGTACGCAATTCTGCGGGGTGGCGTACGCAGAATGGCGGGGCAAGTACGCATCAAAACCTTGCGCGTGAACAGGTTGCGGAGCGGATAAGTAGTTCATTGGTAGTAAGAATTAAAGGAAAAGAAACAGAGGCGCGGGAAGAAATCCACAGCTGTGGAAAACAGAACCAGAATCAAAACCGAAATCACTTTCAAAACCAAAATCAAAATCACAATCAAAATCACAATCGTTCCGGTTTAAGTGAAAAGCAAAGCCCGAATCAAAACCGGAATCAAAATCAAAACCGCGACTCCGACGAGTATCCGCACCCGCCGCAGAACTTCGAACGCTATTTTATTCGGGAGCTGCGCTTGCGCCAGCAGATGTTGCGCGCCGAACGCGACGAAGCCGTGCGACGCGAACTCCATGTGGGCACCGGCCCGGAGGTCCGGCGCACATGAACATGAACGCGAACGTGAGCATGAAGGTGAAAGTTTTCGCCGGGCTGCGCCGGGAGGTGGGGCATGGAGGAATCGTTCCGGCGGGATATCACATGGCCTGGTACGAGCCGCGACGCCGGCTGGGAATTTATTATCCGGCGCCGCTGCACTGGTTGCTGCGCGCGCTGCGCGAAATCCGCTATCGCTGGCGGGTGGCCACGCTCTCGCCGGGAATCGAGTGCGCCGAAGTGTTTCAGATGCAGCGCGCGCACCGCGAGCGCGAACACCTGGCCACCGAATACGCGCGCGGGTATCTGGCTGGCTGGCGCGAATGTTTTCATACTTGCCTCGACGCCGTGACGGACGAAATCGAGAGCGCGGAGGATCGCGCGTGGGAAATTCGCGCGCTGCTGCCGGGGGCGACGGAGCCGGGAAAGGAAAACTGAGGAGGCAGGGAAGCAAGGAGGCAAGGACGCAGGGACGCGGAGGAAGCAGAGGATGCAGAGGAAAGAAGAAAAGACAAAGCGAGGGGCAGCGAGATTTGTTCTCTGCACGGAACACGGCAAACCGCTCGCGGGTCGCGCTTGAAGTTGCAAGCGCGGACCTGCGGCGCGGCCAGCCGTCCACAGGTGATGAGTCAACCGTCCACAGTTGGCGGGGGAAAGACTAAAAATTAGAAGTGGACGAGCGGCGCGGACCGCGTTGCAACAGCCGAGAGCAGGCCGCGCGAGGAGAGGCATGAAGGCTCAAGAAATTTTCGACAGTTGCCACGGGCGTTATCGCAGTCTGAGCGAGTGGCTCGCGGATTCCACCGGACAGGTGCGTGCGCTGGATATGGAAAAGCCCTCGTCGAGTTACCAGTGGCGGCCGGAACGCGCGCGGGCCTGCGAATACGTCGCGGACTTCCAGCGCATCGGGCGACGCGCGCTGAAACGCGCGGAGTGGAAAGGGCGGCTCAAGCTCTTCGAAATTTATTTTCTGCACTCGATCGAATATCGCCGTGCGATCACGCTTGTGGGCGTGGCCGAAGGCACGTTTGATTATTGGGCGGCGGAAGTGAAACGCGCCGCCGGGCGCGAATTTTCGCGTACGGGCTTGTACCCGCCTTCGCGGTACTTTCATGTGCTCTCGAGAAAATAGTATATTGACATAGGACTGTAAGTTAATTAATATCTATCATAGAGTTTAATAGAAATAGGATATTACACATGATATTTAGGAGCTGTGAGCTCAAAGCGAAGGAGTTAAGGGTCATAGATGCTGTTGGAAGCATGTACAAATCGCTCCGCTATGCCCTATCGAGCCCACCCCGATGGGGTGGTGTTCTCCGCCGGAACACGTTTGCCCGCGCCATTCAAGGATCGAATAGCATCGAAGGCTACCTGGTAACGGCAGAGGACGCGATGGCCGCGGCCGAAGGTGAAGAACCTCTCACTGCTGAACACGAGAGCTGGCTGGCAGTAACCGGTTACCGCAACGCCATGACCTACGTTCTGCAACTCGCACGGGATTCGAATCTCACTTTCAACGATGGTCACATTCGCGGCCTTCACTTCATGATGATGCACCATGACCTGGCAAAGCATCCTGGGAACTGGAGGCCCGGACCGATTTATGTGAGAGACGAAGCAAAGCGGGAAAACGTTTACGAAGGTCCCGCGGCAGATACCATCGCAAAACTAATGCCGGAGTTGATTTCGTATCTCAATGGGAAAGAAGACAGCGCCAGTGTCCTGGTCAAGGGCGCGATGGCGCATCTGAATCTGGTCATGATTCATCCCTTTTCGGACGGCAATGGGCGCATGGCTCGGTGTCTGCAAACTCTGGTTTTGGCGCGCCATGGGGTTGTTGATCCCATGTTCGCTTCTATTGAGGAATATCTCGGACGTAACACCGAGGATTATTACGGCGTTTTGGCGGAGGTTGGGAAGGGCGCGTGGCATCCCAAGAACGACACGCGGGCCTGGATTCGATTTAATCTCAAAGCCCACTATCGGCAAGCTGCTACGGTTCTGAGGCGAACGCGGATGATCTCGAAGCTGTGGGATGAGCTCGAGAGAGAGATAAAGAGCAGGAGCTTGCCCGACCGCTCAATCTTTGCGCTCTCGGACGCTGCCACCGGATATAGAGTCCGCAGCGCTCATTACAGACATCTGGCAGACGTGAGTGCGATCGTTGCAAGCCGCGACCTTCGCGCCATGGTTGAAGCGGGACTCCTGGTATCTTCCGGAGAACGCAGAGGGCGAGTGTATGTGGCCTCCGATTCGATTCGGGATATCGCGAAAAGAATCAGGAGTAGCGAACCTGGAAAAATTGCGGATCCATTCGAAACCGAGGACTTGATCACCGGCTAAGTCCGCGATTGCGAGGCCAGCGGTCCGCAACATTAGACTAGAAGTCAGTCGCGGTGGGCGTGCTTGAAGAGGAGCTTTATGAGCGAGAGGCCGCCGGTCAGCGGGATCGAGAGGATGTGTTTCAGCAGATCGGCGCGGCGCTCGAGGCGTTCGTGAACCATATCGGCTTCGGCTTTCTTCACGGTGACGACGGCGCCGATGTACTTTATAAAATTGATGCCGCATTTTTCGCAGGTGCCGCCCTGGCGCTGATCGTGGCCGCAGGACGGGCAGGTGTAGCGCATGGTCGCATGGCAGCGGCGGCAGAAGCGCGCGACGTCGCGCACGTTGCTCCCGCATTTCGGGCATTTGACCATGGCCTGCGCGAGCGGCGCGTCATCCAGGCTCGGCACGGCGGCGGACGCGGAGGGTTTCTTAGCGGCGACCTCTGGCCCTGAGTCGTTGCGAAGGATAAGCTCGGCGCTTTTGCCGGCGTTTGAATCGCCGACGCCCGTCGCAGCAGCCTTGTCCCCAGGCCTCCCTGATATCGGAACTTCACTCATACGCATATTCTAGGCGCAGTGGCGCGCGCGTGCGACGCGGTGCGTGCAACGTGCGCCTTCGTCGTTAACACTAGCAATACGGGCAGGTGGGAAAAGCAGTCGATAGTTCACAGTTAACCGGGGCGAACTGGTCAGGTCCTAATTTTTCTTGGTGACGTTGGTGGAGATCAAAACGAAAATCCCAACCCTTAAAAGTGAAGGGTGGCACCCGCGATGCAGTCAACAGTTCACAGTTGAAAGTTGACAGTCAAACTGCGCCCGCCAAGCGGCGAGCGTCGCAACGGCGAACGCAAGGGTCAAGACAAAGCGAGGGAAAGACCGGGTAAGAGCCGGGATGCGGCGAAGGCGTTTTATGGCCTTCGCGCATGCGGCCTGCCTGAGAGAACTCGATTAATTTTTGCCGAAGCGGCGGAACTGGAAGCGCTTGCCGATTCCGTTTCCGCTGGAATTTCCGTTGCCGTTGCCGCCGTTGCCGTTCGCGTGGCTTTTGCCGTGGCCGTTGGCGTTCGGTTTTGGCTTGGCGCTGGCGTTGCTGCTCGTATGGCGGCGGGTGGGATCGCCGATGGGCGAAGTCAGTTTTGCCGCGGCGTGTTTCGGCAGCGGCGCGAGCAAGCGCACGACGTGGCCCAGGCGTTCGAGCTTGAAGGGTTTGGCCATGCAAACGACCGCGCCAATCGAATGCGCGTTGGCGTAATCGCTGGGGTAGGCCGAGCGCGTCATGAGCACGACGGGAATCTGGCGCAGGCGCGGGCTGGACTTCACGTGTCCGCAGACGTTGAATCCGGGAAAGCCTTCGCCTTCGACTTCGGCGATGACGAGCGCGGGCGTGTGCATCTTCAGCACTTCGAGCGCTTCGTCGCTGGTGCCGACGGCAATCACTTCGTAGCCTTCATTCTGCAGATAGCATTTCAGCGAAGCGCGCAGCGCGGGGTCGGCGTCCACCGCCAGCACCACCGGCTTTTTCGATTGCTCCGCCTGCGGCACGGGCTGCACCGCGAGCGCGGAATCGTCGCTTAATTTGCGGCCGCAGGAATCCACGAGATCTTCGCCGACGCCGATGCCCAGCGCGATGGCCACGGCGTAGCGTCCATCGGCGCGCTGGTGCACGCGCATCACGCGGCCGGCCTGCTCGGCATGCAGCACGTGCGGCGCGCTGCTGTAAGGAAACGTCACCATCACTTCCATGGCGCGGCTGTAACACTCAAGCGAGCTGACGAACAATAGGCCGTTGCGCGAAACGTCCACGGTGGTTGAAATTTCGTCCGGGCCGCCGTGGGTGACGTTTACCCCACGCACGCGCACCGGCGCGGAAATCAGCGCGCGGCGGCGCCGGCGGCGCTCTTCTTTTTTCGGTGCGGCAGCGGATGCGGCGGGCAATTGCGTTGATGCTGCGGCGGCCGCGGCTGAGGTGTCCGCGTCATTCGTGCACGAGCCATCCAGCCGCGCGTCGGGTTTCACGCCCGCGACCAGCGGAGCCCCGATAGTGCGCAGCAAACTTGCCAGCGGCCCGCTCAGGTCGTTGGATTCCGGTGCGGGCGCGGATGAGGCGTAAGCGGAAGGCGGCGCCGGCGCGTTGGGATCGTCACCGTTGGCCGCGGCGCGAAGTTCGGCGGCGAGCTCGTCGGAAATGCGGTGGGCGCTGCCGGGATCGCCCGCGGCGTCTGAATTCTGCCCCGCTTCTGGATTGTCGAAGTTGAAGTTGATCGAGTCGCTCATGCGTCGCGTTTCCCCTGGTTGAAAACTCGTCGAAATTCCGGACGAGATACTTTTCGAGATACCTGTCCGAGGTATGAATTTAGCAAGGGGGGTTGGGAGACGCACTAGGGTAAAAGTCACATTCTGGCAGTACGAGGGTGCGCAATTTGGTAGTACCAGGGTACCTGTGCCTAAGTGAAACAGCGCAAACGGGATGGGGACATGCGCGGCGCGACATACGCGCGCACGCACCGTGGGTTCTGGCTTCGTCGCGGTGGGCAAGCGGGCTCGCGCAGGATTGTAGGGGCACGGCATGCCGTACCCGGTTCAGCGCCACGCGAATCGAGCCATGGTGCGCGATCGTGAGCCCGCGATGGGTTATGCATCGCCGCATAGCGGTCCGTGGCGGATGGCGAGGTCTTGCCGGCATCTGCGCCGGGCACGGCATGCCGTGCCCCCAACGAAGAGAAATTGAAGTGCCGCTGCGGGCGGCGGATAAAATTGGATGTGTGGCGCTGCGACGACAGCCGGGTTGCGAGACGCTTACAACAGCTGAATAGTTGCGTTGCACGATTTCGTGCAAAATCTCAAAACTTGCACGAAATCGTGCAAACAGACGAATGCCGCATGTACCGGACCTAATTCGCTGCTGAGCAGCCGCCTCAGCGCAATCGAATGTATAATCCCGGCCAATTATGGCGCTTGCGGCGGGAACAAAACTGGGGCCGTACGAGATCGTTGCGCCGATTGGCGCGGGCGGGATGGGCGAAGTGTATCGCGCGCGCGACACGCGGCTCGGGCGCGACGTGGCCATAAAAGTTTTGCCTGCGACGCTTTCGCCCGACGCCGACCATCTGCGGCGATTCGAGCAGGAAGCGCGCGCGGTCAGCGCGCTCAATCACCCGAACATTCTGGCGATTTACGACATCGGCACGCACGAGGGCGGCCCGTTCCTGGTGATGGAGCTGCTCGAAGGCGAGACGCTGCGCGAGCGCATGCAGCAGGGCGCGATTCCGGTGCGCAAAGCGCTCGAGATCGCGTCGCAGGTGGCGCGCGGAGTGGCCGCGGCG
>Ga0302307_10002069_pt1 | contig 12356 bp, 6 predicted proteins | sample III_Palsa_E3_2_FD_200530 | JGI IMG/M metagenome (GOLD analysis project Ga0302307, IMG submission 200530) | Peat permafrost microbial communities from Stordalen Mire near Abisko, Sweden - III_Palsa_E3_2 | ecosystem: Environmental > Terrestrial > Soil > Palsa > Peat permafrost | place: Sweden... | reverse complement strand
GCAATAGGCTGGGACACGAATTTGCGCGCGAGGCTTTCTAACTTGAATACGGAAAAAGTCGAGTCCTTGATCGGCACTATTGGTCCATGGACATCCGCTGTTTTAGCAGCAAGCGCCCACGAATCTAAGACTTCCCTCGATGACCAAGGTTCGCTGCCTGACCTGGGCGGAGCCATCGGCTGGTTCAACTCCGCACCCTTGAACCGCAAAGCGCTCCGTGGAAAGGTTGTGCTCGTCGATTTCTGGACCTACACCTGCATCAACTCTCTACGACCGCTGCCATACGTGAAGAGCTGGGCGGCAAAGTACAAGGATGCCGGCCTGGTTGTGATCGGTGTCCATACGCCTGAGTTCTCGTTTGAGAAAGAACCTGCGAACGTAGAAGATGCCCTGCGAGACTTGAAGGTTACTTACCCGGTCGCCATCGACACCAATTACAAGATTTGGCAGGCATTCAACAACGAATACTGGCCGGCGCAGTATCTCATCGATGGGAAAGGACGGATTCGTTATCACCATTTCGGCGAGGGAGATTATGTCGAGATTGAGCACGCCATCCAAGAGCTTCTTAAGGAAAACGGAGCCACCGGCCTGGATGAGGCCACAGTAAGCGTATCTGCCGGCGGAGTCGAGGCAGCACCGAGCGCAGACGTGCGATCTCCCGAAACCTATATCGGTTATCGCCAAGCCGAGCGCTTCGCTTCCCTCGAACGAATCGCTCACGATTCGCCAAGGGTCGACAGCTTACCCGTAAATGCACCCTTGAATCGATGGGGATTGAGCGGGCCATGGAACGTCGGCAGCGAGAGCGCTGTGCTTCAGGGAGCGCCCGGCGAGATTGTGTTCCGGTTCCACAGCCGCGACCTGCACATGGTGTTAGGTCCAACGAAGGATGGTAGACCCGTTCACTTCAGGGTGAAGTTGGATGGCGCAGTGCCCGCCGCCGATTGTGGATCTGATTCCGCCCCGGATGGCTCAGGCGAGGTTCGAGAGCCTCGTCTCTATCAACTCATCCGGCAAAAGGGTCAAATAAAAGATAGGACCTTTGAGATCGAATTCCTTGACCCCGGAGTTCAGACCTTTGCGTTCACTTTTGGTTAAGCATTTGCATCACAATAAGAAAATCCGTTCTTGAGAGACTCGAAATCCGTCGGAGGCAACTCCATGGGGGTTTCAACTCCCCCTTCCGGCACCATCTAGTGTCTCATTAAGCCATTTACTATCAGTTACTTACGTTTCCATTGAATGCGGCGCAGAGTTATCGTGTGCCGATTTCGGGTACTCCCCAGGTGGGTCATAGTTAACTTCCGAAGGTGGGCCAGACCAGGATACCGAAATCATTACGCAATGCGCGGCGGACCATCGAGCCGCTCAGTCATTCCAGAGAGCTGGAAGCCTGGATCATTCCTGGGGTTCGAGAAGAATGCCGTCGCGGGTTGCGCCCGGAGCCCTGCTGCACATTCTACTGGGATCTGTAGCGATTAAATTGCGGAGCGGTCGAATGATCAGGCGGACTTGGAGCAGAGATCGGCAGAGATGTTTATTATCGGTTCGCTGCGGAAAGTACGTGTGATTTTCACAACCGTGATGTCATCCTGTTGACCAAAACTTCGCGCGGCTTCGGCGATGGCGTTAACATCTGGACGACTGCGAAGGAGTTGAGCAGTTCGGTCGAAACCAAAGATCTCCCCGGAGCGGCTCTGAGCTTCCAGGACCCCATCGGTGTAGAGCGTAAGATCATCGCCTTCCTGGAGCTGAAGGTAGCTGACGGAAAAGTTGGGTTTGGCAACGACTCCCAGGGGAAATGACCCTTCCAGGGCAAACATCCTCCCATTCATGAAGGGCGGCAAATGGCCTGCATTCGCGATCGTGATCCGCGGTATCTGTGAAGCGACTCAGCTACACGACGTTCAAATACAGTGACCTCAGTCTTCCGACGCGGGCTGTTCCTGCCGGCCAGCCCGTCGGCGCCGATGTAACAGTCGCCAACAGTGGTAAGGTTCCGGGCGATGAAGTCGTACAGGTCTATCTCAAATTTCCTGACGTCGAGGGGGAGCCTCAAATTGCACTACGCGGATTTCAGCGCATTCATCTTGAGCCTGGGCTCCATGTCACTTCCGCAATTCGAGAGCCTGCCTCGGGAAATCGGCTTCCTGCGCCGCAATAACGAGGCGCTGGGCCGGATCATGAACATCGTCGAGATGCCGGACAGAATGGCGGAACATCTCATCAGGTTCATTTGCCTGAACGAAAGTAAACTAGGCCACAAGCGGTGCGAAGGAGAATTTGAGAAGCTGACCGACGATAAAGCTGCCTCCATCGAGGCCATCGTCCATGAAGCATTCGACGGCTGCGAACCTACCCCAACTTCCGCGGCTTGGGACTTGCACAGACTATTTTGAGCTCGGAAGCAGCCGCCTGTATTTCGCTAGTTCTTGCAGCGGCGGAAAGTCCGGATTCGCATCTTTCCAAGCCAGTTCCACTTTCCTGTAAGCGGCGTTCGCGCTACTGGAATCACCCAGGAGCTGGTAAGCGTGACCGAGTTCAAGTTGGGAGAGAACGGCATAGATCGAAAAAGTTGGCAACAACGCCCTATGATCGAGGACGTGCTGGAATTCCTGCCTCGCAAGCTCCGGTTGTTTGTTCTGGAGGTACGCCAACCCTCGGTAGTAACCCGGAACCATTTGCAATGAGACGTACAGATCGAACGGCCGGGACTTTTCAAGAGCTTGCAGAGCATCCGCAGGATCATTCTGTTGCAGGAAAGCCGCAGCGCGCGCTGATGGAATCATCGCCGTATTGACTACATCGTCCAATGGAGCCATGCTTTCCGCCTTTCTTGTGGTAGCCAACGCAAGTGGTTCATCCCCTGCCCGGGCAAGGGCGAGTGCTGCGTAGGCCTGCTCGGCGCCGCTTGCAAAGGAGAGCTTCAAGACCGCTCGCGCATCTGTTCTGGCTGCAGGCAGGAGGCCTACTTCCGCCTCCAGCATGGCTTGATCCAGTCCGATGTCGGCTGCGGACTCGACGGAGTTGTTCTCGATGGCGCTATGCTCGGCTTTGCTGAAGAGCATGGCCGCCAGCGAACTCTTGCCGCGGTACATCGCGACCCACGCAGAGTCGGCGACCACAAGCCACTCTGCAGGATCTCCGTGGGACCATTGCAACATTCTTTGCATGGCGGTCTTGTCGTCTTGCGCGAACGCAAGTTCAAAGCAAGCACGATGGAGTTCGCTGAAGTCCGTCTGTTTTTTCGCTAGACCATCGCATACCTTCCTGACGTTTGCGTAGTCTCCTAGCCGGAGATAGGCCTGCGTGCGCATTACATAATGGATTTGGTTTGCCGGCTCAAGCTGCGCTGCCTGCTGGATCAAATCCAAGGTTTTCTGCGGCTGACCCGCCATCAGATACTGGCCCGCAAGGTTATCGATCGGCACCGGGTCGCGAGGATAGAGGGAATGCCAGAGTTCGTAGACCTTGATTGCACGTTGCGTCTGACCGGTGGCGAACTCGTAGTAATGGGCGACGATATAGAGCCTCTCCCGGTCGCTGGCGCGGCTGCTGCGCAACTCGAACGCTCGCTGGTAGCACTCGCGACTGAGAGCAAATTGCTCGGTGTTGTGATAGATGGTTCCAAGTCGGGCGTAGGCGAGGGCAAACTGTGGATCGAGGTCGATGGCTAATTTGAAGCTGGCAATCGCCGCATTCGGGTCGCTCTTAAAGCGCATCTCATCGCCATAATTGAAGGCCTTGAGTGCCGCGAGCGATGCGGTCGTCGCCTGTACCGCAGGGACGTTGAATTTCTTCAGTGAGTCCTCCGGTTCGCCGAGCCGGCGACGCATGTGGTCGGTGGCAAGGTCCAGAGCAGAAAGTATCGAGTCCTGCGAGGCTGCGTTTGCCTTCTCGGCGGTGAGCAGTTTACCGCTCGCGCACCTCCATGCGGCGAGGGTGATCTGGTAGCCCGGTCCCACGGCGGATATGCTGCCCTGGAGAAGTACCTGTCCATCGAGCTCAACGCAGGCGCGGAGTTCATCTTGAAGCGACGCCGTTTCTGGATTCTTGACGATGGCGCGATATCGCCGTTCGGGAATAAGGTTGAGGTAGGGCGACTCCTGGAGCTGAGACTGCATGGGCGCGGCTAGCGTCTCGTTGAGATCGGGATTTCCCGTGCTGTTCGTGAAAGATGCCAAGACGACTTTCTCCTGATCCGTCATCAGCGGGCGATTTTCGTATCTATATAGGAGTGTCGCGGTGGCGGTGCCTATCAAAGCGAGAAGCATCGCGGCCGAGACCTTCACGGGCAGGTTCATGCTTCTCGATACGGGCGCTGCAAGGAGGGAATGAAGATCGATCGTGATTCCGCCGGGCAAAGGTAATGGAGATAGAGGAAAAATCTCTTCGTGAGGGGGAGATGAAACCAAAGCTACGGATCCAATAAACGTGTACCCGCGGCCTGAAACGGTTTGAATGAAGCGTGGCTCATTAGCGCTATCGCCGAGCACCTGGCGAAGCTTCCCGGCCATCACGTAAAGGCTCTTATCGGTGTCGCCTAAAGCCTGCTGACCCCATAGTCGGCGGGCCAGTTCTTCTTTGGTTACCAGTTCTCCTGGTTTCTCGAGCAGTGCAACCAACATCCTGAAGGGCAAGTATTGGACTTTGAGACGCTGTCCATCTCGCAGCAGAGTACCGAGCTTGAGCGAGGCCTCAAAGCAGTCGAAGACGTAGCCATCGCACGCTAGCACCCTGGTTTCCTGGCTCTGCATGTCCTCAGTTGTAGTTTTTTCCTTCAAACAGGACTGTCCATTTCTATACACATTTGGGATTGCTTTTCCATAAGTTGTTCATTCTGCTCACGGAAAGGAGTTTAGAACTGTTTAGATCAGTTTCCTTGACGCTGAGGAACAGAAATGTTCTTTGTTAGCTACGACATTTTGGACACCCGTCCCGGTTTCAAGAGGAGCTCTCGTGGCAATAAGAATAATAGCGGCATGGAAGCCCGTAGCAGCGATTTTACTCGCTTTCACTCTGGGAGCGGCGACAGGGCAAGCCCAGACCGCCGGGAGCCTCATTCTCCCGGTTCTTCCGGCAAAGGGAACAACCGCGCAGCAGCAGCCACCCAATCCCAGGCTTGTGGCAGAAGAAGCCCGTCAGGCGAAGGTTGCAGCCCGTCAGATGGTATCGCCATTCGACAAGTTCATTGCACCGCACATCGCCGAAATGTTGAAGACGAAGAAGCGTGTGTCGCCGGGCGCAGTCAAGCCGATGACCGCCGCAGTAACTGCTGCTTCACAGGGAGTCAATTTCCCCGGCTTCTTGTCCACTCCCTATCTCACGCTCCATGACGGAAGCTCTTCCACAATCGGAAATTCGGTAACCGGAGACTTCAATCACGACGGAAAGCCAGATGTGGCGACCATCAGGTTAGATGGAACAATCGACGTGATTCTCAGTCCTGGCCCCGGTATTGCCGGCCAGACTCCCATCGTCTCCAATGTGGGAAATCAGTATGGCTTCGATATCGTTGACGTGGCCGTAGCAGACATGAACGGAGACGGAATTCCGGATCTGGTGGGTCTGGATTATGCGAATTCGCAAGTCGTGGTTTGGATCAGCAACGGCGACGGAACCTTCAGCGCACCCCACACCTACTTCTTGAAGCTCTCAAATGCCACCATGTCGGCTGCCCTCAGTTCGCTCCTGGTTGGGGATTTCAATCATGATGGGACGATAGATGTCGCGGTGCTGAGCTTTCTCACTAACAGTAGCGCCCAATACACCTTCACCACCACAATTGTCGAGCAGACCTTTCTCAACAACGGCTCCGGTGCTCTCGACCCGCTTCCCGAGCAAGACGCCGTCTTCAACGACTTGTACTTCCAGCAAATCGGCAACGCGACCGTCACCACCGATGGAGTGAACGCTACCGGTATTGCCTTCCTGCTGAACGATACGGGCTTTAACAATGGCTTCAACGCCACAAATGATGTCATCGTAATGGCGAGCAATGGGAACGGCACGTTCTCGACCCCCGTGGAACCGACCGGTTTACTCGTTCCCCAAGATGGGTTCATTTCCGTTTTTGGCCCCATGGTCGCTACAAATCTCACTGCCAAGGGTCCAGGACAGCCAACCACCGATATAGTCTTCATGACCGGCGATGGCGCTGTGTGGGACGCTCCATTCACATCCGGTAATCCAACTGCCGCGCACATTCTAGTTGGCGCGGATTACTACCCCGGACTACTTAATGGAATTGGCCAGTTACCGCCCACCTCCGTCAACAACACGGTTCAAATGTGGCAGGAAGCCGTAAGCGTTGCCGACATGAATGCCGATGGCCTGCAGGATCTTGTGGTTTACCTGACGAACGGAATCGCCATCTACACCAATGCCGGCAATGGTAAGTTCTCATCGACTCCTTCTCAATTCGAAAGCGACCAGGGCCTGGTGCAGCAGCCTCAACCGGCAGACTATGACGGCAGCGGCTATAACTCGCTGGTCGACGTCGACTACTACCTTGGCCAGGTAGGTTACATCCAGAACCTGGGAGCCGCTGGGTCGCCACAAACCGGACAGTTCCTGGCGGCGAGCGTTCCCACCGGAATCAATAGCGCCAATAAAAACGCAGAACTGCTCGGATCGAACTTCGAGATAGCTGCAACGGCGGACATCAACGGTGATGGCATTCAGGACGTGATCGGCCTGGACGTATCGAACAGCGACAGCATCCTTGCCACTATCGTGGTCGGCTTGAGCGATGGATCGGCGCCAGGCAACCAGACCAGCAACTACACGTTCACCACGGTAAATAATCCGAACCTGGTTTTCCCGAATCCCCACGGCATCTCTTACATCGAGCCGGTCACCATCTCGAATGCAGCTGGAACAGGCATTCTTGTTATCAACGATGGCTACGGCGTTGGTGCCGGCGGTAGTCATCTTTACATCCTCCCTATCGCCAAAAATGGCGCAGCTGGCGCTCCGATCGATCTCGACTTCGGTACGGCGGGCGTGGCCATCCTTCAAAGTTGCACACTGACACACGCCGACACAGGCGATGTCAATGGAGACGGAATCCCCGATATCGTCATAGCCTGTGGAGGCAATGCCAATACCGTCTCTGGTTTCTTTACCTTCCTCGGCAAAGCGAACGGCACGTTTCAAACAGCGACGTTCACGCCCCTTGGCGTCTCTCTCTATATGGTGAAGCTGATCAACTTCACCGGGACAGCGGGAAAGCTGGATATCGCAGCGTTTGATTCTGACCTCTCCAACCCGGATGACCCCTCGTTGGATGTCTACGTGATTCCCAACAAAGGGGATGGCAGCGGATCTTTCGATCTCACCAAGTACACGAGCCCGGTAACAGGCTATGCTCTTACGGATATCGTTGCGGGCGACTATAACGGCGACGGCAAGCAGGACTTGACACTGCTCACCCTTGGGCACTGGGACACACTTATCGGTGGTACCGACGTCAACACATCAGGCGCGCTTCTGCTGCCAGGCAATGGCGATTACACCTTTGGGAACCCCAAGCTGGTTGCCAGCAACACCTACCCCATATCCGGCGCCTACGCTGACTTCAACGGAGATGGTTTCCAGGATCTGGCGCTGAATGTGTTTGTCGACAATGTCACGGCCTTTGGCTACTCCGCTGCCCCTCTGGCTGAGGTGCTTCCGAACTTGGGAGGAGGAACTTTTGGAGCGCCAATCGTGGAATTTCACTCTGTCACGAGCCTGGACTACGTAGGTCAGACAACGTTTGTCGGTCCCTTTACCAAGAGCGGAGGCCCGGACTTGATCATTGGCAGCCGATATGGCGCCGCTCTATATGTAAACCGCGGTGTTACTACACTCGGGCTCACGGCCAGTTCTGCGACCCCAGGACAAGGAGTTCCAGTTACCTTTACCGCGACGATCAGCCAGGTGGTAAGCGCCGGTGTGGCGCCCACCGGTACCGTTTCATTTACCACGAATGGGACGCTTCTCGGATCCGCTTCTCCTAACAATGGGGTGGCAACCTTCATCGCCGACAGCCTTCCAGTTGGCGCCGATACCGTCACCGCGACGTTTGCGGGAGATGCCAATCACAACCAGTCAAGCGCGACGATCGACATCACAGTCGCGCCTGTGACTCCATCCTTTGCCTTATCGTCGACCACGCCAACTCTGAGCCTGTCGCAGGGAGCCAGCGGAAGCGTGGTGGTCACGGCTGTGGCAGACTCGACATTCAGTGGCGTTGTTCAGCTCACCTGCACCGGCGCACCGGCTGAAGTCTCATGCACGGCGAGTCCGGCGAGTTTAACTCTGGTACCGGGCCAGTCTTCTGACGCCTCAATCTTCATTGCAACCACTCCGCCAAACAACACCAACCAGGCTGCCGGCAAGTCTCCGCTGACCGGTCCACTCGGTGGCGTCACTCTGGCCGGGCTTGTGTTCCTGCTGTGGCCCGGCCGACGGCGTCGCTCAAAGTACCTGTCAATCCTTGCCTTCGTAGCTCTCGCGCTTACTTCGCTCGGCGCACTGAGTGGCTGTGGTGCATCGGGCGACAAGTACCCCGGCACGGTCGCCGGGAACTACACGCTCACGGTGACAGGTGTCTCCGGCGGAGTTACGCAGACACAGGCCATCGCGCTCACCGTTACACAGCCAGCACAGTAGCAGGACGCACCAACGGGAGACGGAATCGACCAATCAACCGATTCAGCCGTCTGCTCGAAGCTTTTCGAAACCTAACGAGAATTGGAGATCAACCGATGTTGCATCCACGGGTTATGTCGAAACTATTCGCCTTGTTTCTACTCGCGTCCCTCGCTGTGGGTGGCATCCATGCGCAAACACAAGAGGGCGTAGTCGCGAGGCCACGGATCACCAGCGAAGTCGACGACTCGAACCTCGTCACGCTCCAGGGCAACGTTCATCCCCTTGCCACTGCCGCCAACGATCAGGGCCTCGCACCCGGTTCGCTCCAGATGGGCCGCGCCATCCTGGTCCTCAAAAGCAGCCCGGCACAACAGGCTGAACTCAACAAGCTGACGGATGACCAGCAGAATTCGAAATCGCACAGCTATCACGCGTGGTTGACCCCGGCGGAATATGGCGCGCGATTCGGCGTTGCTCCGCAGGATATTGCAAGAATCAACAGCTGGCTTGAAAGTCATGGATTCAGGGTTGAACCCCAGATGGCAGGCAATAACGTAGTCATGTTCTCAGGCACCAGCGATCAAATCAGCGACGCTTTTCACACTGAGATTCACATCTACAAGGTCCAGGGCGAGTCCTACACTGCTAACGCAAGCAACCCTCAAATTCCCGCGGCGTTCAGTGATGTAATCAGCAGCTTCTCGCCGAACAACTTTCCCGTTCATGCCCAGCACACCACTCCGAAGATAATCCAACGCACTGATAAGGGCTGGAAGGCCGTCCCTGGCCTGAAGTCACAGATCAACTATAATATTGGCGGCAATGACTATGACGCCGTCTCGCCATACGATCTTGCCACCATCTATAACATTCTGCCGCTCTGGAGGGCAGGCATCGACGGCACCGGTCAGACGATCGCCATTGTGAGCGATTCGGATATTCATCCCGCCGACGTCGATGCTTGGCGCACTATATTCGACCTCCCGGCCAAGAAGCTCAACATCATCAACTATGGTCCAGACCCTGGCTTCAACGGCGATGAGTCTGAAGCCGACCTGGACGTAGAATGGTCTGGCTCCGTCGCCAAGAATGCGACAATCGACCTGGTAGTGGCAAACAACTCAGCCGCCTCGGACGGCGTCCTCGGTGCTGCCGAATATGCCATCAGCAACAATCTCGCTCCGCTATTAAACGTGAGTTACGCTGCCTGCGAACAAGTGTTTGCAACCGCCACCAACCAGTTCATCAACGTCATGTGGGAACAGGCCGCTTCGCAAGGGATTACGGTTCTTGTGGCCTCCGGCGACTCAGGCGCGGCCACCTGTGATCGCGGTAATGCAGTTGCCTACAATGGCGACGCCGTCAATGGCCTCGCCTCCACCCCATACGACGTTGCCGTTGGGGGAACTGATTTCTCCGGTAACTTTCCCGCAACCAGCAAGTACTGGAGTTCCACCAACAACCCAGTAACTCAAGCTTCGGCCATTTCCTATATTCCTGAATCGCCTTGGAACGACAGCTGCGCCAATCCCTTGATCCTGGCAGCGTTGCAGTCGGAGGGAGCCACTTCCGATCCAACACTTCTTTCCCTCTGCAATGACCCCGCGGAACAAGCCTATTTTCTTAATACCGTTGGAGGGGGAGGCGGGGCCAGCAACTGCGCAGTGACAGGCCCGGATCTGTCCCATCCATGCGTCTCCGGCTACCCGAAACCGGCGTGGCAGAGCGGGGTCAATGGCATCCCTGGGGATGGCGCTCGCGATGTTCCAGATGTCTCGTTGATGGCCGGGAACGGTGAATGGGGAAGTTTGTACCTTTTCTGCGACACGGACTACACTCAACAGGCGTGTAATCCAACTACTTCACTTGCAGCCGCCGGCGGCACATCCTTTGCGAGTCCTATCTTCGCCGGCATGCTTGCTCTGGTCATGCAGAAGCAAGGGACTGCGCTTGGCAACATCAATTATGTCCTCTACAAACTCGGCAGCACCGAGTACGCAGATTCCTCCTCCACCTCCTGCTCCTCCTCCACTGTTACCACGGGAAATTCCTGTGTCTTTTACGACATAACTGAGGGTACAAACGCCACTCCTTGCTTCGTCTTTTCAGTGGACTGCGACACTGGGGACCAAGTCAATCAAATAGGAATTCTCACCGGATACTCCACGAACTCGGGCTATGACCTTGCCAGTGGTCTGGGTTCAGTCAACGCCTACAACCTGGTGGAAAACTGGGAGAGTGCATCATCGAAGTTTCTCCCCAGCACGACCACTCTGGATGCCACTAGCTCCACAACTGCGGTTTATGGCCAGAACATCAACCTTAAGGTCGTTGTCGCGCCAGTTGCCCATGCTGCGGGTGTGCCCAGCGGAGACGTCGGTATCATTTCGAACGACTCAGCACTCTACAGCGCTGCGCTCATTGACGTCACCCTCAACAATGGCCAGGGTACGGTTGCCGCACTGCCGGTAACTGCCGGAAGTTATATGCTCTTTGGCGACTATGCCGGGGATGCAACCTTCGCTCCGAGCAAGTCGAAGGGCATACCGGTCACAATTACCAAAGCACCCGCTGTGACCGCCCTGACAGCAACGTTATCGTCAGTGCAACCGGGTCAGAACGTCACAGTCTCGCTCGCCGCCAGCAGTGTCTTGAACGGATTTGCGCCCACCGGAACAGTCGTCTTCACGGACACCACGACCGGCGCAACGCTGCTCAACGAGGCGCTCCCCGAGAGCTCGACGTTTAACGGAATTACCACCTCGACTTGGTTTGCCACCGTGCCGCAAAGCCAGCTTCAATCTGGAGCCAACACCATCACAGCGTCCTATTCCGGCGACAGCAACTATCTTGGAGCGGCGGCAGGTCCAGCGACCGTAACCGATGCAGAGGCGGCGTTCACGACAACCATCAGCCAGCCCTCGGTAACCCTCACCAACGGCACGGGCACCTTGTCCGTTTCGGTGACGCCCAGCGGCTCAACGCCACTTGCCCCCGGCAGCATCGTACTATCTTGCCCGTCGGCTGTCGGTCTGACCTGCACCTTCAGCCCCAACGTTGTCACCAGCAGCGGCGCACTTACCTCAACCCTCAGCGTGCAACTGGCGCCATCGTCTCCCTACGCTGCCGCACCGAAAGCAGTCAGTCCTGGCGCCAAACTCACCACCATGAGTCTCGCCGGCGGCCTGGCCGGATTTCTGTTGCTTATGATTCCCAAACGGCGCCGGAACTACCGTCTGTTTTCACTCGGCTTAGTCATGGTATCGGGCTTGATGCTCGCGGCCGGCTGCAGCTCCGCAATCCACTCCTCATCCGTTTCACAACCATCGCTCACCGGGACCACAACCGTTCTGTCAGTAAACTCGACAACGCCGGTTGCGGGCAGCTCGACCGTTTTTACAGCTCAGGTGACACCGGTATCAGGAAAGGGAGTCCCAACAGGCACCGTCACTTTCGCCGCAGGAACCGCAAGGCTGGGCGATTCACCCCTGACGGGCGGAGCGGCAACCTTCGCCACCAAGTTGCTCCCCTTAGGATCACAAGCCGTCATAGCCACCTATAGCGGCGATTCAGCGTATGACACCTCCAGCTCCGCGGTAACGATGCTCAGTGTGTCTGCAAACGTCGCGCTGACCGTAACCGCCACGGACGCCTTCGGCAATCAAAGCAGCGCCAACGTCGCCGTCACGATTCAGTAATTCGTTCATCCCGAG
>Ga0302307_10002067_pt1 | contig 12360 bp, 9 predicted proteins | sample III_Palsa_E3_2_FD_200530 | JGI IMG/M metagenome (GOLD analysis project Ga0302307, IMG submission 200530) | Peat permafrost microbial communities from Stordalen Mire near Abisko, Sweden - III_Palsa_E3_2 | ecosystem: Environmental > Terrestrial > Soil > Palsa > Peat permafrost | place: Sweden... | reverse complement strand
TGCCCGGCCTGTTTTTCTTTTTAGGCGGGATGCCCAAGGGCGGCGACCCAAAAACTACGCCGGCAAACCATTCGCCTGATTTTTATATCGAGGAAAGCGGCTTTGCCCTGGGTGTAAAGGCGATGTGCAATTTGACGCTGGATTACATGGCGATGAATAGTAGGTAATTCAATAATATTTCAAACCAACCAATCGATGACGTTCAAATTAGGCGACTTCTTCCCACGAAAAGCAATAAATGAAGCTTTTCTTTCTTTGGAGGATCCAAGGTGGGATGAGTTAGAAGGAGGCTATCGGCGTACGCTTTACAATCCAGCTCAATCACTTAAAAAACTTGAAAAAGCACAAAACATTCAGGAGGTTGATTCCATTTACAAGGAACTTTGGAATGAATTGCATCACCAGGGCGACGTTGGAATAGCCTCTTATTACGCGTTGCCGCATCTCGTAAGGATTGCAAAGCAAACTCAATTAGTCGATTTCAACGTATTGGGCATGGTTTCTACTATTGAGATTCAGAGGCATAAAAACAATCCAAAGTTGCCAAGCAAGCTATTACCGAATTATGAAGAAGCTATCAGTGAATTGTATAACCTCGCTCAGGTCGCGTTAAAGCAAAACAATAACCTTGATTGTATAATCACTGCACTGGCAGCGATCTCTTTAGCCAAGGGGCACCGAAATTTGGCAGATGCAATTTCTAAATTTGACAGCGAATACGAGATTGAGGCTTTCCTGAAGAACTATTGAATAGAATTTGCTATGCTAAAAAGTAAAGTGAGTATCATTAATGGTAAGATGGTGGTATTTCAGTAATTTTGGCACCCTGATTGTAATTCATTTACTAAATGAAACAAAAATTTTATGATACTGCTGTGAAGCAGGAAAAAGCTGTTTTGGTTGGGGTGATAACGCCCAATGAAACCGCGGAACAGGAACAGGAATATTTAGAGGAACTGCAATTCCTGGTGGAAACTGCCGGTGCGCAAACGGTTAATACGTTTACCCAAAAACTGCAACGCCCCGACCGTGCTACTTTCGTAGGCTCTGGCAAGCTGGAAGACATTAAGGCCTTCGTTATTGAAGAAGAGATCGATATGGTAGTATTCGATGATGAACTAACCCCTTCGCAGCTGCGCAATATTGAAAAGGAATTACAGGTGAAAATACTCGACCGCAACAACCTCATCCTCGACATTTTTGCCGGTCGTGCCCAAACCGCACAGGCTAAAGCCCAGGTGGAGCTGGCGCAGCTCCAATATTTGCTGCCGCGATTAACACGCTTGTGGACGCACCTTGAACGGCAAAAGGGTGGTATCGGGATGCGTGGTCCGGGTGAATCACAGATCGAGACTGACCGCCGTTTGATCCTAAACAAGATCGACATCCTGAAGGAAAAGTTAAAAAGCATCGATCGGCAGAACGAAACCCAGCGGAAAAACCGGAACCAGTTGATCCGGGTGGCGTTGGTGGGCTATACCAACGTGGGTAAATCCACCATCATGAACCTGCTGTCGAAATCCGACGTTTTTGCGGAGAACAAATTGTTCGCCACACTCGATACTACCGTCAGGAAAGTCGTGATTGAAAACGTGCCTTTCCTGTTGTCGGATACCGTCGGGTTTATCCGTAAGCTGCCCCATCATTTGGTGGAATGCTTTAAATCGACACTGGACGAAGTTCGCGAAGCTGATATACTGGTGCACGTGGTGGATATCTCCCATCCCCATTTTGAAGACCAGATACATACCGTTCATGAAACCTTAAAGGACCTTGGCGCGATCGACAAACGCATCATTACTGTGTTCAATAAAATCGATGCTTTTAAACCTGAAGCTCACGGTGTGGATGATTCTGCCGGGCCGATAACGCTAAGGGATTTTAAAGACAGCTGGATGGCCAAAAACAATAACCCGGCGATTTTTATATCCGCAACCGCAAAAGAAAACATTGAGGAGTTCCGTGCCCTTTTATACGAAGAGGTAAAAGCCCTGCACGTAGAGCGGTATCCATACGGACAATTGTTGTATTGATAGATCTTTACCGAGTCCCAATAACCATGTCATCGCGATGGGTGAGGTTTAAAAAACGCTAAAGGTCCAATGAAAATTTTCCACCCTATCACCCTTTTTGTCATCTCGACGTAGGAGAGATCTTATACGCCATGCAGGCAGACTATGCAGGCTGTAGCGCCATATGTATAAGATTCTTCGCTGCGCTCAGGAGATAGTTTCCCCCTCGTACCTCGGTCGAAATGACAAGTTTTTTATATTTCAGAGATAAAGACTTATGAGTGAAGCAGCCTCATTGAACATTGACGCCGTTTACTTGCACAAACAATCTTTACGTTAATTTAATACAAGCAATCTTGCCTTTTTCATTTCCTTTGCAGCATGGATACTTTCCCAGTACAATATTCAACGCTGTCATCAATAGCTTTAAAGGATTATATAGAAAAAATCTATGGACTTAAAAACCTCCGTTGCCGACTGCTTACTAAAAACGTCAGCGACACCTATTTGCTGGAAAACGATGGCCATAAATACGTCTTTAAAATATTCCGAACGGGCTACCGCCCATTAAGCGAGATCGAAGGGGAGGTTGAACTGCTGAATATTCTGAAAGATAATCACATCCCCGTATCTTACCCCATCCCGGATCTGATAGGCGGCCAGATTCAGCAAATCCATGCAGCCGAAGGCGCCAGATACGGAATTTTGTACAGCTTTGCCGCCGGCAAAGTAGCGCTCATTCCTGACGAGGAACAGCTTTATATAATAGGGCGGAATATAGCATTGATGCATAACATCACCTCCAATTGCAAGCTGAAGCATGAAAGGCCGGTTTATAATATTCATACAACCCTTGACAGGCCGCTGCAGCTTATCGCCAAAAGGTTTACTGAGTTCCCGGACGAATATGAATATCTAAAAGATCTGGCCGAAAGTGTAAGAAATAAATTAGATCAATTGCCAACGTCCGGATTCAGTTATGGCTATTGTCATTATGACCTTCTTCCGAAAAACTTTCACTTCGATGAAGACAATAACATCACTTTCTTCGACTTTGATTGGGCCGGTAAAGGCTTCCTTGTAAACGACCTGATGACCTTTTATGTGCAATTATTTTTCCTGGTTCACTACCAGTTATTGACGCAGGAAGTGGCCGATGAATATTTCGGCATAGTAATTCAAAGCTACAGGGAACAGCGACACTTGTCGGCCGAGGAACTAAGCGCCATACCTTATCTCGGCGTCATGTTCTTTATTTATGGATTCGGCTTTTACGAAGAAAACTTCGACGATTTTTCAATTGCCTTTCTGACACCCAAATTCATAAGGGAGCGGGTCGAGCTGATCAAAAAATTGGCGGCCTGGTTCGATATGTCTTAACGGTTATTATAAATTATGCAGCCTGGTGCAGCGCATTTGTTGTGAAATACAAGATAATGATTGCAATACCCGCCAAAATGCGGTAATAGCCGAATAGTTTAAATCCCTGTGTCTGCAAAAAAGTAATAAAGCTTTTGATGGCCAAAAGCGCGACAACAAATGCAATGGCGCTGCCTAAAATAAGGTACTTGATATCATGATGAAGCTCGGCAGTGCCCAGGACATTTTCTTTATGGAAATCCCAAAGGTCTTTTACCGTTGCGCCGAACATTGTTGGAACGGCTAAAAAGAATGAGAACTCGGCGGCGGCTTTACGGCTCAGTTTCTGGCTCATCCCGCCAACGATAGATGCGGCCGACCGGGAAACGCCGGGCACCATAGCCAAACATTGAAATACGCCGATCTTAAAAGCAGTAAGGTGATTGATCTCGCGCTCGTCGTCTATCGTCGGTTTATTGAACCAATCGTCCACGAATAAAAGAATTATCCCTCCAACCACAAAAGCAATAGCCACCACCAGCGGGCTTTCAAGCAGTACGTCAATCTTCTTTTTAAACAACACACCCAGGATCACTGCCGGAATAATGCCGATCGCCAGTTTCACATAAAAATCAACCGATCGAACAAAGCGCTTGAAATACAAAACAACAACCGCCAATATGGCGCCAAATTGAATAACGATCTCAAAAAGTTTTACAAATTTATCTTCGCTGATGCCCATCAACGAACTGGTGATCACCATGTGCCCGGTGGACGAAACCGGTAAAAACTCCGTTATGCCTTCAATGATGGCCAGTACGATGAGTTGTATAATGTTCATGTGTATTTGGTTGATTAGGTTGATTGGTGAGTTGTGAGTAGGTGAATGGTGAGCGGTGAGTTATGATTTCTGCGATAACTACTGACTACTCACCACTGCTTACTGCCCACTGACTACTGCCCACTGACTACTGTGCTTCCGGCTTTTTAAATATCGCAAAAAAACCAACTGCAAAACCGCCTAACACCACCAAAGGTGCAATAACGATCTTGGTTGTGCTGTAAATATCCGTCGTCCCCGACATCAGGATAAAACCCAATGCAACAATTGCGATTGCGATAATCAATAGCCGGTAGTTTCCCTTGTCGAATATAAAATGAAGGGAATGAGTATCCGGACCCTTAGCGGCAGGCTTTGCCGGTGTAGTTGTCTTAACCGGCGTTGCCGGTTTAAATTGCTGTTGAGCCATATGATTGATATGAATGTTCTTGTTAACACCTTCAGATTTCAGAACCCCTGAAACCTTTTTTGCACTTTTTGCTTTATTCTTTCCGCTAGCTTCCGGCTATGAACCATGAACGATGGCCCATGAACCAACGGCTTTCCGCTTTAGTTTTTAAGCTTTCGGCTCTTACCGGTACAAATTATATATTTTTAATCTTAAAAACTTATTCACTGCCAGGTAGGTGCTGAACCCCGAAATAAATATACCCAAGCCTACAATCCCCACAAATATGATCCCGAATTCTGTATAATTTCTTAGGATCACCAAATCCGGTACTTCTTTATAGGCCAGGCTCAATGTACCGACCAAAATTAAAATTGCTATCAAAGCGCCCAGGATGCCATGCCAGATGCCGTACAGCAAAAAGGGTTTACGGATAAATCCTTTGGTTGCACCCACCAACTGCATTGATTTGATCAGGAAACGCTGGCTGTAAATCGCAAGCCTAATGGTATTGTTGATGAGCGCTACCGAAAGCACCACGAATATTGCCGAAAAAGCCAGTATCACCAGGCTTATAGTGGTGATATTGTCGTTCATCTGGTCGACCAATGATTTCTGGTATTTCACTTCTTTGATCATCGGGTTCTTGAGCAGATCCGTTTTAAAACGTTCAATATCCGCATTGTTGGCATATTCAGCTTTCAGATATACATCGATCGACTGCGAAAGCGGGTTATAGCCCAGGAATTTCACAAAGTCCTCGCCCAAATCCTTTTGCAGGTTACGGGCCGCCAGTTCTTTGCTTACATATTGCGCATCCTTCACCATCGGGTTGGCCTCTATCTGTTTTTCCAACTGGAGCACATCTGTTTCGTGTGCGGCGTCATCTACATAAACGTTCAGCACAATGTTTTCCTTTACATAATTGGAAAGGTTATTCGCCTCAACCAGGATCAAGCCCAGCAAGCCCACCATTGACAAAACCATGGCAATTCCAAACACCGTCGAGATGTAAATCGTCTTGGTTTTTTTTGCGGATGCGCTTTCTTCGAATTCTTCCATGTTTTGAGATGTGAGACATGAGTCCCGATAGCTATCGGGATGAGATTTGAGATAGGATAAATTCCGATCATGAATCAAACTTCATTGCCCGACTTCGCGAAAATAATAAACCTAAGTCTAAATTAAGCGTTTGCGACTTATTATTATTGACTTGAGCTAACCTTTAACAAATTTTAACAGGCGCACTCAGCAAAATCGTAATTCGCAATTCTGAAATCGTAATTTTCTACTGCCCTAAAATCCACGCAAATATAAGCGGGGCCACTATCGTCGCGTCCGACTCTACGATGAATTTAGGCGTGTGAATATCCAGTTTACCCCAGGTTATTTTCTCGTTTGGCACAGCCCCTGAATACGAACCGTAGGAAGTGGTCGAGTCGGATATCTGGCAAAAATAGCTCCAAAAGGGTATCTCAGGCATTTCCATATCCTGGTAAAGCATGGGCACCACGCATATCGGGAAATCGCCGGCAATGCCGCCGCCGATCTGGAAAAAGCCTATGCCCTTGCCGGATGAGTTTTTTACATACCAATCTGCAAGCCAGGCCATGTATTCTATTCCGCTTCTCATTGTAGTCGGTTTGATCTCCCCTTTTATCACGTACGATGCGAATATATTACCCATGGTTGAATCTTCCCATCCTGGTACTACGATCGGCAGGTTCTTTTCGGCGGCAGCCAACATCCAGGAATTGGCAGGGTCAATCTCATAGTATTGCTCCAAAACGCCACTTAGCAGCATTTTGTACATAAATTCATGAGGGAAATAGCGCTCACCTTTGTCATCGGCATCCTTCCAAAGTTTATGTATATGTTTTTGCAAACGCCTGAAGGCTTCCTCTTCGGGAATGCAGGTGTCGGTTACCCGGTTATAATGATTTTCCAGCAAATCCCATTCATCCTGCGGACTCAGGTCGCGATAGTTTGGCACACGCTTATAGTGTGAATGGGCAACCAGGTTCATGATGTCCTCTTCCAGGTTGGCGCCCGTGCACGAAATGATGGAGATTTTATCCTGCCTGATCATTTCCGCCAGCGATATACCCAACTCGGCCGTGCTCATGGCGCCGGCCAAAGTAACCATCATTTTGCCTCCCTCATCCAGGTGCAATTCATAACCTTTTGCCGCATCCATTAATGCAGCGGCGTTAAAATGCAGATAATTTTTTTCGATAAACTGCGAAACAGGGCCTTTTGTAGTGCTCATGCGTTGGGTTCAATTTTGCTGCAAAAGTATATATTTTAGTTTAGGCAATCGACGATTTTCTCAACCTTATAAAACCAAAGTGGTATATTAGTCGCGCCTGCTGCTTATGAAAAAAATATTTATCGTTTTTACCTTCCTTATCGTTTCCCAATCGCTTCGTGCCCAGGTCCCGGCCATAAAAAAGTTCATCAAAAATATGTACTTTAACAAGGATACAAGCAAACACAGCAGCTTTGTGTACGTACCTGTTTTAACAACGGCGCCCGAGACGGGTGTAGAAGTGGGGGGGTCGGGCCTTTTTTCGTTTTATTCAGATACGGTAAAAAAGACCAACGTCTCCAATATATTTGGCTATGCGTCAATCACCACAAAAAAACAAACCAACCTGACGTTAAACAGCACGTACTGGTTTCCGGGCAATAGCCTGCATTTATATGGGGCTGTAAGCTATATCAATTTTCCGTTCGATTTTTACGGGATCGGCAACGCGACCAGCCAGGCTAATAAAGACCTGCTGGGCGAACACCGTTTTAAGTTAAACCTGGAAGCCGAGAAAAAAATCGGTGATTATTTTTTATTGGGAGTTGTAGGCGGGGGCTTTTATTATCATTTTCATGATGCTGATGCCACAAGTATTTACCATACCGATCCTGCTGTTGAGAATAAAAACGGTGGGCCGTCCATTTTTGGCGGGCCGAGCGTGATATTTGACAGCCGCAACAACAATACTTATACCACCAGCGGAACAATTGTCACTGCCTATCTGAATCTTAACCAGGGCCTCTTTTCCAACAACAATTATCAGGGGGGATTTTTCAATATCGAGTATTCAGGTTTTTTCGCTTTAAGCAAGCAACTCGTTTTGGGCTTCGATGTCCAGGAGCAAAGTCTTGTTGGGGGGCAATCACCGTTTTACCTGATGCCGGCTATGGGCAGCGATGAAATGATGCGCGGTTATTACAACGGCCGTTTCCGCGACCGCAATTACCTGGCGGGACAAACAGAGCTGCGCTACCGGGTGAGCAAACGGTTTGGTTTAGACGGTTTTGCAGCTACCGGCGAGGTATTTCATTCCGGCTTCGACGCCCACGACCTGAAACCCGATTGGGGCGGCGGCGTTCGCTATTTCTTCGACGTACAAAAGGGCCTCACCATCCGCGCGGACTATGGTGTGGGTGAAAAACGGCCGGGTGAATCCAGGCAGCAGGGGTTGTATATAGCGCTCGGCGAAGCGTTCTGAATGCCTCCTAATAAATATACCTCACAAATGCCTCCATAGCCTCATACTCCGCCATGCCCAGCTTATCGTAATTGCGCGCGGTTTCCCTTGTGCGGTCTTCGGCCCTTACCCAAAACTCCCTGGCATCGTCGCCGGGGAATACCGGCCTGTCCTTTTGGCTCTGGTGTTTAAAGATCGCATTCCGTTTGCGGATCACTTCCTGCGGCGACAGGGGCACCGCCATCTCTATCTCCCAGGTGTCAAACTCCTGCCATGCGCCGCGATATAACCATACCCAACAGTCTTTTACCCAGCCTTCGGTTTCTCTTAATCGTTTCAATGCAGCCAGGGTAATGTTGAAACATACCAAATGCGTCCCGTTCGGGTCGGCAAAGTCTCCTGCTGCAAATACCTGGTGCGGCTTTACCTTGTTGAGGAGTTCCATCGTCAGCCGGATGTCTTCCTCCCCTGCCGTGTTTTTCTTTATTTTACCTGTCTCGTAAAAGGGCAAAGCCATAAAATGGATATGGCTGTCCTTGAGCCCAGCATACCTGGCTCCGGAAATCGCTTCTGTTTTCCTGATAAACCCTTTTACATCCCTGATCTCCTTGCTGTCTACCTGGTTGGGCTTTTTTGTCGCCATAAAGGCCCGCATCTCTTCGTAGATCTCCTTTAACCGGGTATTGTCTTCGCCAATGCTCTCCTTAAAGTCAATGGCGAATTCTACAAACCGCAGTACATCATCGTCCCAGACAGCCGTGTTGCCAGAGGTTTGATATGCAACGTGCACATCGTGCCCCTGGTCAACTAATCGGATAAAGGTACCGCCCATCGAGATCACATCATCGTCCGGGTGAGGCGAAAAGATGATGGAGCGCTTCCGGGCCGGCTGTGCCCTTTCGGGCCTTTGCGAGTCATCGGCATGGGGTTTTCCCCCCGGCCAGCCGGTGATCGTATGCTGCAGTTGGTTAAATATGTCGATATTGATGTTATACACCGGCCCCTGTTCGGTTGCCAGCTGGGCCATGCCGTGATTATTATAATCTTCTTCGGTAAGTTTTAATATGGGTTTGTTTACCGTATTGGCCAGCCATATCACCGCTTTCTTTTTCAGGCCGTTCTCCCAGGAGCAGTCTTTTACCAGCCAGGGGGTATCAAAGCGGGTGAGCATGCTGGCTGCAGGTACATCCAGCACAAATTCCACATGGTCTGACAGCTGCAGGTAGGTGGCCGGTACATCCCCGGAAAGTTCTCCTTCTACTGCCTTTTTGATGATGGGGGCTTTCTTCAGGCTCCAGGCCATCAGGATGATCTCCCGTGCTTTAAAGATGGTGCCTATGCCCATGGTGATGGCCTTGGTGGGCACATTCTGCTTGCCGCCGAAATCCCTCGAGGCATCGTTCCTCGTCAAATCATCCAGGGTAACCAGCCGGGTGCCCGAGTTGGGCGCCGAGCCCGGCTCGTTAAAGCCGATATGGCCGGTACGGCCTATACCTAATATCTGCAGATCCAGCCCGCCTAATGCGCTGATCTTTTTTTCGTAGTCTAAACAAAATCCTGTGATATCATCCAGCCTTAAAGTGCCGTCGGGGATATGTACGTTCGCTTTTTTTATGTCTACATGCGCAAAAAGGTTCTCGTACATAAAGGTCACATAGCTCTGGGCCGCCGTCGGCTGCATGGGGTAGTACTCATCCAGGTTAAAGGTCACTACATTCTTAAAGCTCAGCCCTTCTTCCTTGTGCAACCTTACCAGCTCGGCATAAACGCCTATGGGGGTTACCCCGGTAGCCAGCCCCAGCACCGTCTTCTCGCCTTTCTCTTCCTTGCGCCGTATAAGGGCCGCTATCCGCCCGGCTACTGCTAACGATGCCTCTTTTTGATTAGCATATACCGTTACCGGCAGCTTCTCATATCGCGTCTCTTCTAATAAATTTAATCGCGCCATCTACAGTTTTATTCAATAAGCATATTCCACAAAAAATCCCCGCGTTAACGGGGATCTTTCTTCAAACCAATTTAACTATTAAAATCACCCCTACCGACATAGGGGCCAAAACAAAGTTCGTATAATGATAAAACAGACATTATCTATACAAACTTACTAAATTAAAATTCACAATTCCAACACTTTTTAAAAAATTTTAATAAGTAATCCAAAAAAAGCCGGCGTCTTAAAACGCGATAATAAGAACAGGAATAAACCGGCATTTTTGGAAACAAAGAAGTTAGGTTAAAGCCCCAGGGCGCTTTTCTGCTGGCATCTTGGGAAGATGCATATATTACAGCAAATTTATTTCGATAAAGTTAATGGCGATTCCGTATCCGCCCAAATAAATTACACCAACGAGGTTAAAGTCGATACCAACTGCGTTATAGGGCATGTTTTCACTGAATTTGGACCTGTTGGCGGGCAAAATCATCGGCCTTAATGTAACAGTATCGATGGAGTAGCAAATAAGGGATTATCTTGTTAAATTAGCTTCCTTAAGATCCACTTCAAAATGAAAAAAATTTTACTCCTATCCGTTCTCACGTTTCTGATCAATTCGGCGTTTTCCCAGTCTGCACAGGATTCCGTCTACATCCGGGAACATTACACCAAAATTGAAAAAACCATTCCCATGCGCGATGGCGTAAAACTTTTTGCGTCTATTTATCTGCCTAAGGACCAGTCGGTAAAATACCCTATCCTCATGACGCGGTCACCGTACAGTGCAGCGCCTTATGGCGAAAAGGAATATAAACGCGCGCTTGGTCAGAATATGCTCCTGGCAAAGGAAGGCTTCATTTTTGTTTACGAGGATGTACGCGGCCGCTGGATGAGCGAAGGCAAGTTTGTTGATGTACGTCCGCAGATCGATAAAAAAACATCCAATAAGGACGTTGACGAAAGTTCCGACACGTATGATACCATCGACTGGCTGATAAAAAACCTGCCCAATAACAATGGCAAGGTAGGTATTGAAGGCATTTCGTACCCGGGCTTCTACTCAACTGCATCGCTGCCCAACGCCCACCCGGCATTAAAGGCGGTATCGCCTCAGGCGCCGGTTACGGATTGGTTCATCGGCGACGATTTTCATCACAACGGCGCCTTGTTTTTAATGGATGCCTTTGCCTTCATTACCAATTTCGGCGTTCCAAGGCCAAAACCAATCACACCGGCTGAATTCAAGAACCCCATTAAATACAAATATGCCGACAACTATAAGTTCTATCTTGATATGGGCGCACTGCCCAACTATAAGGCACACTATTTTGGCGATTCCGTTCATTTTTGGAACGAGATGATGCTCCATTCCACCTATGACTGGTTTTGGAAGGGGATGAATATCCGGCCGCACCTCAAAAACATCACACCTGCTACCATGACGGTCGGCGGCTTTTTTGACGCCGAGGATTGTTTTGGCGCGTTACACGTTTTTGACGCGCTCGAGAAACAAAACCCGGCTACGCATCCCAACATGCTGGTAATGGGTCCCTGGTTTCATGGCGGCTGGGAACGCGGCGAAGGCCAGTTTTTTGGCGACCAAAACTTCGGCGCGAAAACAAGCCTATGGTTCCAGGAAAATGTGGAGCTGCCATTTTTTAAATTTTACCTGAAAGATGAAGGAAAATTAGACCTGCCGAAAGCGACCATCTTTGTTTCGGGCAGCAATGAGTGGCATAAATTTAACGAATGGCCGCCAAAAAACACAGTGGAAAAAACCCTGTATTTTCATGCAGACGGCAAGCTTTCATTCGAGCCGTCGAGTGCATCAGGCAGCAGCTACGATGAATACGTAAGCGATCCGAATGCGCCGGTGCCTTACCAGGATGGAATACAATCACGACGGACACGGGAGTATATGCTTGACGATCAGCGCTTTGCCGAACGACGTCCCGATGTGAAAACCTATGAAACCGATACGTTGAAAGAAGACATCACGCTTACCGGACCGGTGATTGCCGATCTGTTCTCGTCGACTACCGGAACAGATGCTGATTACGTAGTAAAATTGATTGACGTTTTCCCGGATAACTACCCCGACCCGAAGCCAAATCCAAAAAATGTAGCCATGGCGGGCTACGAAATGTTGGTGAGGGGAGAAGTGTTCAGGGGTAAATTCCGCAACTCATTTGAAAAGCCGGAAGCTTTTATTACGGGGAAAGTCACCGAAATCAAATACCACCTGCCCGATGTAGCCCACACGTTCCGAAAAGGCCACCGGATTATGATCCAGGTACAAAACTCCTGGTTCCCCCTGGTTGACCGCAACCCGCAAAAGT
>Ga0302307_10002051_pt1 | contig 12436 bp, 10 predicted proteins | sample III_Palsa_E3_2_FD_200530 | JGI IMG/M metagenome (GOLD analysis project Ga0302307, IMG submission 200530) | Peat permafrost microbial communities from Stordalen Mire near Abisko, Sweden - III_Palsa_E3_2 | ecosystem: Environmental > Terrestrial > Soil > Palsa > Peat permafrost | place: Sweden... | reverse complement strand
GCGTTCGGGTCGCTTACATACTCATCATAGCTATCAATAGTTGTTGGTGCATCGAAAGATAACTTGCCGCCGGCTTGCAGGTATAAAGTTTTTTCAACTGTATTTTTTGGCGGCCAGGCATCAAATTTATGCCATTGGTTGGATCCGGTGATGAAAATGGTAGCCTTGGGTAAGTCAAGCGTTCCCTCACCCTTTAAATAATAGTTAAAAAAGGGTAATTCCACATTGGCCTGGTACCAAAGGCTGGTTTTTTGGCCGAAATCCTGGTCGTCAAAAAACTGGCCCTCGCTGCGTTCCCAGCCGCCGTGAAACCAGGGGCCCATCACCAGCATGTTAGGGTGTGTTTCGGGGTTTTGCTGTTGCAGGGCCTTAAAAACATGCAAGGCGCCAAAGCAATCCTCGGCATCAAAAAAACCACCAACAACCATAGTAGCAGGGGTAACATTGGTTAAATGTGGGCGGATGTTCATCGCCTTCCAAAAGGAATCATAGTTGGGGTGATCCATAATATCATTCCAGAACTTAACGGTATCGCCCATATATTTTTTCTGGAAATTGGGCAGCGCGCCCATATCGAGGTAGAATTTATAGTTGTCTTTTTCGGTGTATTTAACTGCGGTTCTGAATTTATCGGGCGTAAGCGGCTGCGGGCGCGGCACACCAAAATTGGATATGAAGGCAAAGCCATCCATTACAAAAAAAGCGCCGTTATGGTGAAAATCATCGCCGATGAACCAATCAGTAACCGGGGCCTGCGGCGATACCGCCTTTAAAGCCGGGTGCGCGTTTACCAGCGATGCCGTTGAGTAAAAGCCGGGATATGAGATACCCATAATGCCTACCTTGCCATTGTTACCAGGCACATTTTTCACCAGCCAGTCTATAGTATCATAAGTATCGGTGCTTTCATCAATATCGGTGCTGTTTTTATGCGGTATTTCCGGGCGTACATCAACAAAAGTACCCTCACTCATCCAGCGGCCGCGTACATCCTGGTAAACAAAAATGTAACCCTCTTTAGCAAACAGCATATTTTGGCCGAGCGCTTTTTTTAGGCCATCGCCATAGGGCGCTACATTGTAAGGCGTACGCGTCATAAGCATGGGATATGTTTTTGATCGGTCTTTAGGCAGGTAAATGGAAGTGAACAGCCGTTTACCATCGCGCATGGTAATGTACTTTTCCATTTTGGTGTAGTTTTGGCTGATATAGGCCGAATCGGCCGCTACCTGGGCCGGGGAGGGTGTTTGGGCGTATAGGGTTGAGCAAAATACGGCCATACAAAAAAAGAGCAGAAGCTTTTTCATGTGGTACAAGTCAGTTAGGAAGCTAAATTAATAAAAAGTTGGCAGTTTGCAGTGGGCAGTTTTCAGTTAGCCTGGTAATGTGCTATTCAAACTGCTACTGCAAACTGCCTACTGCGATCTGCCCACACACAATTGACTTTATAGTAACATTTAAGCGTTTTGTTAGCCCCGGATAATGCTTAGCTTTGCAGCCTATAATTACACTACTATGCAATATGATGTTATCGTTATCGGTTCGGGCCCTGGTGGCTATGTAGCCGCTATACGTTGTGCCCAGCTTGGCTTAAAAACCGCCTGTATCGAAAAATATTCAACCTATGGCGGTACCTGCCTTAATGTGGGCTGTATCCCCTCAAAAGCATTGCTCGATTCGAGCGAACATTATTATAACGCGGCTCATACCTTTAAAACACATGGCATCAACCTCGATAATTTATCGGTTGATATAGCACAGATGATGAAGCGCAAAACCGAGGTAGTTGCCAAAAATACCAGCGGTATCAGCTTTCTGTTTAAAAAGAATAAGATAGATGGTTACCAGGGAGTAGGATCATTCAAGGATAAAAATACCATCACCATAAAAAAAACCGACGGTACCGAACAGGAAATAACCGGAACCAATATTATTATTGCTACAGGTTCAAAACCATCGAGCCTACCATTTTTGAAGATAGATAAAAAACGCATCATCACATCCACCGAAGCGTTAACACTAACTGAAATACCAAAACACCTGATATTGATAGGCGGCGGTGTTATCGGTTTGGAACTGGGTTCGGTTTACGCGCGCTTAGGGGCTAAAGTTTCTGTTATCGAGTTTATGGATTCCATCATCCCTACCATGGACAAGAGCCTGGGCAAGGAATTGCAAAAGGTGATGCAAAAGCAAGGCGTAGAGTTTTACCTGAGCCATAAAGTTACCGGAGCCACCACCAAGGGCAAAGAGGTTACTGTAACATTTGATGCCCCTAACGGTGATAAAAAAGAGCTAAAAGGCGATTACTGCCTGGTTGCCGTGGGCCGTATTGCTTATACTGATAATTTGGGCCTGGATAAAATAGGCATTACTGTTGAGGAACGCGGCAAAAAGATCACTGTCGATGAGCATCTGCAAACCAGCGTTAAAGGCGTGTATGCCATTGGCGATGTGATCCGCGGCGCTATGCTGGCTCATAAGGCCGAGGATGAAGGTACGTTAGTTGCCGAAGAAATAGCCGGACAAAAGCCACACATCAATTATAACCTGATACCAGGCGTGGTTTATACCTGGCCGGAGGTGGCGGCAGTTGGGCAAACCGAAGAGCAGTTGAAAGCCTCGGGTATTAAATATAAAACGGGTTCGTTCCCATTCAGGGCGAGCGGCAGGGCGGTAGCCAGCGGCGATATGGATGGCTTTGTTAAGGTTTTGGCGGATGCCACTACCGATGAGATACTGGGCGTGCACATTATAGGCCCAAGGGCAGCTGATATGATAGCCGAAGCAGTTATAGCCATGGAGTTCCGTGCATCGGCAGAGGATGTATCACGTGCCAGCCACGCGCACCCAACTTATACCGAAGCGCTGCGCGAAGCCTGTTTGGCTGCTACGGATAATAGGCCGATACATATTTAGCCCCCCGACCCCCTGAAGGGGGAGGAATAATGTCGAATATCGGATTTTCAATTTCGAATATTGATATCAAGTTTATAATATCGAATTTCGAATGCGGAATTTCGAATATCGATTGTTGAATATTTACAGCGGTTTCTTTAAAAACGGGGCCGCTTTTTTATTTGGCGGGTGCCAAATTTGATTAAGTTTGTGCATAGCAAATTATTTAACCTGGCTTAATGAAACTGGATAAACGCCTGTGGGTACTTGTATTTATTTGTGTGATCAACTCTCTGGGCTTCGGTATTATAGTTCCGCTACTATATACGTTCGGGAAAAAATATGGGATAACCGGCCAGTCCATAGGCTTGCTTACGGCAGCTTACTCCATCGCCCAATTTTTTGCTACTCCGGTTTTAGGGGCATTATCTGACAAATATGGCCGAAAGCCGCTGCTTGCCATCAGCCTGATAGGCACCTGCATCTCCTTTATTATGTTTGCCGAGGCACGGGGGATCATCATGCTTTTCGCGGCACGGATACTGGACGGATTGACAGGTGGCAATATATCTGTTGCGCAGGCCATCATATCCGATACCTCTACATCGGCCGACAGGGCCAAAAGATTCGGTATATTAAGTTCCGCCTTTGGCTTTGGTTTTATAATTGGCCCGGCAGTAGGCGGCTTGCTGAGTAAATTCGGTTTGCAGGTACCGTTCTATTTCGCGGCGGGCATATCTTTTTTGGGCGTGTTGGCAACCCTGTTCATTTTAAAGGAAAGCAACCCGGATGGCAGGAACAAAGAGGCCGGTAAGAAATCTAACACCTTCGCATCATTAATTACAGCCTTAAAATTACCCATTATTGGCACAGCCATATTTATAGGTTTTTTACTGACGATGGCGCAGTTTACCATGATCATCGGGTTTCAAACCTTTACGGTTGATGTTTTAAAACTATCCCCCAATAAAATAGGGCTGCTTTACAGCGGGTTTGCTGCTATGGGCATTATTATGCAGTTGTGTGTACCCTTGTTCACCAAAATGATCGGGTCGCGAACCAATATTTTGTTTTTATCAACCTTTTTTTGTTTTGCCTCCATGTTTTTTGTTGGCTTTACAACGGCGCTCGTCGCTTTTACCATTTGTATATGTTTTTATGGCCTGTTCAATGGTTTGCGCAATCCCATGCTCAACGCCATAATAGCCGATAATAATGATAGCGGCAGCCAGGGGAAAATATTAGGCGTTAACCAATCCTACGCCTCCATTGGGCAAACTCTCGGGCCTATAACAGCTGGGTTTATTACGGTAATATCGCTGCATTCGGTGTTCTTTTTATCGGCTTTTTATATATTAGTAGCGTTTGTATTTACGTTTCGATTGAAGTCGAGGGAGAAAATCAAGGGGTAATGGTTTGGCAGATTTACGAAATCTCAAAGATTTCGTAAATCATAGTCTGGTTAAGTTTTTAGCAGAACATTAGCTACTGATTTTGGTTGATTTGAATATGCAAATTATACTTTCCATAGCCATTATTATCGCTACCCTCATCGGCATGGAAGGATTTTCCTGGTTCATTCATAAATATTTGTTTCACGGGCCATTGTGGTTCATCCACAAAACACATCACCGGCAAAAACAGGGCTGGTTCGAGCTGAACGATGTTTTCAGCCTGCTGTTTGCCTGCATCGCCCTATGGCTGATGTGGCTGGGCCATATCACGCCCGACTATCGCTTTTGGATAGGCACAGGTATCAGCCTTTATGGCATCACTTACTTTATATTTCACGATTGGTTTATCCACAACCGCTTTAAGGCCTTTAAAACCGGTAATAAATACCTGCTCCGTATCCGCCGGGCGCATAAGCTGCACCATAAATCGATGGAAAAAGAGCCTGCGGAAGAGTTCGGACTACTGCTTACCACCAGGCAACGAGACAAGAAAATGGATTAATGTTTATACCGCTACCACATGCTTTCCCTTTTTATAACCTGCGGTAGCAAAATACAGGATGAACGAATAAATAGGGATCAATATCCAATAAGATATTTGCGACGCGCTCTCCAGCCCATATTTTAGTTTGGATAGGTCGACAAGATAACCGTATAACAGCGGCAGAACTGCCGCGCCTGCAATGCCCATTACTAATAATGATGAGCCGATTTTTGTGTAGCGGCCCAGCCCGGATAGCGCCAGCGGCCATATAGCGGGCCACATTAATGAATTGGCCAGGCCTAAAAGCGCTATACACGCAACCGATACATAGCGCGGACTAAACAACGCGATAATAGTTAGTACAATACCTAATATTGCCGATATTACCAGGGCCTTTTGCTGGCTGATAACCCGTGGTATGCAAAAAACGCCTATAAAATAACCGCCCACCATTAAAGCAAGCGTACACGATGAAAAAAAGCGGGCTATGGATAGCGGTATATGCAGCGCGCTGCCGTAGTTAATAATGGAGTCGCCTGCTATAACTTCGGCGCCTACGTATAAAAACAGGGCGATTACACCCAATATTAAATGCGGGAACTGGAATATGCTTGTTTTATTGGTATTGGCCGCCGCTACGGTTTCGTCTTCATGCTCGGTATCAATTTCGGGCAGGCTCGAAAAGTAGATCAGAACGGCTAATATAGCCAGCACTATAATTATTAAAACATAAGGTAATATTACCTTTGAAGCCAGCTGATCCAATGCTGCAACTTTATCTACAGCATTTAGTTTGGCAATGTTGGCGGTAAAGCCATCAATGCCTTTTAATACTACCGCGCCCAGGGCAAGCGGGGCCAGTACGCCGGCCAGTTTATTGCAAATACCCATTATGCTGATGCGCCTGGCAGCACTCTCTGGCGGCCCGATGATAGTGATGTAGGGATTTGAGGCCGACTGTAATACCGCTAAGCCGGTACCTTGTATAAACAAACCCAATAAAAATATGCCATAAGTGCGGGTTAATGCCGCGGGAATGAACAGGAGCGCACCAACAGCCATAATAACCAGGCCGGCCGCCATGCCATTTTTAAAGCCGCAGATTTTTAGCAGCCAGGCCGATGGCAGCGCCATTATTAAATATGGACTGTAAAAAGCTGTTGTTACCAAATAGGATTCGAGGATATTGAGCTGGCAGGCAATCCTCAAATAAGGTATCAGCACCGAATTCATCCAGGTTACAAACCCGAATATGAAAAACAAGGCACCTATAATTATTATAGGGTTTATGGCTGATTTTTTGGCTGAGGCTGGCATAACTTCTTTAGTTTTTTTAATAAGTACTTTGAAGTTTCTAAAATAATTAAAAAAGATTAAAAAAACCAGCGCTATTTAATTCTAAGCATTATTTCATATAAAAGGTGTAATGGAATTCAGCGAAAATCAGATTTTGAATGGCGTCATATTTTGAAATATTTTCATTTTTTATAGGGAATATAGTATTAAATTTGAAGCAATGGTAATGTCCATTTTCTTTAATTTCAACTATGTATAATGAAAATGGATCGTCGAACGCATGTGAAAAATCTGAATCGGGCTGATTTGCATAGCCAGATAGTTTCAAGGAGTCAATTTTAGCTATAAAGCCGTCTATCCCACTTTTGGGCGTCACATTCGTTTGTTTATAGAATTCCTTTGATTTTCTTTTTCTAGACCCATTCCCTATCTCTGTAAGGTATGATTTGGTATAGCCTTTATAAAATTCGCCCTTTTCGGTTACGTCATTTACTTTAGATACAGAAATAACCCTATCGATAGAAGTGCTATTATTGATCCATATTCTAAATTCAAAATCCGCATTACTGAACTCAACCGGTAACAACCTATCTGCAGTATATCCCATGTTATAGTAGGGCATAACAGCCTCATGTTTGGAGGCACAGCTGAAAAATAGCATCAAAAAAATACAATATACGATTGGTTTAGGTTTCATAATCTCAAACTTACTAAGTCTTTAAGAAATTCCCGATTTTCAATCCGATTTTATTTCCGAAATTCGCCCCATGCTGCAAATTCAACAAAACGTATCTCTCAAAAATTTTAACACTTTCGGTATCGGGGTTTTTGCCAGGTATTTTGTGGAGATCAGCAGGCCGAATGAACTGGTGGAGCTTTTTATGGATGAGCAATGGCAGCAAGCCGAACGCCTGGTTTTGGGCGGCGGAAGTAATATGCTGTTTAAAAAGGATTTTGAGGGTTTGGTGATCCGCATGAATATTCGCGGGATAGATCATCGTATTAATCATGATGACGTTTTTGTAGTGGCAGGCGCCGGCGAAGTGTGGAACGACCTGGTTAACTACTGCGTGGCCCATGAATATGCCGGGCTGGAAAATTTAAGTTTGATACCCGGCTCGGTAGGGGCATCGCCCATACAAAACATCGGCGCTTATGGTGTGGAGCTAAAGGATGTATTTTTTAGCTGTAACGCTTTTGAAATAGCATCGGGCAAATTCAAAACCTTTACCAAGGAAGATTGCCAGTTTGAGTATCGCGACAGTATTTTTAAGAACGAAGTAAAAGGGCAATACATCATTACATCGGTAAAGTTTAAGCTATCAACCGTGCCCAATGTTAAGCTGCATTACGGTGCCATTAATGATGAGCTAACTAAACGCCATATTGCGGTGCCTACTATTAAAGATGTATCGGAGGTGGTATCGCACATCCGGGTTTCCAAATTGCCCGATCCTTCAACTATTGGTAATGCCGGTAGTTTTTTCAAAAATCCGGTCATCACTACAGACGAATTTAATTTGTTAAAAAGTAATTTCCCCGAAATTGTAAATTATCCTGCAGGGGATAACGATATTAAATTAGCTGCCGGCTGGCTGATAGAACAATGCGGCTGGAAGGGAAAAACAGTTGGAAACACCGGGACATGGATGAACCAGGCGCTGGTTTTGGTGAACCATGGCGGTGCAACGGGCGAAGAAGTGTACAGCTTATCGTCGCAAATCATAGACAGTGTGTACACTAAATTTGGCGTTATGCTGGAGCGTGAAGTAAATATTATCGGCTAAAATTATTTTTTAAAAACAATTTTAATTATTTGCTATTTCCCTGTTTTTCTGCCCAAAACAGTGCCCAAAAGCAGCCTTGTTATCGTGATATAAGCAATTGTTTTCCAATAGGTTAATCAAGCGCCTTAGCTAATACTAAGATCAATTAATTTTTTACCGCTTAATTGCTGATTATCGGCCGCCCGGTCCGTTTTATTCTGTATGTTTTTTTGGTATGGTACCATGTTTGCCTATTTATCAGTACAAAACATTAACAGAATGACAAAGATTGAGTTTAACACCCTAGTATTACGTCAGGCAAGTTCATTAAGGTCTTACGCCCTACACTTCACCCACGACGCAGACGATGCTAACGACCTTGTTCAGGATACAATGTTGAAAGCCATAACTTATTATAATAAGTTTAAAGAAGGAACAAATTTAAAAGGCTGGTTATATACCATCATGAAAAATACCTTCATTAACAACTACCGCCGTTTTGTTAAAATGAGCACATTTGTTACCAAGAGCGATGAAATATCATCACCAAACCTGGTATTCAGTTCAACAAAAAACCAAGGCGAATCAAAGTTTGTGATGGACGATATCAAACGCGCTTTGGATCGTTTGCCCGAAGATTATTATGTACCCTTCACCATGTATTTTGAAGGCCATAAATACCATGAAATTGCCGATCATTTAACTATCCCTATCGGAACTGTTAAAACCCGCATACACGTTGCACGTAAATTATTGAAAAAAAGCCTGAAAGCTTATGATAACGGTGTTAAAAAACCGGTATATGCCGAAGAATTTTAATATAAATTAAACTCAACATATATATAGCGAAGGACCTGTTTTAAACAAAGCAGGTCCTTTCTTTTTTGGTGATTTTTTTACAGAATGTAAACTATTATGTGTCGGCTACAGGGAAATCGCTTTTAAAGAATCCCAACCAATAAAATTAGGCTAAAGCCGCTTAACGTTGTTTTATAAGCCGTAAAGAAATTTTGTTTCGGATAAGATTTGAAATCATTGCCGCCCCACTTTTATGGGACGGAGATAAATAAGAAACACGAGGGCTTTAGCCAAAAAATGATCGGCAAGCATTTAAAAGCGATTTCCCTGGTGTCTGCTACGCAGAAAGACTATTAACTGTATATTTATTATATTGCGATTTGAAAAAACCGAGCACAATGTTTAAAAATGTAGCCTTATTTATAACTGTAATATTTTTATATAAAAATGCTGATGCCCAAACTGTAGTTGATACTGTAGTTAAAAAGGACACCGTAATTAAGCAATCGCCCCTTAAAACCATGAGTTATGAGCAATATAACGCGTTGTTAAAGGGCGATGACCTGTATAACATGGCCGCCGCTGCCGAATTAAATCATTATCCGCTGCCCGGCAAGGTGATCAAATATAAAAAGCAGCTCAATTTGGGTCCGGTGCAAATAAGTAAGATCAGCGCTATCAATACAGGCTTGCACCGCAAGGTACTGGAGATGGGCCCTATAATTATACGGAATGAACAGGTGATAGACAGCCTTTTTAAAACAAGGGCATTTAATGATGGCTCCATTATATTTTATGCTAACCGTTACGGATTATACCAGGGCGAACTGCGCAATGCCATTTTACAGGCCTGTTTTGCTACCGAGAAGTTGCTAAGCGCCGGGCAGATAAAACAATTAGAGGCATTGGAAAATCATAAATAAGCAATATACCGTTTCATTTATTTAAATTTGCCATCCCAATACAACTGTATGAAGATCACTTTTGATTTTGAAAAACCGCTGGCCGAGTTGCAACAGCAGATAGAAAAGGTTAGGCAGGCCGAAGATAAGAGTCAGGTAGATATGTCGGCAACTATTGCTGAGCTTGAGGAAAAACTGCTAACTACCCAAAAGGAAATATATGCCAACCTTAGCGGCTGGCAAAAGGTACAGATATCGCGCCATCCGGAAAGGCCGTATACCTTACAGTATATTGAGCTAATGTGCGACGATTTTATTGAGCTGCACGGCGACCGTACCGTTGGCGATGATAAGGCCATTATAGGTGGTTTTGGATCAATAAATGGGCAAACAGCTATGTTTATTGGTCATCAGAAAGGGCGTAACACCAAGGAGCGCCAGTACCGCAATTTCGGTATGGCCAATCCCGAAGGTTACCGCAAGGCATTAAGGCTGATGAAAATGGCCGAAAAATTCAACAAACCGGTTATTACCCTGATAGATACTCCCGGCGCGTTCCCCGGCCTGGAAGCCGAAGAACGCGGGCAGGGCGAGGCCATCGCACGTAATCTGATGGAAATGTCGGTGCTTAAAGTGCCTATCATTTGTGTTATTATAGGCGAAGGCGCATCGGGCGGAGCATTAGGAATTGGTATTGGCGATAGGGTTTTGATGCTTGAAAATTCCTGGTATTCGGTTATCTCGCCCGAGAATTGTTCCACTATATTATGGAAAACATGGGAGAATAAAGAGCGTGCTGCAGAAGTTTTAAAGCTAACCTCGACAGAAATGCTGAAGAACAAGTTGATAGACGGCGTAATTAAAGAACCGCTGGGCGGCGCTCACCAGGACCCGGTTGCTATGGCAACTACCTTAAAAAAACAGTTATTAAAGGATTTGAGAGGCTTAAAAGACCGCAATATCGACGAAGTAATCACAGACCGGATCAATAAATTCTGCTCGATGGGGGTGGTTATCGAGGGTTAATAAGGCTATAAATTAAGTACTTATACTTTTTTAAAAATACCTTTCAAAGTTTAAAAAATCGCCTTATATTTGCATTCCTTTTTGGAATGCCCCGATAGCTATCGGGGAACACATAGGAGATTGCCTGATAGTATAATGGTAGTACGACGGTTTTTGGTACCGTTTGTCTAGGTTCGAATCCTGGTCGGGCAACAAGATTATTGATTTCGGATTTGGATTTACGATTTCAGATTTATTCTGACGATGATAGATCGAAATCCGAAATTGTTATTTTTAATGATTGATTGAAATGGTTTCAATTGCTGAATTAAAATAAATTCGATCCCGGTAGCTATCGGGATGAACATTCAAAATTCGAAATAAAAGATGCCTTTACAGTTTAATCCTATTAAGTTATTTGCAGGTTCCGGTACTAAAGTACTGGCACAAAATATTGCGGATGCTTATGGACGGGAGTTGGGCGAGGTTATACTCTCCAAGTTTAGCGATGGCGAGTTTCAGCCGCATTATAATGAGTCGGTACGTGGTTGCGATGTGTTTTTAATACAATCTACCAACCCGCCAACCGATAATTTAATAGAACTGCTGATGCTGATTGATGCCGCGCGCAGGGCATCGGCACATTATGTAACGGCGGTTATTCCTTATTTCGGGTTAGCCCGGCAGGACAGGAAAGACAAGCCACGTGTTGCGATAGGCTCAAAACTGGTGGCTAACTTATTGGTTGCGGCAGGTATCAACCGCATTATGACGATGGACCTGCACGCCGCGCAGATACAGGGATTTTTTGATATCCCGGTAGATCACCTGGATGCATCCATCATATTTGTGCCTTATATCAAAAGCCTGGGATTAGGTAATTTAACCATTGCCTCGCCGGATATGGGCGGATCATACAGGGCACGCAGCTTTGCTAAGTTTTTTAATGCCGAGGTTGTAATTTGCGATAAGCGCCGTAAACGCGCCAACGAAATTGAGGCCATGACCTTAATTGGTGATGTAACCGACCAGGATATAGTGCTGATTGATGATATATGCGATACGGCAGGCACACTGGCCAAAGCGGCAGGTTTGATTATGGAACGCGGCGCACGCACGGTAAGGGCGGTTTGTACACACCCGGTATTATCGGGCAAAGCGTATGAAACTATTGAAAATTCGGTATTAACTGAGCTGATAGTTACCGATACCATACCGCTAAAATATACCAGCGAAAAGATACGCGTACTATCAACTGCTAAACTTTTTGCCAGCGCTATTGAAAATGTAAATGAGCATGGCTCGATAAGCCAATTGTTCAGGGTGGATTAGTTTAGTCGATAGTCTATGGTCAATAGTCCATAGAAAAAAAAGAATAAAGAAAAAACCATGGTCTGTGGACTATTGACCATGGTCTTATTAACAATAAATAAAAACAAATGAAATCAATTGCTATTAGCGGTTCTCCAAGAGAGAACGTAGGGAAACGAGACGCTAAAGAGCTGCGTTACCAGAGCCTGGTACCGGCAGTACTTTACGGTGGGCCAACCCAAACCCACTTTGCAGTGTCCGCAGCTGATTTGAAAACCGTAGTTTATACGCCGGTTGTTCATTTCATCGATTTAGAAGTAGCTGGTGTAACATCACAGGCTATAATTAAGGATATTCAGTTCCATCCGTTAACTGAACAAATTTTACACGTGGATTTTTTACTTTTAGATCCTAAAAAACCAGTTACCATTGAAATTCCGATCAAATTAACCGGAACTTCTCCTGGTGTTAAAACCGGTGGTAAATTGGTTCAGAAATTAAGGAAACTGCGTATTAAAGCTT
>Ga0302307_10002048_pt1 | contig 12456 bp, 10 predicted proteins | sample III_Palsa_E3_2_FD_200530 | JGI IMG/M metagenome (GOLD analysis project Ga0302307, IMG submission 200530) | Peat permafrost microbial communities from Stordalen Mire near Abisko, Sweden - III_Palsa_E3_2 | ecosystem: Environmental > Terrestrial > Soil > Palsa > Peat permafrost | place: Sweden... | reverse complement strand
TGGATCTCGAGGGTCCAGATATCAGGATCATAACCGTCCTTGACGAATCCGCCTTCAAAGGAGATACTGGCGCCTACGGGCCAATGCCATTCCAGGGGGGCCATGACGCGTGGCCGGAAATGGCTACCGACATAATTGGTTCGGCCCATGTCGCCAAAGTCGTTAAAAATGTAAAAGCCCGTTTCGAACCAGGGGGTCCAGCCGTGGGTGATCTCGATAGTCTCCCTATCCATGTGATTGGTCGACACTACCCCGGCCGATGCAGTGTTGCCTATAAAGCTGTAGTTACTGTGCAACTCTACCATGGTCGTATCTTTTCCCACGGTGGGGGAAGCGTAGACCTGGATTTCGTAATTATCCTGTGCTAAGGTCAAAAATGGCGTTGTACAACCTGCCATGATCAATAAAAACCATTTTCGCATAATCAGTTTTTTGCAAATCTACATCGCCGGTTGGGGGGGATAGAAACGCCTTAAATAATGAGTGACGAAGATAGGGCGCAATTCTGAAGGCTTTTTGGAGATTTCGACATCCGCCGATATGCCGAATAGTGTAACTTTCCAGAAATCTCCGGCATGAAAATACTGGTCATCGAAGATGAGCGAAGCCTACTGGCGAGCATTGTCCAATATTTCACTCAGGAAAAATTTATTTGTGATACCGCCGGTTCCTATCATGAAGGCATCCATAAGATCGAGGGCTTTCAATATGACTGTATCATCCTTGACATAAATCTGCCCGGCGGCAGCGGGTTACAATTGCTGAAATACCTGCGTCAAAATAAGAGCCGCGACGGCGTCATTATCATTTCCGCCCGTGACTCCCTGGACGACAAGATCGACGGACTGGATCTCGGGGCCGATGATTACCTGACCAAACCCTTCCATCTGTCTGAGCTCAATGCGCGGGTAAGGGCGCTGATCCGCAGGAAATATGCCGCGGGCGCCAATGTGCTGCAGGTGGGACCGCTGAAGGCCGATCTGCTATCCAGGACGATCATCTACTCCGAGCAACCCATATCCTTAAGCAAGAACGAATACGACCTGCTGCTGTTCCTGATGACCAATAAGAACCGCGTCGTCAGCAGGCAGGCTATCGCCGAACACATTCATGACGGACCTTCGGACCAAATCCCTTCTTTCGATTTCGTTTACTCCCATATCAAAAATGTGAAAAAGAAGCTGAAAGAAAAGGGGTGCCAGGAGATCATTCAATCCGTCTATGGTCTAGGTTATAAATTGTTCTCATGACCAAGACCCTGCAGCAAAAAAGCACCCGCTATTTCCTGATCTGGCTACCACTGGTATTACTGCTCGGGACGGGGTTATTTTATATCCTGATGAGCGCGCATGCGCATCATATGGAAGAAGAGCAACTGGAATTAAAACAGGAAAATATCTGGAATGCGATTATAGCCAACCGTGAGGATCGTGCCGTGCACATCACCGGCGAATACGATCTGGCCAAGGGGAGCCCCGTCCCCAGGGATTTGTTGGATATCCAGCGGGACACGGTTATCTATTACCCGGTCAGTAAGGATTGGAGGCCCTTCAAGTTATTGACTGAGCAGCATGTACTGAGCGGTCAACCTTATCAGTTGACCACCTATATTTCTTCCCGGGAGATCACGCATCTGATCATTAAAGTCTTTATAGCCGACGTATTTGTCTTTATTCTACTGCTGGCCGCCGTTGTGGTCATCAACGGAATAAGCTCGGGGTTATTATGGCAGCCATTCTATGCCACCCTTAAAGCCGTGCAGACCTATGATATCAACCAAAACCAGTCCCTTCCCCTCGACGGGCAAACCGGTACCCGGGAATTCGACCAGCTTAACGAGGTCATTAGCCATCTGATCGGCCATGTCAACCAGGCCTACAGCAATCAAAAGCAATTTACGGAAAACGCCTCCCATGAATTGCAGACGCCGCTGGCCATTATCCGGTCGAAGCTGGACCTGTTGATCGATTCATCTACGTTGACCGAAGAAACGGCCGGTTTGCTGGCGGATATTACGGAGGCTAATGACCGGCTCAGCCAGCTGAATAAAAACCTGCTGCTGCTGACCAAAATCGACAACCACCAGTTTACCGACCAGTCATCTGTCGGAGTATCGGAAGCCATTGAAAAACTATTGTCCCATTACCAGGAGCATCATGGTGGGGATTCGCCAATCATTCGAAAGTCGATTCAACCGGGCATAGGGATAAAAGCCAATGCCTCACTGATTGACATTCTCCTTAGTAATCTCCTTAACAATGCCTTTGTGCATAATATTCCCAATGGATATATCGATGTCCGGCTGGCTAACTGGTCGTTGATCATCGAAAACACCGGTCATTCCATTGAGGGGGGAACAGAGTGGCTGTTCGAGCGGTTCAAAAAAGGAAGGGAAGAGTCAAAAACGACAGGTCTGGGCCTTTCGCTCGTCCAACGGATTTGCCGCATCTACCATTTTGATCTGCAGTATGATTACGGGGAAAATATCCACCGCATCACTGTTACATTTCCGCAGATATAGGCCGACAAAATTTATCCTAAATCGCTGTCTAGCTTTGGTGGGTATCTGAAAGCCTCAGCTGCGGGCCTATCAGGAACAGGCCATGGCTGAGGGCGAAACTAAAATAAAATGTCTATGGATAGACGTACGTTCGTAAAATTGGGCAGTTCTATCCTGCCTGCTGCCGGCCTGGCGCCCCTCGGCCTGACAGGGCTGATCGGGTCAGGGGAGCATTTCGCGAGCCCGGTTGTTCATACCGCGCTACCGGTTGCCGCTACTGCTCGCGCGGAGGCCGCTATGGCGGGGGCAGAAGAACCTGCCGATTATACGCTGCATATCGGGACAGCCCTTGTCGAAGTTGGCCCCCAGCATATTATCAGCACCACCACTTATAACGGACAATTCCCGGGACCACTCCTACGATTCAAAGAGGGGCAGCGCACCATCGTCGATATCTATAATGACACCGACCGCCCCGAGCAATTCCACTGGCACGGGCAATTCATTCCCGTCGATGTGGATGGGTCGGCAGAAGAGGGGACTCCTTATATCCCGCCGCATGGCCATCGCCGGGAAATCTTTGTGCCCAAACCGTCAGGGCTGCGGTTTTACCATACTCATGTCATCGCAGGCGGCGATCTGAGCGCCGGTCAATACAGCGGTCAGGTCGGGCCCATATATATTGAACCCGCCGCTCAGTCTGATCAGGGCAGCGGCGCAGCCAGTTTGCCGTTGCACTATGGTCGCGAAGACCAGTTGCATTATGACCGGGAAGAATTTATCATGCTGAAAGAATTCGAGCCCTACTTCATGCGCGGCGGCGACATGGCCATGGATTTTTTGGCCGGCAAAGAGATCCCGGAACTAAAAGCCATGCAGGACAAAGCCGAAAAGCTATCCGCCAAGCTGCCCAAAGGGTACGAAGTAGGATACAAAGTATTTACGATCAACGGTCACCAACTGGGGCATGGCAAACCCATAGAAGTGAAGCAAGGCGAACGCATCCTTTTCCATATCATCAATGGGAGCGCTACGGAGATCCGCAGCCTGGCGCTGCCGGGGCACCACTTCAAGGTCGTCGCCCTCGACGGGAATCCCGTGCCCCATCCCGCGACGGTGTCCGTTCTGTGGCTGGGCACGGCGGAGCGTATTTCTGCCATTGTAGAAATGAATAATCCCGGTGTCTGGATCATGGGGGACCTGGCAGACGATGACCGCGGCAATGGAATGGGTGTTGTTGTCCGGTATGCGGGGCAGCATGGCAAACCCCAATGGATAAAGCCCCGGCCTTTTACCTGGGATTATACCTTGTTTGGCCGGCATGACGCTGCGGCAGCGGAACCCGATGAAACCATCGATATGCTGTTTGCCAAGCAAAAGGCTGCCGCGGGCGGCTTCAACCGCTGGACCATCAATGGTGAGGCCTTCGATATGATGAATATGAAACCCATGTGGCATGTAAAAGAAGGCAGACGTTACCGCCTCAGGATGCGCAACGCATCTGACGATCTTCACCCTATACATCTCCATAGGCACAGCTTTGAAATTACCCGGATCGGCGGCAAACCCACCTCCGGGATTATGAAGGACGTGGTCATGCTGGGAGGGTTTCAGGAAATGGAGGTTGACTTCATTGCGAATAATCCCGGGCTAACCTTATTCCATTGTCATATGCAGTTGCACATGGACTTTGGCTTCATGGGGCTGTTCGATTACGCATAACGCGGCATTGCCGGGAGTGGGGCGTCGGGGCGAGGCCTAGCGCAAGCGCACCTTCACTGCCAGGTTTGCCATGAAGCCTTCCAAAGGTGCATAGATTTCTTTAAAGGCGGGGTTTGTGTACGGGGGGATGACGACAGGCCCGAACCTCGTCTGCCGGGTATCCGTCAGGTCTTCGAAATTCAGGACTACGCTCACCCTTTTAATGTCTTTTTCCAGCAACAGTCCCGTCACCCAAAAATCCCGGGTCTTTGTACCGTCGTACAGGTATTGCGGTCCCGTATAAAATGCCTCCAGCGCGATCCGGTAATCGTTGTCTTTTTCGTTGCTGAGATCGAATACCACCTTACTCTGAGGCGCCAGCGCGATATGCGGGAGCGAGGCTATGCCGGTTCGGGCATCCACATAGGTATATCCGGCAAACAAAGACCAGTCGTCCTGTCTAAGCCGAAGGCTGGTCTCAAAGCCCCTTGTCGTATAGGGATGGGAGGCATTCCTGAAATAGGTGAAAACTGTCCCGGCCCCATCGGGCGGGAGAGAGTCGAGTGCAAGCGGGTGGTCGACTGCCGTATAGAAGAACGACTGGTCAATCGTCACGCGTGCGTCTTCCCACATACTCCCGGTGTAACTCAGGTCCAGGTTAAGTCCCGCGGATCTTTCCGCCCGGATGGTATCTCCGATGGGCAATACATCCTTATACGCCGTCTCCTCCGTTTGGGCGTCAAAGATCGTTGCCGATTTGTACCCCAACCCGCCGCCTGCGCGCAGGCTCCATTGAGGGGTGATCCTGTACAGCACAGAAAGACGCGGGAGCAGGAAATTCCCATACCGGTTCTGGTCATCGTTGCGGATCCCGGTCTCGATCACCCAACGCCTTCCCAAGGCCCAATCGTCCTGAACAAAAATTCCGCTGGTGACAAAATCATAATTGCGGATCAGGCTGTCTTTTCGCAGGTTCTCTGTGAAGTCGTCGGTGTTGACATCCAAGCCGGTCACCGTCGTATGTTGTCCCCATTTGAAAAGGGAGGTGATCTCGGTGAAAGTGGATGTCTGGCGGCCGGAAAAGGTATAGTTCATGAATCCGATGTCGCGGTTAAAAGAAGATGTACTGTTGCGGACCGTCAGCACACGTCCGGCTGTCAAATGCTGTACATATTCCAGCTGGTAGTAATCGCGGTTGCTGATATTATGTTCGGTATAAGGATGCGAAGGCGTAGGGCCGTATTTGACTGCCTGAAGGTCGCCTCCCAGCCGGTTGTCATAGGTGGCATTGACCGCCAGGCTGACGGTCGTGCTGTCCATGGGATACCAGAACAATTTTGGATTGACCGTAAAGGCCGTCAGCCGGGGCAGCACGGTAAAACCGTCATTGTCAATATCAACAGGTGACTGGTGGGTAAACGTGTTCAGGAGCGTAAAGCCCCAATGCCGGTCCCGGGCCGTGTAAAAGCTGCCCATATCCGTGCCGCCGCGCATGGTCTGGTTGGCAAGTATGTTCCAGTCCGGGTGGGCAGAAGGTTTTTTAGAAATAAAATCGATGATACCGGCGATCGCGTCGCCACCATACAGCGAAGAAGAGCTGCCTTTGATCAACTCAACCTGCGAGAGGTCCAGCGGCGGGATTTGCATTACGCTGAGCCCGTTGCTGAAACCGGAGTAGATCGGGAACCCGTCTTTGAGCAGCTGGGTATATTTTCCATCCAGGCCCAATATCCGGATCTGCACATTCCCCGAGGATACAGATGTTTGTTGTGTCTGGATGCCCGAAGCTTCACTCAGCAGCATGGCTACATTGCTGGGGTGCATGGAGGTCTCCTCCTCCATATCCTCCGTTCCCAGGACCTCCACCCGGGTAGGCAGGTCCTTGATGCGGCTGTTCGTTCGCGAGGAGCTGACGATGACATCTCCCAGCGTCTCCATATCCTGTTCGAGGGTGACGGGCAAGGTATCTTTGCCCTTTAGCGGAAGGTCCAATTTTATTTCCCTGGCGGAATAGCCCGTGCAGCTGACCTTCAATTCATAGCTGCCGCGATCCATGTCGCCGATGCGAACAAAGCCCGCGCTGTCGGTTATTCCGCCTTTATTCATTCCTTTCAATCTTACAGACGCTCCTGCAATGGGTTGATGCGAATCCTCGTTACTGAGATGTAAGACAAAATGGTATTGGGCTAAAAGGGGTTTCCCCAATACTAACAATAACCCCAAAAATGCTTTCATTGTAACAACTGATTTTAGATATTCGAATTCCTATACTGCCTTATTCCGCATGTCGGAGTATGGCGTCATCATCGATCCATCAGTTCTCAAATGCGTAAAATGCCTAAGCGGAGATATTTTTTGGCCGTAACAGATCTCTCGGACAGAGAGGGCCGAGGTGGAGAAGATACGCGGCGGGGAGCAAAGAAATTCCGGGGAGTCGCCGGTACAGCTGCGGTTGCAGTAAATTGCTGTGGGGATATAACCGCCGGGCCTTTTGCCGTCGGTTCGTCAACCGCAACAGCCTGCATTTCATCGATCGGTGAAACAGGATGTTGACCCACCGTCCATTCAAAGGAAGAGATTAAAAATAGAAAGGCGGCCGCAATCACCAAGGCTTGCCTTACATATTTGTGTGTGAAGACTACAGGTTGGCGTAATAGGCTTTTTTCAAATGAAACGATCCGTTCCAGCAGCCCTACGGCGAAAGTCAAGAGGCTCGACAGCACATTACCTTTCCGGCGGCGGTTGGGCAAAATGATTTTTCTGACGATTTGGTACGCAAAGACCAGTATGTCCCAAATCAGTAGAAGAACCTTATATGGTATTTTCCTTAGTTCGTTCATCTTAGCCGAGTGCTACAGATTATAAAAATAGCATGACAATCTGGAGAAAAATTGTCAATTAGGGAATATCTTAGCTGGAAAGTATTTGTGCATGAAAAGAGGCAAGGAAGGATTTCTTTCCGTGATAAGACTTCTCATGATGCCATTTCCTGGCGTTTCTGAAGACACCTGCTATGGCACCCCGGCATTTTATGTAAGCAAGAAATTATTGGCCCGGATGAAAGAAGATGGCGAGACGCTGGTAGTGTTTACGCCAGACAGGGATGAATGGACCAGCCGGAATAGTGTCACTTTCTTCATTACGGACCATTACAAAAATTACCCTTATGTGCTGGTGAACCTGGGGAAGGTCGAGAGGACGGAGCTGTCGGCATTGCTGGCCGAGGCCTGGCGCAGCCGGGCGGGGAAGAAATTGCTGCAGCACAAAAAAACATAGAAATGCAACCTTAGGCGGTTAAAACAATAACGACATGAAAAATCAATTTTCAAGGCTACTCAAGGAGGTCATCTCCCTCGGCCGGGAAGAAGCCGCTGGTTGAGCCTGAACATCTGTTGCTTTCCATCCTGAATGATACTGATCATTCCGCCGCGACGATATTCAACCGGCATGGACTTACTCACCGGGCGGTTGAAGCAGGCATCCGCGAGCTGTTGCAGGACCATCGATGATCGGTTGATGACCTTTGCTCGGTTGTTTACTTTTGATCAGTTCTTGTCTTTTGATCAGTTCTTCAGTTTTTCGAAATAGTCGTTCCCCAGAATGACGACCCCGGTAACAGCGCCCGAATCATCTTTCCTGAACGTTACCGGATATGCCTTATCCTTATTGTAGAAGAGAAAATTCGTCACGGGACTGACAACGGTCTCTTTTCCATCCCACATTTGCCGGACGACCAGGTTCATACCGGATGCCGTCACCTGAATGATATTATCCGGGTCTTCTTTAAGCTGATATTTGCCCTCGAATACCTTGACCTGGTCCGGCGTCAGCGATAAATGCTTCTCCTTCTTCCAAACGTCCCTGCCAAAGGCTACCATCCCGGAGATAGAATCATCAGGCTCTTTAATGAACTGCAAGGTGAACAGCAATTGCTGTTTGTTAAAAAAGTGCAGCGCCGAATCAGGCACGAACTCGATGTCATTACCATCCCAAAACTGATGCAGCACCAGTCTATTTTCCTTCTCCGAGATGCCGATAAACGATCGGTTGTCCTGACCCCGGTAAATCCCTTCGAATATTTTCAGTTGCTGAGGCGTATGGGCGATTTCCGCTCGCACCAGCGGTTTATAGTCATTTATGCGGTTCCACGCCCTCTGTAGGTCGAACAAGTACATCGATGAATAGATGCCTTTGATGTTCTGCCTAAACATTATAGGTATGGTCCGCCCTTCCACCGGCTCGACATTGTGGAAGTCCGAATCCGATTCCGGTACGATATGAATCTCCACTCCATTCCAAAGTAGCCTGGCCACCAGTGTATCCCTGACCATTTTGACCTGGATCACCTGGTCCTTTGATTGGGAAAACTGGAAATAGCCTTCGAAGGCTTTCAACCGGCCGGGCGGCAGTTGGATGGCTTTATTGGTGTCCTGGGCGGGTTCGCGATCCTGTGCTGCGGCAGGAAACCAGGAGAAAGCGGCTAATACGATAAGGAGGGCGGCCAATGCGGGCGCGAAGGCGGCCAATCCGGAACGGAAGGCTGGAGCAGTTTTGGTCATAAGATGGTTCATTTTACAAATGTTTTAATCTTTCACCTTTTCAAAAAGATCTTTGTTGAGGACCAGTACCCCGGTGATGGCTCCGGACTGGTCTTCTCGAAAAGCCGCAGAATATTTCCGTGCGCTGTTATAAAAGAAAAAATCGGCCAGGGGATCCACGATGGTCTCTTTCCCGTCCCACAGTTGCTTGATGACCAGGCTGAGATCATGGGCGGTGATCAGGATGAGGTTGTCCGGATCTTCTTTGAGCCGGTATTTTCCTTCGAAGGTTTTCATCCTGGCAGGTGTGAGGGATGGGCTGTTCACTTTAGCAAAATGATTAACATCAGCAAAGGTCAACTCACTAATGGAGCCTCCCTGTCCCTTTTTAAATTGAAGGGTATAGGTGAGGTTTTCCCGCTCAAAAAAGTGCAAGGCTGAATCCGGTATGGCCTCGAATTCAGCGTTGGCCCACAATCTCATGGCAAGCAATTTATTTTCCTCCGGCTTCGCCTTTATAAACATCAGCAATCCGCTGTCTGGGACCCCCTGATAAAGACCTTCAAAGGCTTTCAATTGCTCGGGAGTAAGCCTGATGGCCACAGGTTCATAGGGTTTGTAGCCATATACCCTAACCCACGACGGAATATCCCCTAGCGCCAGCTGTTCATACTCGCCTTCCTTGTTCTTTTTCTTTCCAAAGGTAACCGTCATGGAATCCCCACCGAAGCCGTGCGGGCAGAAGAACGTGGAGTCCGACAGGGGAGTCAGCCTGACTTCGTCCCCCAGCCAAAGCGATTTGACCATTATACCACCTTCCGCGGACTTAACCTGTAAGACCCATTTATCATATCTTGTAAACTGAAAGTATCCGGAGTATGCCTGCAGTTGCTGCACAGACAGCCGGATATGCGAAGTTGCCGCCGAATCCTGCTGCGATGTCTGGACAGTGGGGGGAGCCTGTGCGGTGGATGACAGGGCACCCAGAAGGCAAAGGCCCATGGAAGCGGCTATGATCGTTAATTTACCCATATCTTATAAATGACATACGCGACCAGCAAGCCCAGCGCAGCCACGATCAGCCCGCTGAGCCGTTTCTTCCGGAGATACAGCAGCAGCACCATACCCGTGAGCGAGACCAGCGTCATGAGGATGGCGGCGATATCGATGACTGCTGACCATACCCGGCCGGTATCCCGGCCTTTGTGCAGATCATTGATGACACCTATGAAACCGGCGCTGGTCATGGTGAGATCGTAGGCGCCCGTGGTCCTGTCAATAAATGCATCGGCGGCGTAGCCCGGGCCTTTGAAAGACACCCCGATCTGCTGATCGTCGATCCGGAAATCACTCATAGCAGCCCTAATTCCATGCTTATTGCGTAAATACTCCACGATCTGCAACTTTGCAATTTTCAGCGTATCCGGTGAATTCACCCAATGCGAGTCGAGTTGACCCTTTTCCTGCCGGGTCTGTACCTGGTCGCCGAATTTGTCCGCGTGGTTCAGGGTCAGGCCGGTCACAGCGAAAAAGAAAACGAGGGCAAAGCTGACCATGGACAAATAGATATGCAGCCATCGTGACAGGGTGGATATCCGGCGGCGCCAGGTCAACCGCGCGGACTTCGCGGAAGTTGATTGCCCGGTGTCGGACTGCCCGGTGGCGGCATCTCCTGGTATGACGGCCTTCTCAGTTGCCAACGGTTCTTTTTCTGTAATCGAGGGATGCGGATGCGATTTCGACATTACCCGGTAAATCGATATGCTGAGGGGTTCCGTTGCATACCAGTTCCTGGCGTATCAGCCGATAGTTGCCATGTTCGCGGGTGGCCTCGATCTTGATGATATAGGTTCCCGGCTTGACGAGATTTCCCTGATCATCTTTGCCATCCCATTTGAGGGTATATTTTCCGGGGGAACGGGTCGCGCTGGACACCGTACTGAGGGCAGCTTTATCCGTCTCGTACAGACCCCTGTATTTGAGATACCAGGATTTAAGCTCCGGAAGATACCGGTCGCTTCCGTGCCAGACCGCTATGGTCCGGACAGCAGCGTGGTCCTGATTTTCCACCCATACGGCGACATAGGGCCTTTTGGAGAAGCCTTCTTTCTGCAGGTTGATTTCGAGGTTGACGACTAATTCCAAGTCGTCGGCGAATGCTGCGGGGGACGCGGGGGATGCCGCGGTTCCGGAGGGAGGCCGAGACGCCGCGGTAGCGGTGCCTGTCGAGGGTCCGGAGGCGGCGTTTGCGGGGGAGGCAGGGGCTTCCAGGGCATGCCAGCCGGGGCTGGCGATACGCTGGCCCGACCTGGTGATGATAAGATATTCCACTCCAGGCAAGCCTGAAGCCAGCCGGACACTTTCATCAGAGCTTAGTACATTGAAAGCGGTAGCCAGGGCTCCCGCATCTGTGGCACGCGGGGCTACGACTGTGGCGCTGATCACCGCATCGGCAGGCTGTCCTGTCCTGGGATCCACGATATGGGAATACCAATGACCACCTATTTGTTCGCCGCGGCGGTAATTGCCGCTCGTTGCGACTGCCTCATTGGTGATCAGCAGCCGATCTATAGGCGCGTCATTCTCCGCATCGGCCTTCGGATCGCTGATCTGGACCGTCTCCTTCCAATCGCCGGATACAACCAGGTCACCGCCAATATTCACGACTGTGGCCCGGGCGTTGGAGGCAGCCATAGCAGCATCCGCGGCGCGCCTAATGATATAGCTTTTTGCAAACGAATTCAGCATCAATGGCGCCTGGCTTAGATGGGTGGCCGTTTTGTTGAGTGAATCCAACCGCCAATGAGGCTGCTGAACTTCGGCCACGGCCCTGGCCAATTCTTGCTGGTCAGGAACCTGCCCGCGATTAGCAGCCTGCCGCCAGAGCCTGGTGATCACTTCGGCGGAGGCATCCAATGCACCACCGGTGCGAGTCCGCCATTCGTCGAAAAGGTTCAGTACTTCAAACAGTTCGGGTGATACCTTTACAGGCTGACCGGAAGTATGCAGCCAATGGCTGAACTCGCTGGCCGTATCATAGCCGCTCAATATCCTGCCCAATCTGGCGATTTCCTTCAAAGCGGCTTTTTCCGCCAGGGAAGCCTCTCTTTCGGAGGGCGCCAGGACCTTCAATTCCATCGAGGTGCCGAGTACATTTTCATAATGAGAAACGAATAACTGGCCGCGTTTTTCAGCTGGAGAGGCGGCGGGAGGACGGGGTGCTAGAGCGGCGGGAGGACGGAGGGCGGGAGTGGCGGGAGAGCGGGTATCTGAAGCGGCCGGGGGCCATGTGTCGCTGGTAGCGATGATCAAAAAGCCAATCAAGATACTTGCGTTCAGCCATTTCATAGAAATTGTTTGGGTCATTGAATTATTCTGAAGTAGATGAAGAATCCGTCATTATCCATATGAATGTATCCATTTTCGGTAATAAAAATGAAGGGGGATGGACGAGAGGCTGTGAGATTCACTCGTGAGTTGGGCTGACGACCGGAGAGCCTGTTCAAAATCATCATGTTGAATGACGGTGATCAGAAAACGGCTGCGCCGGCACCGATACCTTTAAACAATAATTAACAACTTTGCTATGAAACAGATACTTATCGTCGGGGCGGGGCATCACTTTCCAGAGGGGCCGTTTGGCTTTCTTGGAGCGATGCAGGAGTATGAGCGCGTGCATGCCCGGGCCTTGTTCTTCATGCCCGTTGACTATTCCGC
>Ga0302307_10002044_pt1 | contig 12465 bp, 8 predicted proteins | sample III_Palsa_E3_2_FD_200530 | JGI IMG/M metagenome (GOLD analysis project Ga0302307, IMG submission 200530) | Peat permafrost microbial communities from Stordalen Mire near Abisko, Sweden - III_Palsa_E3_2 | ecosystem: Environmental > Terrestrial > Soil > Palsa > Peat permafrost | place: Sweden... | reverse complement strand
TTACCTTCAGCACCAGTTTGTGGTGTAACCAGCTGCATACCTAAAATGGCGCCGGCCCTTTCCTTTACCTCGTCTAAATTTTTGGCCAGTTTAACGCCGCCGCCCTTACCACGGCCACCCGCGTGTATCTGGGCCTTTACTACTACCCAGCTTGAATTGTAATCGTCCTTTAATTTTTTCGCAGCTTCAACAGCTTGTTCAACAGTATCGGCAACGATACCTTCCTGAACCCTAACACCGAAGCTTTTTAGAATGGCTTTACCCTGGTATTCGTGAATATTCATGTTTTAGTAGAATTTGCGGTAAAGCTACGATTTTGTTTCAAAATCAGTAGTTAGTGATCAGAGATTAGTGATTAGTAATACGATTTTGACAAATAAATTAATGTGCATATAAAAATCCGCTTAATCTATAGTCACTAATCACTGATCTCTGATCACAAATCACTATTTTTGGCCATGCTTAAAGCGCAATCCATACATAAATCATACGGTCAGCTCGAAATACTAAAAGGCGTTGACCTTGAGGTACAAAAAGGCGAAATTGTAACTATAGTAGGCGCATCCGGTGCCGGTAAAAGTTCGTTGTTGAATATATTAGGCACTTTAGACAGGCCCGATTCTGGTCAGTTGTTTATCAGCGGACAGGAATTAAGCCAGTTGAGCAACAAAAACCTCAGCCTTTTCCGTAACCTTAAGATCGGGTTCATATTCCAGTTCCATCATTTGCTGGCGGAGTTTGATGCGCTGGAGAATGTATGTATCCCAGCGTTTATAGCCGGAAAATCGCGTGGCGAAGCTGAAAAAAGGGCTACAGAACTATTGCAAAGGCTTGGTTTGGGCGATAGGATAAAACATAAGCCCAATGAGCTATCAGGTGGCGAAGCGCAAAGGGTTGCAGTAGCCCGCGCATTGATAAATAAGCCCGCGTTAATATTTGCCGATGAGCCATCGGGCAACCTTGATTCTACAAATGCGCGTGAATTGCATGAATTATTCCTGCAACTGCGTAAGGAGTTTAACCAAACTTTTGTGATTGTTACCCATAACGAGGATCTGGCGGCGCTGTCGGACCGTAAGGTTTTAATGAAGGATGGCTTAATAACACAATAGTGGCTATACTCATCACCGCGGCAACTACGGCCCAGGCGCATCAGCTTAAAAATAAGCTAAACCAGGATGCCGTTATTTTGGGTGATTACCTGGAACTGCCCGAACTCATGCTGAAATCAGGCAAAATGATCAGGTTACCTAACCCTTCATCTATAGCTTACAACCATGAGATGCTAAGCCTATGCCTCGACCGTGATATTAAGGTTATTTATCCCTTGCGCGAAGAGGAAGCTAAACTTTTAGCGGAAGCCGGACAATTGTTTAAAGAATATAATATTAATATATTTTACCCGTAGAGGCGCAATACTTTGCGTCTCAGGGTTTTCAATAAAGACGCAAAATATTGCGTCTCTACAATACCAACATGAAATACAGCGACATCGACAAACGTAAAACCGCATTCATATTTGAGCTGGATAATGTGCTTTATCCCGAAAAGGATTACCTGTACCAGGTTTATTACCTTTTTGCTAATTTGATAGAATATACCGAGTTATACGACGCGAAGGCATTACTTGGCCTAATGACCTCTACTTATGAAAAAGAAGGCGCAGAATTTGTTTTTGACCGCATCAAAGAAAAATTCCATATAGATGAAAAATACAGGCTGAATTTTGAAAACCTGTTAGTAACAGCCAAACTCCCGCTAAAATTGCTGCTTTATAAAAATATGCTTGAATTGCTGCAGGATATTGTAGTAGACAGAAAAAAAATATTTATATTAACCAACGGTAACCCGGAACAGCAATTAAATAAAATTAAACATACCGAATGGCATGGTTTAGAACAATATTTAATATGCTATTTTGCCGATGAAATAAGCCCAAAGCCCGAGCCGGATGCTATTCATTTTATATTGAAGGAGCATAATTTGCAGCGGCGGGATATGCTAATGGTAGAAAATGCTGAAGCGGACAGGCTTAGCGCCGGGGCATGCGGCATTGATTATATAAATGCCGGGCAATTTTTATAATAACTAACCTTATCTTCGTTAAACTATTGATTAAGCCCATACTCATCTTATATGAAAAAGATATGCTACTTCATCATCATACTTTCTGCAGGGTTAATATCTGCCTGTAAAAAAAATAAGGTTAATCCAAGTGCCAGCACCATCAACCTGCTAAAAGATTCGTTGTATTTGTACGAGAAGGAAGATTATTTATGGGACGATGCCATCCCTTCGTATGCCATATTTAATCCGCGCGGATATACCGGGGGCAATGACATGGATGTATTAAGCAATGAGCTTTTTGCCATTTCACAATTAAAAATAAATCCAACTACCAATAAACCCTACGAATATTACCCCACCGACCCAACAGAACCAAAATATTCATTTGTTGATAACGGCACGGAAACTGCATCATTAAACGGCACGAACGGCGATTTTGGCTTCGAGCCGATATATATTGGCCTGAACGACCTGCGGGTAAAATATGTTTATCCGGGTTCGCCGGCTGGTTTGGCCGGGCTGCAAAGGGGCGACCAGATAACCAGTATTAACGACAATACCGACCTGACCTATGACGATGGCAGCAATGTGAGTTTTGTAATTAATGCTGTTTATTATACATCAACCATTAAACTAAGCGTAATAAAGCTTGATGGTACAAATGCTACGGTAAATTTAACGGTTGCCAGTTATACGGTCGATCCTGTTTTAACCTATAAGGTTTTTAACCTGGGCAATGGGCACAAGGTAGCTTATATGGCTTTTAACAGCTTTACCGCGCTTGATAACGCACAGCCAAAGTTAGATGCGGCATTTAATTATTTTATAGCCCAGGGCGCTAATGATATAGTGGTTGACCTGCGCTACAACGGCGGCGGCGCTATCGAAACTGCCGAGTATATAGATGATTTAATTGTACCGGCAGGCCAAACAAACGCCTTAATGTTCACCAGTTATTTTAACAATAACCTGCAAAATGATGTTTACCCGCTATTGGCTAAAAAATATGCCATAACACCGGGTTATTTTAAACCGGCAAATAACCAGGTAAAGTTTTCAAAAAAACTAACCTTAAGCGTTAACAGGGTGTTTTTTATTGTAACCAGCGAAACAGCCTCATCAAGTGAGCTAACCATAAACAATTTACGGCCCGCGCTGAATGTTCAGCTGATAGGGGATACCACCTATGGAAAACCTGTTGCTGAAATACCTATCCCAATTGGCGCGCAAGGCCAGTACATATTATACTCGCCGCAATTATATGTAGAGAATTCGGCCAACCAGGGCGATTATTATGCAGGCATGGCCCCGGGATCAGCTGATTTTCCCGGTAAACTTGCCGCTGATGATGTGACCAAAGATTTTGGCGACTCAACAGAAATGCTGCTGCAGCACGCTTTAAATTTTGTTAGCACCGGCACCTATTCGATAAACACTCCGCAGATACAAAGCCTTTCAAAAACAAAAACTACGTTTTCGCTGCATCAGCAAAGCGCCATAGCGCTAAAGATGGAAAAACGTAAGTTTAAGGCGATGGTGTTTACTAAGAAAAGGTAGGTAGACAAAAGGTAAAAGCGGAAAGCTAAAAGGCATTTTTGAAGCTTCACACTTTCCGATTTCTGCTTTCACCTTTCCGCTTTCCCAGCTAGTCCGCTAATTGCCGCAGATCAACCGGGACTACGCGTGATATGCCTTGTTCAACCATGGTTACACCGTAAATTACATCGGTGCTGGCAATCGTCCTTTTGTTGTGGGATACGATGATGAACTGCGATTCTTTTGAGAACTCGCGGATAATATTATTGAACTTATCAATATTGGTATCATCAAGCGGGGCATCAACCTCATCAAAAATACAAAATGGGGCAGGCTTTAGCAGGTAAAGCGAGAACAGGATGGCTGTGGCCGTTAATGTTTTCTCGCCGCCCGAAAGCTGGTTGATAGATAGCGGGCGCTTGCCTTTAGGCCGGGCAATAATGTCAATGTCTGATTCTAAGGGGTGCTGCGGGTCAACCAATATCAGGTCGCACGAGTCCTCATCATTAAATAATGAGCGGAATACCTTTATAAAGTTCTCTCGCACCATGGTAAACGCCGACATGAATTTTTCCTGCGCGGTATCGTCAATTTCCTGTATGGTAGCTAATAATGATGCCTTTGCCTCTGCCAGATCCTTTTTTTGCGACTGGATGAAAGTATAACGCTCGTTCATCTCGTTATATGCCTCAACCGCCATTGGGTTTATAGCCCCAAAATCATCCATTTGCCTTTTCAGCTTTTCGGTTTTCTCGCGCAATTCATCTTCGCTATCGTTAACGGGCACTTCGGTATCTATCAGTTCCTGTATATCTATATTAAACTCAACCGACAGGCGTTCTTTCAGCGCGTTTAATTCCAGTTTGAGGTTATTCCGCTCATCGCGCAGTTCGTTCTCAATAAAAGCGGCATTATCCTTTTTGCGGCGCAGGCTGGTAATTTCATTTTCGGTTTCGGTTATTTTACCCCGCCATTCATAATATTCCTGTTCGGCCTGCTGGGTAGCTTTTTCCAGTTCTTCCTTTTGCGAATACATCTCCAGCAGATCATCGTCGGAGTGGTCGGCTTGTTGCAGGTTTTCCTGTATGGCTGCTTTTACTTTTTCCAGTTCGGTGCTGTTTTGTTTGATGCGGCCTTCTAAATGCTCCTTTTGCGTTTCGCGGTAATCCAGATCTTTTACCAAACCCGATACCTTATTTTGCTGCTGGTGAAAGCGGATATTTTCCTGGTTATAAGTATTCGACTGTACCGTAACATGCTCGTTCAACTCATTAAAAATGCCTTGTTTGCTTATCAGCAAATCATTTTGGATTTGCTTTTGTGTTTTAAGCTCGGCAAGCTGTGGTTGCAGCGTGGCCGTTTCCTCTTTGATGCTGCCAATTTTAAGGGCGATATCATCTTTACGGTTAAGGCTGTTGGTAATAAAGGTTTGATACTGTTCCTGCCGGGTTTTAACGGTTATCAACTCGGTATTTAAGCGGTTAAGCTCCAGCTCTTTTTGTTTTACTTCTTCGGCTTTGCCGGATGCTTTAAGGGCAGCTTGTTTGTTTTGCAGTTCCTGCGACCTATCCTTAAAATAATTTACACGGGTATCAATTTGCTTTATTTCTTTAGCCAGGTTTTCCAGGTTCTTGGCCCGGCCAATGCGCTTGCCCTCGAACAAACCAACCGACCCACCCGCCATAGTATGTTTTGATTTGTTGAACTTGCCGCTTTTACCTATCAGCACCACACCATCGGTCAAAGTGGCATTATTCAGTACCTGATCATTACTATCATCAACTAAATAAACATTTTTAAGCAGGTAGTTACACAAGCCCTGGTAATAAATGTCAACTTCTACTACCTGTAAAGCTGCAACAGCGCCAGCCCCCTCAGCCCCTCCTAAATCCTCCCCGGAAGGGAGGACTTTAACTTCACCTGTTTTTGAAGTCTCCCCTTCCGGGGGAGATTTAGAGGGGGCTGGGGCTGGGACTGTTTTGTAACTATCCAATATTAAAAACTGCGCCCGCCCTTTGGCCGAACTGCTTAACAACTTGATGGCGCTAATGGCTTCGTCGTAATTATTAACCACATAGTGGTTCATCAGGGGCTCCAGGTAGTTTTCAATAGCTACGCGGTATTCTTCCCTGCAAAATAAAATATCGCTGAACAGGGGTACGTTTTTGGCCCAGTCGGCATTCTTTTTTAAAAACCTGATAGACTCCGGGAACCCCTCCAGGTTATCAACCATGCTTTTGGTAAGGTTGTATTCATTTTGTTTGGCATCCAGCTTACGGCTATCGGCAATTATGTTTTCTTTTACTGTATTCAATTCAGTCTGAATCCCAATGATCTGATTTTGCAGTTTTGTTTCAAAGTCAACCAACAACTGGTGTTCCTGATCCATTGTTTCCGACCGCTGCTGCAATTCGGCTACCACCTGGTTAAAGTGCGAAAGTTCTGCCTCTTTATTGGTAGCGTCTTCCATATTGCGCTGGCTTTCCTGTTCTAAAGCCTGCTGTTGAATTTGTAATATATCCAGGTCTTTTTCGGCTTTGTAAACCTGGTTTTGCAGCCTGTTATTAATATTGGTTAGTTCGGTAAGCTCATTTCGCGATGATGACTGTTGTGCCTTAAGCTCATCCACTGCCAACTTTAAATCGCCCAGTTGCGCTTGTACGGTTTGCAGGGTTTCATCTTCCTGCAGTTTTTCTTCGGCTAAGCGTTTAATGTTGTATAGCACATGATTTAGCTGGTTTCGGTCGCGTTCCAGTTCCTCGCTTAAGCGTGTTTCCTTATCTTGCTGAAATTTTAATTGTTCATTCTTTATCTTTTTTTCGCTTTCATAAGCCCTTATTTTGCCCACATGCTCATTAGTAGCCTTTTGCTGTATGGACAGGTTTTTTTCCTTGTTCAGGCTATCCAGCTTTTGCTGTTGAATAGCGGCTTCAAGCGTATCTATCTGCGCTGCAATACCCGATCTTTCTGCCAGTTGTACCTGCTCTTTTTGTTCAATAGCAGCCAGTGATTCGCTAAACGAGGCTATCCTGAACGATGCCAGCATAATGCTCAGCGCTTTGTACTGATCGCGGATGCGATAATAACGCTCGGTTTTTTTCGCCTGGTTCTCCAGCGTTTTCAGGTTCTTTTCTATTTCGAAAAGCAGGTCTTCAACACGTTCAAGGTCGGCCTCGGTATCTTTAAGCCTTGCAAAGGTTTGTTTTTTGCGGAGTTTATATTTTGATATGCCCGATGCTTCCTCAAACAAATTTCGCCGCGAGCCTTCTTTATTGTTGATGATCTCATCAACCATCCGCAACTCTATAATAGCATAGGAATCGGAGCCGATACCGGTATCTAAAAACAGGTCGGTAATATCCTTTAAACGGCATTGTACATCATTCAGGCGGTATTCGCTGTCGCCGTTGCGGTATAGTTTACGGGTTAAGGTAACCTGCGAAAACTCTACAGGTAAAATGTTCTTGGTGTTATCAAAAGTTAACGAAACTTCGGCAAGGTTAGCCGGCTTACGGCTTTTGGAACCGTTGAAAATAATGTTATCCATTTTTTCGGAACGGAGCATGCGTGTGCTTTGCTCACCCAAAACCCAGCGTATAGCATCCACTACGTTTGATTTGCCGCAGCCATTAGGCCCCACAATAGCTGTAACACCCTCATTAAAATTAATGTTGATCTTATCGCCAAAGCTTTTAAACCCCTTGATTTCTAAAGATGTAAGCTGCATTTAAATTGTAATGGATCCGAAAATTCCGACCTTCAAATTAGTCATAAAAAAATGAATTTATCAAAAAAAAGGTGAAAGGTAAAAGCAGAAAGATGAAAGCAAAAAATATGGGCTAAAGCGGGGTAGGTTTAAACATTATGGTTTGATCTGTGTTTAGATTTACGAATGCTTTAATCTTTTTACTTTAGGCTTTCAGCTAAAAAAGAATTTATGAAAATTGCAGTATTTGGAGCCGGTGGCCGCATAGGCAGCCGTATAGTTAACGAAGCATTAAATAGGGGGCATGATGTTACCGCCGTAGTGCGCCATCCGCAGGATTATACGTTAATTCACGAGCATTTAAAAGTTGCCAAAGGCGATCTGTTCAATGCCCAGGACGTGGAAACGGGAGCTTTTGATCAGGATGCCGTTGTATCGGCTTATAGCCCGGCCGGGAGTACGCCGGTATCAACCATTGTTGAAGTAGCCACGCCGCTCATAACTGGTTTAAAACAGGCCCATGTAAAACGTTTGATCATAGTAGGTGGAGCAGGTAGCCTTGAAGTTGCGCCTGGTTTACAATTGGTTGATTCGCCGGATTTCCCGGCAGCATATAAACCAACTGCTTTAGCTCATAGGGATGCCTATAAAGTTTATGCAAAAGAAAAGGATCTGGACTGGACGTTTGTTAGCCCATCTGCCGAGATAAGCCCCGGCGAGCGTACAGGCAAATTCCGCACAGGTACCAACCAGTTGCTTACAGATGCCAGCGGCAAAAGCCACATATCAATGGAAGATTATGCCGTAGCCATAATTGATGAAATTGAAACCCCGATGCATGTGAAGGAACAAATGACGGTGGGATATTGAGATGCCAGCCCCACCTAAATCCTCCCTGGTAGGGAGGACTTAACTTCAAAAGTTCTTAAAGTCTCCCCTTCCGGGGGAGATTTAGAGGGGGCTAATCTCTCCCCTCAAATAGGTAACCGCTTTGCCGCTCATAAGTACCCTGTCGCCTTTTTGTTCGCACCAGAGCTCGCCCTTGCGGGCTGATATTTGCAGGGCGTGTAATTTATCTTTACCTAATTTCTTAGCCCAGTAGGGTATAAGGTTACAGTGCGCCGAACCTGTTACCGGATCCTCGGGTATACCCGCCCCCGGGGCGAAGAAGCGGGAAACAAAATCAACATTTTTACCGGGTGCAGTAACTATTACACCTACAGTATCCATTTTCGACAGGGCAAAAAAATCGGGGGCTATATCCCGTATATCGTCTTCAGATTCATAAACCAGGAAATAATCCCTCGACCTCAATACCTCTAAAGGCTCCTTCTCACCCAATGCCTCTACTAAACCAATAGGCGGGTCGATGTGTATCGGCGGCCTTGAAGGGAAGTCCATCGTGTATTTATCGCCTTCTTTTTTAACATGCAGGATGCCTGCTTTTACGGTTTCAAAATGTACGGCATCTTCCTTATACCCCAATTCGGTAAATAAAATATGCGCCGAGGCAAGCGTAGCATGCCCGCACAGATCTATCTCATACTCAGGCGTAAACCACCTTAATTTATAGCCGGTATCGTTTTTAACAAAAAAGGCGGTTTCGGCAAGATTATTTTCAATAGCTATTTTTTGCATGGTTTCATCAGGCAGCCACTCCTTAAGCGGGCAAATTGCGGCCGGGTTGCCGCCAAACAATTTATCAGTAAAAGCATCGGCCTGGTAGATGGGAATAGTCATAGGGGATTGTTTTTTGTAAAGCTAATTTAGAATTTTTTACGATAATTAATGCAAAACACAAATTGCATTAATATATAAATGAAAAGAGACGCAAAATATTGCGTCCCTACATAAAAAAGGCGGGGAAATTGCCCCGCCTGATATTTAATTATCTAAATAATTTATTTACCGGTATAAGCATTATTGCTTCTATCCACATCTGGCAATTCCTTGTCAGGATCAAGCTCCATATTTGTTATAACAGAAGTTGATGGATATTTAAATTTCCAGATCCCGCTGCGCTGCCAGATGTTAACTGGCAGATGTATGGTTTCAACTGTGCCATTAGCTTGTGTTATTTTCAAGGTAACGGGCATAGCCAGTTTTTCCTTGTTCACCAGTGTAATTATGGCGCCGTTTTTACCACCATCGCCTAAATAGCTAACTGATTGTATGGCCTGGTCAAGCTTCCAGGTAGTAAAAAACCATGGTTTAAAAAACCAGTTCAGGTCTTCGCCACTGGCATCATTCATCGCCCTGAAAAAGTCATAAGGCAATGGGTGTTTGAATGCCCAGTGCTTAATATATTCGCGGAAAGCATAATCAAACCTATCAGGCCCAAGTACATTATTACGCAACATGGTTAAACCTAATGATGTTTTTGAGTAATACTGACCATAATCCTGGCCGCCGATCCCCATTGCTTCGGGAGGTGTCATTAATGGATCGTGGCTGTTTTTAAAAGTTGGGGGCCCGTTTGGAGATGGGCCGTCTTTATATTCGCCATTATTGAATTTTTCTGAGGCGTAAACATTTATAAACGTGTTAAAGCCTTCATCCATCCACATATATTTACGCTCATTGGTGCCTACTATCATCGGGAACCAGTTGTGGCCTATCTCGTGGGTTATATCGCCCCAAAGGCTTCTGTTTTTTAAATTGCTCAGGCAAAAAACAATGCCCGGGTATTCCATACCCAAGGCTACACCTGATACGGTTGTTGCCGAATTCCATGGATATTCAAAATAAGCATTAGAATATATCTCTATACTGTTTTTCAGATATTCTGTTGCCCTGCCCCATGAATTGTTGCCCGAACTTTCAACAGGATAGGCAGCCATTGCAATGCCTTTACGGCCTGATGGGAAATTAACCCTTGCGGCATCCCAGATAAACGCGGTTGAAGCCGCCCACGAAATATCGCGGCTGTTTAACATTTTAAAATGCCAGGTTAATGTGCCTGTTGACGGATGCGTAGCAGGTTGACCAACCTCCTCGGGTTTTATCACCATAACAGTTTTATCGCTTGCACGGGCCTCGGTAAGCCTGCTTTGCTGGGTTGGGGTAAGCACATGTTCGCCATTTTGCAGGTCGCCTGAGCCAACTACCAGCATATTTGCCGGGGCGGTTATGTAATAGTCAAAGTCGCCGTAGTCGCAGTAAAATTCACCTAAACCCATGTAAGGCAGGGTGTTCCAACCTTCAATATCATCATACACGCACATGCGTGGATACCACTGGGCAATTTCATAAACCCAGCCTTGTTTAAATTTCTTGCGGCCCATACGGTCTGCACCGTAAAAGGGTATCGAGAAACTGTAATTGATTTTAACCAATATTTTATCGCCTTTGGCGCCAAGTGGTGTATTCAAACGTACCTGCATGCGGGCATCATTTATCACCGGGTCAACCTTATAAGTTTCGCCTTTGTAAGTAACCGATACCGATTCGATATGGTAACCGCCGCGGTTAAAGCCCTTCACATCAAAACGGTCGCCGCTTATGGGTGTTACCGCTGCTCCGCGTGAATCGGGTTTAAATAAATTTTGATCCAGTTGAAGCCAAAGGTAATCCAGTTTGTCAGGGCTGTTATTGATGTAATCAATAGTTACATCGCCGGTAATGGTGGTATCCTGCGGCGTTTCGTTCAGGCTGGCATGTATAAGATAGTTTGCACGGTTTTGCCAGTAGTTTTGACCGGGCTGCCCGCTTGCCGAACGTGTATCGCCGGTAGTGGTTGGCCAGGTTATAGGGCCGAAAAGATCGTTATGATCATATTTAATAGAATCGGGAGTGGTTTGTGCCGATGCATTGGTGATAGTTAAAAACAAAGCACATGCAACCAGCAGGAGGTTTAATTTGATATATCGCATTTTAGTCAATTAAAAAACGAAAGTATTAAATTAATATGAATTTAAATATTTGTCAAAGCGATGATACAAAAAGGTACATAAAGTATACATGTGTTAAAAACTATTATCATACTCAAAAACTTTTACAATTTACATTTGCTTTAAATTTAACCGCTTTAAATATTGCATTTTAGCTGCCTGTAAAAATATATATGAATCATCTTGCCAATTCTACCTCGCCTTATTTACTGCAACATGCCGGTAACCCGGTTAACTGGTATCCCTGGGGTGCCGAGGCTTTAAAAAAGGCTAAGGATGAGAATAAGCTCATCTTAGTAAGTATTGGTTATTCCGCCTGCCACTGGTGTCATGTAATGGAGCATGAGAGTTTCGAGGACGAAAAAGTGGCGGCGGTAATGAACGAATATTTTGTTTGTATAAAGGTCGACCGGGAAGAACGCCCTGATATTGACCAGATATACATGAGCGCCATACAACTCATGAGCGGCAGGGGCGGCTGGCCGCTTAACTGCATTTGCCTGCCTGATCAGCGGCCTATTTATGGCGGTACTTATTTCCGTAAAAACGATTGGACATCGTTGCTGTTCAACCTGGCCGACTTTTATAAGCAAAAGCCTGCCGAAGCGGATGAGTACGCCGTAAAACTTACCGAAGGCATAAGGCAATATGAATCCATCGGTTTTATAAAGGAACAACCGGAATACAGTAAAGACAGCCTGAAACTCATTGTTGATAACTGGAAGAAGCATCTCGACGGGGAAGAGGGTGGTATGGGCACAGCGCCAAAATTTCCGATGCCAAATAACTGGCAGTTTTTAATGCGCTATGCCTGGTTAATGAACGACAGCGATATTGCCCGCTTAGTTAGCCTTACACTCAAAAAAATGGCGCTTGGTGGTATTTATGATCATATTGGCGGCGGTTTTGCCCGGTACTCGGTTGACGGGCGCTGGCATGTGCCGCATTTTGAAAAGATGCTGTATGATAATGCCCAGCTTATTAGTTTATATGCCGAGGCCTATACCTGGAAAAGTAACCAGCTTTATAAGCAGGTAGTTGATGAGATCATCAGCTTTACCTTGCGTGAGCTGTCATCGCCTGACGGTGGCTTTTACAGTGCCCTTGATGCTGATAGCGAAGGAGTGGAGGGTAAGTTTTATACTTTTACCAAAGCCGAAATTGAGGAGATATTGGGCAATGATGCCGAATTGTTCTGCATTTATTATAACATAACCGATGAGGGTAACTGGCCGGAAGAAGAAACTAATGTGCTGTTCAGAAAAG